>Ga0210039_1003388_pt1 | contig 12361 bp, 9 predicted proteins | sample CryGeyCG2114_250_3_FD_185460 | JGI IMG/M metagenome (GOLD analysis project Ga0210039, IMG submission 185460) | Groundwater microbial communities from aquifer - Crystal Geyser CG17_big_fil_post_rev_8/21/14_2.50 (SPAdes) (version 2) | ecosystem: Environmental > Aquatic > Deep subsurface >...
GGAAAGGCGTTGTCTGGCGGAGTCAACACGCTATTTCTGGCGCTCCGTCTCGACTAGAAATTGCAAATAGCCGCTCCGATACCGGGTGTCTGAGTTATCTGAGCCGTGTCATCGTTAGCTCAAATAGTGCGATCTTCATCTTCAACAGCGGCGTAATTCCCCAAATCCCCATAGGTCGTTGCCTACGCTAACGCGCACCAGCATCATCACCGCGGTTTCCTCCCTGAAGGTTTGTCAGACGCCTGCCCCCTTAGGGCCGTTGCATCCTGTTCGGTCTGCGACTGAGGGCAGGCATCTGACAACCCTAAACCAAACCGGACGGTCACAGGCTATCTGATTTAGCTTGTTGCGAACGTCTGCTTTCCAGAAACTCCAAAGAGGGGCTTTCTACAGAACGGTTGTTTGCACACAGCTAGAATTGGCCGTTCACTTTACTTATCGCCCCCTATCGGGCAGCAAGGCCAAACACCACATCTGAAACAAACCGCTTGAAAGATTCGTTCTGCACAAACTGCTTATAGACCTCGGTATCATCCTTGAGCAAATCCAGCATCACGCGCGCCAACGCTTTGTCATGTTCCATGCGTGCAGCAGCAGGGGTATTTCTCTGCGCATTCTGGAATGATTCGTCCGCTGCCACCTTGGGCGCGATGTCGTCGCGTATTCGCTGGATGATACGGTCGCCATCGGTGAACAACGTGCCGAACTGATCATTGAAGCTTCTCAGGATATTCGACAGTCTATCCAGTTCCGGCTCCGGTCTGTGCCCGCCACCTTCGACCGGCACCGGCCCAATTTCGGCATCCTGGTCTGCAAGCTGAATCGCCATCGCCGCCTTTTTCTCGGCGCGGTAGCTGTCCATGTCTATGGATTCCAGGATGCCCTTGGACAAGTCTTCATCCTTGGGTGCGGGCAGCTTGGGTATCAGCAGGTTCAGGAAAATCGATAGCTTCTCCCACTCGGCATTGGTGTAGGGCAGGATGGAGCCGAGAAACTCATAGCTGCGCACGAAGGCTTTGGCCTTGCCCTTGAAATCAACCTGCCCATCCTCATCGAGATGCTGTTTGTAATTCTCCACGCAAACATCGAGCACGGGATCGAGCGTTTCGCGGCTCTCTCCCGCAAGGTAGCGCGCAACCAGCGTCTCAATCTGCTCGTCGGAATAAACCTGATGTCCATCCAGCGCGGCCTTGAGATCATGCAGCTTATTGGGGTCGGCCTCTTCCGAAAGAATCGTCGTACGGTAGTAGGGTTCAAAAGCCAGCTTGATCGTGTCCGCATCGTTCATGAAATCGAGCACGAAAGTATCATGCTTCTTCGGGTGACCCCGATTCAAACGGGATAGCGTCTGCACCGCCTTCACGCCAGCCAGCATCTTGTCCACATACATCGTGTGCAACAGCGGCTCGTCGTAGCCTGTCTGAAACTTATCTGCGCAAATCAGAAAACGGTACGGGTCTTCCTGAATGCGGTCGGTAATCTCGCTGGATGGAAATCCATTGAGCGAACTTTCCGTTACCTTCTGCCCGCCGTATTCATGTTCGCCGGAGAAAGCGACGATGGCCTGATAAGGGCTCTTCCGTTCCTTCATGTATTCACGGATGGCATGGAAATACTGGATCGCCCGCCCGATGCCGCTGGTGATGACCATCGCACGCGCTGCACCGCCAATCTTTTGCAGCGCCATTACCTGCTCGTGAAAATGATCCACCATGATTTCGGCTTTCAACCGAATCGCATGGTCGTGGCTTTCCACATATTTGCGCAGCTTTTTCTTTGCGCGTTTGGTGTCGAATTCCGGGTCATCACCCACCGTCTTCACCAGCTTGTAATAGCTGCCGACCGGCGTGTAATTCTTCAGCACATCCAGAATAAAACCCTCCTGAATTGCCTGCTTCATCGTATAGCTGTGGAATGGGCGATGCGCGGTTTTGCCTTCCGCTCCCGGCACAGGCGTGCCGAAAATCTCCAGCGTCTTATTCTTCGGGGTTGCCGTGAAAGCGAAATAGCTCGCATTGGCAACCATCTTGCGCGCCTGCATCCGCGACTCGATTGCCTCATTGATCTTGTCTTCCGGGTCTTCCTCAGCCTCCGCACCCGACAACGCGCTGCTCATCGCCGCCGAAGTCTTGCCGCCCTGGCTGGAATGCGCCTCGTCTATGATGATGGCAAAACTGCGGCCACGATGATCGGAACCGATCTCATCGAGGATGAACGGAAACTTCTGCACCGTAGTAATGATGATCTTCTTGCCGCCCTCGATAAACTTACGCAAATCGCCCGAGCCGCCTGCATGACCCACAGTCGCGGACACCTGCGCGAACTGTTTGATGTTCTCCGAAATCTGCTTGTCCAGAATGCGCCGGTCGGTAACCACGATGATGGTGTCGAACACCGGCTTGCCACCGTGCTGCACCCCAATGAGCTGATGCGCCAGCCAAGCAATGGAATTCGATTTGCCGCTGCCTGCCGAATGCTGGATCAGGTAACGCACACCAGCGTCGTGTTCCGCCACATCCGCGAGCAGTTCACGCACCACATCAAGCTGGTGATAACGCGGAAAAATCTGCTTGCGAATTTTGCGCCCGGTTTTCGGGTTTTCCTCCTCAACGATCTGCGCGTAGTTTTCCAGAATGTCGGTCAGGTTCGCCGGGGTGAGCAATTCTTTCCACAGGTAATCGGTCTTGAGACCGAGCGGGTTGGGCGGATTACCGGCGCCATCGTTGTAGCCCTTGTTCAGCGGCAGGAACCACGAAGCCTTGCCTTTCAACTCGGTACACATGCGCACCTCGGCATCGTCCACCGCCAGATGCACCACACAGCGCCCGAAGGCGAACAAAGCTTCGCGCGGGTCGCGGTCACGGCGGTATTGCCCAGTGGCATCGGCCACCGTCTGTTTGGTCAGGCTGTTCTTGAGTTCAAAAGTGGCGATGGGCAAGCCGTTGATGAAGATGCCCATATCCAGCGCGCGCATCGTCTCGTCGCGGCTGTAGCGCAATTGGCGCGTCACGGAAAAACGGTTGAGTGCGTGCAGATCGGCAGCCTTGTCGTTGCCCGCGCTGGGTGTCGCGTAGAACAAAATGATCTCGTGCGCGCCGTGCTTGATACCGTGCAGCAACACGTCGATCACACCGCGCTTGCCCACCTCGCTGAACAAGCGCGAAAGGAATGCGCGGCGGGTAGGCGAATCGTTGCCCAGATCAAGCGCCGCATCCAGCTTGGGCTGTGTGGTGCGCAGGAAAGCCACCAGTTGCAGCAGATCAACGCACCACTCGCGGTTGTAATCCTCCGCGCGGCCATTTAACCAGCCCGTGCCGCCGTATGGTGCGGGAGGCATTGCTGCCGTATCCGCCACTCCGGTATCTGGCCATGCTCGGCCAGTCATGGCTGTGACTATCAGGCTTTCTAGCCCCTTTTCGCTAGTGTCCGATGTCATTTACCGAAAGCTCTCATTGGGGGGCAGATTAGGCGTTACCAGATAACCACCCTTGCTCACGCAACCGCCCGGTAGCCAAGCTGATTTGATCTGTCGTAAATTGACGTTTGCGCGTATTCCAGCGGTGAACAGCCTCGGTAATTTCGGGGACGCTTGCAGCGCCTTCCTGGGTAGCCACCCAATGCACCGTGGACAGCAACTCAAGTCCGTAGGGTGTCTCAAACCCTTCAACCAGCGCCTCGGTGCGGTCGAGTCGGGCATGCGTGGCAGCATGCGCATTCAAGAATCGCTCTGCTTCCTCTACGGCGCCGGGCACCAAGGATAGCGGCTTGTCCGGCGCATCGCCGCCATCGGCATAACCGCTGACCAGATGCCCTTCGACTGCCAGCAGCACATGGCGCAGATTCTCTGCATAGGGGCCATAGGGCGCTTTCACGTAACGCAGACGCAACGGCTCACCCGCCGCTTGCAGGAAGTACATCAGTTTGTGTACCTCCAGCAGGCTGATGCTCGGATCCAGCAACGCGCCCAGATAGCGGCGCATCAGTGCCACCAGCGCCGCCCGCCCGGCGGTGATCTTCGGTACCTCGGTCGATCGGTTGGCGCGGCTATCGGCAGGCGCGCCAGCCGGTTCGAATATCTGCACTTCCACATCCGGCAATGCTGCAAAGGCGCGCTCGATCAGCGGCCTGACCTGGCTCCAATCCAACCCACCCAAGCCACTGCCCAGTGGCGGAATGGCGATGGAGCGAATACCCCGCGCCCGCACCTCATCCACCAAAGCCACCAGTCCGGCTTCGATATCCTCTACCCGGCTCTTGCCGCGCCAGTGGCGCTTGGTAGGAAAATTGACTATATAACGTGGAAAAGTCAGTTCCCCGGTATCAAACACAAACATCCGCCCCGGCTGCACTTCCTCGCGTTTGCACGCGATTGCATAAGCCTTGAAATTGGCCGGAAACATGTCCTTGAACTGAAGCGCAATGCCGCGCCCCATAATCCCCACACAGTTGACCGTATTGACCAGCGCCTCAGCCTCGGCCTTCAATATGTCGCCCGTCGTATAGCGAATCATCGCTTTCTCCTTATTCAGTAATACCATTCGCGCCGCACTTCCACCACAGGCCGATGCGTCGCGTTTTGTGTAGCGTTGACAACCTTACCATAGACCGTGGCATCCATCACACCGATGCGCCGCACCAGATGCCACGGAAAAAACTCATGCAGCAGGAATTCTGCCTGCTTGCCTTCCTTTACCTGCGAATTGCGAAAATCGGCAGCCGCCACCGCTGCCCAATCTATCTCGTCGAGTTGCCCCAAATCCTTGCGAAACTCGGTGTAGTACGCCCCAGCATTGGAAAGGCTGAAAGCCCAGCGCCGCCCCTGCTGCACGCCCCATTGCACCACCTCATGCAGGTTTGCCTCAAGATGCAGGATAGGCCCTTGGCCGCCCTTGTAGGTCATCTCCGGGTGGTTCGCGCAGTAGATCAAGTACAGCATGATCGAGCGCGGGCAATAGTAAAAGGGCACATAGTCGCCCACATGATCGCCGGGATGGCATTTTACCGGTAGCCCCAGCCGCCGTTGTTTGATGCCGCCCATACCGATGGTAGCCGCTGGCCCGCCCTGCGCGTTCATCGCCGCATCCGACCAGAGACCGCCCGCCGCCAGAATGGCGGGCAGATTGTCCACATGGGTGATGTGATAAAGCTTGGGTTGGGCGGGCACGGTCATCAGGCATCCTCCTCAACCATTTCTTCTCCAGCCCCTTCTATATCTGCAAGCTCAATCTCGTCGGCAGGTGCGTCTTCGACTTGAGGCAGTCGCGCGGCGGCATCGCGCACGTCGAGCTTGCCGGTGACCACATCGGCAATCAGGCGGGTGCGGTATTCGCGGAGGAGTTCGATTTCGCGTACGGTCGTTTTTATCGTGGAAATTAAGGGCTGTGTCTGCTCAGTGTAATGTTGAACAATTGCCGATTGCTCTGTGGCTGGCGCAACTGCAATTGCAATTGCCATAAGCCGATCCTTCGTCAGCTTTGGTTGTGCAGCTCCAGAAATCCAAGGTTGGTAATTCAGCGTTTCCATGTAGCCAGCCATGTACTCCAAATTGCAGCCTTTCGGTTTCAGAATATGGGCGTGGTTATTAACCCAGAATTTCCCTCGGGCGATGATTGCCAAAGGCAGATTTCGCAATACGAGATTTGCTCCATCCTCAGCAATCAAAAGCAGTTCATCATCGAACAGAAAATCCTCCACTTTGTCGATCACCCCTGATGCGCCGTAGTAGTCGTATTGATGAGAGGTCATTGCACCACGATCGACTGAGCTCAAAGGAATACGGCGTGGGTTCAGGCAAAGAAACTGATCCTTCACACGACAGATTTCCCAATGTGCAGGAATCTGTCCTAGCCAGGGTATGCCGGAATCCTTGAGCTTCACATCGGGATCAAGGCCACGTGTGACTGCGCGGTGAATGATGGCCTGTTTCTGTTCGTTCAACAGCGCGATGGTCTTGCGCTTGGCGCGTATCGCTTTGTCCAGTCGCAGCAAAGCGTGATCGAGGAAGCGCACGATAGCAGCTTGTTCTTCAAGCGAAGGAAGAAATACCGGCATCCTCTTGAAATCCGTCCATGCCAAGTTCTGGCGAAGTCCAGATCCCATGCCGTAAAGCACCTTGCATAGGTCGTATGTGTTTAGCAGTTGATAACCGAATTCAGGGAGTACCGCCGCCGTGATTTTCATGCAGATGTAGGCTGAAGTGATGATCCCCCGATCCCGCACCATGCCGATTCTCAGGCTGGTCTTGTCATTCTGAAGATCAGTGGAGCGGATGATGATGTCACCCGGCTCGACGATTTGATAGGTTTCAAACGAATCGGGCATCAGCCCGCGTAACCCTTCTGGCTTGACGACGATGCGCCCATAGCTGAGGGACAGCACACGCTTTTCCTTCAAGCCTATGTTCTTGATCTGCTTCTTTCGAAATGCGGCAAAGCCGGGAGCTGTCTGCCAATGCCCCGGTACCCGCCCCAGCCAAGGCAAGCCGGAATCCTTGTACTCTGAATAGGGCTTGAGGCCTGCACCGAGCGGAGTCGATGTGACGTCCGTCATGCTTTGCTTCGCTTTTGCAGCGAGCGGCCTGCGGCGGAGAGGCGGTAGGCTTGCAGGCGGCTATTAGGTTTGTCGGGCATGGTCATTTCCACCAAGCCACTATTCAGTGCGGGCAACAGGTAGCGTTTGCGGAAACTTTCCGCATCTTTGAGGCCGAGCTTTTCCTGTAGGTCGCGGCGCGCCATGGTGCCCACGAGGACGGCGATCACCTTCATGACTTCCGGGGTGACTTCCGGGGTGACTTCCGGGGTGACTTCCGGGGTGACTTCCGGGGCGGGGTAGGTCAGGGTGACGCCTTGGGCGCTGGCGCTCCAGAAAGGCATCGGCAATTTATACGCTTTGCAGGCCTTGCGGATCATGACGCTGCCCCGGCCCAATTTTTCCATCATGCCGCGCAGGTAGAGGACATGGGCGATGTCGGGGTTGCGCAGGATGGAGATGTGACCTTTGGCGAGGGATGCCGCTGTGATGCCCTCGGGGAAGTTGCCCGAGTTCCAGATTTCCAGCCGGTTCGGGTATATGTTTATCACGATGCCGCCGCGAAAATCCGCGTAGTCGCGATGGGCGAAGGCGTTGACCAGCCCCTCGCGTATGGCCTCCGGGGGATAGAGGCTTTGCTCTTCCCGCGCCAGTTTGTTTTTGGGGAAATGGCTGCGGCTGGGCGTGTTGCGCTGAATGAAGGCATCCGCTTGCTTAAGCACTTGCACGAGCGGGCCTTCAAAGGTTTTGAAGTCCCGATAGGTGTCGTCGCTCTTGTCGCTGGTGTAGCACACGGCACGCACACGCACCTGAGGGTGGCGCTGGGCGGGGTGGCTGGCAAACAGCACGTCGCCCCCATTGGTGAGGCGACCGTATTTGATCATCCCCAGTTGTTCCAACACTTTGAGGGGGCTACCAACTGAATCGAGCAGGCCTTCTAAGCGGGGGGCCGCCACGCTCATGGTCATTGCTTGAATTTCTTTTTCATCCAGATCCTGCTCAATATCGGCATCGGAGAAACGGCGCTCCCAGCGTTCGGGTTCGTTTTGCCGCCGAAGTATCATATCGCGCAACGTGGCAACATCTGCACGCTGAGAGTGTTCACCTTCACGGATAAAAATTTCGTCCCGGTAGCCGTAGGGCACATCCTGCCCAGCAGGCACTTCGATTACCCAGACTGGCTTGCCCTCCAATGTCTGCACCTCGAACGAAACCAGTGCTTGGGGTACTAGCCCGGATACGATGGTTTGCTCCAGCTTGCGCAGGTCTTTTCCGGGAGGTATTCCTAACACTTTCCCATCATCTTTGACTCCTATGATGAGGTAGCCGCCGTCAGTATTCAAGAATGCGCAGATGTTGCGCCCGATCGAGTTCGTGTCGATAACAGCCTTATATTCGACGCTCTGTCCTTCGCCCAGAGAGAGCAAGCGTTGCAGGTCTGCGCGAATCATTTCACATCCCCTTTGCGAATCTTGGTTTGTGTATTGGCCGAATCAGGATTCGCCATGTTTTCCTGAATGAACCGTTCGACTTCCTGAAAGCGCGAGAATTGGGCGGAGGCAAAAAGCAGAGCATCTTCGTCGGTACTGAATTTCTGAACCCAGTTGCCGTTGCGTTCAGACAGAGGTTCTGCATGAAGAATCGCTTCTTCGTACATGTCGATAACACGCAAATCGGTGATGGACTTGGCGCTATCTTTTAATTGGAGTTTTCTACGTTGTTGAGGTTTGCCGTGACCAAGATCACTCAGCAGGCGTCGGGCAAAAACGACTTGCTCGTGCGCCAGTAGCCAGCGTGGCTTGTTGAGTTTGATGGCTTGATTAATTTCCTTGTGGACAATGGAAAGATCACTGCCCTCCTTGCCGGTGCCGTAGGTGGGGGTGATGATGCCCAAGAACAGGTCGCACTCCCCGACCGCATGTAAACAGTTGGCGAATGCCGATTTATTCGACTGTACCGGTAACGTTCCCTTGTGAGACATCCATACTTCGTAACCGAAAGTGGTCAGGATGGTGTAGATACGATCAAGGAGCTCCTCGATGCCATATACAGTCGAGGACACGAGAATTGTTGGCTTCTTCTTCGCTTTGGTCATAACCCACCTCCGATGATCTCCGCCAACATGCCCTCGGCTTCTTTCTCCACCGCCAATATGTCGGCACGTATTTCTTCCAGTGTGCGCAGGGGCTGCGGTTTGTAGAAGTGGCGGGTGAAGCTGATTTCGTAGCCGATCTTGGTCTTGCTTTCATCTACCCAGGCATCGGCGGTATAGGGCAGCACTTCACGGCGGATGAAGGCTTCGATGCCGCCTTGTTCCAGCAGCGGCACTTGTTCTGTGTCGCGCAGGTCTGTGTCGGGTTCGTATACGACGAGAACTTTTTTTCCCTGCAAGGTGGTTTCGTAAAGCCCATGGAGCGGGTCGGCTTTTAGTTTGCCGGGCTTGTGTGTTTTGGCGATGACGGGCGGGGCGGTTTCGTCGCGCCAGCTTACGGTTTTGTAGATGAGCTTGAGATCGGCGCTACCAACCTTGCGGGAAGCTTCTTCGAGCGCAGCCTCGACCCGCTCGCGGAAAATATTGTGGTCGTCAAATACTTCGCCACCGAGTTGCTCACGCAGATACAGCGCGGTTTCAACCAGCGCCGCATCGCGCGCCCAGGTGGCGGCATCGAGCAGTTTCTTTTTCTTCTTTTCCGGCAGCCCTTTCTTCGCGGGTGCATCCTCGCCTTCGTCTTCGGCTTCTTCTTCCGCGCCCCATTCATTCAGGCGTTGCTCCAGCTTCTTCTGGATGCTGCGGTAGTCGTTCACCAGTGCATCGCCGTATTCGTCATAGAGTGCAGCGCGTATCTCGGCATCTCCGGAGGCGAAACGCAGCGTCTCGATGGCGGGCAGGGTGAGCTGGCTCTTGAGGCGCAACGGGCGCTCGACAGTAACTTTCCAGTAGCCGAAGGCGGCGTTGTCGAAAATCTTGCTCTGTTCGTTTTCCTTGAATTCCAGATAGGTTTGGCAGATGCGGGCGATGTCGTCCTCGCCGAGTTCGCAATTTTTCTTGCCCAGATTTTTGCGCAGCGGTTTGTACCATTGCGTGGCATCAATCAACTGCACCTGGCCTTTGCGCTGTGCGGCCTTGCGGTTGCTCAGCACCCAGACGTAGGTGGCGATGCCGGTGTTGTAGAACAGATTGAGCGGCAGGGCGACGATGGCTTCGAGCCAGTCGTTTTCGATGAGCCAGCGGCGAATGTTGCTCTCGCCCTGCCCCGCGTCGCCGGTGAACAGGCTGGAGCCGTTGTGTACTTCGGCGATGCGGCTGCCCAGCGGCGTCTTGTGGTTCATCTTGTGCGCCATGTTGGCGAGGAACAACATCTGCCCGTCGCTCGAACGTGTCACCAGCGAAAGCTCTTCGCCCTTGTGCTGCACCTTGAAGCGCGGGTCGCGCATCTCGTCCTTGCCGCCCATGGCTTCGAGGTCTTTCTTCCAGCTCTTGCCGTAGGGCGGATTGGCGAGCATGAAGTCGAACTCTTTCGCGGGGAAGGCATCGTGCGACAACGTGCTCCACTCCGCGCCGCCGATGATCTGGTCGGCGTTTTCGCCTTCGCCCTTGAGCAGCATGTCGGCCTTGCAGATGGCGTAGGTTTCGGGGTTGATTTCCTGACCGTGCAGATGCGGTACGACTTTCTTCTTCCGTTTACTGGCAATGTCCAGCAGACGCTCTTCGGCCACGGTCAACATGCCGCCCGTGCCGCAGGCGCAGTCGTACAGCAGGTACGAGCCGGATTCAATGTGATCGGCAATGGGCAGGAAGATCAGGTCGGCCATCAGCTTGACGGCATCGCGCGGTGTCCAGTGTTCGCCCGCCTCTTCGTTGTTGTCCTCATTGAAGCGGCGCACCAGTTCTTCGAACACCGTACCCATAGCGTGGTTGTCCACGGCGGCAGGCGAGAGGTCAATGTCGGGCGCAAGGAATTTTTCGATCAGCGTACCCAGCGCATCCGCCTTGGACAGCGTGGAAATCTGGTTGCGGAATTTGAAGTTCTCCAGAATCTCCTGCACGTTGGGCGAGAAGCCGTCGAGATACGCCTCGAAGTCGGCGCGCAACTGCTGCTGGTTACCCCGGTTGCGCAAGTCGCGCAGGGTGAACTTAGAGGTGTTGTAGAAGGATTGCCCTGCTGCATGGCAAAGCGCGGCGCGCTGTTCGGTGATACTTGCGTCGTCCAGCATCTTCTTGCTGTCGAGCACCGCCTGCTTGGTCGGCTCCAGCACGGCATCCATGCGCCGCAGCACACACATGGGCAGGATCACATCGGGATACTTACCGCGCTTGAACAAATCGCGCAGCACGTCGTCGGCTATGCCCCAAATGAAAGAAACAATCTTGTTATGTGTGGCCTGATCCATTGATTTCTTTGCTCTTATCCCCGAGTTGCGCATTATATGTGCGGCAATATGATTGCAGCGAATTATCAACAGGCTCGAACCATCAGATATTCGCTCTGATTGGAAGCAATACAGCGTTATTTTTCGACCTAAAATTAACTTGACTAGCCAAAGCAGACCTTCGCGGCCAACAAAATCTGATAACCCGCGATTGACCGTTGAGGCCGAGCCTGTGCCCGATTGATGAATAAAACTCAAACGTCGGCACCTTAATCAGGAACCGACTTTCGAATCTAGACGATTGCAGGACTTGTGATGCGGTGCATGCCCATTAAAATATCGTGAAGCTTTTCCTCTGCCAGCCAGAGGTCATATTTCGTTTGCATATCGACCCAGAGCTGCGGACCATTACCCAATAGCGCGCCCAAGCGAAGCGCCATTTCTGGAGAAACGCTACTCCGCTCTGCCAATAGCGAATGAAGTGTCTGGCGAGATACGCCAAGATTCCGGGCGAATTCACTGACAGACATTCCCAAGTGGGGCAGAACGTCTTCGCGCAGGATTGCACCTGGATGAGTTGGTTTACGTTTGCGCATGATGACTCCTAGTGATTGTTTTCCAAATCGATCTTCAACGCGTTCTCGCCATTCCATTCAAAAGTGATGCACCACGGGCCGTTTACATGAACGCTGTAGCGTTTAGGCTTGCCTTGCAATGGATGGAAGTCGAAGCCTGGCCAGTTCAATGCTTCAGGAGTCTTGGCAATATCAATGGCATCCAGTCGCCTAACGATCCGATCAACCAAAGACGCCTGCACCTTGGCGCTTTTGCCCTTCTCAAATAGCTCTTGCAGACCTTTGTGGGCAAACGATTCAATCATGACGCAACTGTAAAGCGACGCCTTACACAAGTAAAGCCCTCATGGATGGGATAAGTTCGCGGCCAATTCGGCAGCCGCGAACATAAAGTCAGCGCCCGCATGTTGGCTTCTGCAAAAAGAATTGAAAGTGAGGTATGCGCCCTCGCTGCGCGAGGTTCCCGCCAACACCAGGGATCAGCGCAGGAAATCGAACAGCGACAACTGTGAAATTTTGGCGAAGGATTGTTGCGCTGCCTGCAGCGTGAGTTGTTGCTGGTTGAGCTGGCTGATGGCTTGCAGGTAGTCGGTGTCCTGAATTTTGGACAGGGTCTGTTTGTATTGCAGGCCAAGGTCTTCGCCGGTGCTTTGCAGCGCATCCAGTTCGCGCAGCCGTCCGCCCACCGTCGCGCGCACACCCAACACTTTGTTCAGGTCCTGGTCGAGTGCGCCGAGACTCTGTTGCAGTCCTTGCTGGAAGGCGGCAGTCGCCACCGCATCCCCGGTTGCGGGGGCGGCATTGAGGGTGCCGATCAGACTGGACAGGGTGTCGAACATGCTCTGGTTGCTGCTGGGGTTGATATCGAATGTATCACCGGCAGCGGG
>Ga0210039_1003389_pt1 | contig 12359 bp, 9 predicted proteins | sample CryGeyCG2114_250_3_FD_185460 | JGI IMG/M metagenome (GOLD analysis project Ga0210039, IMG submission 185460) | Groundwater microbial communities from aquifer - Crystal Geyser CG17_big_fil_post_rev_8/21/14_2.50 (SPAdes) (version 2) | ecosystem: Environmental > Aquatic > Deep subsurface >...
AATTTTTGGTATTTCAGCTTCAAAAGAAGAGATATCATTCATTCATAAAAGAATGTTACATAACATTTAACTTGATTACTATCTCAACCATATCAACATCAAATACTGGTGGTGCAGGAATTGCAGCATTAAGGTTACATAAAAGTTTAAATCAACAACAACTTGTTTCTTCTACTTTTATTAATGCTGTAAATGAAAATAGTAATGAAAAAATTGTTCGAGTTCATCCAAGTATAATGGTTAATAGTGGGCAGCACTTTATAAATAGAATACATGGAAAAATTAATAGAACTCTAAAAACAAATCTGCCTCTTTTTATAGATAATTTAACCCAGTTTAAGAGTAAAATCAATAATTACAGGCTAAATTGTGAAATAGCTTCCCTCCCATTTTCTCAATTTAAAGTTGAAAAAGAACCAACACTTTTAAATTCCGATATCATTCATTTACATTGGGTAGCTGAATTTATAAATTACCCATCATTTTTTAAAAGTATAAAAAAACCCATTGTCTGGACCCTGCACGACATGAATCCTTTTCAAGGAATTTTTCATTATAAAAATGATGAAATAAATAACCCTTCTGTCTCAAAAATTAATACGGAAATACTCAATGCTAAGAAAAAATTTATACATCGAAATCAAAACATTCACATAGTATGCCTAACAGATTGGATGTATCAAGCATCAAAAAGTAGCAAAATTTTAGGTAAATATCCACATTATTTAATACCTAATGGGCTTGATTTTACTCAATTTAAAACGGCTCTATCCAAAAATGAACTAAAAGAGACATATTCAATTAACAACAATAATAAAACCTTACTTTTTATTTCTCAAGATATTAAAAATCCAAGAAAAGGTATTGACCTTTTAAAAAATTCATTGGATTTAATAATCGATACTCCATTCAATGTAGTTACTGTTGGAAATAACCAAGTTGAATTGCCAACTAATTTCAATCACATTCATTTTAATCATATTGATGATTTAAGTAAATTAAATGAACTTTATACACTTGCGGACTTATTTTTGCTTCCTTCTCGTGAAGACAATTTGCCAAACGTGATGTTAGAATCATTTGCTAATGGAACTCCAATAATTAGTTTTAAAACTGGGGGAATGAAAGATTGGGTTGTCCCTTATAAAAATGGAATTTTAGTTGATGATTTTTCTATTAAACAGTTTGCTCAGGAATTACTTAACTTTGCCAATAATAATTATATTTTTGATGCAAAATATATTAGAAGCTATGCAGAACAAAATTTCAATCAACTAGAACAAACAAAAAAATATACGGAATTGTATCAAAATATACTCAATAAATAATTTTATTTAATGCCTAATAAACCATTAATATCTATAATAACCATAAACTACAACGACAAAGTTGGTTTAGAACGTACGCTAAAAAGTGTTGTACCCCAAACCTATAAAGCGTTTGAATTCTTGGTAATTGATGGTGGAAGTACTGATGGAAGCAAAGAATTAATAGAAGCAAACAAAGCTAACATTAACTATTGGGTAAGCGAACCCGACAAAGGCATTTACAACGCCATGAACAAAGGCATTATAAAAGCAAATGGCGAATACCTTTTGTTTATTAATAGTGGCGATGAATTATTTAGCCCAACAGTTTTAGAAGAAAATATTCAGTTATTAACTAACCATAAAATTATTTACTTTAATGTGCAGGTTGGAAATGATAAAAAAAATGTAATCTCCTATCCCAAAGAAATTAGTTTTAATTACCTCTGTAATAAAATGATTTGCCATCAGGCTATTTTTTTTCATAAATCACTTTTTAATGAAATTGGGCTATATGATGAAACACTTAAATTAAAAGCAGATTGGAAACTACTTATACTCGCTATATGTAAATACAACATAAGTTATTTACACATAAATACAACCCTTTCTATTTATGATACATCTGGAATTAGTAGCACAGAAGAAAACCATAAGTTATTAGCTGCTGAAAATGAAGCAGTTTTATACAAAGAATTTCCAATGTTTATGAATAATTATGATAGATTAAACCAACTAGAAATCCTATTGGCTGAATTAAAAAAATCAAGGCTAATAAAAGCATTAAATTATTTTGGGTTCTTAAAAAAAATTAAACACACTTAAAAATGTTTCGTAAATTTTTTCAAAAATTACATGAAATTAAACACAAGATAAAGATGTTCAAGGATTATTTTTCTTGGCGTATTAACAATTGGTTTAAGTATATTAAAAACCCAACAATTAGAAAACAATTAAAAAATCCTAAATCAATTCCAATTATTATCATAAGTTTTAATCAACTTTTTTATTTAAAACAGTTGATAGATTTCCTATTAAGCAGAAAATTTTTAAACATAATAATTATCGATAATAATTCAACTTTCCTCCCTTTATTAGATTATTTTGATGAACTTCAAAATAATACAAACATAACTATTCATCGTTTAAAAGAAAATGATGGACACTTGGTTTTTTGGAAAAACATTGATTTATTTAAAAAATATTCAAAAGGATATTATGTAGTTAGTGATGCTGATATCGTTCCTTTAGAATCTACGCCTGAAAATTTCATTAAAAAGTTCATCAATCTTCTTAATTCAAATATGGACATTACAAAAGTAGGTTTTAGTCTTTATTTAGATGATTTACCCGATCACAATCCTAACAAAGAAACCATAGTTAATTGGGAAAATCAATTTTGGTTAGAGCCTCATGAAAACCATTTTAAAGCAAGTATAGATACAACATTTGCATTATATAGACCCAATTACATAAGATTAGAAGAATCATTTTTAAAAGCTATTAGAACCAACAAACCATATACCGCTCGGCATGGTGGTTGGTATATCAATCCTACAAAACTTAGCGAAGAACAAAAATACTACATAAACACAGCAAACAACTCTAGTTCTTGGTTAACTGATGAAAATGGCGAATTGAAAAATGAATTTTTTAAATCGCATTATAAAAAATAATAACAAAAGTAATATGATAGCAAAAATCAAAAAGAAAATATTTATAATTATGGGCATCTCACCAAAATCGTGGGATAAAGAAAATAGGAGTTTTTATAGATTAGTAAAATTTATATTTTCTGCTAAAGGACAAAAAAAAATAGGAACACTCTTTTTAAAAATAATTACTTATTCCGTTAAAAAAATAGCAGGGATTGATTTTGCTAATTATGATTACATGAAATGGAGGAAAAAAAATATTCCTACTTTATCCAATTTAGAACAATTTAAAAAATTAGAAAAAACACTAACATTTCGACCAAAAATAAGCATCGTATTACCAGTTTATAATCCTCCCGAAAATTATTTTAGAGAGGCTATAAATTCGGTAATAAATCAAGTTTATACCAATTGGGAATTATGTATTTCTGACGATGTTTCCCCCAACGAAAACATCCGTAAAATAATTAAAGAATATGCAGAAAAAGACAACAGGATAAAATATGTATTTAGAACAGAAAATGGGCACATTTCTGCCAATTCAAACACTGCAATTGAAATTGCCACTGGAGATTACATTGGCTTGCTAGACCACGATGATTTGCTTGCACCTGAAGCATTATATGAAAACGTGTTAGCGTTGAACAAGGATAAAACATTAGATTTTATCTACTCTGATGAAGATAAAATAAACGAAAAAGGAAAGCATTTCGACCCTCATTTTAAACCTGATTTTTGTAAATATAACCTCTTAACAAGAAATTATATTTGCCATTTTTCGGTAATTAAAGCTGAATTAATAAAACAAGTAAAAGGATTTAGAATAGGTTATGAAGGCAGTCAGGATTTTGATTTATTTTTAAGATGCACTGAATTGGCAAAAAAAATTCACCATATACCAAAAATTCTTTATCATTGGCGTGTGCATAGTGAATCTACTGCACTTAATATGGACACAAAGCCTTATGCAACAAATGCTGCATTAAAAGCTTTAACAGACACACTAAAAAGAAATAATATTGATGGAAAAGTTGATGTTAATCCAAATTTAGCAGGGTTTTATAAAATCAGCTATCATATTGATGAAAAGCCTAAAATTAGCATATTAATCCCATCAAAAAACCTAACAAAAATTACAAATACCTGTATTTCATCTATATTTAAACTTACTGATTATCCTAATTTTGAAGTTATTTTAATTAACAACAACAGCAATGAAGATGCATTTTTTAGTATGGCAAAAAGTTGGGAAAAGCAAGAACCTAATCGATTTAAATGTGTGCATGATAATGCTGATTTTAATTTTTCACGTTTAATAAACTTTGGAGCATCACAAGCAACAGGTAGTTTTTTAGTTTTACTAAATAACGATACTGAAGTTATTGATGGAAAATGGCTAACCAACATGATTGAATATGCACAAATAGATGACGTTGGTGCTGTGGGTGTTAAATTATTGTATCCAAACAACACCATACAACATGCAGGTGTGATAATTGGATTACAAGGAATTGCTGGACATGTATTTGTGGGGAAATCGAAAGACGAAGTAGGTTATTTTAATTATCTAAAAAGTGTAAATAATTTTTGTGCAATAACTGCTGCTTGTTTAATGGTTAGAAAATCTTATTTTAATGAGGTAAATGGTTTTGAAGAAACATTAGCAGTAGAATTTAATGATGTTGATTTTTGTTTAAAATTAGCTGAAAAAGGAAAAAACAACATTTATTTACCTCATGTTGAATTATATCATTACGAATCCATTTCTAGAGGACATCCGCATAAAACCAAAGAATCGTATGAGCGACATCTTATAGAGAATGCTTATTTTAAAAAAAAATGGCAAAAATACATTGACCATGACCCCTGCTATAATCCAAATTTAAGTTTAACTTATGATGATTTTAGAATAAGAACCTACTAATTATACTCTTATTATTAACCTAACTATTAATAAAAACAAAATGCTAATGGAGTAAAGTAATTTTATTCTATTGATTGATTTATTGTTTATCATTAAAATCAAAAAACCCAGCATGTTCCACAACGTAAAAATCCGAACAAAGCCCCAATCATCAACATAAATTGCAGGTCCAAGAATTAATGAAAAAGCTGTCCAAAACAAATAAACAATTGAAAGCATTGATACCACCTCAAATGAAAATAGCTGTTTAAAATTTATTGCTTTAATTACGCTTATTGCAAATACGATATTCCAAACAAAAAATAAGTACCAAAACAGGGTTTCAAAGATTGATTTATAATCGTTGAAATTAAAATTATTTTTCGCTCCATAAAGTATTCCTACAAAAGGCCATGACAAATTTTGAGAACCATCAACCAACACTTTTGAGTTAATTGTAATGTGTAAATAATACTTCCACAACACAATCAACAGCAATGGAAAAATTAATACTAATCCTTTAAATATTAACTTGCTATTAATTTTCCCTTCCGTTTTCAAAAGTTTTATTCCATACAAAAGAGAAAGTGGACCAATAACTACAAGCGAAGTTTCTCGAGAAAAAATGGAAAGAACAACAAAAATAAAATAAAGCCCAATTTTATCTTTTATCATTGCAAAAACAGCCACTGTAAAAAAGAAAACTTCAAACAATTCAGAAGTATCTCTTGCCAAAGCCATATATGCTCCAAAAGAAAAAATGGGCAAGAGTGCTAACGAGAGTTTACTTCCATAAATTTCGCAGATTTTCAAGGCAAATACTATAATTCCAATAAATGCCAACACATTAAATAAAACCAATAAAAAAGGAATCCACTCTTTTTTTCCTCCTACAGAAAACAGCCAAACTGTTGCAGGATAAACGATTCGTTGAATCCGATATTCAATATGATCAACAGTAACGCCATAAGCGGTTTTTTCAAACTCCAAAGGGTAATGAGCATAACGATAGAAAAACTGCCCGTCATAGCCTTGTCCTTCATTAATTATTAAATTAGGATGAGCTGCTTCTGAATCTGCAAAATCGCTACCAGCAACAACAAAATAAGAAAAATTAAACCCTCCAATAGCAACCCTCAGTCCTACTAACAAAATCACCAACAAAATGGAAGATACTAATACATTTCTTTTCGTAGAGAAAAAATTTATAATCATCATCTAATGATATAGTTTAGATTTTGCTAGACCTAGCTTATTAAAAAAATGTGTTAACGAAACCCATAAAACACCCAATCCATAAACAGAACTTCTCTTTAAATTAATGGAAGATGCTTCATCAAAATATTTCGTTGGACAAGTAACTTCGGCAATTTCGTATCCAGCATAAACAATTTGAGAAAGCATTTGGTTATCAAAAACAAAGTCATCTGAATTTCTTTCATACTTAATTGCCCCTAAAACTTCTTTGGAAAAAGCCCTATATCCAGTATGATATTCTGAAAGTTTTTGATTGATTAAAATGTTTTGCGTTAAGGTTAAAATTCTATTGGCTATGTATTTATAAATTGGCATCCCTCCTTTCAATGCTCCTTTACCTAAAATTCGAGAACCCAGCACTACATGATATAAATCGTTGGCAATTAGGTAAGACATGGAATGAATTAATTTTGGTGTATATTGATAATCGGGATGGAGCATAACAACAATGTCAGCCCCTAATTCCAATGCTTTATTGTAACATGATTTTTGATTTCCTCCATAGCCTTTATTCACATCGTGCGAAACGATATGTTTAATTCCTATTTCTTTTCCTTTTTTAACTGTATCATCGTTACTTTTATCGTCAACCAAAACTACTTCATCAACAATATCAAAAGGAATTTCGTTGTAAGTTTTTTCGAGTGTTAAAGCAGCATTATAAGCTGGAAGAACAATTACTAATTTTTTACCATTAATCATAAAGCTATTTTTATAAAGTTCAAAGATATCTAAATATTTACAACTCAAAAATTTTAATTTTAGCTCTTGATTAAAAAAATTATGTGATATTTGAACTATGGAAAACCAAAAATCTCCTTTAATTAAATTTTATTTGTTTTTCTTCCTGTTAATTGTTTTTCTCCCAATTTTTCAATTTACTTTTAAACCATTTAAAGTAAGAGGATTAGAAGGAGCTTTCATACTAAATGTTATGCCAAAACTAACTATTTCTAGTTGGGTTAACACTAATTTTCAGGATTCTACATCAACTTATTTAACACACAATACTCCTTTTAGAGGCGAATTGGTTCGATTAAGAAATCAACTGGATTATTCCCTATTTGATAAAATCAATACCATACTTACGCTTGGCAAAGAAAATTATTTGTTTGATCCTTCTTATATTAAAAGTAGAAGTGGTGATGATTTACTTTTACCTGAAGTTTTGGCACAAAAAATTGAAAAAATAAGAAAAGCTAAAACAGTTTTAGATAAACTAAATGTTCCTATTTTATTTTGTTTTGCTCCAAACAAAGCAAATTATTATCCAGAATTTCTACCAAAAGAAACTCCTCTTGCACTTATAAGAAATCAAACTATAATTGAAAAAGAATTAACTAATTTGGGCATTTCTACACTAAATTTTGATGCGATTTTTAGAAAAGAAAAGCCATCTTCTTCCTATTCCTTAATTCCTAAATATGGTGCTCATTGGAGTACATTTGGAGCATTTTTGGCTAGCAGAAAACTCTTTCAATCCATTGATTCTATAACTAATAAAAAACACATAGAAATCAATTTAGTAGCACTCGAAACTAAAGGAAAAGCCAAATTTTCTGATTGTGATTATTTAGCTTCTTTAAACCTATTAAAAAGATGGGAATCGCCATCGTTAGCATATCCAGAAGTTTCTTTTAATGTGATTAACAAACCAAATTTATTAATTATTTCCGATAGTTTTTTCTGGAATTTTTATGATTTAAATATTCCTCAAAACACTTTTTCTCTTGAATCTGAAATGTGGTATTACAACAAGTCTAAATATAATATTAACAAAGAAAAGATTGGTGAATGTAAAATACTATCTATTGATGATTTAAAAAACAGAGATGTTATCATTATCTTATCAGCCGACCCAAGTTTATTGGATGTAGGGTTTGGAATTTTTGAACAAATAAGCAACTTAAATGGCCACTAATTCTCGATATTATATTCTTTTTGCATTACTTACTTGCATCTTATTTTCGATAGGTGCTTATTTTAAATTTCACAAACAAAATGAAAAACTACCTGTTGGATGTGATGAATTTGGGTATTTGAATATGGCTAAAGCATTTGGAGAACAAAATTTCTTTAACGACCATGCTCCACGCCCATTTTTCTTAAATTTAGTTGACACCTTACAACAAGAAAATATCCCCGAATTAGAATATAAGTGGATGTTAACTCCTCATGCCTATCATTTTTCAGCTCAAACTAAAGAAAAGGTTATTAATCAATATCCGCCAGCAACTTCATTTGTGTTGAGCTTAATTCCTTTTGAACTTCGCAAAACAAGTTTCCCTTTTTTAACACTATTTCTCACTTTTTTAATTCCGTTTTTAATCGCCTACTTTTTCTTATCTATTAAGAACAAAAAGATACTATTAGCTCTTTCAATTTTAATGGTATTAATTAGTTTAACAGTCCCTTTTAAAAGTTCACTTACTATGGTAAATTCTTTAGCATTAACTTTTGGATTGTTTATAGCCGCTGGTTTAACAGCCAAAGAACATAAATTCATTGCCCTTTTTTGTATTGTTTTAGCAGCTAATTTTAGAATTGTGAATCTATTGATGCTCGCCCCTTTAAGTTTTTATTTTTTACCCGAGTTCATGAATTACCTTACTACAAAAAAATGGATGCCACTACTAAAAATGTTTTTGAAAGCAATTTCAATTTCTCTTATGGGTATTAGTCCTTATTTATTTTATGTTACACTGCTTTTAGGTAATCCATTAATTCCGACTTATCCTTCACATGACACTGCATTTGTAAATGCTAATGAATTAATAAGCAACGTATTCTTTTATATAAACATAAAAGATTCTTGGTTTCGATTGCTATTAATATGTATTTCAATACTTTTAATTCAAGTTAAATTCAAACAACTAAATCTTAAAGAATTTTGGTTATTAATGACATTTCCAATTTTCAATTATTTGTTTTTTGTTTTTCATAAAATGCAAATAAATTACTACCCTTTTGCATCAAGCTTTATTTTAATTGGGGCAATTATTTTTTATTTTTCAAAATCAAAACTTATTTTCTTTGAAAAAAAGGCTTTTATTTTCATTCCACTTCTGCTAAGTTCAATTATGCTAATTGATGGAATAAATAGGTATTTTAGAAAAGAACATATTACTTTTGAAGAATCATTAAAAACATATCAATCTGTTTGCAACTATGATGTAGTTTGGGGCGAAATGTATAGCGGAACTGCTGAGTATGTTTGCAATAACAATGGTTTTAAATATGTTTTTGGGTCAGAAAAAGCTCGAGCAATTTCATTCAACTATTTAAAAAATCACAACTATTCTCAAGTGATTATTTGTGATGATGTTATATTAAGTACACAAGAAATAGTTGATGAATTAAACAACTTATCATTACCCCACAAAATAATTGAAGATAAAACATTGGGAAAACTAATTATAATAAATTAAAATGGTTTTTAGTAGCATAATTTTTCTTTTTTATTTTGCCCCAATTTTCTTTTTGGTTTATTATGTATTGCCAAATAAATTTAAAAACCCATGGATACTTGTTGCAAGTACTTTATTTTATTGGTGGGGAGCTCCAACTTTTATTTTTATTTTTATAGGAAGCTGTTTACTCGATTTTTATGCAATACTATTTTATAAAAAAAAGAAACAACTTTTCTTCTTTTATCTTGCCATAATAAGCAATATTGGTTTATTGGTTTACTTCAAATATGCTAATTTTTTCATTGAAAATATAAATGCTTTATTTTCTGGAAATATTGAATGGGGAAAAATAATTCTACCTATTGGAATATCGTTTTTAACTTTTCAAAAAATAAGTTATTTAATAGATGTTAGAAGAGGAGATGGTGAATATCAAAAGAAATTTTCAACCTATTTTTTATTTGTTGTTTTATTTCCACAACTAATTGCAGGGCCTATTGTTCGATATAAAGACATTCACCTTCAACTTACCAAAAGGTTTAAGTATTTTACAACAACGGATATTTATTTGGGATTGCGAAGGTTTACTATTGGACTTGCTAAAAAAGTGTTACTTGCAAATGTATTAGGTGAAGCGGTTGACCAACTTTTTGAATTGCCTTCAGAACAATTATCGAGTGGAGCTGCAATTATAGGTTTGCTAGCATACACGTTTCAAATATATTTCGATTTTTCTGGTTATTCCGACATGGCAATTGGGATGGGAAAAATGATGGGATTTACCTTTCCAGAAAACTTTAATTTTCCCTATATATCCAAGAGCATCACAGAGTTTTGGAGGAGGTGGCACATTACACTTAGTAGTTGGATGAGGGATTATTTATATATTCCTTTAGGTGGAAACCAAAAGGGCGTGTTACGAACGTATTTAAATTTAATAATCGTATTTCTGATATCTGGATTTTGGCACGGTGCCAGTTGGAACTTTGTTTTATGGGGAGCTTATCACGGAATGTTTTTAGTGCTTGAACGCTTATTTGTAGCCAAATTAATAACCAAACTACCCTCATTCATTAGTATTATTTACTGTTTTGTAACTGTTTCTATTGGCTGGTTGTTGTTTAGAGCGGAAAGTTTTTCTCAGGTTATTGATTATTTGGCTGCTTTTGGAAACGTTGAAGTTGAAACTACAAACGCAAACTCAATTTTTACTACTAAATTTAAATTTATTTTTATAGTAGCAATCTTATTTTCATTTATGGGTATCTACAAAGCAACTATTTTTAATGATTTACTCGAACAAGTGAGTAAAAACAAATGGGATATCGTTGTTTCTCATTTACTTATTCTTGTATTATTTATATTAAGTGTAGGCGAATTATTTGCTTCAGGGTTTAACCCATTTATCTATTTTAGATTTTAGAAATCTTCAATATTAAACTTATTCACAAAAGCAGTATCGTTTTTAATTTCAGGAGAAAGCTCTAAATACTTAAATGTAAATCGTTCTAACATTTCATGAATTATAATGTTTGATTTTTCCTCTTTTATTTTAGCCATAGGAATAGTTGGCATCCAAGCATAAACTACTTCATTAAAACTTTGATTAAAAAACTTCTTTAAGTGTTCGGTATAACTGTCTCTTATAACAAAAACACGTAACTCATTTGGTGGATTTGTGTTTTTATATTTTTGGAAACCATTATCATAAAGAATTGGCTCTGTGTTGTATAAAAGTGTAACTTTAGAAGAGTCTTTGCACGATAATTTATATCTTTTAGCATATATTTTTGGATTAAATCCAATCATTTGAATTAAATCTCCCGAATATTCAAAAACAACCTCCTCTTTATATTGCTCTTTTGTGTAAACTTTAATTTCAGGAAAATCTTTTTTAATGGTGTTTAAAATTTTAGAATAACCAATAAAAGAACCATGTTCGTTCCAATGTGTATCCGTTTTATAGTAAATTTGATTTCTGTATTGTTTTGCTTTTTGAAGCTCATCCCAATAGTCGATAAAATTGTAAGAAGATTTTGAATTTAAATACGCTTTAAATTGTTTAAGCCTAGAATAGCTTAATTTAATTCTTAAAAAATCAGGTAATTTTTCTGGATAAATTCTTGGTTTCACAGGAGGAATGGTTAAATAATAATGTATTCCATGTTTTTCAAACCATTTAGTTGTTAAAACTAAATTATAATGTAATATTTTTAATTCTTCATGAGTAAAAGGCTTCGAAATATCGATGCAATATTGCTTATCAAAATAAAACATCCACTCGTCTTTTCCTATTATAGCTCTATTGTTAATGGGGTTTAGTTTTAATTTTTCATAAATAAAATAACCATATCCTTGAATAAAATTAGAACGATTATGAAATCTATCATCAACATAATCTGAATAGCCCGAAAAAAACTTCCATACATTACTCCAACGCCATTTAGGAAAATTTGCCAAATTTCTATTTTCTGTGCTTTTTTGTTCTTTTGGCCCAATGAAAATGGTAAAAATTATGGTTACAAAAACTAACACTAAAAAAAAGTTATTAAACGAAATTGCATTTATTTTTTTTCTTAAAATAACAGTAGCACTAAAGGCTATTAATAAGGCTATTACCTTTGATAAATTACTGGCAAACAATTGTGAAGCCAATGTATTTGTAAAAACAAAAAAGGCTGCAACTAACAAACAATATTTTAACAATTTAAGCATTAAAATCTAAAATAAATAAAAGGATTATAACTTCCGATTGCTACATAAAACAAACTAATGAAAAACAATATTAAGTATCCTAAATTAGTTAAAAACTCAACAAATGATAATA
>Ga0210039_1003393_pt1 | contig 12353 bp, 9 predicted proteins | sample CryGeyCG2114_250_3_FD_185460 | JGI IMG/M metagenome (GOLD analysis project Ga0210039, IMG submission 185460) | Groundwater microbial communities from aquifer - Crystal Geyser CG17_big_fil_post_rev_8/21/14_2.50 (SPAdes) (version 2) | ecosystem: Environmental > Aquatic > Deep subsurface >...
TTTGACAATGGATATTTATTGGCATTTTACATTCGAAGGTTTTTAATACACCCACTTTTTGTACTTATTTTATTGCCTGCTTTTTACTTCCAAAAAAAGGAAGAAAAGTTAAATTAAAAATAGTTGTCAAGTGGCACTTTTTAGACCTCGACATTTCACTAATTTATTAAAAAACATAACCTTAACTGCCATTGCTGATCAGTTCTAGCCTAAAAAATTACTCTTAAAACACAAATAATCAAAACAATTCAGTTAACTATGCATGGTTAATTAGATAAAAAAAACCATTCCTAACTCAATAGAAATACTTTTTTATTCATTTTTTAAAGTTGTTTTTTTTAATTTTTGCTGCATTGTCATTCTGTCCGTGCGTTGTAGTAGGCAAGCTCTTTGCCAAGCTTGGGTTTGAGCGTTGGCTGGTGCGGCTTGGCAATGTGTGTGGCTGTGAAGGGTTGGCTTAAACATTCAGTTCCGTTTTTAAAGTCTTCAAAATATTTACTGTCCTTCCAATTTCACTACTATGTTCGTTCTTGTTTATGTCGTTGTGATTTAATGGATTTAATACCAATGGTATCAAATTGTCAATCTCGTCTTTTGTGTTCTGTGTTAAGTTGTATTTTGCTGGACTTGGATATGAAGTGATGAATTTCTTTGTTGAACCCCAAAATTCGTCCGCTTTGAGTTTGCTTTGGTCAACTACAAATTTTACAGTCACCTTATTAAAACAAAATTGTTTCAAAATGGCTTCAAATGCAGAACGCAGGTAAACTCCTGCTGCTTTATTGTCGCCTGAACTATGATAGTCTTCTGCGGTCTGTATTAAATAATCTAAATGGTCATTATTCCCCTGTCCTTTGATTTCTTTAACCACTGGAATGGTAAAACCTTTTTTTGAACGACCTGCATAAATTTCAAAACACTTCCAACTTCTGTTGTTGTTCAAGTAATTTGTTTTCACAAACTCATACCAAGGTTTGTCATAAGTAGTAATAAAAACCTGATAATTGGCAAAGTCTGATTTGAGTATTTCTAAAAGTGGCAAACGGTTGGAAATGTCCAAGCCAATGAAAATATCATCAAGAAAAAGCACTTTGCAAGGAATGCCCTGAATATGTCTCTTTACCATCCCCAAATAAATGGAAATTGCAATTGCTGACAATCTTGCTTCATTCAAGAAAATATGAGGCTTATCAATCTCTTTGCCGAGATATTTGATTTTTACCCTTACGTGGTTTCGTTCTATGTCTTTATAGTCTGCTGTTGGTTTTGCTTGAGTGTAGTTGAGTTTCAGTTCTATGTTGTGACCGAACTTATCCAAAATTGGTTGGGCGTATTTCAGGATGTTTTCAATACTGGCTATGTCAAATAGTTTTTTGAAAGCTGTATCGAAAGTATTGATAGCCTTATCAACATCATTTTTCTTTTGGGTGATGTTAAACGCCTGACTGGTTTCTTTCGAAATAGCAGTTTCCACTTCATCCCAAAGTTCACCTAGTTCTTTGTTGCCCGTAATGGCTACACTCTTGAAATGTTTGAGTACGCCTTTAACCAACAAGTCGAACAGGTCAATTTCATTGTCCTTTTTGATGTAATGAATTCCAAGCAAGTGTTTGTAGGTCAGGAAACTTTTGAGTTTGATGGCATCCCGAATGCTGGTGTCTCCTGCTGCATAAGTATTTTTTGAACTTTTCTTTACGGTGTATGCTTTATCGGTAGCTGTTCCGTCTTTATCAGGATTGAAAGTAACTGTGATATAACCTTTTCCTCTTTGGGCTTTGGTTAGGAATATATTTTCGGTTTCATCATAACTCAATGTTTCCGTGGATGATTGAAAAAAGTCTTTCAAGGCATAATAAAACGAACTTTTACCGCTTCCATTTTCGCCATAGATAAACAGGTTTTTGCCATCTACGTTGAATTCATTCTTTCCGTAGAATGCTTTGTAATCTTTTATTTCAACCTTTTTTATTTTCATTTATTCCTATTGAGCCCTTTAATAAATCTTATTTGAGTCCTTAGTGAGCCGTTTAGTTAAATCGCAATCAATTGACAAACAGCAACTAAGAAGCTATTATGGATTTTTACTGGCGATATTTGAGCCCTTTGTGAGTCCATTGCTTATTCTTTTTTTGGCGTTATGGAGTTAGCAAGTGTATAAAATGCTCCTGCACCTTTTAAACCTGAATTGAATACATTTCCGTTTTATACGCCATTTATGCGTCATATACGCCATTTGTTAATTCGTAAAATGCCCCTTTTCTTTCACCTTTCGTTTTTTGCCCCACTTGCCCCACTATTGCCCCACTATTTTATAGAATATATTAGAACCAGATGTTCCCTTTCTTTCAAATAGTGCATATTTCTCAACTAACTCAGTTAACTCATTAGAAGCTGTCCGTTTTGATATTTCATTCAAATCTTGATAATCACTATTCGTAATTTTGCCTTTTTCTTTAGTAAAAAGCACTGCTTTTAATTGTCTTTCATTCAAACCTAATTCGATTAAAAATTCCTCATTATAAATATCCTTTCTGAATTCAACCAAAAAGTCGGAAGCTTCAAAAAAGTAATTGGGTGCAGGAATTTCTGCTTCTTTGCAATAATTCATCATTTTCTCAATGCCTCTTCCCCAAGACTCAATATATCCACTTCTGAAAAGCGTATTTGCTATATCAGGATTGTATGGCTTTGAGGAATGTCTCTTTAATAAATTATGGATAGTCCAGTTATCTGGTAATTGACCATCATTCCAAATCAAAATTCGGTCTTTGTAAACTTTGATTTGGATAGGAGCACCACCCGAATAATCTTTGTGTGCCACAGCGTTGAGTAAAGCTTCTCGAACTGCCTCTCTGGGATATTCGTAGGTTTCGACACGCGAAATACCTTCATAACTCACCATTGCTTTGATGTATTTGGTAAAAAGCAAATCCATCGTTTGCTCAATCTGCTCAAACAAGTTACCGTGTACTTCGTCTTGAAACATCAAATCAGCTTCATTTTCAAAATAGCCAATTTTAATGTAAGCTCCCGTTACATACTTTTCTGGTTTGGGATGAAAGAGAAGAACGGCTGCTCGCTTAATCATTTTCTCATCTTCCAAATACAATTGCAGACTTTCCAACAACTCCTGATTGGTGCCATCTAAATCTTCTGGCTCTAATCGTTTGCTTTTAGTGGCTTTCTTTCGAAAAAAATCAAAGGTGTCATTTTTCAAGTCGTCCGCTGTAACATTGGGAACAGGCACACCATCCCATTTTTTACCTTGGCGTTGCAGTAAAAATTTTGCCAAAGCTGCACCTTTCAATTCTTGTAGTGTGCTGCCCGATCTGTAATAATATTTGCCTCTTAAGCTGATGGGGAAAGGGTAAGGTTCTACCACAATTTCCAAAAAATCTTCCCCATTTTAGGTATGCAAGTTCACATCTACCATTAAGCCCAAAAGGTCTCTTACCTGATTTGGAATATCTTCTAAAAGTTTTCTTGCATTTACCAAGTGCTTGACATTGCCGTCATCATCTTTGCCAATAAACAAAGTACCACCCTGTGCATTAGCAAAACCGCAAATCCATTTGAAATAGTCATTGTGCCAAGACTCTTTCCATTCTATGTTTTGATGTTCTTTCAAGTTATAAGGTATTAGTGATGAGTTATGAGTTTTTGTTTTTAGTAGTGATTATTGCCGACCGTATCATTTTGAGCAATGCTTCTGCATCTGCTTTAAAGCTTTCAAATTCCTCTTGCTTCAAAAAATCAGTTTCTTCTAAAAGTTCAAGCCAATAAATGCTTTCATCACATTCTTTTTGAGCAATTCCTAATTTATGAATGAAATCGGCTTTGCTTTCGGCATTTTGTGCCTCCCGAACCAGTGCACCCACAGCCGTGCCTGACCGTAAAAGTTGCTTGCTTAACACAAATTCCTTTTTCTCAGAAACCAAATATTTATACAAGTTCACGACCCGCACCGCAAACCCAAAACTCTGCTTCAATATGGCTCCTTTTCTCTCATTCATAACTTAATCTAATGATGAATTATGAGTTATAAGTGATGAGTAGTTGAACAAGCACTTATAATTTATAACCCAAAGTTTTAAAAATTCCAAAAACAACTTACCACTCATAATCCATAACTTATCACTCATAACTCACTTAAGTGCCTCCTTTATTATCCTCACTTCCTCCACGCTATCCAAGGTCTCAATGGCAAAGCGAACAGGATGATTTGGGTCATACAAACGCTCAAACTCACTTTGAATAATGGCGAGCTTTTCTTCTTCGCTCATCTGCTCCTCTCCTTGATGAGAGGTGCCCGAAGGGTGGAGAGGTGTAATGGGTTTTAAATCTCCCAAATGCTTTAGGATTTCTTTTCCTGCCGATTTGATTTCTTCGGGGAAGTAGAGTTCGAAGATTATTGAATTGATTACACTAATAAAAAAAGCACTCAACAAGGGTTGTGTCCTTTTTAGAGACTCATTTGCATAAGAATAGGCTAAGTCTAAAATTTTAGAGTCGAAATATTTACTTACAGGCAAACTATTTAATTCGTGAATCCTTATTTCAGGAAAAGTCTTCTCTTTTCTTGCAAATTTTTTTATGAAATAATATCCAATAAGGTCTGAATTTAGTAAGGCGGCAAGGGCTTTAGAAGAAACCTTATGCGGCTTTACAACGTGCAGTAAAGAGTTATTACAAAAGTGCCCATCAACATATGCTGCAATAAGACCTGTTTGTCCTACAATTCTTCTAACCAATACTCTTTCACCAACAAACATTTCTTCATCTCTTGGTTCCGCTAACCATTTACCATATTGAATGTATTTATTGCTTGGTGTAAAATAAAAGCGGTCTATATTTTTGCCTTCAAGGATGTTTAAACAAGTTTCATCAATTGGTTCATCGTGAGTAAAGGTATGATTACTCACAATGTTTTCATCTTGCTTAGGAACACCTTTACCCTTTTGATAAAACTTTACCCCAAACGATGATTTAGCAATTTCTTCAAGACAAAAAGTATTTCTTTCGATTTTTAAAAGAACATCCCAATCTTCATCTGAAATTTGATAATTAATGAGATAGTTGGGTTGATTTAAAACTCGTTCACGACTTAATCTAGCCCTTTCAACAAATCTGTAATCTTTACCATTGATTATTCTTAATTCAGATTTCGTTTTATTGTTTATTGCAGTAAATATTATTGGCAAAACTGTAGCATCAAAAACTTGCTCTTCAGTTAAATCTACAATAGAAATTAAATTACAATTAGTTAGTAAATGCTTTCTAAATGGTGCAACTAATTTATTTACTAACCAAGTATTTGGAACAATGTATGAATTGAATCCATTAGGTTTATTTAATTTGAAAGCTTGCTCCATAAAAAGCATATATAGATTTATCTGATAAATAGCACTTACATAGTTTTTTATCAAAAAATCTTTTTGCCATTTTTCTAAAGTAGTGTCAACTACATAAGGCGGATTCCCAATCACCACATCAAAACCGCCTTTTTCTCGCCATACTTCTGAGAAAAATAGTTTGAAGTCAAAGTCTATGCTGTAGCCCGCAAACTGTTCGGCAGAGTCGAGCAGTTCTCGTATTTTGGTGTTTATCTGTTGGCGTAGGGCTTTCTTTTTGGATTCGTCTGTTATGTTGTAAAAATCTTCTTTTAGTTTTTCCAGTTCGGCTTCTACTTGCAAGTTTCTCATTGCACCATCAGGCAAACCAATCAACGAGTTTCCGCACACAATTTTATAATCCAAATTTGGCAAGGTTTCAATAGGGTCTAGGTCATCCTCATCCACCACTAGCGAAAGCCACAAACGCAAACGGGCAATGTCAATAGCACTGCTGTCAATATCCACTCCATAAATGCTTTCTTGTATGATATGGCGTTTTAGGCGGTAGATGTAGCGGCTTTCGCTTACGCTTTCTCTGTGTTCAATGCCAAAGCCTTTGAGTTTTTTGGTCAGGTAATCGTAACTAAAATGTGGCTTTAATACCAACATTGCATTTACCAACTCGTGTAACAATCCTACCGGAAAAGCACCTGAACCAATGGCAGGGTCGCAAATACGGATGTCGCTTAGTTTTTGGTCTATCAGGTCAGCATTTAGGCGAATGCTTTCGGGCAGTTGGTATTTGTAGGTTTTGGTTTCGCCTTTGGCTGCTACTCGTTCGTCATTTTCCAAGGCAAAATGCCCTTCATGGATGTAGGTTTCAATGTCTTTTTTGGGTACCACCACCCCTTGTTCCCCTCCTTTTAAAGGAGGGGTGTCCGCAGGACGGGGTGGTTGTTTTTTCTCCCAACCAAAATTCGCTTTCACTTCCTCCAACAAGCCTTCTGGATTATCCCAAACCCATTTATTTTCAAACCTTAAAACCTTAATCCCACAATGTTTTAAAAACAAATCTCTTTCATAATCATATTCAGCTTGCGTAGCCTCAAAATGTCCTTGCCCATCCAACTCAATTGCTAACTTTTCTGAGGGACAATAACAATCCAGGATGTAATTTGCCACACTATGCTGCCTGCGAAATTTACGACCGTCCAATTGTTTTCCTTGAAGCATTTTCCAGAGCGTGGCTTCTGCAGGTGTGAGGTTGTTCCTGAGGGCTTTTCTGAAAGTTTTTAGATGAGGTAGGTTATTTAAAACCACCCCTTCCCCTCCTTTGGAAGGAGGGGAGCTTTTTACCACCTCCTCCTTTAAAGGAGGGGAGCTTTTTACCACCTCCCCCTTCGGGTACTCCTCCTTAAAAGGAGAAGAGCCGTTAAGGGAATTATCCAAATAATGAATCAAGCTTTCCTGACACATATAATGCACAATTTCCCTTGGGGTATAGAAAGCACCTTTGCTTTTTCGCTCGGTGATGTCGAGCATATTTTCAAATACTTTCCCCAACATTTCAGGGTCAACAGCTACTTCCTTATCCATCGGTTCATCTTCTTTGATGGTAAAGTTGTAACGGTCAAATACATCCAAAACACCAGTTCCAATATCGCCCGATTTGTTTTTCTCTTCATTGCGGAAAAGCGTTTCAGGAATGGTAATGTTGGCATTTCGCCAGTCATAATCGGCTTCAAACAAACCACCATTCAAAAACGGGATTCGACAATCAAAACGCTCGTAATAGGAGTTTACATTGTCACGTTCTTTGGCAAGGGCTTCATAAAACAGGTATTGCAATTTGTCTTTGAAGAAGTTCACGCCTTCGGCTTGTGCTTGTTCGTTTAGTTCTTGCACAAAGCGTTTTTTTCCTTTTCCCCAGCGTTCGTTTTTTGCTACACCCAACCAGCCTTTTTTCTGCAAAAAGTACAGAAACACAATTTGTCCCAATAGCTTTTTGGTAAATCGGGCATTGTCAATACTTGCTTTGTCTAGTTCAGCTTTTACTTCGCTGTTGTTTTCAAAATGCTCAAAGAGTTTGATGTAGAGGTCTTTGTATTGACTAAAGAATTCGTCTGTAACTTTTTCAATGCTAAAGGCTGCTTCCAGTTCCTCAATGGTTGGGTTATTGGCAATGTTTTGTAATAAGGGCAACAACTGATTTTTTGCGGTATGGGCTTTTTCGTATTTGCCCACCAAAAATGAATAGCGTTTGGCAGGAGTAAACTCTTTTTTGGTTTTTACCTTGCCTTTTTCTTCGTCCATAAAAGAAGTTTGCTCAACCTTTATGAATGAAAAACGCCAGTCAATACCGTTATCTTCTTTTGAATAGAAAGCAACAAGAGCATAATCTCTGGACTTAGATTTGTTTTTATCAGACTGTAGCCACTTAATCACAAAATTTCTCATTGAAGTTCTCGCCCTATCAAGCATTTGAATCTTCTGAACTTCTATTATGAGAACTTCTAATTCATTTCCTTCCGGATCCGTGTAAAGCCCAACCCGTTTATATTTAGAAATTTTGTCTTCAAAATCGTCATAGATTAATGTTGACCAATTTCTTCCGTGAGAAAAGTCAATGTCATTTAATAGCTCTTGAGAAAAGCGGATAAACTTTTCTTCGCTAAATGAATCATTGAATGTACCTTCTATCAGGTTTTGTGCTGTTTTTTTATCCACGACTTTTAGTTATAGGTTATAAATTATGGGTGATTAGTTTGTTTTTGGTGGTGATGATAGCAGAACGAATCATTTTGAGTAATGACTCGGAATCTGATTTTAGACTTTCAAACTGCTCCTGACCCAAAAAATAGGTTTCACTTAATAATTCAAGCCAATAAATGCTCTCATCACATTCTTTTTGAGCAATACCTAATTTATGAATGAAGTCTGCTTTACTTTCCGCATTTTGAGCTTCCCGAATCAAAGCACCAACAGCAGTTCCGGAACGCAAAAGTTGTTTGCTCAATACAAACTCCTTTTTCTCAGTCACCAAATATTTGTATAAGTTCACGACCCAAATCGCAAACCCAAAACTCTGTCTAACTATTGCGCCTCTTTTTTCACTCATAACTCAAAATTTATAACTCATCACTAATGATGTATCCCGAAAGGATGACTTCACGTTTTTGAAACTTTTTAGCATTCTTTACTCCTTCAATGGCTACAAAACGGATGTGTTTTTCAAAAATATGCAGCACTTGAAGTGGGTCGGTGGTTTTTTCCAATTCATTTTTAATTAGCTGTGCCGTTTTCTTGGCAATTGTGCCTTGAGCCAACATTTCTTTCACCCCAGTGATAAATTCATCATTGGAATCGGTAAAACCTTTGAAATTCTTAAAAGATTTGTCTTTAAGACGGTTTTCAATGTATTTGGCATTGGATCGACCACCGCTACCTTTGGTTTCTTCATCTCCAACAGTTGTATCTAGTTCAAAGCGGGTTTTATTGGTTTGCAATAAATGGTAGTACTCATTTGGAATGTTAGCACGTTTGGTTTCGGGCTTACATTCTAAATCTTTCACCGCATCAAAAAAGGTAATCTCTCCTGATTTGCCGCTTTCATTGATGTAGAACTTTTTGAGTTTCCCGATTCGGAAAAAAGTAACCAATTGGTCAGCATCCAATTTTTCTTTTTTGAAACCTGAACGTGCTTTTTTCGGAAGATTTTTAATTTTCTCAAACAAGTCGGGTTGTTCGTCTCTAATTTTTCGCATCATTTCCAGATACTTCAATTCAGAATCGCCTTCGCCATCTTCTCCTGTATAGGCAGTTTTGCTGTTCAAGGTGTTGAACAATTCCTGACTTCCAAATTCTTCACCATCACTCAAGTATTTGGCATCTTCTCCCAAAATGTCGTGAAACATTTGGATTTTGTTGGTGATGTTTACTTCTAAACCAAGATGTTCGTCTGATTGGGTAGTTGGGAAGAAGTTGAAAATATGAACCTTTGGGAATTTACTACCTAAACGATTCACACGACCTGCCCTTTGCAATACACGAGTTGGATTCCAAGGAAGATCATAATTAACCAACACATTAGAACGGTGTAAGTTGATACCCTCCGCTAATACATCTGTTGCAATAAGGATTTTTAAATTGTTGGTTTGATCTTTTACTTTTCTATTCGGGTCGTAATTGGCGGTTATCAAATCTCTTGAAACCGTATGATTGGAAGTTAGTTTTTTATCAGAATGCCTTCCTCCAGTACTTGAATAAAACATCACTTTTCCAGGGAATTCATCCAACAAAGCTTCATATAAGTAATCGCCAGTTTCTTTTGATTCAGTGAAGATGACCAACTTGTTGTTCATTAAAGCTGGAATGGATTTAAGATCCTTAATAAAATGTTCTAATTTTGGGTCAGAATCAACTTTAGCCCAAAGTTTCTTCACCTCACGCAATACTTCTAAATCAAATTCCAGCTTGGTAACAAACTCTTTTCGGAAGTCTTTAGAATCATATTTTTGAGCTTTTTCGTCCTCAACAAATTCTTCCAAGCGTTCTATGTTTTCACTTTCAATCAGGTCATAAACATCCACTTTTTTACTGATGTACACTGTGCCGTTGCGATACATCTCAATAAATTTTTCATAAGATATAATGAAGCGGTTAACACTTTGGCGGAATGCGTGGAAACTACTTTCTAGGCGTTTCACCAAAATTCCTTTCATAAAGCCTCCCACATTTCGTTGTTGCTGTCTTTCAAATTCGCTCAACACTTTGTTTCCAATGTAATACAACAAAGGAGTATATCGGGCATAAGTGAATTCCTGAAGTTTTTTAATTGTTTCATTGAAAACGATTTCCAGTTCTCCTTCATACTTATACACGATTTTTTGTGGGTTATCCAAGTCGGGGAAAGTCAAGCCCTGCATTTTCATATCTTGTTTGAAATAAGTCATTACATCCGTTCGTGTTCTACGAACCATTACATATCGCAAAATGCTATTTCGAATATCGTCTGATATTTCTTTGATAAGTTTCTTGTAATCAGGGTCTACTTTATCCAGTTTAGCTAGTTTAGTTCTAAAGCCTGCAAAGTATTTTTCAAGATTAGGTATTCCAGGAATAGTTGAATTCTTAGGTGCTTGAAATAATTTTAGCTGTGCAAAAATGTCATCCACCGTGTTGTTCAATGGGGTTGCAGTAACCAAAATCACCTTTTTGCTACGGCAAATATCCAATAGGTTGGCATAAGAATACGTGTTTTCATTTCTGAAACGGTGAGCTTCATCTACTACAATATAGTCGTAGCGTTCCAATCCTTTTTTGATGATGTGTTCTAGTTTTCCAAGAGATTCCACTTCAAAACTTCTGATGCCAAAATCAAATAAAGAATCTTTCCAATAATCTTTTAGAACAGGAGGACAAATAACCAAAGTTCTGCCTTGAATTTGTTGTAAAAGCAATGCGGTAATAAAAGTTTTACCCAAACCAACTACATCCGCAAGAAAAACACCATTGTAAGTTTCTAAAATTTTCTTTGCCTGAATAGCTGCTTGATTTTGATATTTAAGTTTCATAAAACCTTCAGGTAGGAAGGGTTCAAATTCATCTGCCAAATTGATGTCCTCTTCCAAATACTCATAAATCAACTTCAAGTATAATTCGTAAGGCAAGATTTGGTCGTTCAACCAAGTTTTGTTTTGGATGGTATCAATAAAGTCATCTGAAATATCAACTGATTCTTTCCAAAGTGTATTGAATTGGTCTTCGGCAAAAAGAACATCCCTTTTGCTTCGCAACTCAACGTTAAATTCACGATTTGCTACAAAACCTGATTCAGAAAAATTACTTGAACCAGTAATTACAAATCCATAATCTCGGTCTTCGGGTTTAAACTTTCCTATATAAACTTTTGCGTGAATGTTTTTAGATGGATATGCTCGTATTTCTAATTTCTTGCCATTGCCATTTAAAGTCTTGTCCATCACTGGGTCTTGACAATCCGCTTGCAAAAATTCAATAAACTTTCTGATTCCAATTTCTAGTCTGTTGTCGTTTTCATCGCTGCTTTCAATTTCATCTTTCAGGTTTGCCTGATATTTCTTTTTAGTCCTTTGGTGAGATTCAAAATCAATCATTCCCAATTCCTGATGATATTGCATCATATCGTAAGAGTCTCTATCGATACTCAAACCAACAAGTATTCTGATTTTTTCAACTGGTTCTAGTGCATCATACAATTGATAAAAACCGCTTGCTCTGAAATAGCCAACTAAAACGTCAAAAAGTTGAGTGTCTTTTAAAGTTGATTTAAATCGGCTTAATAAACTATGCCCTTCTTCATTTGTGAAGAAAGTCAAGTCTGTTTGATCTATTTTATTTTCTAAACTCATATTTATTTGCGGCTTTTAATACTGTTCAGTGTTTCTTCCAAGCCGTTTTTTAAAAATTTCAATTCTCCTAAGTCCGATAAAATGAACGCTTTGATAAATTCAATTTCCATTTCTTTCTCCTGTATTTCCAAAGTCTTAGCCAAAGTCGGTAGCATTTCTTTTGTCGCCACTCGTTCACTTCTCTCAATCTTACTCAAAATAGAGGTGTCAATGTCGAGTTCGGCAGCAACCTTTCTGAGTGGAAGTCCAAGTTGCTCTCGTCTGTTTCGTAAATATTCACCAAATGAATTCATCTTGTCGTATTTGTTTGGATTAATTCGTCAAAAGTACGATTTATTTTTATTTCTGTCGTCCGTGCGTTGGAAAATTCAAGCTCTTTTTGTTTTTTAGTTTGGGCTATGCGTGTCGGCAAAAAACCAAATGTGCTTGAATGTGCAGCTGGCTTTTTACACTGAGCGATAACGTCAGTTCGTCTAAAAACCCCTATTAATTGATCAAAAATAGGTAAAAAAACGGAAGCAAAAGAAGCTATTTAGCGAAGTTTTGTAAAAAAAGAGGAAAAGGATTGTTAAAAATAGGAAGCGTTAAAAAGCCTAAAAAACGCTTTAAAAAAGCGAAAAAATCAACAATA
>Ga0210039_1003394_pt1 | contig 12352 bp, 13 predicted proteins | sample CryGeyCG2114_250_3_FD_185460 | JGI IMG/M metagenome (GOLD analysis project Ga0210039, IMG submission 185460) | Groundwater microbial communities from aquifer - Crystal Geyser CG17_big_fil_post_rev_8/21/14_2.50 (SPAdes) (version 2) | ecosystem: Environmental > Aquatic > Deep subsurface >...
GGGTAACAACAGAAGCGGTTCAAGTACACGGTGGTTATGGTTTTGTGAAAGAATACCATGTAGAACGCTTAATGCGAGATGCTAAAATTACTCAGATTTATGAAGGCACAACTGAGGTTCAAAAAATAGTGATTTCGAGGGCTGTTCTTAAGTAAAAGAATGTTTGAAAATATACATAACAACAAAAGCTTCAGATTTTCTGAGGCTTTTGTTTTTTGTAGTGGGTTATTTTATAGTAGGTAAAGTATTTTTTATATATTTGGAGAAAATAAACCTCAATTTAAACTGAGGATATTGCTTTATTCATTAAACGACACTGACAAAAGACCAAAAAATCATTTTGTAGTTGGACAATATCCGACAACCGAAAATGACAAGAAATATATTAACTTTATAAAACAGAATTTAAAACTTGAATTTGATTATTTGAGCGTAGAAATTGAATAATAACAACTGCTAAATTCTGAATATGCTATCAAAAAAATGTCGTTTATCGCTAATTCGACACAAAATAAATTTTAGCACAGGAAAGCTGAAAACTGAACAGAGTAAGCATTAATAAAAAATTAATATTATGCCAGTTTACAAATTAAAAGCCAAAAGAAAATATGGTGATATGCAAGGCGGTTATGAATTCCAAGTAACTTCTGCAACTTTTCCAAATCCTAACGCAGAGGACATTGGGAAGGAGATTGCAAAGTTAGGGTTCAATAAAGACGCTCAATCATACAGAAGTTCTGGCAATTGGGATATCACTAAGATTTCTTAAATTATCCCTTTTATTTTATCATTATTAAAAGTGTTCAAAGAAATAAAGGTTCTGCGAACGCTTTATAAAAAATCTATCAATGAACGAAAAAGAACTTCAAAAAATAATAACAGAATTATGGAAAATTGTTTCACGTCTTGAAAATAATTACAAAAAAGACGATAGAAAATTTACAATTGACGGGCATTTATTAGGAAGTATTGGCGAGGTTTACGCAAAGGAAAAATTTAAATTAAAATTACTTCCAAATTCTGAAAAATCACACGATGCAGAGGACATAGAGACTGGAAAAAAATATCAAATAAAAATTACCCAACGCAAGAAGGTGGGCTTAAGAAATAAGCCTGACAATCTCATTGTAATTAGGATTGACGAAAAAGGATTTCCTCATATAATATATAATGGATGTGGTGAACCAGTTTGGGAACTAATAAAAGATAAAAAAGCTGAGCAAAAATTTATTTATTTAAGCCAACTTGAAAAGTTAATCCCGAAAAAAAATAGCATTTAATATCAAATTAAAATATGACTAACTAAGTTAGAAAACTATGAAGAAGATGATAGCCGAACCGCTAATAGCCGTACCCCAACTGTTCTTAATCTAACGGGAGGCGATGAGTGATAGGGGCTCAAGACTTATTCCTACCATAACTAAAATAATTCTTACTTTTGGTTGATGTCAGAAGGAGGGTTATAAAATGAAGTTGTTATTCGCAAGTAAACCAGCTTGGCTTCAGAGTGAGGGGGTGACAGTGTAAACTTGAAACTTTTGACAGCAAATAGGACTTGCTGTCCTTTGTTTGATTTCAAACATTTGACACTTATATCAATTTGCTGTCTTTTGTTTGATTTTTTTATTACCTTTTAAGCCTCCCTTCAATTAGTACCAATCAAAGTTTTTGTAAGTAAATAAGTTTCTGCTACCTAAATCAGAAGATCTTTAACAATAACTCTTTTATTTTAAACTAATGAAATGTTGCTGCTTCGCGGTCGACCTCATTTTTCTATCCCGATAAATCGGGATGAAAAATTTTGCTCAAGATGACATTCTAATAAGAGGCTCGTTGCTACGCTCTCGGAAGTATCCAACCTGTGCGTAATTATAGCTGTTATCAATTCTTTTTGTAAGTAATTTTTCTACTTTCAAAAACCTAGCAATGTTACTCCAACCGAAAATGGATATAATTCTGGTCCTTTGTTATTTTCAAACAATGGAGTTAATGAATAACTAGCAAATACATTAAACCTTCCATAACCTACACGAGCAGTTAGGCTCACTCTAAAAGGATTTGTATTAAAATCTTGTTTGTCTTTTTCCTTTTTAGAATCTCCTTCTACTTTATATTTATATTTCATTTTAGTCTGCAAATTAAATCCAAGAATAGCTCCTGTTGAGATGTGAAATGACTTCTTTTTATTGTTTCCTGTATTCAATTCAAATAAGAGTGGTGCATTGATGAAAAATGTCTTGAATCTGTTTTTAGAATAATCTCTAAGCGTATCTATTTCTCCCCAAGTATAGTTCTTATTAAAGTCATTAACATCATCAAAAACATATTCACCTCCTTTTGATGTTAATCTCACATTATGACGAAGTTCATAATTATTCCATTCAAAACCCAAACCAGTAACTAATCCTACATGATGTTTGCTTATCGGTATATATTGCTCATAAAAATTTAAGTTCACAGACCATGATTTTTGTAAACGAGTTTCCATAAACTTTGTAACTTCTTTTGGATTGTTATTGAATACCTCTGGATTATTACTCAAATCAGTACTTCCTGATGAATTTAAAAAACCGTTGATTCCTATATCGAAACCTGCCCAATGATTATACCGATGTTTTTGTGTTTTGAAACTAGTATCAATATCACCTATGATTAAAAACGTATTGCTTCTCCATTTAAACCTTGTTGTATCACTTTCATTAATAGCGTTTTCAGAATTATTAGTTGTTTTAAAACTAACTTTAACTCCTTTAACATCAGCAGCACCACTTTTTTGAATGTAACTATTTTCTGGATTTCCTACAATTTTCAAATCTGAGGCACCAGAAACTTCTCCAGTTATATTTTTAGTTACATAAACCATTGCTGTTGAAGCTCCAGATAAATCAATTTCTACAGTTTCAGAAAATAATTCTCCATTTTTTATTGACGATGCTCCTGAACCTTTCAATTTATATGAAGTGGCATTTCCTTTTAATTTTAAATCACTTGCTCCCGATACATCAATTATCAGGTCTGTAAAATCTGCATCTAACTTAATTGTTGATGCTCCACTTGATTTTATGTTCATCTTATTAAACATAATTGGCGTGTTGTTTCTAATTGTTGCTGCTCCACTAATATTAATTTCTTCTAAATCAATAAAAGTTACAATAATTTTCATTTCAGAATCAGCTTTTATACGATCTTTAGCATAAATTGATAAGCGGTTGTTTTTCACTTCAGTCACCACATTTTCTAAATACTGTTCTGGAACACCTATTATTTCAACTTCATTGTCGTTTCCTTTTACCAGTTCCACTTTAAAAGCTGAGGCAACTTTAATTGAATTAAATGATTCTAATTTTCTGGTTATTTGTGCTGATAAATTAAAGTAAATAAGCACTGCGATAAAAAATAATGTAACTCTTTTCATAAATTTTAAATTTAGTTATTGAAGTTATTTAAAGTCCTCCCTATAAATTAAAAAATGTTTCTTTTTTCACATTACTTCGTTATTTTCTCCAACCATAGCCTACGGCTATGCTTCTCAAAAATGCCTCGTATTGCAAAAAAATAATTCATTTTCATTATTATATTTGAACTTTAAATAACTTCATTGTGTTTTATAGTGGGACGCTTGTGGGTTTAAAAAGTTACAAAAAAAATAATTACTATTTTCTTGCATAAGAAAAATCCCCAATTTGAAGTACTTGTAATTTACCTTTTTCATCTGTTTGCTTTGCTAAGGTTACTCTTTCTTGAGTAATTTTTTCAGCTAAAACCCAAAATAAGGAGGTTTCATTTTTTTTAGTATTAAATTGATTTATTTCATTCAATGTTGCTTCATCTATTGGTTCTATGGAAATAAAGTTTGCTAAATTATCTTCTTCTAAATAGGGTTCAATAATGATAAATTCCCTATTATTGGTATCAATAATGGCAGTCTCATTTATAAGTAGCATTTCCTCTAAAGGTAATTCTTCAGCAACAACAAAAGATTTTTTTTCTTGAAGATTGATTTGTCGTTTTTCTTTTTTTTTATTTGTTAAAGTTGTGGTAGCAACATCTGTTGTTTGGTTATTTTCATAATCACTATTTGATGGTAAAATTTCCGTTGTTTGATTTAATATTGAATCTTCAACAACCACTTCAACCAACTGTTCTGTATCATTGATTTCAGAAGTACTAAAAATTTTAAGTATGAAAAGAGCTAAAATCAAAGCAGCTGCGGACGACATCCACCAATAAATTAACCGTGCTGGCTTTTCCTTTCTCAAGCTTTCTTTGTCTAAAAAAACAATTTTTGATGGAATCAAAACAGTCTTTTTATATAAATCAAAGTCTTTTTGTAAAATCGGTTGTAACGCTAATAATTCCTTTAACTCTTTACTGTCATTTTCTGAACTAACGCCTTCCATTTCAGCAATCATTAAGCTTTCAATTGCAATTTGTTTCAACTTGTTTTTGTTTTCAAATACAATTGAATCGTCACAAACTAATGGATTGTTGCTTAAATCGTTTAACTCAATATTTAGCTCAGGATATTCTTCTAAAAACACCAACAACTCTATTTGTTGGTTATCTGATAAATTATTTTCTAAATAATCTAACAAATAAGCTTCGTAGTTATGTATGTTTATCGTGTTCATAATACAGCTTCTATACTTCCTAAATAATTTTTCAAAAAAGTTCTTCCTCTAAAAATATATACTTTTACTTGAGCTTCAGATAATTTCGTGATTTCAGCAATTTCTAAATAGTTATAGCCTTCATAGTCTCTTAATAAAATCACAGCTTTTTGAATGGGGGGTAATTTTTCTAATGCTTCATGTAGTACCGCCTGAATGTCGGTAAATTGGTCTTCATAAATCAATGAATGTTTATTTAGCTCTTCATTTGCGACTAGCTGAATCTTACTTTTCCGAACGTAATCTATTGTTTGATGGTAAGCTGTTGAAAATAGATATGATTTGGCTTTTAGGAAGTTAATTTCTTCTTTTTTAAGCCATACTTTTAAGAATGATTCTTGCACAATGTCTTTTGCATCATCTTCATTTTTTATATTTTTCAATACAAACCGAAAAAGATTATCCGCATAATTATCAATGATTATGTTGTATTCCGATGATGTCATTCGCTTTTTATATACGCTTATTTATTAACTTTCATAAATAGGACGTTCAACGATATGAAAAGTTACAGAAGTTAAAAAAATTTGCTATTATGAATTAAATTTTGCTATCAATAAGCAAATTTATCAATGTTTTTCCCTCTAGTTCCTCTAAATCTTTTACGAAAACTTTCTCTTTCTATTATGGAAACAAAATTTGAATCATAAGCTTCTTGAGCATTAATGGGTGGATTTATCATCATCGGTTCTATTGTTTTCAATGAATCATACACCATAGGAATAATGGTAATAGGAGCTTTCATTTTTTTACAAATGAATCTTTTCAGCATTTTTGATTGAAAGGGGTCTGTTGCAAGGGCTATTTTTTCAAACCCTAATTTTGTGGCTTTTTTGTAGGAATAATAGATATTTTCGGTAGAGTGTTCAGCTTTTGTTTCTGTATAAATATTTTCTTTTGGAATTCCAATAGCTTGAGCATATAATGCCATAATATTTGCTTCATAATAAGGTGAATAAACGGCAGAGCCTGAATACATAATATTTTTGGTTATACTTTTTTCAAACAGATATTTTGACCAATAAACCCTTGCCTTCATTGTACTGCTCCAATTATTATTTTCAAATGGAACGCCAGGCACAATAATTACATCAAATGTTTCATTTTCATTCTCCTTGAATAATTTATGTGCTTTTTTTTGAGAAAATGAACAAGCATTAATGAATAATACAACTAAAAATAGTAGTAAATACTTGAAAAATAAATTACATTGACTAATCATCTTTCACATCTTCGTAATCCACATAATCACCAATACCATCGGTTTCTGGTTTATTGGTTTTTGTAGTTTTAATTTTTACTTCACCCTCTTTTTGTTTGGCAAATTCTTTTGCTTTTTCAGCGTCTGTAAAATGATTTTGTTGTTGAAATTGCTGTGTTTTTTTATTAACCCAGCGAGTTAAAAAAAATGGCATGACTACTCTAAAAACAAACTTGAATCCATAATAGACAAGCAGAATAATTAGTATGGTGCGTATAATTTGCATTTAATTAATTGAAGGATTAGAGATTAGAGATTATTATTACATTTTCAAATTTACGCATTGTTCTCGATACGGTTCAACTCCGCTACTGCTCCGTTAAACCTACTTGAACTGACAGTAAGCGTAACATTTTCATATTTACACATTTTCAAGACTTCCATAAACATCACTCCCCTTGCTCTCCTCTCGAGAGGGGAAATCCAACGCACAATGCCCACTTCCAACTTCTCTCTTCCAACTTCTTTCGAGATTTTCAACTACTTACTCAAGTACAAGTTTCTTTCTGCATAAATATCTCTAAAGAATTTATCTTTTAAATCATCAATAAACCTTATTGCTTCACCTGTTGATTTCATTTCTGGACCTAATTCCTTATTTACATTTGGGAATTTGTTGAACGAAAACACAGGGATTTTTATTGCATATCCGTGTTTTTTAGGATTAAAATTAAAATCAGCGACTTTTGCTCCTAACATCACTTTAGTAGCATAATTCACATAAGGTTCATCATAAGCTTTTGCAATAAAAGGAACAGTTCGGGAAGCTCTTGGATTGGCTTCAATTACATAAACCACATCATCTTTAATGGCAAACTGAATATTGATTAATCCAACGGTTTTTAATGCGACAGCTATTTTTTTGGTAATTTCTTCAATTTGAGTAATGATTAAATCTCCTAAATTATAGGGCGGCAAAACTGCATAAGAATCTCCCGAGTGAATTCCAGCTGGTTCTATGTGTTGCATCACTCCAATAATATACACATCTTTTCCATCACAAATGGCATCTGCTTCGGCTTCTATCGCTCCTCCTAAAAAGTGGTCTAGTAAAATTTGATTATTAGGCATGGCTTTTAAAATATCCACCACATGATGCTCTAAATCCTCTTCATTAATAACAATTTTCATTTTTTGACCGCCCAATACATAGGAAGGTCTTACTAACAAAGGAAATCCTAATGTTTTGGATAATTGAATGGCTTGTTCGGCACTTTCAACCACACCAAATTCTGGATAAGGGATTTTAAGTTCTTTTAATACATTAGAAAAACGACCTCTATCTTCGGCAATATCCAATGCTTCAAAAGAAGTTCCTATGATTTTAATGCCATATTTTTCTAGTTTTTCAGCCAATTTCAATGCAGTTTGTCCTCCTAATTGAACAATTACTCCTTCAGGTTTTTCATGTTTAATGATGTCGTAAATATGTTCCCAAAAAACAGGCTCAAAATACAATTTATCTGCGGTATCAAAATCAGTAGAAACAGTTTCTGGGTTGCAATTAATCATAATGGTTTCGTAGCCCATTTCTTTGGCTGCCAACACACCATGCACACAACTGTAATCAAACTCAATTCCTTGTCCAATTCTATTTGGACCAGAACCTAATACTACAATTTTCTTTTTATCGGTAACTACTGACTCATTTTCATCTTCAAAAGTAGAGTAATAATAAGGTGTTTGAGCAGGAAATTCAGCTGCACAAGTATCCACCAATTTATATACTCTATTGATGTTCATTTCTGTTCTTTTTGTGTAAACCTCACTTTCTAAACATCTTAATAAATGAGCTACTTGCCTATCTGCATAACCTTTTTGCTTCGCTTCATATAATAAATCTTTGGGGATAGTATCAATTTTATAGGCTTCAACTCTTTTTTCGAGTTTCACAAAATCTTCAATTTGTTTTAGAAACCAAAGGTCAATTTTTGTTTTTTCTGAAATAGTTTTAAAAGGAATTCCCATTTTAATTGCATCATAAATATGAAACAACCTATCCCAACTAGGAAATTCGAGACTTTTTAAAATGATATCTTGATTGGTTAGTTCTTTTCCATCTGCTCCCAATCCATTTCTGTTAATTTCTAAACTCTGACAAGCTTTTTGCAAGGCTTCTTGAAACGACCTACCAATGCCCATCACTTCTCCAACCGATTTCATTTGCAAACCCAATGTTCGGTCTGCACCTTTAAATTTATCGAAATTCCAACGAGGAATTTTAACAATAACATAATCCAATGCAGGTTCAAAATAAGCTGACGTTGATTTAGTTATTTGATTTTCTAATTCTGTTAAGTTATATCCAATTGCTAATTTAGAAGCTATTTTTGCAATTGGATAGCCTGTTGCTTTTGAAGCTAATGCCGATGAACGTGAAACCCTTGGATTAATTTCTATGGCAATGATATCTTCTTTTTCATCGGGACTAACAGCAAATTGAACATTGCAACCTCCTGCAAAATCACCAATAGAACGCATCATTTTTATTGCCATATCTCGCATTTTCTGATAAGTGGTATCAGATAAAGTCATTGCAGGAGCAACAGTTATTGAATCTCCTGTGTGAATTCCCATAGGGTCAAAATTTTCTATGGAACAAATAATCACTACATTGTCATTTTTATCTCTCAACAATTCTAACTCAAACTCTTTCCATCCCATCAGAGCTTTGTCTATCATTACTTCATGTATAGGAGAAATATGCAAACCTTGATTCAATAATTCATCAAATTCTTTTTCATTGTAAACTACCGCTGCTCCTGCTCCCCCCAAGGTGTAAGAAGCTCTAATGCATAGCGGGTAACCATATTCTTGTGCCACTTCTTTGCCTTCTAAAAACGATTTTGCTGTGGTTTGAGGTGCCATTGGAATGCCTATTTTTTCCATCAACAAACGAAACGATTCTCTGTTTTCTGTAATTTCTATGGCTGCAATATCAACGCCTATCATTCGCACATTGTGTTTTTCCCACAAACCAACTTCATTACATTCAATACATAAATTCAATGCCGTTTGTCCGCCCATAGTTGGAAGAACTGCATCTATATCATGTTTTTCCAGAATCTCTTGAATAGATTCTGTTGTTAGTGGTTTTAAATAAATATTATCCGCCACCACTTTATCTGTCATTATGGTTGCTGGGTTGGAGTTTATTAATGTTACTTCTATTCCTTCGTCACGCAATGAACGAGCTGCTTGAGATCCTGCATAATCAAATTCACAGGCCTGACCAATTACAATAGGACCACTTCCTATAATTAAAATGTGTTTGATGGAGTTGTCTTTTGGCATTTTCTATGTTGTTTTTAAAAAAAAATGATTATTATTTGGTCTTGCGAAAGTAGGTTAAAATGATGATTGATTAAAGGGATACTTTTCAACAAAACGAATTTTTTTACTCAAAAAAAAGGGATACAAATTGCATCCCTTTTTCTATATATTTTAAAAAATATCACTTATTTTTTGTGTCTTGGTTCGTCAGAAACAGATAATTTTTTTCTACCTTTAGCTCTTCTTCTTGCTAAAACAGCTCTACCATTAGCAGATTCCATTCTACTCATAAAACCATGTTTGTTTCTTCTTTTTCTTCTAGATGGTTGAAATGTTCTTTTCATTTTTTCTTAGTTTTAAATTTATTTCAGATTGCAAAAATATACTTTTTTTGTTTATTGACAAGAATTATTAAAATTTATTTTACTTATTCTATAATTTATTATTACAACAACATTAACAGCAAAAAATGAAGGCGAAATTAAGTTTTTTTTCCGCAAAAAAAAACTAATTTCGCACCATGGGATTATCTAATAACGACATTTTAAAAAAACTTAGAGTAGCTCTAAAACTTAGAGATGACGATATTGTTTCTATTTGTGCTTTGGTAGATTTTAAAATTACTAAAAGCGAATTAGGTGCTTTATATAGAAATGAAGAACATCCAAAATATATGGAATGTGGCGACCAATTTCTTCGTAATTTTTTAAATGGATTAATTATTCATTTAAGAGGTCCTATGCCTCCAAAAAATAAATCAGAATAAAACTTTGTTTCGTTTAAAACGTAATAAATTGATTTACAAATCTTTTTATTATGATAAAACGTACTTTATTTTTTGGGAACAAATGCTCGCTTACCACAAAAGATGAGCAGTTGGTTATTAAAACTGAATTAAGAGAAACTTCTGTTCCTATTGAAGATATTGGTTTTGTAGTTATCGAACATCAAGAAAGCTACTTATCAATACCTGCTCTTAATAAGCTATCGGAAAACAATGTTGCTGTAATTTTTTGCGATGCTAAACACATGCCTAATTCGATGTTGCTTAACTTAAATGCACATCACATCCAACACGAAATTTTTAAAACTCAAATTGAAGCCAGTGAACCATTGAAAAAACAGTTATGGCAACAAACCATCAAAGCAAAAATCACTAATCAAGCTCATTTATTGGACAAAATCAACAAAACGCAACATCCTTTAGATTATTTAGCCGCCAATGTTTTAAGTGGCGATACCGATAATCGAGAAGCTGTTGCTGCTGCTTATTATTGGAGAAATATATTTGATTTTGATTTTAAACGTGAACGCTTTGGGGATTTTCCTAACTTATTTTTAAATTATGGCTATATCGTGCTGAGAGCTGCTGTTGCTCGTGCCTTATCGGGCAGTGGCATGCTAAACACTTTAGGTATTCACCATAAAAATAAATACAATGCGTTTTGTCTGGCTGACGATATTATGGAACCCTATCGTCCTTTGGTTGATGCTAAGGTTATATCTATTATGGGAAAATATTCGGATAAAGAACTTACAACAGCCATTAAATCCGAACTGTTAAGTGTGCTTACCGAAACGGTATATTTTGATGATAAAGTCAGTCCCTTGATGGTTGCATTAACTACTACTACAAGCTCGCTGCAACAATGTTTTTCGGGTTCAACTCGCAAACTAATTTATCCGAAATTATGGAACTAAATGCTTACAGAATTATGTGGTTATTTGTTTTTTTTGATTTGCCTACCGAAACTAAAAAGGATAGAAAAAATGCTTCTGTTTTTAGGAAAAATTTATTGAAAAATGGGTTTACCATGATGCAATATTCTGTTTATATGAGGCATTGTGCAAGTGGCGAAGCAGCTGACACACACGAAAAAAGAATTCAACGCATATTACCGCCTTTTGGCAAAGTGAGTATTTTGAGAATTACCGACAAACAATATGGAAACATTATGAATTTTTGGGGAAAATCTGCACAAGCAATTGAGCCAACTCCACTGCAATTGGAATTGTTTTAATCTCCTTTGTGAAATTTATCTTTACACCAATTATTAGGATTATTTGAAATGTAATTAAAAATATTGATATATGATTTTTCGCTTCTAATTATATGGTCATGAAATGAACGATGCCATGCAAAATCTGTAAAACCAGCTTCATGAATTTTATTAGATGACGTTGTTTTCATGGCACCCATTAGGCTAGAAATGGATTTTATTTTTACATCTTGCTCCTTCACTTTTTGACTATCGATTTCTAAAATTAAATGCAAATGATTGGGCATTACAACATAATTATGAATATCGACATATTCATATTGACTAATTAACCAATTGATTCTTTCATCAACAATTTTTCCATATTGATTTAATTCAACTTTATATTGGATTTCGGGATGATGATTTTCGGGATGATGATGATGATGTACGGACAGGTCGCGACCTGTCCCTACGGGAATCACACAACCCAAACAACACAAATTATTTTTCACACAATTTGTGACAAAATATAAATTATCCTTGGAATAATCATATCCTTTTAATCTATTTGATTTTCTTTTTTTCATGGTGGATATAAATTCAGGAACAAATCGAAATTTATTCCTACGAAATACAAATATGAAAATTATTTCTGGTATTACAAAAAACAAAAAATGCCTCAATCAAGGTTATTTTATCCTTAAAAGAAGCATTTTTTAGTTACGATATTCCTTATTAACTTTTTGACTATTAGAAGTTTTATGAACAACTAATATCGTCCCCGATAGCTATCGGGGCTAATCGTAATCAATTCGAAAAATCCGAAATGCAACTATGAAAAACAACTGACTTTTATTTTTCGAATCACAAACACACCATAAAAAAATAGACAAGCCGTGTTTGTAAACCACAACCCTAGAAAACAAAAAATACTTCAATCAAGGCAATTTAATCCTTAAAAGAAGCATTTTTTATATCCGATATTCCTTATTAACTTTTTGACTATTAGAAGTTTTATGAACAACTAATATCGTGTTTCCTAATCGTAATCAATTCGAAAAATCCGAAATGCAACTATGAAAAACAACTGACTTTTATTTTTCGAATCACAAACACACCATAAAAAAATAGACAAGCCGTGTTTGTAAACCACAACCCTAGAAAAC
>Ga0210039_1003397_pt1 | contig 12348 bp, 10 predicted proteins | sample CryGeyCG2114_250_3_FD_185460 | JGI IMG/M metagenome (GOLD analysis project Ga0210039, IMG submission 185460) | Groundwater microbial communities from aquifer - Crystal Geyser CG17_big_fil_post_rev_8/21/14_2.50 (SPAdes) (version 2) | ecosystem: Environmental > Aquatic > Deep subsurface >...
CCTTTGTACCGGCGTCGGCCATGCAGACAAATGTGTCCCAAGGGGCTATTTTTGAGGCTATTGTCAGGTCCGGATTGTCAGCGCGGCAGGGTGGGTCATGCAATTCAACAAGGCTGCCATGACGCCGCATTTGACGGGTTTGCAAATGAATTCGTCCGGCCATATGCGGGCAGGAGACATGCGGTTGACCGGAATTGCGAGCGTCTGCCCGGGTCCCATATGATGATGCAGACCCCCTTTTTCCGGCAGGTTCTGATTTTGCTTTTCGCCATTCTTGCGACGGGATCGGTGTTTGCGCTGGCTTACCGGGCGGCGGAAGGCGAGTTGAGTTTCCCGCCCCTGTTCTGGTGGCAGCTCTTTACCGGTAATGGGGCCATCGCGATATCCGGCTGGGTGTGGAGTTTGCGGCCGGGGGACCTGGCCACGCGTTTTTTCCTGATCAGTGGCGTATCGACGCTGGTATTCACGCTCGCCGTGGCCGGTTTTTCCATCGGCGGCACACTGTATAGCGCACCGCTGCGAGCTGGCTTGCTGATGATCAATCAAGCCGGGGCCATCCTTTTCGGCATCGCGATGATCGGCCTGTTTCTGGTGTATCCGGCCCGGCTGCCGCACTGGAAACGCTGGCTGGCTGCCGCTGCGAGTATATTTTCCATCTGGGCCATACTCGCCTTTACCGGTGTCCTGACACATCCGGGCGTCATCCACCGCATCACCCTGACGGAAATGATCCTGATTATGCTGGTCCTGGTTTTCCAGTATTTTTATTCCCGGCATGATCCCAGAGCGCGCGCCATCCTGATCTGGCTGGGCGGGGCGGTCGCAATCGGAGCCGGATTGTTCATCGTGACGGTCGCGGCACCAAACGCTTTCGGCTATGCAGCCCTGGTGGACGTCCGCAAGGCGTTCGGGTTTTTTCTGATCATTTATCTGGGCTGCGCCGCCGGGCTGTTGCGCTACAGATTGTTTGATCTGGGCGACTGGGCGTTCCGGGCGCTTTTTTATGCGCTCCTGATTGTGCTGATCATCGCGCTCGATACGTTCATCATTTTAGTGCTGCCGCTGGATCAGGGTCCGGCCCTTGCCCTCTCGCTATTGATCGTCACGCTCGTCTACTTTCCCATTCGCGACACCCTTCTGCAGCGGCTGTTCAAACGCACGAATTTGAGTGATCAGAGGCTTTTGCAGGAGGTGATCAATACCGCCTTCGCACCCAAGGATTTGCGTGCCGGGCAATGGCGGCAAAGTCTTCAATCCCTTTTCAGACCGCTTGAAATCCGGCTGGTGGAACCACGCAGTGATCTGGTGGCCATCGGTGAGGAAGGCCTCACACTTTACCTTCCGGAACTGGCGGACAGTCCGGCGCTGGAATTGCGCTATCTCTGGAACGGGCAAGGCCTGTTCGGACCGTCACAGGCGCGGACCGCCCAACATCTGGTGGAATTGATGCGGCGGGCCGAAGAAAGCCGCGCTGCCCATGAACGCGGGGTTAGTGAAGAACGCATCCGGATTGCCCGGGACATACATGACAATATTGGTGCCCAGCTTATGGCCGCCCTGCATAGCCACGAAGCCGGCCGCAAGGATGTGATGATCCGCGAATCTCTGTCGGACCTGCGCAACATCATCAACAATGCTCCGGCCAATGCAGAATTGATATCAGACATGCTCGCCGATCTGCGCGGCGAAACGGCCGAACGCATGGCGGCTTCAGGTATCAAGCTGGACTGGCCAGCCCATCCCGGTACATCTGCCATCCTCATGCCGGAGCATAGCCAAGCCTTGCGCTCTCTCATCCGTGAAGCGGCGAGCAATACAATCAGACACGCCCGGGCCAGCCGCTTTTCTTTCGCGCTGACCGATGAGGACGCCCAGATCGTGATCGTGCTGGCAGATGACGGCACCGGCTTTGACGCCGCGCAATTCAACACAGGTCATGGTCTGCCGAATATGAAGAGCCGCGCCCGGTTGCTGGGCGGCGAGATCCGGTTTTCAACAGAGGGCGGCACACGGATCGTGGTGTCGATCCCCAAAGCGGTGAGCAGAACCGGTGATTAAAACAACGCTGATTGTCGAGGATGTTGGTGAGACCCGGAAATGGCTGGAAGGCATTGTCCTCGCCGCCTATCCCGGCTGCATGGTCATCCTCGCCACCAATATGCGCGACGGGCTGGCGCGTGTTGCGGCACAGGATTTTGATCTCGCCTTGATTGATTTGCACCTGCCGGACGGGTCCGGGCTGGAGGTATTGCGCAGTCTGAAACTGCTGCAGCGGGACGCGATTGCCATTGTCACCACGGTTATGAGTGAGGATTCTCACATCGTTTCCGCGCTTTCGGCCGGCGCCAGCGGCTATCTCCTCAAGGAAACCGATGCGGCGTTGTTGCAGCGGCAATTGACGCAGCTGGCTGAAGGTATTCCGGCCATATCCCCGGCGATTGCCCGGCGTATCATGGAGCATTTCCGCCGTACCGGACCTCTTCATGGAGAGGATCCGGCTTTGACGCCGCGCGAAGCGGAGGTGTTGGGCCTGACAGGGCGCGGGCTGCGAAACTCGGAAGTGGCCGAAGCACTGGCCATGGCCGAGAGCACTGTGGCCAGTCACATCAAGTCGATCTATCGCAAGCTGGGCATCAGTTCGCGCGCCGAAGCGGCATGGCAGGCCAACCGGCTGGGCCTGTCCAAACGGGCTGACTAGCTCTGGTTGCTAGCGTGGCGCGCGCTTGGCGAGAATGCGCTGCAATGTGCGGCGGTGCATGTTCAGCCGGCGGGCGGTTTCCGAGACATTATGATCGCACAGCTCGAAGACGCGCTGGATATGCTCCCAGCGGATCCGGTCAGCAGACATCGGATTTTCCGGCGGGGCCGGCTTGTCGCCTGGCGACAAAAGCGCCTTGACCACATCATCGGCATCGGCCGGCTTGGCCAGATAGTCGATCGCGCCGGACTTCACCGCGGCCACGGCGGTGGCGATATTGCCATAGCCGGTCAGCATGACGGCCCGGCAATCATCGCGTGAGGCATGCAGGGCGCGAACCACATCCAGCCCGTCACCATCATCCAGCCGCAGATCCACAACCGCAAAAGCCGGCGGATTTCCGCGAGCAATCTCCATCGCTTCCGACACGGTGCCGACTGCCGAGACCACAAAGCCGCGGCTGGTCATGGCGCGGCCCAGCCGGGTGCGGAAGGGCGCATCATCATCCACGATGAGCAGGGATTTATCGTCCGGAAGGTCGGGCGGAATATCAGTCATGTCGATTTCTCTTGATCATCTGTTAAATATCTAGACCGGTTCGGGGGGCGCTTCCACCCGGTTTCGCGGCCATTCGATCTGGACCAGCGCTCCGCCCAGCGGGCCGCCATTGCCAAACCGGGCCTTTCCGCCGAGGCGTTCTATCATGGTGATGGCGATAAAGGAGCCCAGCCCCATCCCGCCGCCGGCTTCGCCCGAGCGCCGGGAGATATAGGGCTCGCCAATCCGGCTCAGCACATCTGGCGCAAACCCCTTGCCGTCATCATTGACAGTGATGCGCACGGTCTTGTCATTCCATTCGCCCTCAATGGTGACGGCGGAGGCGGCAAATTCCACGGCATTCTCGACCAGATTGCCAAGCCCGTAGAGAAATTCGGGTTGCCGTGCCAGAAATGGCGCTGTGTCTTCGCTCCTGGAGTGGATGGTGATCGAGGCCCCCAGCCCGCGAAGCGGCGCGCAGATTTCCTCCAGCGCATCACGGAACGCCATGCGGTCATGCATCTTGTCATGGGCTTCGCGCTGGGAGGAGAGACGCTGGAGAATATCGCGGCAGCGCATGGCCTGGGAGACCAGCAATTCGGCATCTTCTCTCAGCACGGCGTCCTTGGCGTCACGGGCGATTTCCTTTGCGGTCAGCTGGATGGTGGCCAGAGGTGTGCCGAGTTCGTGGGCAGCTGCAGCGGCCATCGAGCCGACAGCAGAGAGTTTCTGTTCGCGCGCGAGAATGGCTTGCGCCGCGGCGAGAGCGGCCCCCATGCGTTTGGCCTCGCGGCCAATCCGCCAGGCGTAGGCGGCGGTGAAGGCGACAGCGATGATGAAAGCGGCACCAAGGCCGGCGACGTAAAGCGGCGGCAGGTGCAGCGTCTCGCCCCGTATCCAGGGCATGGGCAGGGCAAAGACCGACATGGCCCCGAGCCCGGCCAGCGCGATGGCGGCAAGTCCCAGTGCCTGACGCGGCGGCAGGGCAGCAACACCGATCGTCACCGGGGCCACCAGCATCACCACAAAGGGATTCTGCAATCCGCCGGTCAGCAACAACAGTAATGAAAGTTGCAGGACATCAAAGCCGAGCTGGACAAAGGCCTCATTATGCGACGCCAGATGTTGAATGTCGCGCGTTATGACCAGGCCGAGATTGAGCACAGCACTGGCCGCGACCACGCCGCCACACAAGGCCAGCGGCAATTCAAAATCGAGCACCAGGCTGACAAAGAGCAGAGTCGCGGCTTGGCCGAAAATCGCCAGCCAGCGCAGCACGATCAGCGTTCGCAAACGCACACGGCCAAAGAAGGACGCAATGCCGGGCGGCGGCACCTCTTGGCTCAGATCATAGGAATCCACCATGGCCGCCTCTATATCCTGCATCGCACAAATATGACCAGACAGATTGCACCTTGCTGCATTGCACAATGCCGCAGACGGGTACATCTTCCGGTCCCGATGCAGGAGGTCGCGTGAAGCAAGGGTCAGGCATTCCAATATGGATTTTCCCGCTGCTGGCGGGAATCGGCGCTCTGGTATTGGTGTTCGGTGTCCTGATGGCGCTGGATGCGCGCCCGCAGCAAGCCCAGGGTGAGGTCATCTCCTCAGGGCGGGCAGATATTGGCGGGCCCTTCACACTGGTCGATCATACCGGCACCCTCGTCACCGAGGCGGATTTCGCCGGACGGCCCATGCTGATCTATTTCGGCTTTACCTATTGCCCGGATATCTGCCCGTTTTCCCTGCAGGTGATGGCAACCGCGCTCGACCTCTTGCCGGAAGACCGGCGCAATGAATTCCAGCCGGTGCTGATCACCGTGGACCCGGAGCGCGATACGCCGGAACAACTGGCACAATACGTCAGCAGCCCGGCGTTTCCGGACAATCTTGTCGGCTTGACCGGAACGCCGGAGCAGATCGCCGCCGTCGCCGGAGAATACCGGGTGATCTACCGCCGTGCGCTGGAACAAGGGGCGCCGGAAGAGACTTATACCATGGACCACACCTCGCTGATCTATCTGATGGACCGGCAGGGGAACTTCCACAGCGTTTTTGCCCATGGCACGCCGCCAGCACAGCTGGCTGAAGGGCTGCAAGACTTCCTTGAGGAAAGGCCGCGATAATTCCTCGCAGCCATGAAAGGTGTTTCCATGCTCTATAGCATGATCGAGATCAGCAGGCTGGCGATAACGCCTTGGCGCGCCGCGGCAAATGCAACCCGGCGCACGCTGCGCGCACCATGGAATCCGGTTGGCGATACGCTGGCCGGGCGGACCACTGCTGCGGCGGCCGATCTGTTTGAATCCATGACCCGGCGCTATGGCAAACCCGGCTGGGCGCTGCCGACCACGGAGATTGACGGCAAGACCGTCGAGGTGACAACGGAAACCGTCTGGTCCTCGCCCTTCTGCAACCTCGTCCATTTCAGGCGTGAGAATGCGCCGTCCGGTCAGCCCAAAGTGCTGTTGGTAGCCCCGATGTCGGGCCATCACGCCACGCTGTTGCGCGGCACGGTAAAAACCTTCCTGCCGGATTCCGAAGTTTACATTACCGACTGGATTGACGCCTCCATGGTGCCGATCACGGACGGCCGGTTTGATCTCAATGATTTTGTCGATCACGTTGCCGACATGATCCGGGCCACCGGTGAGCGCGTTCATGTGGTTGCTGTTTGCCAGCCGGGCCCGCCCACGCTCGCGGCAATCGCAATGATGGCGGAAGACGAGGATCCGTTGCGCCCGGCCTCGATGACCTTCATGGGCTCGCCCATTGATGCGCGCCTGTCGCCGACAGTGCCGAACAAGCTGGCCGAGGAAAAACCCTTCGAATGGTTTGAAAATAATGCCATTCACACCGTGCCCACGCCCTATCCGGGTGCCATGCGCCGTGTCTATCCGGGCTTTCTGCAGCTCTCCGGCTTTATGCAGATGAACTGGGAGCGCCATGTCGATGCGCACTGGCAATTCTTCAACCATCTGGTCCAGGAAGACGGCGACAGTACTGACAAGCACCGTCAATTCTATGATGAATATCTCTCCGTCATGGACCTCACCGAGGAATTTTACCTGCAGACCATCAGGGAGATCTTCCAGGAGCACAAACTGCCGCGCGGCGAATTCGGCCATCGCGGCCGCATCATCGATCCATCCAAAATAACCGATATCGCGCTGATGACGGTCGAGGGCGAGAATGATGATATTTCCGGCATCGGCCAGACCCAGGCCGCGCATGATCTGTGCGCGAACATTCCCGAGGACATCCGGCTGGACTGGGTGCAGCCAAAAGTTGGCCATTACGGCGTTTTCAACGGCAGCCGGTTCGAAAATGAAATTGCTCCGCGCATGAAGAGGTTCATGAAAGACAAGGGCCGGAAGGCCTAACGCACCCGCTTTGCGAGCCGGGCAAACACGGCGCCACCCAGCGCGCCGCCAATCCCGAGGATCACCAAGCCCCAGAGATCGCGGCCCGAGCCGATCGGCGTGATGGTGGAGGCCAGCACGGCCTGATAGAAGACCTCGATGGCGTAAATCATCACCATGAGGGTGACAAAACCCGCAAGCACATAACCGAAGGCGCGCAAGCCACCGATGCGGTGCGACACAAGGCGCGCCACCGGGAAGGCGATAAGATAGCCGATGGCGGTCAGCAGGATCAGTGTCGGCGCAAAGCCGGTCAGGTCCGCCAGCGTTGCGGCCATCCGTGCCTCCAGCGGCATAACGGCTCCGGCATTGACCAGATATTGTAGCACGATTTGTGTCGACAGGATCGTCGTCGCGAGGCCGCCAATCACGACGGCGGCGAGGTAAGCGAGGGGGAGTCTGATCCAGCCGGGCATGTTCAAGTCCGTTTTGTGCGCTATTCTCAAATCTGACTGTAACCCGATAAAAGACAGGTGACACTATGTGGTTTCGTTCCGTTCTGATGGTTTTGATGCTCTCCCCTCCGGCACTGGCGCAGAACGAACTGCCCAACAGCGCCTTCGAGGGCGACATGGAGATTGTCGCCACCGGCCTGGTTCATCCCTGGGCGCTGGCCTTCCTGCCGGACGGTGATCTTCTGGTCACAGAGCGCGGGGGCCGCTTGCGGCTGATCACCGAAGACGGGCTTCAGGCTGACCCGGTTTCCGGCACACCGGAGACCTATGTCGCCGGTCAGGGCGGGATGCTGGATGTGGTCCTGCACCCGGCGTTTGCAGAAAACAGCCTTGTCTATCTGACATATGCCACCGGCAATCGCCGGGCCAATCGTCTGGCGATTGCGCGCGGGCGCTATGCTGACGGTGCCTTGTCAGCGGTAGAGACGATTTTCGAAGCCAATATCACCAAGGATACGGATGCGCATTATGCCGGGCGGATGACCTTCCTGCCGGATGGCACTTTCATCGTTACCATCGGCGAAGGCTTTGATTATCGCGAGGCAGCCCAGGACCCCTCCAATCATCTCGGCACCACGGTGCGGCTGAATGCGGATGGCTCCATCCCGGAGGACAATCCGGAAATCGGGAACGGCGCGCCCGGCGTTTATTCCTGGGGTCACCGCAATGCCCAGGCCATTCTGTATGATGCAGAGACCGGGCGGATACTTTCACACGAACATGGCCCGCGCGGCGGAGATGAGGTCAATATCATTGAGCCCGGCGTCAATTATGGCTGGCCGATTGCGACGTTCGGCATTGATTATTCCGGGGCCATTATCAGCCCGTACGAGACCTATCCCGGCATGCGTGACCCGATCCTGGTATGGGACCCGTCCATCGCCCCGGCGGGGATGACGCTTTATCGCGGAGACATGTTTGCTGAATGGGAGGGCGATCTTCTGATTGCCACGCTGCAGCCAGGCAATGCGGACACCGTTTCAGGCCATATCCGTATTGTCGATCTCGATGAAAACGGCCTGCCACAGGGGCAGACCGTTATTCTCGGCGATCTCGGCGCGCGCATGCGGGATATCCGCACCGCGCCCGATGGCAGCCTCTATGTGCTGACCGATGCCAATGAGGGCTCGGTCATCCGCCTGTCGCGCTGAGCTATTCGGTCCCGGCTTCCTCCGCCGGAACGGAAGTGATGGAAATGCCCATCACGTCATAGTCCAGCGTGCCAGCTTCCGCCTGCGCAACAAGATCGGCAATACGGACCGGATTGTCCGGTGAAATCCGCACTTCGACCGTGCCGCCATTGGCGATGAAATTCGTCATCGCGGTTGAAAATTCCGTCAGCAGCGCCCGCGGGATTTCCGCCGGTGCCGCCATTGTGCCCATGGTGATCATGGCACCGGCCTGCATCCGCAATTGCTCCTTGGGCAAGCCCTGCATGGCAGACGCCGCGGTCAGGGCGCGGTCCAGAAGCGACAAATCCTCAAGCCGGAAGACGAAATTCCTGAGCACCAGCGGGTCCAGAAGGCTCATCACCTGCTCCGGACCGGGCTCATCCATCGTATAGCCCATCTGAAGGGCGGCGAGGGAATAGGCCATCAGCCCGGACATGTCACTTTCAGCCTCGACCCGGAAACCGTCCCGCATTTCGAAATAATTTGCGCCATCGGTATAGGCGCGGTCGGCTTCGCGCTCATAAACAGAGGCCCCTTCGGAGACAAATTCAAGCTGCTGATAACCCAGCATGCCCAGGCCCATCTGCATTTGCGCACCGAGCGGATAATTCGAGTCCGGGGCGATCACCAACGGTGTCATTTCGCTGACATACCGCACTTCACCCCCATCATCGTCGGCATTGGCGGTCAGGGAGTCGAGCGTCACGGTAATGCCGCCGATATTGGCGTTGAGACCGCGGATCGCGGCGCTGTCATAGGCATTCAGAGGATCGAAATCTTCCGGCATTTCCGGCATTTCGGCCATGATGTCCCCATTCGGTGTGTCGGAAGAAAAAGCCGAACCCATCATCGCGAATTGCGCCGCAAAGGGATAAGTGAGGCCTTCGCCAATTCCGTCGGCCGAGATTTCATCGACGCTGAAATTGATAATGCCGATCTCGTCATCCATGCCTTCAACGGCAAAGTCCAGCAATTCGAAACGGCCGATCGTGAACTCTGTCAGATCATCAATCGCCAGACGGCCAAGACGGGCCGTGAAACTGTTGCCGTCTTCAGTCCCGGCAATATTCACACCCTCGACGGCGAAGAGGCCATAGGTCCAGTCCCCTTCGTCAAATCCGTCGCCTTCCGCCGCCTCGCCGGAAAATCCATGAGCGAGGGTCGCAACGAGATCGGCACTGGGCTGCTCGATGACAAAGCCGTCAATCGCGCCGGTAAATTCCTCGTCATCCGCACCCAGCGTCATCGCATTGATGGCCAGCCGGTCGAAGATTACATTGCCATCGGCGTCAAACCGCGGCGAGGCCAGCGTCATGGATTCAGCGGTCATCGTATTGGTTGAGAATCCAGCACCGGCATCGGCGTCCTCTTCGTCTTCTTCTGCGCTGTCTTCAGCCTCTTCGGGAAATTCGAAGGTCAGCCCGGTGAAGGTATAGACGCCATCATCAAAGCTGCGGCTGTCCCAGCGGATCACACCGTCGCCGGAATTGGCCAGATGCAGCGCTTCAAGCGCGCTGGCCGCGGTGGCTTCGTCCACCGGCGTGTTGTTGGCGGAATCGTCATTACAGGCCACCAGCGCGAGCGCCGACACGGAAATAATCATGGCATTTTTCATGGAGGGTCCCCGGATAAAAACAGATCAATAAACAAGCACAGACAAGAGCATCCGTCATCCATGCATTCGAAAAAAGTCGATTTAAAGGTTAGCCGCCCACACCGATGCGCGACAAGAGGGACGAGATCGGATCGCGTTCCTCTTCTTCCACCACGGGCGGCGTCCAGTTGGCGGGCACACCGGCTTCGGGCGGCGCTTCGGCCATGAAGGCGCGGAAGATGGCGGCGGGAGGGCCGGACCCGGCGGCGCGGTCAGTCGGCGAGGAATCATCATTGCCGACCCAGACCGCAGCAGTCAGGCCGCCGGTATAACCGGCAATCCAGGCATCGCGATTGTCATTGGTGGTGCCGGTTTTGGCCCCCGTCACCGTGCCGGGGACGGCCGCGAAACGGGCTGTGCCCGAGCGCGCCGTGGTCTCCAGCAAGCGCCGCATCCACGACAATGTACGCTGATCGAGCACGGTTTCCGCGGGCGGGGTCTCGTATTGCCACAACACCTCGCCCTCCACAGTCTCGATACGCTCAATGGCGTGGGAATGGGCGCGCAGCCCGCCATTGGCAAAAGCGGTATAGGCCGTGGCCAGCTCGATCGGCGTCACCTCGAAAGCGCCCAGCGCCATCGACCGGTCGATACGGATTTCACTTTCAATGCCCAGACGGTGCGCCAGCCCGGCGATAAAGCCATGCCCGGTTTCTTCCGCCACACGGGCGGCAACCACATTGGAGGATTGTGAAAACGCGGTTTCCAGCGTCATCGGGCCGGAATACCGGCCATTATAATTCTCGGGCGACCAATTGCCCCACGCAACCGGCATGTCGTCGCGCACATCTTCGGGCCGTAACCCGCCTTCGAACGCCGAGGCATAGACAAAGACCTTGAAGGCCGAACCGGGCTGCCGCCGGGCATTGAGGGCGCGGTTGTAGGGACTGGCCGCATAATCCACCCCGCCCACCATGGCGCGGATCGCTCCATCTCCCGAGAGTGCGACGAGTGCGGCCTGATCCGCACCACGCGCGGTTTCCGGATTGGTCATCACCGTGCGGACGGCATGTTCGGCGGCGCGCTGGGCGTCAATATCCAGCGTGGTAAAGACGACAATGTCGGCCTCACGGTCACCGGCCAGCGTCCGCGCCTCCTCCTCAATGGAATCGATGAAATACCCGGCCCCCGGTGTGGACGCGGCCCGGGCCACGCGAATCGGCGTTTGTGCCGCCTCGATGCGTTCTTCTTCGGTGATGCGGCCGGTTTCATACATCAGGTCCAGCACCACGGTGGCGCGGGCGGCGGCGCGTTGCAGATCATTGGCCGGGGAATAACGTGAGGGCGCTTTTAACAGCCCGGCCAGCAACGCCGCTTCACCCAGCGAAACATGACGCGCAGAGCGGCCGAAATAGCGCTGGGCGGCGGCCTCAACGCCATACGCTCCGGCCCCGAAATAGACGCGGTCAAGATAAAGGGCGAGAATTTCATCCTTGGAAAACCGCTGCTCCAGCTGCCAGGCGAGGACCATTTCCTGGATTTTCCGGACAAAGGTCCGCTCTGAGGTCAGGAACAGATTCTTGGCCAGCTGCTGGCTGATGGTCGAACCCCCCTGGACGACGCGGCCGGCACGGAGATTGGCCAGCATGGCGCGCGTTATGCCGCGCACATCAATGCCGGAATGCTCGTAAAACCGCCGGTCCTCGACACTGAGCACGGCGTTGACAAGATAGTCCGGCAATTCGGCAACCGGCAGCGACGCCCCGCGGCTGGCCCCACGCCGGGAAATTACCTGTCCATCACGGTCAAGATAGACCTCACCGCCCAGACGCGGCTGCGCAAGGTCAATTTCGGAGACATTGGGAAGATCACGCGTGATCGCGACCAGAAAGGCGGCCCCGGCCAGAAAGCCGATCACTGCCACCGACAGGATCAGCCGCATCCAGCCAAAACTCTGTCCGTTTGCGCGCACCGGTTTGCGTTGCGGGCTCTGGCGCCGCCGCCACGGGGCGGGTGGTTTTCGATTGCCGCTCAAAGACGTGCAGGCTCCTGTCCGGACTCATCACGATTATTGCTGCAAGCTTGATCGCCTGACGGCGTTAAGGCGGCGTGAATAAGGCAATTCCTCATCTGCCCCCTTGCACCGCCTCCATACCTGCCCCACCATGGTTACAGCCTCTGAAAACGGGGCTGGGAGGGGATGACATGTTCAAGCGTATCTGCGTTATTCTTCTGGCAGCGTCCGGCGCGCTTGTCTTGGCAGGCTGCATCACACCCTATGAGGGCCGTCCGTCAACGTGCGAAGGCAATGGCCCCAGTGATCCGAACTGGCCCTATTGCTCGGGCGATCAGCCCGGCGGCGGAGACCCCCCGGACTGGCCCTGACGCAGTGGCCGGATGAACGGGTGATGAGCAGGCGTTTCAGCTTCCGCTCAATCGCGGTGATGTTTTCTTCCCTCACCAACAGGGA
>Ga0210039_1003418_pt1 | contig 12288 bp, 15 predicted proteins | sample CryGeyCG2114_250_3_FD_185460 | JGI IMG/M metagenome (GOLD analysis project Ga0210039, IMG submission 185460) | Groundwater microbial communities from aquifer - Crystal Geyser CG17_big_fil_post_rev_8/21/14_2.50 (SPAdes) (version 2) | ecosystem: Environmental > Aquatic > Deep subsurface >...
GCATCAAATCTGGCACCGGACGGTATCGGTCCGGGCGTATGGCTGCAGGCGTGTAAATTACGCGTGGCATGCTGGCGGTGGCAATTCATTGTCTGTAAATAGCGAGTCCAACCACGGCACGAGTTCATCGTGGGTGACGTGCAAACCGGTTTCTTTGTATTGGTTGTAGGAAGCAATACAGCTCTGGTTGAAAGCATGCTCACGCTCTTTTTGCTCAATGAGCGCGGTAATGGCTTCGGTAGCAAGTGCATGAGCCGTGCGTTTTTGCCGAGCGGCGATCTCTTTAAGCTTTTGTCGCGCAATGGGATCAAGGCGGATTGACATGGGCACGGTAGTAGCAGCCATGATTTGTGCCTGTAGGGTGATTTGTAGTGCAAACTGTAGCTGTTCACTGCAAACGCAGGTCTTTGCGCTTTATGGCGCTGTGGGGTGATCAGCTACGCCACCCAATTGGCCAACTGCAACGCCGGTACTCGCTCAAATTCGCGCAGGTTGTTCGAGACCAGCGTCAGCCCTTCGCTGCGCGCGTGCGCGGCGATGTGCAAGTCGTTGACATCGATGGTTTGGCCGACTTTTTCAAGCGCGCTGCGAATGCTGCCGTAATGTTGCGCGGCTTTGGGGCCGTAGGGCAGCACTTCCAGTCGGCTGCAAAAGTCTTCCACCACGGCCAAAGAGCGCGCTGGCGCATTGCTTTTCTCGGCACCGTGCAGCAGTTCTGCCAGGGTAATGCTCGAAATCGCCATGTGCCCGGCCTCTTGGTTAAACAGCTTCAACGCAGACAGGGGCTTTTGCTTGATCACATAGATCACAATATTGGTGTCGAGCATGTAGCGCAGCATCAAAGCGCCTCGCGCTCTGATTGTCCCTGGCTGGCGCGCTGTGCCATGAAATCATCGGCAACCGGCGGACTGTCCAGAAAAAAACTGTCCCACGTCTGCCCCAGCGGCGCGATGACGCGCTCACAGCCTCTGGCCCGCACGTCGACGCGCTTGACGTTGTCAGGCAATCGCAGCGCCGCAGGCAAACGTATTGCTTGGCTGCGGTTGTTGATGAATACAGTAGTTGCTGTCACAGGATGCCCTCAATACGGCTGCATATGGCAATTGTATAGCGCAGGGCGGGAATTAAAGGGGCCAGGCTCAGCTGAGGGTGCCAGCATGAGCCCCAACGTCGTTCTGGCAGACACCCATGTCATCAGTGAGTTCGTCAAAAGGGCATCACCCGTAGCGTGCCCGACCTGCTGATTGCCGCCACCGCCATCGAGCATCAATTGGTGCTGGCAACGCGCAATGTGCGCGACTTCATGGGGTGCGGGGTGCAAGTGATCAACCCGTTTGAAGGATGATGCGGTGGGCCGTTTACAATATTCCCATATTATTTGGTATGGGTACCCATATGAAGACAACCATCGAAGTTTCTGACGCACTCTTTGTCACGGCTAAAAATTTTGCGCGCGAGCGCCAAACCAGTCTGCGCGCCTTGGTTGAAGAGGGTTTGCGTCGGGTCTTGAGTGAGGCAACCGGTCAAGGCAAGTCCGCGTTCAAACTCAAGGATGCCCGCGTTCATGGTCAAGAAGTGCTGTTGCCCAACCCGCGCGACTGGCAGCAGCTGGAAGAAGACCATATGCTTTCTCGCAACAGCCAAAGCGCGCCATGATCGCCATCGACACCAACGTGCTGGTCTACGCGCACCGCGCCGAATCTGGTTTTCATGCGCGCGCTTTTGAATGCATCCGGCTTTTGGCCGAGGGCAACAAGCCCTGGGCGATTCCGGTGAGCTGTTTGCACGAATTTTTGGCGATCGTCACCAACCCCAAGATTTTTCGGCCCGCCAGTACCCATGCGCAAGCGTTGGCGCAAGTGGATGCCTGGTTGGCCTCGCCGCAGGCGCACATTCTTCACAGCGGCGCGCTGCACTGGCAAATTTTGTCGGACCTGACACACAAGGCCAAGCTCCAGGGTGGCCAGTTTCACGACGCGCGTATTGCCGCCCTTTGCATCGAGAACGGGGTATCCACGCTGTACAGCGCAGACCGCGACTTTGGCCGCTTCAAAGCCCTGAAAACCATCAATCCGCTGGTCGATTAGAAGAATTAAAGGGGCCAGGCTCGAATTAATTCTACAATCTGCCCATGCCCCGCCAACCCCGCCTCCACCTCGACGGTGTCCCGCTGCACGTGGTGCAACGCGGCCACAACCGCCAACCCTGTTTTTATGCCGAAGCCGACTACCGCGCCTACCTCGATTGGCTGGGCGACGCGGCGCAGCGCACCGGATGCCAGATTCACGCCTACGCGCTGATGACCAACCATGTGCACCTGCTGCTCACGCCCCTGGATGCGCAAGCCGCCTCGCGCCTGATGGTGTCGCTGGGGCGGCGTTATGTGCCGTATTTCAACGCGCTCTACCAGCGCTCGGGCACGCTGTGGGAGGGGCGCTACAAGTCGTCGCTGGTGCAGTCAGAGGCCTACCTGATGGCGTGCATGCGCTACATCGAGCTCAACCCGGTGCGCGCGGGCCTGTGCGCTGACCCGGCGCAGTACCGCTGGACCAGCTACCGCGCCAACGCGCTGGGCGTGGCCGATCCGCTGCTGACACCGCACCCGCTGTACGCCACGCTGGGCGCGGACCCGCAGTCGCGTTCAACGTCTTACCGCGCGTTGTTCGATGCTGCCTTGCCCGACCAGACCATCAGCGACATCCGCCTGGCGCTCAAGCAAACCCAGCCCTTGGGCAACAGCCGGTTTCTGGATGTGATTGCGCAAGCCACCGGCCAGCGGCGCGAACCGAAGCCGCGCGGGCGGCCGCGCAAACCGGTGCTTGAGGAGCATTCAGATAATTCGAGCCTGGCCCCTTTAAATAAAATAAATTGAGCCTGGCCCCTTTTATTCTGGTGTTGCCGTGGCTGAACCCGTTTTCGCCGGGGCCGATGGCGCAAGAGATGCCGCTGCTGTTTGCCTGGGTGTGTGCCGCCGTGGTGTTGCTGGCGCTGGCGTTGGACCGGCAACGCGGCCAACACGACGCCATGGTGCGCGCGATAGTGCTGGCCTGGAGCCTGGCTGCGGGTTCAAGCGCGGCCATCGGGCTGCTGCAGTACTTTGGCGCCACCGCTTGGGCCGGCGTCTGGCTCAACCACACCGATGTGGGCGCGGCGTTTGGCAATCTGCGCCAGCGCAACCAGTTTGCCACGCTGCTCAACATCGGGCTGGCTGCGGCGCTGTGGTGGGCAGTGCGGGCCACTGCGCGGCCAGTGCAACCCGGCTTTTTTCAGCTGCCGCCGTATCTGACGCGCTATCCGCTGCTGCTACCAGCGCTGCTGGCCGCGCTGGTGAGCGTGGGCAACGCCGCCTCGTCGTCGCGCACCGGCTTGTTGCAGCTGGCCTTGCTGCTGGTGCTGACGCTCTGGTGGCAGCGCCATCTGGTCGACGCAGCGCAAAAAAAGCGCGTGCAAACGGTGCTGCTGGCCGCGCTGCTGGCCTACGCGATCGCGCTGGTGGCGCTGCCGCTGCTGGCGGGCCTGGACCCGCTCAACAGCGGCGCCCTGGCGCGCTTGCGCGACGGTGACGCCGCTTGCGCCAGCCGCCTGACGCTCTGGGGCAACGTGCTTCATTTGATAGCACAAAAGCCTTGGCTGGGTTGGGGTTGGGGCGAGCTGGACTACGCGCACTTCATCACGCTGTACCCCGGCACGCGCTTTTGTGACATTCTGGACAACGCGCACAACCTGCCCTTGCACCTGACCGTTGAGTTTGGCATTCCAGCGGCGCTGCTGGTCTGCGGCACTGCTGTGGGGCTGGCCTGGCGCATGCAACCCTGGCGCGAGCGTCACCCGACGCGGCAGCTGGCTTGGGCGCTGCTGGCGGTAATCCTGCTGCACAGCTTGCTTGAATATCCGCTGTGGTACGGACCGTTTCAAACTGCGGCGGCGCTTTGCGTGTGGCTGCTGTGGTGGGTTCCGCACGACCCCGATCAACCTCAAACTTATAAGCCTTTTAGCCCTCTAGCCCCCTATTTGTATGTGCTACTAGCTATTTTAATAATAGCGTATGGCGCTGTGGCAGCGTGGCAATACCAGATCGCCAGCCAGATCTACCTGGACCCCGAGCACCGCGCCAGCGCTTACCGCACCAACACCTTGCAAAAGATCAAAGGCGTCTGGCTGTACCAGGACCCGGTGCGCTTTGCCGAGCTCACCACCGCCGATCTGGACGCCAGCAACGCCGCCTACATCCACGCGCAGGCCAAAGAGATGCTGCACTTTTCGCCCGAGGCGCGGGTGGTCGAGCTGCTGCTGGAAAGCGCCCGGTTGCTGGGGCGAGATGATGAAGTAGCGTTTTACGCTGCGCGCTTTCAGGCGGCTTTTCCAAAGGACTATGCGGCGTGGCTGGCAAAAGAACGGTAGTTTCACCATGAAATTTCGGAGTCGGACTCCGAAATTTCAGCCTTCACGCGCGTCTGGCACCCATCTGTTATCCCGCCACAAAGCTGCCCGACTTGCCACCGTGTTTTTCCAGCAGTTTGCAGTCGGTAATCACCATGCCGCGGTCCACCGCCTTGCACATGTCGTAAATGGTCAGCAGCGTCACTTGCACGGCGGTCAAAGCTTCCATCTCCACGCCGGTCGGGCCAACGGTTTCGACCGTTGCAGTACAAAAAATGGCGCTTGCCCTTGATTCATATGCGTGAAGCACTTCAAACTCAATAGCAACGCGGGTCAGCGCCAGCGGGTGGCACAGCGGGATCAGGTCGCTGGTTTTCTTGGCCGCCATGATGCCCGCCACGCGGGCAATGCCCAGCACGTCGCCTTTTTTGGCGCTGCCCGATTCGATGATCGCCAGTGTGGCGGGCTGCATTTCAATGCGGCCACCGGCGATGCCGATGCGGTGCGTGGCAACCTTGGCGGCCACGTCGACCATGTGGGCCTGGCCTTGTGCGTCAAAATGGGTGAGTGTGCTCATGGCGGTAGTCGTTTTCAAACAGGATGATGCGAAGGTGTTTACCGAACCTTTACGCGCGGCTGGCATCATACGGGCTCGGCGGCGCGGGCTTTGCCCTGTCGGCCGCCCCAGCCTTGCACCCTGATCCAATAAATTTATGAAAAACAAGCCTCCAGCCCTTATAAGACAAGTGGTAGCAGCTATTTTTTTAGGAATATCCAGCGTTGTGTTGCCGGTGGGCCTGCAGGCGCAAACCAGCCCGGCTGGTGCGCCATCCGGCAAGTCAGCGCTGCCGCTGCTGGGCGACGGCAGCGCCATGGCCAGCGCCGAAGAGCGCCGCCTGGGCGACCGCATTGCGCGCGAGCTCTACCGCGACCCGGACTATCTGGACGACCCGGTGCTGGCCGACTACGTGCAAGGCGTGTGGCAACCCTTGCTGGCGGCGGCGCGCGCGCGCGGCGACCTGACCGCTGAGCTGGACGAACGCTTTGCCTGGCAGATTCTGCTGGGGCGCGACCGCACGGTGAATGCCTTTGCCCTGCCTGGCGGCTACCTGGGTGTGCATCTGGGCCTGCTGGCGGTGGTGAGCAGCCGCGACGAACTGGCCTCGGTGCTGGGCCATGAGCTCAGCCACGTCACGCAACGCCATATCTCTCGCCTGATTGCCAAGGACAGTCAGCAATCGCCATGGCTCATCGGCGCGATGATTTTGGGTGCGCTGGCCGCCAGCCGCAGCCCCGAGGCGGGCAACGCGCTGATTGTTGGCGGGCAAGCGCTGTCGGCGCAGAGCCAACTCAACTTTTCGCGCGATATGGAGCGCGAGGCCGACCGCATCGGCTTTGGCGTGATGACGCAGGCCGGTTTTGAGGCCGCCGGTTTTGTCACCATGTTCGACAAGCTGCAGCAGGCCGCACGCCTGAACGACACCGGCGCCTACCCTTATCTGCGCAGCCACCCGCTGACCACCGAACGCATCGCCGACGTGCAATCACGCCTGCCGCTGGGCGCACCGCACCCGGGCGTACCCACGCCCACCATGCTGCATGCCATGATGGCCACGCGCGCCAAGGTGTTGTCCAATCTGGGCGTCGATGCGCTGCACCGCTGGCAACCGGTGGTGGAAGATTCGGCTTTGGCAACGCAGGCACCCGCGCTGCAGGCCGGCGCCTGGTATGGTGCCGCCCTGGCCGCCATCCGGCTGCGCGACGCGGGCACCGCGCGCGGTGATCTGGCGCGGCTGCAAACCCTGGTGGCCCATGATGCACAAGCACAGGCACCTGTGCGCTGGCTCGCCGCCGAAATTGACCTGGCAGCGCGCGACCAGCCACGCCAGCAGGTGCGCGCCTTGGCCGAACAGCTGGGCACCAGCGACACGGCGGACGCACAGCCGCGCCGCCCGGCCCTGTTGTTGCAGGCGCAAGCGGCGTTACAGTCCAATTTGCCTGACACGCTGGCGCTGTCAGCCCAAAACCTGCAGAAATGGTTGGCCATCTACCCGCAAGACGCGTTGGCTTGGCAATGGCTGGCCAGCCTGTACGCAGCGCAAAACCAGGCGCTGCGCGCGCTGCGCGCCGAGGCCGAAGCGCAGGCCGCCCGGCTGGACTACAGCGGCGCGATCGACCGGCTCAAAGCCGCGCAAGAGCGCATGAAAGCCGCAGGCGGCCTCAGCAGCTCGGCCGACCACATTGACGCATCGATCATCGACACACGCCTGCGTCAGGTGGAGGCCCTGCGCAAGGAGCAGGCACTCAGCCGCTAATGCTTGCAGCCGCAGCAGCGCGGCGCTTGCGCCACCAGCCTGCGCCGAGCACACCCAAAACCACCAGCGCGTAAACGGCCCAGCGGGCTGCGCCAAACACACCGCTAAGCCAGGGCTCGCTGACAATCATCTTCGCCGCAGTAAAAGCCAGCACCGCCGCACCGGCCTGGATGATGATCGGGAAACGCTCCACCAGCTTGAGCACCACCGAGCTGCCAAACACCACAATCGGCACGCTGATCAGCAGGCCGATGATGACCAGGTCAAACGCCCCGTGCGCCGCGCCAGCCACACCCAGCACGTTGTCGATACCCATCAGCGCATCGGCGACGATGATGGTTTTCATGGCCCCCCAAAAGGTGTTGGCCGACGACCCACTGTGCGCATCGCCATCGTCGTCGGCCAGCAGTTTGTAAGCTACCCACACCAGGCCCAAGCCACCGACGAGCATCAGCCCCGGAATTTTGAGCAACCAGACGACGCCGATCGTCATGACCGAGCGCACCGCGATCGCACCGACGGTGCCCCAGACGATGGCTTTGGACTTGAGGTGCGGTGGCAGGCTGCGCGCAGCCAACGCAATCACAATGGCGTTGTCACCGGCCAGCACCAGGTCAATCAGCACAATGGCCAGCAGCGCAGACCACCAGGCGGCAGAAAAAAGTTCCATGACTATTCAGCGAGTTGCAAGGCGGCGGATTGAACCACGGCCGGGCAATTCCTTTGACGCCCAGGGAAAAGCGCTCACTCGGCTATCATCCGCGCCCCATGGCGTTGATCCACATTACCGACATCGAAGCAGCCATCAACTTTTGGCGCACGCGCAGCCCGCAGCGCGACGACGCGGGTCTGACTGCGCCAACGCGGGCGCTGGCCGAGGTCTATGGTGAGATGGCTTTTGCCCGCGCCAGCACTGTAGATGAATCAGCGCTGGGCGCGCAAGCACTGGCGGCCTGGCTGGCCTGGTACGAGACCACGCCCGACACACCGTGCATCGCGATTTGCTCCACCAGCCAAGGCGACACGGTGTGCAAGGGCTGCGGGCGCAGCTTTGACGAGGTGCAACGCTGGACCGAAATGACACCCGTTGAAAAACGCGCTACCTGGCGGCGCATCACCCTGGATGCCACCGCCTGGCGCTTCAACAAATACGCTGAGCGCGCGGTTTAGAGCGAAATGCCGCCCGAGACTTCGATCACTTCGCCGTTGATGTAGCTGGCTTCGTCGCTGGCCAGGAAGGCGTAGACATTGGCAATTTCTTCGGGTTTGCCCAAACGGCGCGAGGCCACTTTGTCAGCCATCTTGGCCAACACCTCGGGCGGCATGGCTGCCACCATGGGGGTGGTGATAAAGCCCGGGGCTACCGCGTTGGTGCGCACGCCCTTGGGGCCGAGCTCGCGGCTCCAGGTCTTGGTGAAGCCAATGACGCCGAACTTGGTGGCAGCGTAGTTGGTCTGGCCAAAGTTGCCATACAGACCGACCACCGAGCTGGCGTTGAGGATCACGCCGCTACCTTGCGCGACCATGCCGTCGGCCACCGCCTGGCTGCAGTTGAACACGCCACGCAGGTTGACGTTGATGACTTTGTCGAACTGCTCGGCGGTCATCTTTTGCAGGCGGGCGTCTTGCGTGATACCGGCGTTGTTCACCAGCACGTCAATGCGGCCAAACTTGGCCTTGACCTTGGCCACCACCTCGTCGACCTGCGGGCGGTTGGTGACGTCCATGACAAAGCCTTCGGCGGTGGCACCCAGGGCGCGGCATTGGGCCACGGCTTGGTCGACGCCTTCTTGTTTGACGTCACAGACGACGACGATGGCGCCTTCAGCGGAAAATTTAAGCGCGGTGGCCAGGCCAATGCCTTGTGCCGAGCCGGTGATGATGGAAACCTTGTTGGTGAGTCGAGCAGTCATGATGATCCCAGAGAGTTGTTAGTAGAAACCCTCAGAATTTTAAAGGCCGGACATTGCGTGAAGTTGACACAGCACAAAAGAACTACATGTTGTAAATCACCGTCACCGGCGCATGGTCCGAAAATTTCTCGCCCTTGTATATGCTCACTGACTGCGCGCCAGCAGCGATCAACGGCGTGGCCAAATGGTAGTCGAGTCGCCAGCCCACATTCTTGGCATAAGCCTGGCCGCGGTTGCTCCACCAGGTGTAGCAATCGTCGGTGCTGTCAGGGTGCAACCGGCGATACACGTCAACCAGCCCGCCTTCGCCCAGCAGCTTGCTCATCCAGGTGCGCTCCTCGGGCAGGAAGCCGCTATTTTTCTGGTTGCTTTTCCAGTTTTTCAGGTCTATTTCCTGGTGGGCGATGTTGACGTCGCCGCACAGGATGAGTTCACGCTCGCACTTGAGTCGCTGCAAATGCGGATAAATCGCGTCCAGAAACCGGTACTTGGCCGCTTGGCGATCAGGGCCCGACGAGCCGCTGGGGAAGTAACAACTGATCACCGATCGTTTGATCGCGGGCGTGTCAAACCGCAGCTCCAGATAGCGCCCCTCAAGGTCAAACTCGTCCGATCCGAAACCCGCCACCACCTCGCTGGGCACATGGCGGCTGTAGACCCCGACACCGGAGTAGCCTTTTTTTTCGGCAAACTGAAAGTAGCCGGTCAAACCAGCGAGGGCTTCGAACTTGCCCGCCAGGTCGGCGGCCTGCGCCTTGATTTCTTGCACGCAAATACAATCCGGGCGTGTTTGGTCAAGCCAGGCCTGCAGGCCCTTGCTGGTGGCCGAACGAATGCCGTTGAGGTTCAAGCTGGTCAATGTGAACAAGGGAGTCTCCATGTCTGAAGGTATCGCCACCGCAACTACCGCGAACCACGATGCGTTGGCGCAAGATTTTGTGCAGTTTGCCGTGCAAAGCGGCGTCTTGCGGTTTGGTGAATTCAAGACCAAAGCCGGACGCATCAGCCCGTATTTCTTCAACGCCGGGCTGTTTGACGACGGCGCCAAACTGGGCAAGCTGACACAATTTTATGCCCAGCGCCTGCTTGCCAGTGGCATCGAATTCGACATGATTTTTGGCCCCGCCTACAAGGGCATCCCGCTGGGCGCCGCACTCGCTGTGGAACTGGCGCGCCTGGGGCGCAATGTGCCTTTTGCCTACAACCGCAAGGAAGCCAAAGACCACGGCGAAGGCGGCACGCTGGTCGGCGCACCGGTGCAGGGTCGGGTGCTGATCGTCGACGACGTCATGTCCGCGGGCACCGCGGTGCGCGAGTCGATCGCGCTGATCCAGGCCACCGGAGCCAGCGCACACGCCGTGGTGATTGCGCTGGACAGACAGGAAAAAGCCACTGAAAATGGCCACGATGTCAACCACAGCGCCGTGCAATATGTTCAGCAGCAACTCGGACTGCAGGTCTGTGCCATCGCCACGCTGGGCGACCTGATGCACTACCTTGACCGCAACCGCTCACCCGAATTGGCCGACGCACACCAGCGGGTGCTAGCGTACCGCGTGCGCTACGGTGTCGCGTCATGAGACTTGCCGCCGCGTTGTTGACTATCGGCACCACGCTGAGTTCGCTTGCGGTGGCGCAAGCGCCGGGCCAGACAGCACTACCCAGCCCCGAGATTTATACCTGTATTGACGCCCATGGCCGCAAGCTGACGTCGGACCGACCCATCGCCGCATGCCGCGACCGCGAGCAAAAAATCCTCAACCCCAGCGGTACCGTCAAGGCGCGCGTCGGCCCGACACTGACAGCCAAGGAGCAGGCACAGCGCGACGCCAAAGCCCGGGCTGACCTGGCTGAGCGTACCCGGATTGAAGAAGAACGCCGACAAGACCGGGCCTTGCTGATCCGTTACCCCAACCCGGCCGCGCACGAAAAAGAGCGAGCGGAAGCACTTGACAACATCAACCGCAGCAAGCAAACCGCGCTGACGCGCACGACCGAACTGTTGGCTCAGCGCAGCAAGCTCACGGACGAGATGGCGTTCTATGAGAAAGACCCCAGCAAAGCACCGCCGCAGTTGCAACACCAATATCAGGAGGTCAACCAGGCGCTGGCGGTGCAGGGCCGCCTGCTGGCCGAGTTTGACGCACAGCTCATTCGAATCAAAACCCGCTTTGACACCGAGCTCAACCGCCTGATCCCGCTTTGGAATCAGGTCTCCAAGTCGATCGACTGACGCGCCCGCCAGCCGTTCAAGCCGATAGTTTCTGCCGCAGCAGTTCGTTGACTTGTTGTGGGTTGGCTTTGCCGGCGCTGGCTTTCATGATTTGACCAACCAGCGCGTTGAGCGCTTTGGCGTTGCCGGCGCGGAACTCGTCGACGTTTTTGGGGTTGGCCGCCAGCACCGTGTCGACGATTTTTTCCAGTGCACCGGTGTCGTTCATCTGCTTGAGGCCCTTGGCTTCGATGACCGCGTCAACGCGGCTGCCAGGCGCGCTCCACAGCACGTCCATGACCTGCTTGGCCGCGTTGTTGGAGATGGTGCCGTCGTGAATGCGGCCCACCAATTGCGCCAGTTGCGCTGCGCTCACCGGGCAGGCACTGATGTCGGCTTCGGCCAAATTCAGACGGCGCGAGATCTCGCCCATGATCCAGTTGCCCACCAGTTTGGGTTGCCCGCTGGCTTTCGCAGATGCTTCAAAATAGCTAGCTACATCCCGGCTCTGCGTAAGGGCTGTGGCGTCATAGTCTGACAAACCGTAGTCTTTGGTAAAACGCCCAGCCATCACCCGCGGCAGTTCGGTCATGGCCGCGCGCACACGCTCGATCCAGGCCGCATCGATCACCAGCGGCGGCAGATCGGGGTCGGGAAAATAGCGGTAGTCGGCGGCGTCTTCCTTGCTGCGCATGGCGCGCGTTTCACCGGTGTCGGGGTTGAACAGCACGGTTGCCTGCTGAATGGCGCGGCCGTCTTCGAGCTCTTCAATCTGCCAGCGAATCTCATAGTCGATGGCCTGTTGCATGTTCTTGAAGCTGTTCAAGTTCTTGATCTCGCGGCGTGTCCCCAACTCAGCGCCAGGTTTGCGCACCGACACATTGGCATCACACCTGAAGCTGCCTTCTTGCATGTTGCCGTCGCAAATGCCGATCCAGGTGACGATCTTGTGCAGCTCGCGGGCGTAGGCCACCGCCTCCAAGCTGGAACGCATGTCGGGCTCGGTGACGATCTCCAGCAGCGGCGTGCCAGCGCGGTTCAAGTCAATGCCGGTCTGGCCAATGAAGTCTTCGTGCAGCGATTTGCCGGCGTCTTCCTCGAGGTGCGCACGCACCAGGCGCACGATTTTTTTCTCGTCACCCAGGTAAAACTCCACCGCGCCACCCTGCACCACCGGAATCTCGAACTGGCTGATCTGGTAGCCCTTGGGCAAGTCCGGGTAGAAGTAATTTTTGCGGGCAAAAATGCTGCGCGGCGCAATGTGTGAGCCCAGCGCCAAGCCTAATTCAATAGCGCGCTCGACCGCACCTTTGTTCATCACCGGCAGCGTGCCCGGCAGCGCCAGGTCAACCGCGCAGGCCTGCGTGTTGGGCTCGGCACCAAACGCCGTTGGCGCGCGGCTGAAAATTTTGGATTGGGTGGAGAGTTGGGCGTGGGTTTCAAAACCAATCACCACTTCGTAGCCCTG
>Ga0210039_1003430_pt1 | contig 12259 bp, 7 predicted proteins | sample CryGeyCG2114_250_3_FD_185460 | JGI IMG/M metagenome (GOLD analysis project Ga0210039, IMG submission 185460) | Groundwater microbial communities from aquifer - Crystal Geyser CG17_big_fil_post_rev_8/21/14_2.50 (SPAdes) (version 2) | ecosystem: Environmental > Aquatic > Deep subsurface >...
TGACTAAAAGATTATTAAATGAATCGTTTAACAACAACCTTACGCAACAATTAGCCAGAGAAGGCGAATTGCAAAATCAAGCTGGACAAACGTATGATTACCAAGAAGGGGTAAATGCATTTTTAGAAAAAAGAAAACCAGAGTTTAAGGGGGAGTAAAGCCTCCCCAACCTCTCCTTCTCTTCCAATTAGCATTTATTTTAAGCATTTGCTTGGAATATCGAGTAAAGGGTTAAGTTAAATTGTTTCAAACAAATGAAACTCAAAATTAGTTATGCTTTGAGGAGAAGATGGAATAATTTTACATTATAATTGTAATAAATAACAAATAAAACTTTCTTAACTCAATAAAAATTATTACTAACTTGGACACTGATTAGTTGAATAGTGATAAAGCAGAAAATAAATAACCATGTCAAAAACACTTTCCAATCATTTATACGAGCTTATTTTTTCACTATCAAGTAGTGAAAAAAGATATGTTAAGTTGTTTATGACCAAACATATTGGAAAAGAAAATCAACTTAGTTTAAAACTGTTTGACTTAATACTCAAAAAAGAAGGTAAATCGGTTGAGTATATAGAGGAAAAAATAATATTTACAAAGCACGCTTCAAGACTTAAAAATTACCTTTATGATATTGTAATAAAAGCCCTAGAAGATTATCATGTTCAAAAATCTGTAAACATTACCGTTAGGAGAAAAATTAACCAAATAGAAATTTTATACAACAAAGCTTTGTATAAACAGGCTGTAACGCTAGCCGATAAAACACTTAAGCTTTCTAAGAAAATAGACAACCAAGTTTATATTATAGAAACTATAAACTGGTATATGAACGCTTTAAAAACTTTTGAAGGAAAAAGATATCAAGCAAAATACGATAAGCTTCAAAAAATTCAAAATGAAGCAATAAACAAGTTAAGTGTTGAAAGAAAATACTTGAATTTAAGTAATAAAGGATTTATTCTAACCAAGAAAAGTGGCTTGTTGCAATCTCAGGAAAATTTGAATAAATTTAATGAAATCATTAACAATCCTTTGCTTTCGGAAGAGGTTTTAACCAATAGTTTTATATCTACAAGGTGTTTTCATAGTATATGGGCTAATTATCATTACGCAACAAATAATTATAAAGAAGAACATAAGTGTTTATATCAAATAATAAAACTTTATGAGGATTATCCTTTACGAAAAGATACCGACCAATACAACTACATTACTTATTTGAATAACTATGCAGTTGGTTGTTCTAGAAATAAAGATTGGAACCAAGCACAATATTATTTTAATAAATTAAGTGCAATTTCTCCATATTCAAATCAAATTGAAATTAAAATATTCGAATACCTATCTTGCAATTATTTAAACCTTTTAATTGAGAATGTAGATTTAAATAAAATGAAGCAAGAACTGTCAACAATAGAATTAGGGTTAAAAAAATACGATAGTAAGATAACTCCTCTTTTTAAAAAAATTATTCTTTTTAATCTTTGCTATGCTTATTTCTTATTAGAGAATTATAAAAAAGCTCAATACTATAATTTTATTATTGTTAACGAAAAAGAGGATTCGTTTAGATCAGATGTTTACCTTATTTCTAGAATAATTCAATTTATTCTTCACTATAAACTGAAAAACATAGATTTGTATGAATCATTTTACAACGCCTTAAAATATCTTTTTGAGCAAAAAAACATAAATTACGATTTATATAATAGTTTTTTAACCTTTATTAAGCAAATTATACATGATGATGATATTATGGTGTTTAAAGATTATAAAGAAGAATTGGTTAAGATTATTGAAGTCCCAAAAGAACGTAAATTGCTTAGTAATTTCAATATTCTTAGTTGGATAGAAAGTGAAATTAAAGGAGTAAGTATGGCGGAATGTTTAAAAACTTATAATACTAAATTCTCTTAAAGATATCAATAATTTTAATGTTGATATAAATTACCTTTTTAAGCTATTTTATTTAACTAAAAACTAGTAAAAAAACAGGTTTAAATAGTAATTATTAGCAATTGCTTATTTTTTAGTAATGGTGAACTAGATTAATATTGTTGTGAAAAACAAATATTAGTTTTAGCCATGAAAAACAAATTCTTTAATTTTTATAGCACAACTGCATTAGCAGTAATTTTATTAGTGCAGCCATTTAACAGTGAAGCTCAAGAAAAGAAAAGAGCTACTTTTTGGCATTTTGGAAATCAAGCAGCGTTAGACTTTACTTGTCAGCCCGTTAGTTTTAGTGGTAGCCCAATGAATGCTCCTGAAGGTTCAGCTACTATTAGTGATACTAATGGGATTTTACAGTTTTATACACAAGGAACAACAGTTTGGGATAGAAACAATAATGTGATGCCTAACGGAACTGGATTATTAGGAAATCCTTCATCTATGCAGGCAGCTGTTATAGTACCTCATCCGGGGAATTATGATAGGTATTTTATTTTTACCACAGATGCAATCTGGGAAAATAATGGAGTTAATGGATTGCAATGGCATGAGGTAGATATGACATTGAATGCTGGCAATGGAGATGTTGTTACCAAAAACAACCAATTAATAGATAGAACGCAAGAAAAATTGGTAGCTGTAAGAAATGCTACATCCACAGGGTATTGGGTTGTTATACAAAAATCTGATCCATCATCTACATCAAGTTCAAATGTGGGCAGTAATGTTTATCATGCTTATGAAGTAACTGCTGCAGGTGTTAATCCTGTGCCTGTTATTTCTACTACAGGTCCATTGGTTACATGGCAGTCTTATGGTATGTACATGTCTCCACAAGGTAATGCTATGGTAAATATTCATCCTGATTTAAATGTATATGATTTTGATAATGTTACAGGAATACTTACTCATAGATGGGCTGCTACAGTTAGTCCTTTTATGGGGTCTTTTGAATTTTCTCCTGATGGAAATATATTATACGGAACGCGCCAAGGGAGTGGTGTTTATCAATTTGATTTGAATGCTGCAAATGTTACTGCTTTTCAAAGCTCAATGACATTAGTTTCTCCTGTGGGTTCATCATATAAAGCATTACAGTTAGGTCCAGATTGTAGATTGTACGCCATGCCGGCAAGTGGAAATTATCTATCTGCATTTAATAACCCTAATGTTTTTGGTGCAGGAAGTGGTTTTGCACAAAATGCAGTAACTTTAGTTTCAGGAACGTTTAACTATGCCTTAACTAATTTTTGTGCTTCATTTTTTGAAACCCCTTGTTTAACTAGATTAGATTTCTCTCTTTCTGCTATAGATGCAAGTTGTGTAAATGATGGTTCTGCAAGTGTTATCAACCTACAAGGACAACCTCAATTTAGCTTCTTATGGTCAACGGGAGCTACAACACAAACTATAAATAACTTAAGTGGAGGAATGTATTCAGTTACAATTTCTGACGCAAGTGGCTGTATATTAACCGATAGTATATTTGTTAATCAACCACAAACAGTTTCAATAGATAGTGCTACCATAACTAATGCTTCTACTTGTGGAGCCACTGATGGAGCAATAGATATTCATACATCTGTAGTTGGTTTCGATACGCTTACCACATTATTAGCGGAAGGTTTTGAAACGGATGGGCATGGAGTAAGATATACTGCTAATCCATATCCTGGAACACCAAGTACTTTTTACTTTTTTACAAGAGGAGATGATAATACTATTAACTTTACAACCAACCCAACTAATGAAGAGGGTAGCTTTTATTTTGGAGCGAGAAGAACAGGATTTTCAAGCTTACCGATAACTTGTGATGTAACTACAAACCCAACTAATATAGCCGGATATTCAAATATTGAAGTTTGTGTTTTATTGGCTTTAGGAAGAAACAATATGAGTGTTGACCCTAACAATCACATGACTTTAGAATACAATGTAGATGGTTTAGGGTGGAATACATTAGCTACATTCAGACCACCATCAGGAAGTTTCCCTTCGGGATTAGCAGAAGATACCAATAATGATGGCTTTGGTGATGGAACAGCCTTATCAACTACTTTTCAAGATTTTTGTTACCAAGTCCCAGCTACAGGAGCAAATATTGAAGTACGTGTAAGTACTGATATGAGTGGCTCAAGCTTGCGTCAATCAGCTTTTGATTTTATTAGAGTTAAAGGACAAGCACCTTACAGTTACTCTTATTTATGGTCAACGACAGACACAACTCAAGATGTAAGTGGTTTGTCACAGGGAACTTATTGGGTAACTATTACCGGACAAAATGCATGTGTTGTTTCTGATACTTTTACCATTACAGATCCATGCGTTCCTCAAACATTAACGGCTTCTTTTACTTTACCATCCGATACTATTTGTGTAGGAGATTGTTTTACTCCTGTAGATAACAGTACAGGTGCTAATATTAATTCTTGGAATTGGACTTTTGCTAGTGGAACACCAGGAAGTAGTTCAAACCAAAACCCAGGAAATATTTGCTATACAACTCCAGGAACACATAATATTACACTTCAAGTTACTGATGCTAGCTCAAATACCGATGATACAACAATTGTAATTACCGTGCTAGCTCCAACAACAGGTACAACAGCAGCTGCCATTTGTCAGGGAGATAGTATTTTGTTGGGAGGAACTTACCAAGCAGTAGCAGGTAATTATTACGATACTTTAACCAATTTTTTTGGTTGTGATAGTGTGTTAACAACCACATTATCCGTTAATCCAGCAGATGATGCTGGTTTTAGTTATTCAGCCAGTACTTATTGCTTATCAGATCCAAATCCATCACCAACCATAACAGGATTAACGGGAGGTACATTTACAATTGATAATAGTGGAGTAATTAATTCAACTACCGGAGAGATTAATATTGCATCTTCAGGAACAGGAGCGTTTAATGTAACCTACACAACCAATGGAACATGTCCTTCAGATAGTACTGTTACCATAAACATAACTTCAGGAGCTAATGCAACCATAACACCTATAGCAAATGTATGTGAAAATGAACTTCCATTTACATTAATAGCTGTAGATGCTGGTGGAACTTGGTCAGGAACGGGGATTACAAATACTACAAACGGTACTTTTGACCCAAGTGTTGCCGGAGCAGGAAATCATACTATTACTTATGCCATAAATTCTTCTTGTGGAGATACCGATACGGTTGTTATTACCGTATTAAGTGTATCAACAAACAATACATCAACTACTATTTGTCAGGGAGATAGTATTTTACTAGGAGGAAGCTTTCAAACTACAGCAGGCACATACAATGACACGCTTACTGCTGGAGCTGCAAACGGATGTGATAGCATAGTAGTTACCACTTTAACTGTTAATCCGTTAGCAACAGGAACAGCTACAGCAACTATTTGTCAAGGAGATAGTGTTTTGCTAGGAGGAACTTACCAAACAACAACAGGAAATTATGTTGATACCATCACAGGAGGAGCTACTAATGGATGTGATAGTATTTTAACAACAACATTAACGGTAAACCCAATTAACAGTAATAACTCAACTGTTATCATTTGTCAAGGAGATAGTGCTTTAATACATGGTAATTATGAAACTACCGCAGGAGTATATACACAAACCTTTACCAATACTAATGGGTGTGATAGTATAGAAAATGTAACCTTAGTAGTAAATGCTCCAACCAATACAACACAGGTAATCAATTTTTGTGCAGGCGATAGTGTTATATTAGGTGGAAATACTTATTACACTAACACTACTGTTGTAGATACATTTACAAATGCGATTGGATGCGATAGTTTAATTACTTATCAAATTACTCAAAGAGATACTTTTAATACCATTAATAATGTAAGTATTTGTGATGGAGAAAGTGTTTTCTTACAAGGAGGCAACCAAACAACAAGTGGAACTTATGTAGATAATTACACCTCAGTTTATGGATGTGATAGCCTTGTTACTACTAATTTAACAGTAACCCCTTTACCGATAGCTTTTGCAGGAAATGACACAACAGTTGGGTTTAATTCAACCATAACTTTAAATGGTTCGGGAGGGATAGCTTACACATGGAGTCCATCAACAGGATTAAGTTGTTCTAATTGTGCCAATCCATCAGTAACCATTACAGGAGAAACTACCTTTTATTTAACGGTAACAGATGCTAATGGATGTTCTTCAACCGACCAAGTAACTATCTTTATGGATGATACCTTCGTGTTTTTTGTTCCTAATATTTTCTCGCCAAATGGAGATAATGAAAACGATGTGTTTTATGTGAGAGGACAAGGGTTTAAATCCATAAGTATCAACATATTTAATAGGTGGGGACAAAAAGTTTTTGAGAGTGATGATGTAAATAATGGATGGGATGGAACTTTTAACGGACAAGAAATGAATACAGGAGTTTTTGTTTACTACATCAATTTAGAATTATACAATGGAGATAAAGTGCAAAAACAAGGAAACATCACTCTAGTAAGATAAATTATATTAATCAACTAAACTAATGTATATGAAAAAAGCGGCCATAATCATATTTGTTATTTTAATGTTTGTTGAAAAAGGAAAATCTCAGGATATTCATTTTTCACAATATTTTAATACGCCACTAATAATAAACCCTGCATTAACAGGTGTTTTTGGAGGAGACCAACGTGCCATGTTAGCTTACAGAAATCAGTGGGCGAGTGTTGCATCTCCTTATAAAACTTACGGAGCATCATTTGATACTCGATTGTTTGAAAAGAGTAGAAAAAACTTTTTGCTTGGAGTGGGTTTTAATGTTTATAAAGATGTTGCCGGAGATACAGAAATGGGAATTACAAGTGTAGGACTTTCTGTTAGTGGGATTGTAAAAATTCACGATAAACAACATTTAACAGCAGGTATCCGTGGAGGTTTTGACCAACGAAGTATTAATCAATCTAATATGGTTTGGGATAATCAGTTTGATGGTAACTCTTACGTACCAACAGCACCTAGTTACGAGTTTAGAGATTATAATAAACCATTTGGAATAGCTGATGTAAATGTGGGAGTTGCTTGGGTTTATTCCGATGCTCAAAAAACAATAACTTCAAACGATGCCTTTTCTGTTAGAGTAGGACTAGCCTATAATCATTTAACAAAACCTGATATAGCTTATGGAGGTTTTTCTGATAAATTATATGATAAAATAACTTTTCATACCTCTTCTAATATTGGAATTTCTAATAGCTCATTATCTATTATACCCTCAGTGGTATTTAATAAGCAAGGACCAAATTCTGAATTTTTGTTTGGAGTACTATTAAGACATAGAATAAGAGAAGATTCTAAATATACTGGAATTTTTCATGAATCTGCTATATCTATTGGAGTTCATTCCAGATGGGGAGATGCCTTAATACCATCAATAACCTACGAAATTTCTCATTGGAAATTAGGTGTGAGTTATGATGCTAATATTTCTGACTTAGCAGCAGCAAGTGGTGGAGTAGGTGGATTTGAAATCACATTGACTTTTGTAAATCCTAGTCCTTTTGGTACTGGAAAATCTAAAGCAAGATTTAATTAATACTTAATTATTATGACACGAATTTACTTATATCCCTTTATCTTTATCATAACAATTAGCTTGTTTTTAAGCAATGGTTATGCACAAAATTGTCCGTCACTAAATGTTGTTGGTAGCTTCAATAATATAGTATCATGGCCCAATAGTTATGCTACGGCACAAAGTGACGGACATTGTTTAACTTTTACACCACCATATCCTCCAACATTATGTTTTGAATATCAGGTGCCATATTCTGATACAGTGTTGTTTTCTTTACATTTAAATGCTTGTGGTAGTACAAGCTCAATAAATACAGGAAGTTATGGAGGTGGTTGTAGTGGAACAAGTTCAAGTAATTCAACTTTTACTGGAACAGCTACTTATGATGCGAATTGTAATCTTATTGGTAATGCTGCATTTGTAGGTTTTTGTGGAGGAGCTGTTTCTGGCGATATTTTAACCATTTGCTTTAACATTAATACTTCAACAGTATGTGAGCCTATAACAATTTGTCCAACTGCTTTTTGTGGAGCAAGTTCTTGTCAAACAACACTGCCAATTAGTTTATTATCATTTAATGGAAACTGTTTTAATGGTGAAAATTACTTAAGATGGGCAACAACTTCAGAAATAAATAACGACTATTTTACAATTGAGAAAAGCAATGATGGGATATTTTTTGAACCAGTAGCTTTTATTCCAGGAGCAGGAAATAGCAATGAAGTTATTAATTATAAATACGAGTTTTTAGCTGAAAATGAAGAAAAGATAAGCTATTACAGACTCAAACAAACTGATTTTGATGGATCATTTACTTATTCAGATATGATTGCAGTAACATGCGATGAAACTCAAACGATAGCTATTTTCCCCAATCCAGCAAATAATGTGGTATCAATAAGTGCAGCGGAATCTATAAAAGCTGTTTCAATTATTAATTATCTCGGACAAGTTATAATGAGTAAAAATGTAGGTTTAATTAAGCAAACCGATCTTGATGTAAGTTCTTTTTCTAAAGGGATTTATATGTTGCAGATGGAGATGGATAGTGGAGAAGTACTTACCGAAAAATTAATAGTGAATTAAAAATGTAAGTTATGAAGTATTTTAATGTTTTTATCTTAAGTCTTTTTATTTCTTTCTCAGGAAATTTATACGCTCAATGTTGTGGCGATGGAGTTTGCGATCCTGGAGAAAATGCAACTAATTGCCCTTATGATTGTGGTACTACTTCTTTTAATTGTCCTAATACAATAGGAACATTTCATACTTCTCCAACTTATCCTGTCAATTACAGTACAGCAAATGTTAACGGATGGTGTTATACGGTTACTGGGCCATTTCCTCAAACCGTTTGTTTTCAGTATATAGTGCCACCAGCAGGAGTCGATGCTAGTGTTTCTTTAAGTGTAAGCGGTTGTAATACAAGTTCAGTAAATCAATCGAATATAGGTGGAGGAGGTTGTAACACAGCTAACAATCCAAGTTCAGATATTTCGGGGTCAGCAACCTATGATAATAACTGCAATTTTCTTAATAATGGTATTACAACAGGAGGAGGAAATTGTTATACTCCAGGAGATATAATAACGATATGTTATACACTTACCGGAAGTTGTGGTTCTGTTCAGGTTTGTCCTGTAATTAGTTGTGGAACGGCAACCTGTCCTACAAACTCCACCAATCCTGCTGGATGTCCACCATTTAATTTTTCCGATTCAACTTATATTAATGTTTGTGATAATGGAGTTAATTCAGGAATAGCTGTTGTAACTCCCGATTGTGGTAGCCATTTTTCTTATTTATGGGACGACCCATTGGCTCAAACAGATTCTATGGCTACTAATTTAACTCCAGGAGTTTATAATGTTTTGGTAACTAATACTGTATTAGGTTGCGATACAACTTATACATTGGTTGTAGATACTGTATTGCCAAATGTTTCTGATAGTCAGTATGTAGAAATTTGCCAAGGAGATAGCTTACTTGTTGGTGGGAATTATCAAACAACAGCTGGAAATTATTATGACACATTAACTTCAGTTCATGGGTGTGATAGTATTTTTACCACTACACTAGCATTATTGCCTATATCAACATCTATAACCAATTTAAGTATTTGCCAAGGTGATAGCACATTGCTCGGAGGAGGTTACCAAACAACAGCTGGTAGTTATAACGACACATTGATAGCTTCAAATGGTTGTGATAGTATTTTAACAACTGTTCTTTCTATATTTCCAGTAGCTTCAATTACAGACACTATAATTACATGTCAGGGAGACAGCGTTTTTGTTGGAGGAGCATTTCAAACAAACACAGGAACTTACTTCGATACATTATCAACATCAAATAATTGCGATAGTCTTTTAGTTACAACATTGATTTTTAACAGTTATTTTTTCGACAATTTATCATTAGACTTATGTCAAGGAGATAGTGTTTTCGTTGGAGGTACTTATCAAACAACATCAGGAGTTTTTGTTGATACTAATGCTACATCAAACGGGTGCGACAGTATTATACAAACTACTATAACAGTTATACCCCAACCAATAGCAGATTTTGAAGTAGTAGGAATAAGTTTAAGTTGTGAAGGTATCCAAGTTCAATTAATAAATAGTTCTACAAATACAAACAGTTATTTCTGGAATTTTGGTGATGGACAAACTTCTTCTGAAAAAAATCCAACGCATATTTTTACAGCATTAGGAAATTACAATGTAGTATTAACAATTGATAATAGTACATGTATTGATAGTCAGACTTATAATTTAGTAATTGCTGATCTTGAGCTAATAATACCCAATGTTATAACGCCTAACAATGATGGACAGAATGATTATTTTACTTTGCCTATTGATGCAGAATTAGAAGCTTGTACAAGTTATAAAATATTTAACCGTTGGGGTCAATTACTTTACGAAAGTAAAACTACAGAAGTGTGGAATGCTAAAACATCGTCTGGACATTTAGTACCAAAGGGAACTTATTTTTATATAGTTGAGGTAGGAAAAACTATATATAAAGGAATATTTACGATACTTTAAGTTTCCTTTATCTTTTTTAAACCTTTAGATTTTATTCAAATCCAATAATAATGCTTTCAGAGGTTTTGAGACTAAAAAATGTCTATTAAGCAGGGCATTCGCTTTTAAACTTTCAAGATTAATTCTCTGTAATGGTCATCAGCAAATGCTTTTAGGCATTTCCTGTTTTTAGATTTTTTATTGTTTTTTTCATTGTTCAATAATGTAATTGCTAATTTTGCAATTAGATTTGAATATTCAATGGCAGTTTAGTTGCGTTTGGCTTGATTGTCTTCTTTGAAAATAACATCTAAATTCCAATGTAAATTATTTTCAATCGCCCAATGCGAACGTATAGATTGATTAAAAAGTGCCGCATCGGCAGGTAGTGAACTAATATAATATCTTGCGTTTGTAGTTTCTATGGCTGTTTTTTTGAAATAGATTTTCGATTCTATTTTGATAATGCTTTGTAAATCTTCTCATTTATTTGCGCCATCAATAAACTCTAAAACACTAATAACACTACATTTTCTAACTTCAACTCGTCCGTGTCCGCAATCCTCTGTAGTATCAATAGCAACTGTTTTTTTACAGCAAATGAATCTTCTATATCTTCTAAAAGTGTTTTTTGATTGTTTTTTACTTGCAAAATATAATGGGCTTGATTAGCTCTAATTTTCTTAGCAATAGCCTTTTGACATCCCATTGCATCAATAGTTACTATGCTATTTTCGATGCAAATTAAATCCAATAATCTAGGTATTGCTACAATTTCATTCTCCTTTCCAGCAACGGTTTCTTGCCCTAAACTTATTCTGTTTTCTGTGCAAAACGCAGTAAGAATATGCAAGGGATAGCTTCTTTTATAAGGAAACCTTTAACTGTTTTTCCATCAAGATCAATCACTTTAGTGTCCTGTTTTGCTAATGATTCTGTAAAGCGAATTAAACATTTTGAAAATTCCTTCGGATTTAATCTACTATAAAATTTACGTAAGGTGTCGTGTGAAGGTGCTCCATATTTGTAGGGATAAAACTTTCGTAACCATTCTATTTTTTCTTCTCCAAATCCTTCAATGAGTTCGTACGTCTGAAAACCGCTTATTACAGCAGACATTGTAAGAAAAACTATTTCTTCTAAGCTGTACTTAATGTTTCCTTTGGTGGTTCTTCTTGGATCTTTCAATGTATAGAAGCATTCTTTAAATAGTAATTCTTCTGTTCCTGAGCTTTTTGTGGTCATTTTTTTTAATGGCAGGCCACCTACCATTTATCCCACAAATATAAGTGTTTTCAACAACTTGTCAAAATTTTTAAAAGCGAATGCCCTGTCTATTAAGCCTAAAATTTGGATAAATCTTGATATATACTTAAAAACTTAACATTTTCTCTTCCAAGTAACATCTATTTTAAGCATTAGCTTGAAATATTAAGTAATGAGTTAAGTTAAATTGTTCCAAACAAATGCTCTAGTAAACTCATTAAAAATTATTGAAAAAGAGGTATAATTATGCTTGAGAGAAGAGATTTAAGAATTTCACTTACAAAATATATAATCCTGAAAAAAGAAAATATGAATAGAAGTCAGTAGTTAGGTAAATATTAAATCAGTTTGCTCATTAAGTTCCGTAACCATTGTCTTTAAATCAGAATAATAGTGTTTAAACAATGCTTTATTTAATGAATAACTTGGAGCAACAGCAACTTGTTCTACATAAAGTAAAAAT
>Ga0210039_1003439_pt1 | contig 12246 bp, 12 predicted proteins | sample CryGeyCG2114_250_3_FD_185460 | JGI IMG/M metagenome (GOLD analysis project Ga0210039, IMG submission 185460) | Groundwater microbial communities from aquifer - Crystal Geyser CG17_big_fil_post_rev_8/21/14_2.50 (SPAdes) (version 2) | ecosystem: Environmental > Aquatic > Deep subsurface >...
TACCAATTAATACCGGCGGACCGGTTGTTCATTTTTTATATTTAACTTTACGCCATATTTGGTATTGTGTTACATTTACATTTGTGTGTTCATTCCACAAAATTGTTATAGGCTGCATATTTTGATTTATAAAATGAACTCCGCTAACATTATTGGGTTTACCAATAAAATTAGCTGTGTAGGTTGCATTTGCAGTTACAGTAAATGTTGTTGTAACATCGGTACTTCCGTTACTCCAGTTAGAAAAAGTATAATCTATGTTATTTAAAGTTTGGTTTATGGCTGTTGCGGTAATTGTGTTACCTTGAGTTACAGAAAAGTTATTTGTTGGTGAAGTATAAACAGTACCACTTACATTTATATTCCCAATATTACCTACTCCAATAAAATTGTTTTGAAAATTAACATAATATGTATTAGGTATCAAATTTGTTTTTGAAGCAAACCACTTGTATAGAGTTGCTGTAGTTCTAATTGATAAATTAAATGATTCATCAGCTATAAGATGCATCTCATTTGTATCAAATGAATAAAAAGGAGATGGGCCTAGAACAGCATATCGAGATATTAAATAATCATTAGTACCATTTACTAAATAATTGTTTCCTGGATGATAACCTGAACCACTTCTTCCGCTAGGGAAATGATCTGCAATTTGTTGTTGTGTATAAAATAAGTACCTAATTGTTTCAAAATCGTTCATCCCATCTATATCTAAAAAACCACCTTGTGTTGCAGCTGTTGTAGCTGTCCAGTCTTGTGCTGGGTAGTAACCATTTGGTTCGCCGTCACAACCATCGGGATTTCCCATATACATTTCATATGCATCCTCATCATTTAATGGACAAGGGTGTAAATCAGCATGTGCATGAGCAGGGACACCTAAATCTGTCAATAAATGAACCACATGCCCCAAAATTTGATATGCTCTTCGTTGCGCAGCGTCTAAATCTATATAGTATTCCTCTGGTGGAAAAAAATGTGTAGTACCTGATATATCCATATAACCCTCTAAATAGCAATGACCAGTATTAAAAAATTCTATAAGTGAATTATAAGAAATAAATCTTCCTAGAATATCACCACCTAAGAAAGGATCAAAGGCTTTTTTTGCAAAGAATATAGAATGTCCTCCAAACAAATATATTTTTGCTTTATAATAAGCGTTGTATGCATCCGGTGATGCTGGTATAGGCGTTTTTGTATCATCACCAAGATCGCCATGCCAAAAATGAGTACTAGACGGTGTCCACCCATCAAACCATCCACCATAATTCCAAATTATATCATTTTCGTCTTCAGCCCACGCCCCAACTACTACAAGACCCGTATTCCAAGGATCATAATCAGGTACGCCATAACCATAATAAGAAAGACCAATATGAGATTTAAATTCAGTTAATTCAAAACCAAGTTGATTCTCAAGAAAATAATACGCCTCTCTAGCTATATGTTGATGTACCCACTCTTTATGACCAAATACATTTTTACTAAATAAGACCATTAAAAGTAAAAACATTGTTAATTTTAAAATTTTCATTATGAACCCCATAAATAATTGTTAATAAATGTTTTAGAAAACAAAATTATAACCCAAATCAATATTTACACCTATGTCTCCCTTTGCGAACGATCCTTTTGTAATAGATTCAAAATAAGGTCCAATTCTGATAAAAAAATGAGATCCTTCTTTATTTAGAATCATTACTCCGATTGTTGGAGATAAATATGCAAATTTGAGTATAGAGTCACCGTTATTTATAAAACCAGTTATAAAGCTTATAGTAATATTTTTTTTGTCCCAAAATTGTATATTTAAACCAAGAGTTAAATGTGTTTGAATTGATGAATTTATTAAAATTTCTTGAACACCAACACCAAATGATGTTTCAAAAGAGAGATGTTTACTAAATAAGAATCTACCACCTAATCTAAGACCACTAATAGTACTTATACCTGCATGTATGTCATATCGCGGTCGTTTATTAACATCTTCATTAAAAGAACTATCTTTTAATACAAAACTTTTATTATAGAGAGATGTTATATCTTGTGCTAAAAAGTTTTGACTAAATAACAATAAACCAATAAATAAAATTATTTTTTTCATTATCGTTCCTTTATTTTTTTAAAATAATATTCCAAAACTTAAACCGCCATATAGTTGAATTTTAGAGTTTGTAGGATTATAAAGCGGGGTGAATGAAACTTTTAAAAGCATCCAATTAAATTTCTTCTTAAACCCAAGAACTGATGTAATTAAAACACCATTTTCTTTTGAAGCAAAAATTTCATCACTTCTATAACCATAATCAAAGTCATAAGTAACTATTCCAATACCTAATTCCCAAGATTTTTCAAAAGTATAATTCAATAATATGGGTATGTATGTGCTGTTAAGAAATGCATGAATACCTCAACCTATTCGTATACTTAAATTATCAGTAAAATATCTTTCATAATTAATGGATAGTATTATACCGTTCTCTCCCAATTCAATAAAAGCTAAATTTGGTTTCTTCACAGTTTTTGTTTGTTCTATAGAATCTTCTTTAGCCGTATAATCAGTTTGAGCAAATATTGTAATTGAATTACAAATAATTATTATACTTATAAAGATAATTTTTTTCATTTTTCCCTACTGTTAATATTTGAAAAGTTTATAGTTAATTGCATGGAACTTGTTTAAAAATAAAAAAACCTTCAAGGTTTTCTGAAACAATGAAGGTTGTAAATGTTAGTATCAATGGAAAAGTGTTATTTATTCTAAATCTCATTACCCCGAACCCTGCGGATATTATAAAATTTATTTTATCTTTAACTAATTATAATAAGAACAAAATGCCAAGGCATTAATTAAAAAGGTTTGCTTTTTGTGATGTTACTTTTATAAATTTTCACCCTTTATCAATAATTAAAAGCAAATAATTTTAATATGCTGTCACGGTACTCCTCCTGAAATAAATTCGGGACAAGCTGTGACAGCTACTTTTTAACTTTTAACAAAGATGTAATATGTTCTTTCAACAGACTGAATTTATTTTCAATATAATATTCCCTTTCATCAGCTTCTAAAAGAGAACTCAATGTTACTTTAAAATCTCTTTCCTTAAATGAATTAATTATATTTAATAAATCTGTAAGTGTCCTTTCATCTGTTTTGATTTCAATTCCGCGCTTAAATAAAAAATCAATATCAAAACAATCACGAATAATCTTTCTTGAAAGAAAAGCTGAAATTTTGTTCTTCATCATTTGTTCAAGCGTCAAGCCATTTAATTGTACCTGTTTAATTGTAAATCTAGAAAAAGCTATCTTTCTCTCCCACTGAAAATCAGTTTGTACTTTTCTAATTTCTATTTTTAAACTTCTTTTGGAAGACGGAGACTTTATCTGAAATAAAAGTGTATGAAATTTGTTTTGTGAATCAATTAATGAATATTTTTGTTGGAATATGTTCAAAAGCAAATTAAAAATATTTTTTTGATTTGCCCCATCTTTAAGCCAAAAATCAAGATCTGTAGAATAACGATTTAAATTATGGCAAAGGCGCAGCATCGTCCCCCCACCAAAATATAACTTGTCTAATACATTTTTAGAATTGAGTAAATCCAGGGTTTCAATTTCTAAAATTTCTAAAGCTTGTAAGTCTTTATTAATTTTTGCCATAATGTTTTTGTAGCTTTATTACTTTTTGTTAAGTATTTATCTATTTGTTGTTTATTAATTTTTTCAAAATCCACTGCATCAAAATCAGCTTTATTTTTACCGATAGCCGTTAAATAGATTAAGTCAGCCAAAGCTTTTTCCGGATTAGCAATAAAAAAATTTTCATTCTTTATAAATCCCAAATAAAAATCTCTTTTTAAAAGTATGTAGTTGAAATTTATGTCCTTAATAATTGTCTGTTTGGATCGTTTTAATGCGACAGATTCTACAAAATTTGGAGTCTGTTGTGTGGTTAAGTTATAATAACTTAATGCAGTTGTTAAAGAAATATAGCTTGGTGTTTGAATTAAATTTGCAATTGAAAAGAGTTCTTCTTCCTGTAAGTGCTTAAAATTTTGGGGTAATATGTATAAATCTCTTTTTATTCTTAATAACAAATTAGATTTTACATATCTTGATGCAGTTACTTGTGCTGATTTTTTTGTAATTCCAAATGCACGACTTAAATCATCCCCCGTGAACAGAGTTTTATCAATATTTTGTATTTTTGTCATATTCATAAATATAAATATAATACATTTTTGTTAAATATCTATATTTAACCATAATAATTACTCTAATATTTAAAATCTAAATAAATTGGTTTTAAATAATCAAATAAAACTCATTTAGTATATAAATAACACTACAAAGAAAATAATGTCTATAGTTTGCTTTTTATGATGTTACTTTTGTAATTTTTCAACCATTATCAATAATTAAAAGAAGTTAATTGAATTTTTGTTACAGTATGACCGTGACAGCCTCTTAATCAAATGAAAGAAAAAGAATTCTTTTCCTCCCGCTGGGCATTAATAATTGCAACCATTGGAATTGCAGTAGGTACCGGTAATATATGGCGATTCTCTCGTATTGTTGCACAAAACGGAGGTGGATCATTTTTAATTCCATGGGTTATTTTTCTTTTTATTTGGTCTGTACCTTTAATTATTGCAGAGTTTGCTCTTGGAAAATCAACTAGATTTGGACCTGTTGGTGCTTTGGCAAAAACTGCAGGTAATAAATTTGGCTGGATGGGGGCATTTGTTGTTTTTGTTTCAACAGCAATAATGTTTTACTACTCTGTTGTTACTGGCTGGTGTTTAAAATATTTCTTCTCTGCTGTAAGCGGAGATTTATTTAACACAGCAGATCAGCTTGCTTATTGGAATGAATTTTCTTCCGGGTATCTGCCTCTTTTTTTTCATTTTATTTCTATGCTTCTTGTAGGAATTATTATTTATAAAGGTGTAACAAAAGGGATTGAAAAAGTAACAAAATTTTTAGTTCCGGCATTAATAATAATTTTGCTTATACTTTTTTTCAGAGCAATAACTTTAGATAATGCAATTGAAGGTATAAAATATTTCTTTACTCCGGATATTGATAAAATATTAGACTACAAAGTTTGGCTGAATGCACTAACACAAAATGCATGGGATACAGGTGCAGGCTGGGGACTGATTTTAACCTACGCAGTTTATATGAAAAAGAAAGAAGATATTTCCCTTAACGCAGCTTTAATTGGATTTGGAAATAACACAATATCATTATTGGCAGGCATTACTATTTTCTCTACTGTGTTTGCGCTAAGCTCGGTTGATGCAATGAATCAAATTTCACAATCCGGACCGGCAAACACAGGACTTACTTTTATTTATCTGCCTCAGCTTTTTGCAAATATTTCATCCAGTTATATTGTAAATATTTTCTTTGCTTCAATATTTTTTATCGCTTTATTTTTTGCTGCAGTAACATCACTTATGTCAATGGTGGAACTAGCAACAAGAACTTTTATCGACTTTGGTTTTGATAGAAAAAAATCAATTATTATTGTAGCTACTTGTGGTTTTCTTTTAGGTATTCCCTCTGCATTAAGTATTGATTTCTTTACTAATCAAGATTGGGTTTGGGGAGTAGGATTAATTCTAAGCGGTGCATTTATTTCATTTTCAATAATTCGTTTTGGGGTTGATAAATTCCGAACTGAGATTATTAATGGTTTTGGATGTGATGTAAAAATTGGCAGGTGGTATAATTTTGTAATAGGTATTTTGATCCCGATTCAGGTTGTTATATTAATTTCCTGGTGGTTAGTATCATCGTTATCTTGGGATCCGGAATGGTGGAATCCATTTCACGCAGCAAATCTCGGAACGGCAATAGTACAATGGGCTGTTGTATTAACTATATTTATTCTGTTGAATAAACTAATGATCTCAAAACTTAGAAAGGATTAATGTTTTGAATTTAATTACAATCTTAACAATGGTAATTATTCTTGGAATAGTCTGGGGAGGATTTATCTTTTTTATTTTTAAGGCCTCAAAATTTGAAAAATTAAAAAAAGAAAACGATAATTAAATTATCATGCCCATACCTATATTATCAATAAAAGATGAACTTAAAAAAGATGATTTTAAACCTATATATTTTTTAAGCGGAGAAGACAGTTACAGCATAAATATAGCTTTGAATCTTCTTGTTGAAAAAGCTGAAAAATATATTTCATCAGAATTTGATAAAGAAACTTTTCATGGCAAAGATGTATCTCTGCAAAACATACTGGTTAATGCTTCAACATTCCCATTTGGTTCAGAGAAGAAATTAATTATACTTAAAGAGTTTGAGGATGTTAAAGATAAAAAAGAATTAAAAAATTTTGTTAAATCTCCACCGGAATTTACGATCTTTGTTATAATATATAATGATAGCCTTCCTAAAAAATTATCAGAACCATTTAAAACTTTAGACAAACAAAATTATCTTTATGAAGCAAAGGTGTTAAAAGGAAAAAATCTTATCTCCTGGCTTACATCGTTCGCAAGTTCAAAAAATAAGACACTTAATACATTTAATGCTCAGTTGCTTGTTGACTTAGTAGGAGAGAACAGGGAAATGCTAGAATCACAACTGGAAAAAATATTTACATATCTGGATGAAAGAAATGAAATAACATTGGATGACATTAAAAAACTTGCTGCATCACTTAAGGAACACACCATTTTTGAACTTCAGGACGCAGTTGCTAAAAAAAACAGTGAAGATTCTTTAAAAATTATTTATAATATGTTTGATAACGGAAAAGAACTGATTGAAATATTGAATTATTTTACCAGGTATTTTATGACCGTCTCAAGAGTTTATGAAATGGAAAAAGAAAAAGTTACGCAGACGGAAGGTGCTAAAATTCTTGGAATTCATCCGTTTTATTATTTAAAATGCAAAGAGCTAAAAAGATATTATTCGGATTCAGATCTTCTGAATGTTTCCAGAGCATTATTAAAAGCAGATATTGCTGTAAAAACCACTAATACTGACAAAAAAACATTGGCAACAATTTTATTATCAGAAATGTTTCAGTAATATTTTGATAAATTGTACATTATTAACAACACAAAGCTTATAAAACTTAAGGTTTTTAGATTCTAAACAAAAATAACTAATTTGTTGTACTATACAGGAAACATTTTTAACAATCAAAAGTAAAATATAATTGACTGAGATAAACTTTAACGATTTAACTGACGAAGAACTTATAGTAGAATTTCAAAACAACAATACTATTGCTGCTTTTGAGATTTTAGTTAAGAGGTATAAAAATCCTCTTATGAATTATGTTTTTAGATTTCTTGGTGATTACGAAGCTTGTACGGATGTTGTGCAAGAAACAATGATAAAAGTTTATAGGTATAAAGATTCGTATCAGTCAATTGCTAAATTTTCTACTTGGATTTACACAATTGCAGGTAATTTAGCAAAAACAGAATTGCAAAGGCAAAGAAGAAGAAAAATTTATTCTTTAAATGCTTTTGGTACTGACAAAGATGAAAATTATGAGATTCCGGATAACAGTTACAGACCGGATGTTGAAACAGATTCTGGTATAAAAGATGAGATAATTCAGAAAGCAATTTCTAAAATTTCTCCTGCATATCGCCAAGCAGTAATTTTACGAGATATACAAGAGTTATCGTATGAAGAAATTGCAGAAATAATGGAAATAACAGTTGGTACAGTAAAATCAAGAATAAACCGTGGGAGAACACAACTTCAAAAATTGTTAAAACATATTTATAAGGACTAGAAAATTATGAAAAGCTATGAAGATGACTCCAAATTTATTGGGGTTATAAATACATTAAAAAAATTAAATAAAATTGAAGCACCACAAAATTTTGAAAAAGATCTTTTAGCGAAGATCAGTCAAACGCCAAATGAAGAAAAAATAAGTTTTATTGATAGATTATTTACACCTGCCAGATTAGTACCAACAGCAGGTTTAGCAGCTGCAATAATTTTACTCTTTTTTCTTACAAATATATTTGTCCCTGCTGCCGAGGAAAATCCTTTATTAGCTAATCCAAGAGTAAGGGGCGATGTTGTTGCAACAAACACATCAAATACTACTACTACAGAAAATACTTCTACTCCAAAAAACAATAACGATGTTTTTACAGAAACAGAAAATAAAACCTTGAATGAAGAAACAGATAAAACCTCTATAGATAATCCAAACTTAGGTATTAGAATTACAGGGCAGCCATCACCTGCTAATTATTATAATAATGGCATACTTACTTCTGTTTCCCCAAATGGTTCAATTGATAAAACCGGGTTAGATTATAAACAGATCTATTTACAAAGATTACAGAGAGCCCAAATTGAGCTGTTAAGAAAGAAAATGGAAGAAATGCAAAGAAACAGCAGGTAATTGGGGTTTTTTAAAGTTTGTTTTTATTGTGTTTTTTGTCTCCCTTCAGTATATTTATGCTTACATTTTTTAACAAAATTATTATGGTTAAGGACATACGATGAAAAAAGGTATTCATCCAAATTATAGACCGGTTGTGTTTCAAGACGGATCTTGTGATTTTTCTATCTTGACAAAATCTTGTATCAAAACCGAAGACACTATACAATGGGAAGATGGAAATACATATCCACTTGTAAAATTAGAAATTTCAAGCGGTTCACACCCGTTTTTTACCGGTAAACAAAAATTACTTGATTCTGCAGGCAGGGTTGAAAAATTCAATAAAAAATATGCTAAAAAGAAATAATTTTTAATACACTATTTTTTTTATCCCGCTTTATGCGGGATTTTTTATTTTAAAGAGATTATTAAATAACAGAAACTAAATATTTTAAAAAGAATATTATTTTTAAAAATGCTAAATTATAATTTGTAATTATATAAAGAGTTAAAAATGCAGATTTGTATTTTTGAAGACGAAAAAACAGAACAATTTAATCCGTTAACTTATTCCCGCCCGGTTTATGAATTAGTCTGCGGAGTAAGTACATTAAGAGAAAAGATCTCTCGAGCTTTTCCCAAAGCTAAAGTTTCACTTCATTGCAGAAGTTATTTAGAAGAAACATTAAAAAACCAAAATCCTAAAAATGATATAAACAAAATTTCAGATAAAGAATGTTTGTTTATAAACGGTAGAATTCTGTTCAACGAACAAATTGCAGAACAACTAAAAAAAATAAAAGATGATAAAGTATTTTTATCTGGGAAAGATATTGTAGCCGTAAAATTATTAGACCAAAAATTATCATCAATTAAAAATAAACTACCGAACTTATTTAGTAAAAATTCATTTGGTAAAATTCCTTCTCAACAAATTGATGCAACTTTAACAGAATATATTTGGGATCTAATAAAACAAAATCCCGAAGAACTTGTTAACGACACTAAATATTTTTCATCCAAAGTAAAAAGATCAAAAATAAAAATAAAGGCTGCCGGTGTTCAGTGGGTAAACCGAAAAAATATTTTTATTAAAAATGGTGTAAAATTAAAACCCGGAGTTGTTTTAGATGCAACAAACGGTCCAATTTTTATTGATAAAAATGCTATAATTCATCCTAATGTTGTAATTGAAGGACCGGTTTATATTGGAGAAAACACAATTGTTAAAAGCGGTGCAACACTTTATGCTAATGTTAGCATCGGAAAAAATTGTAAAGTCGGCGGAGAAATAGAAGATACAATTATGCTGCCATATTCTAACAAACAACATTTAGGTTTTATAGGGCATGCTTATCTTGGAAGCTGGGTAAATCTTGGTGCTAATACTAATTGCAGTGATCTAAAAAACAATTATGGAAATATTAAAGTAAAAGTAAATAACAAATTAATTAATACTAACACAAGATTTTTAGGTACAATTATTGGTGATCATTCAAAAACAGCAATAAACACAATGCTGAACACAGGTACTGTTATTGGTTTTTCTTCAAACATATACGGAGCTGGATTTCCAAACAAATATATTCCATCATTTTCCTGGGGCGGTTGCCAGCAATTGGTAACATATCAACTTGAAAAGGCCGAAGAGACAGCATCAATAGTTTTTGAAAGAAGAAATAAAGCATTTAATAATACTGATAAAAAATTATTCCAAAAAATATTTGACATTACAAAAATAGAAAGGCAAGGTTTTAGAAATTAATGAATGAAGCTGAAGTACATGTAATAAAAGCACTATATGATGGTGTTAGAGGGAGAGCTGTAAAAATATTAAACAGGGTAGAAAGAACAGATGCTTATCTTGACAAACTTTTAGATATTGAATTAAAAGATCCCGATTTAATAAGCGAAGATAAAGCACTTCTTTATAAAATTGTTCATGGTGTAGTAAGATGGATGGGTAGATTAGATTGGATATTGAACGGATTTTATAAAGGACAATTCTCAAAAGCCATACCCAATTTAAAAAACGGATTAAGAGTAGCTTTATATCAAATATTATTTTTAGATAGAGTTCCGGATTACGCTGCTGTAAACGAAGCAGTAGAGTTCGTAAAAAAACTACAAGGACAAAAACCGGCGGACCTGACAAACGCAATTCTAAGAAACATCATTAAGAATAAAAATAATATCAGGTATCCAAATCCTGATGAAGACTTACCCGGATATTTAACCGCATATTACTCTCATCCCTCCTGGATGGTTAAAAGGTATTTAAAGAGATTTGGAAGAGAAGAGGTTGAAAAACTTTTAACCTTTAACAATGAGAAACCTTTTCTCACATTAAAAGTTAACAATTTAAAAGTCGAACAGGATGAATTTAAAAAGCTTCTAAAATCAGTTAATCTGGATTATTGCCAGGGCAAATATTTACCAGAATTTTTTATACTTAAAAATCTATCTAATATTACTTCTTGGGAATATTTTGGCAAAGGTTATTTTAGTATTCAAGATGAAAGCGCGGGTTTTGCCTGCAGACTTTTAGATGTTGAACCCGGAATGAGAGTATTGGATCTTTGTGCTGCACCGGGAGGAAAATCAGCTTATCTTGCCGGATTGATGCACAATGAAGGAGAAATTATTGCAATTGACAGGTATGAAAGCAGATTAAAAATATTAAGAAAAAATATGGAAAGATTAGGTATTACCTGTGTTAAAACAGTTGAAACAGATACTTTTGATTTTACGGATGGAAAATTCGACAGAGTTTTAACAGATGTTTCATGTTCCGGTTCAGGTACTCTAAGAAAAAAACCTGACATAAAGTGGAAACACGATCTTTTGGATTTAAGAAGAATGTCTGAGCTTCAATATAAATTACTTGAGAAAGCATCTACCTTAGTTAATGATGGAGGTTATATAGTTTATAGCACCTGTTCAATAGAACCTGAAGAAAACTTTGGAATTGTTGGTAAATTTTTAGAAAATCATAATGAATTTAAATTGGGCGATATTTCAAATAGATTTCCACAAGAATTAATAGATGAAAACGGCTGCATCCAAACCTTACCGCATGTTCATAAATCAGATGGTGCATTTGCAGCAAAACTTATAAAGAATAATTAAATCAAGATTTAATATGCTAACTAAATTTGCACAAGAACTTAAAAAAGCCAGAGAAAAAGCAGAAGTAACATTACAAAACTTATCTGCTCGTTCAAGACTAGATATAAAATTTTTACAGGCAATGGAAAATGGTGATTTTTCATTTTTACCGGAAATTTATGTTAAAGCATTCATAAAAGATTATGCTAAGTTTATTGGATTAGATGAAAATGAAATCATAAAAAAATATGAGGCAGCAAAAAAAGGAAAAGATTATAATAAGTTAGAAGAAAAAGAAAATAAAGAAGTAGAAAAAGATCAAAATGAAAAAGTAAAAGATAAAAAAGAAAAATTATTTGAAGATCAGAAAAAAAGCCCAAATAAAATCAAAACTAAAAGTAGCTACGGCTTATCACTTGATAAAAAGAATTTAAAAATATTTGCGATAATAGGATGTGTATTAATAATTATAATTGTTGCAATAATTATTTTTACTTCTGACAATACACCTGAAATAATTGTACAAGAAAAGCCTTATGATCAAGTTAGAAATGAAACTCAGAAAAGATATATAGAAAACAAACAAACAATACCTGTAAAAACAAAAGAAGATCTATCTTTACAAATTTTTGCAGAAGATACATCATGGATAAAGGTAAAATCAGATACAGCAGCCCCTAAAGAATTTACAATATTTCCTGGCAATACTATAAACATAAATTCTAAAGAAAAAT
>Ga0210039_1003442_pt1 | contig 12242 bp, 15 predicted proteins | sample CryGeyCG2114_250_3_FD_185460 | JGI IMG/M metagenome (GOLD analysis project Ga0210039, IMG submission 185460) | Groundwater microbial communities from aquifer - Crystal Geyser CG17_big_fil_post_rev_8/21/14_2.50 (SPAdes) (version 2) | ecosystem: Environmental > Aquatic > Deep subsurface >...
CCGTGGGGACGCGCCCAAGATCAAGGATGATCTCGAGCAGATCGTCGTAGTTATTGGCTTTATGGACGGCCGCGACGATGGCTTCGGGGAGCACGTTGAGCAGGGCGTCGAGGTCGTCGGTGATTTTGAGTTGGGTCATAGATTAGTAGACTTCTTCAAATCTTTCGAGAATTAGCCGGACTAACCTAAGCAATTTTCGTCCATTGCTTGAATTTATGTCACGTGCTTCTTGAAAATCATAGCTGGAAGGTGCAATAATATTTCCTGCCGCTTCCCAAGGGTATTCTGCGTTAGGTCTATTACTTTCTTTCTCAGGAGCTAGATTTTCTATTCTTTGAGCAATTGGTAAAACATCATTAATATAGGGCTTTAGTTGCCCCTGCTGTATCCCAAGCACTTTGCACAATTTAATGTTTATAGTGGAAATTTGCAGATACCTCACGAATTTTTTGTGTGTACGAATATCATCAGGGCTTTGATTTCCGCTTTTGAGTAAAGCAGCTTTGCCAAGTTTTTCGGTTGCCGCCCTCAAATAATAAAGTTGGTGACATACATCTAGTTCCACCTTTTTTATTTCGTTATAGGCTTTCCAGTCAGACCTGGCTTGTTCTAAAAATGCATCTCCCCACATAATCAGCCCTCCCGCAAAGTTTGTTCTCGCTCAAATATATGCATTTTTCCTAAATCCCAACCATCGGGGAGCGGGATTTCAGATTTTTCAATTTTTACCCATTCTTTTGGAGTGACATCTGCCACTAAAAGGGGGATAGGAATTTCATCGCTTGCGGGAATTAGAAAAGGTTCCACGCTGTCTATGGGTAGTGCGATTCGATTCACTTCAACCAATTGGACCTCTTTACGCTCCTTGTTTTCAAACCAGATTATTTGCTCAATTGCATCGTCCAACAAAAAATGCAAGCGGGCAATGTTTTTGGCTGTATAGTCAGATAGTTGCTCAGGCTTAATACCCTTCAACTTACTTGCTTGATTTTCAACGGTTAATTTTTTCCCAATATATGAATTAACTGCATCTCTCAATTCGTTGAAATGATGTTCTTTGTATCCTTCTGTTTTTTGCAAATCGATTTTTCGAATTACATACCCATATCCGCCCGTGAAGTTTTTTAATTCTGCCCCAAATGGATATTCAGTTACAATGAAACGCGGCAAGGAAGGATACAAATTTGAAAGATACTTGAAAGCATCAATGCCAAGATACGACGCATCCGACCCTTGTTGTAACAATTCGTCCAAAATGATCGCTTGGGGGTTGTAGCGTTCAACCAGCCGAGATAAATCAATCAACTCTCTGGGTGGAATTTCATGAACAACTTTCACCTTAATATATTCTTCAGCATCCTCAATATAGGACTTCGCCCAATCAACATCATCTTCAATAAGCAAGATTGATATTTCCTGATTAGTCATTCTCATCTCCTTTCTTTGGGCCTCGTTCTTTAGGGACAGGAAAAGTGACAATAAATTCCGCGCCTCTCATTGTCTCTTTTGAACTATGCTCATGAACCGCGATTGAACCTTTGTAATTCTCCACTATATCTTTGACAATTACCAGGCCTAACCCTGTGCCATAAGGCTTCCCTTCTTCATCGACTTTGGTTGAATAGATATCGAAAATACGGTCTTTGTCGTCCTCTGCGATTCCAGGTCCGTTATCACGGGCGACTATTTGTAAGGATCTCTGTTTCTCGTTATAAACCGTTTCTATTTCTATCTGCCTTTCTGCCATTCGTGTCCTGCCTCTTTGGAAAGCCGCGATAGAGTTGGTCACAAAGTTCGTAACTATAGACTCAATTTCATATGGGAAAGCATAGATGTGAGGCACATTACCTCGAATGAAGTCGAGTTGAGCGTTGTTAGTTGCACATATTGCCTTGAGGTTTTCATCTATTAGTTTTTGAATACAATCATCAACATTAAATTCCTGCCTAGTGCGTTTGTCACGATCAATGTGCCCTAGTGCAAAACTTGCAACTGAATATAGGATTATGCCATGTCGATTTAATCTGGATAAATACTCGTTTATTTTTTCGTCGTTTATTAGCATTAGGTTTCCTAATCTTTTACTTAACCTCTCTATTGAATCTATAACATGACGACCACTTTGTAAAACCTCATGCCCTAGTGCCGCAACAGCAATTCCAATGGTCGCGGCATTTTGTAAGAGCTGCATTTTCGACATGGTACTTTCTTGTTCTGTTTCATATAGCGATTGTACTTTATTCAGACTTGTACTTTGTACGTCACGCATTTGTTGGAGCGATTCCTTTAGAAAATCCTTTTCTGGCCCATGGGGTTGAAGGTCTATCGCTTCTTCAAGTTTATTTAATTCCCTGGAAAGCTTCTGCTTTACATCGCTAATGGACTGATCAACCGTAACTGGCTCTATCTCCGACTTCTTGCGGCGCTCATAGTCTTGACGATCTGTCTCAAAATACTCAATGCACTTAAGCACAAATGCCCGTAAATCATTGTAAGCCCGATTTGAAATTAATCCCTCTCGATTAGTCTGGTCTTTCAATTCAGGATTTGTTTCATTGGAAACAAAAACCCCAGCCGCTACTTGATTCTCGCCGACCACCCATTTTTCATCACTTCCTGCACCACCAGGGTGTTTTACACGTCGCCAGTTAAGCCCTAACCAATCGCCTTTCCCTCTTGGATCTCCATAAGGTTTAATCCTGAACCCGTCTCGATAAATTCTCACACCGCCGTATACATCCAGATAGTCCTTAAGCTGTCTGAGTTTAATATCAAGCCCTTGGACAGTTATACTCTCTCGAAGATAGAAATAAAATTCAAAATGTAGTGGACCACAAGATGGAATTTCGGGTGAATCAAACAGTTCATTCCATTTTTTATCGTGTTTTGCAAATAGCTTAAACTTCCCATCTGTGGTATTTTCTCGCGTCGTTATATTTATTTTTACGTTTCCACTTTCGTCCAAGTCACATTTCATCTTGAACAATGCGGCCTCTATGAGTGGATTGCGGATATTTCCTGATAATTCAGGTGCCTCGTCACAGTCAAGATTTATACTAAAACCAACCAGTTTCTTTTCAAATGGTGGAATTAGAACAATAAGATTCTGATAGAGACGTTCATAGTCTTGCTTTGTCCAAGTATCTCTTAATTTTTTCAGGCGCAGGCGGGTGCCAGGGCGTCTGTTCCGCCGTTCTAATATTTCGACAAGATGCTTTATCTCATGCAGGTCCTTTGTCGACTCAGAAAATCTATCCCAATTTATGCCTAATCTATATGTTGGCTCTGTCGATTGTTCTTCGGACGTAGTTTCCAGAATCGTTTCTGACGCCAACCTATCTAAAGCAAACCTGCCTATGCCCTTCTCCCCAACTTTTCGACGACCGTTAGGGGAAATAGGTGAGATTAGTTTGTTATTTGTTCCAATAACCATCCACTTTGTTGTGATGTCTTCCCAATTCATACCATGCCCATTATCTATTATTTCGATAGTTCCATTTGGATTACTTGCATTTCTAAATCGAACAGTTACCTTGGTTGCATCCGCATCGTAAGCATTTTTAACCAACTCAAGAACAGCAACAGTTGGACTAGAAATGTTTTCTCGCCCTAACAATATGACCGTTCGTGCCGTTATAGAAAAAGCAAGTTCTTTGGAATCAATGGGGTTGGACATAAAGAGTACCTCATGCTAGAGATGGCACAATATGGTTGACTCTCTCAATTTGCTGAGGACTCAAATTATAGAACGCAAGAATGAGTTCATCTACTTTTGACATCATTTTTTGTCTATCATTTATCTGCGTCATTGTTTCAAGCTTATCTAGTAAGTCTTCCGAAACTGGCAAGAGACCCAATTCGTATTTCGACAAATGAGATGAGCCATTCATCATGCCAAATATAAAATTGGCTAACTTTGAATTTAACCATGCAGTAAGACCTGCCAGATAATGTTCAGTTTCATTAGTCAGAATAATTAAGTTTACGTGATTTTCACAGAAATAGACAGGGTATATCTCAAGAAACGTCGTGGGCAGCTCGCACGCAATAATGCGACGTCCCTGTAGCTTCTTGGGCGTAGTTCTCTTGATGAGAATAGAACGGGTTGAATAGCCAGGTTCTGAAAGACCATATTCTCTTTCGACAAATAATCGTTTTTGCAGGCGCTCATCCTTTGGCGGAAATGTAAATTGATGAACGCCGATGGAGCCAGCAGAGATTAACGGAACAGTGTTACCTTCGCTAACTCTTCGCAGAATTGGTTTATTCTGATTCCAAACAAAGCCACCATTAAGAATGGCGATTCCTTCTATGTTTTTAAGTAGTTTACTGTAATTGTAAACCCCGCTAAGAATCTCGTAATCCAACTCTGAATCAGAAATGTACCACAAAGACTCCCCAGTGCTTTCCAAGAGAACTTGGTTCTGATGTAAGCGGATTTCTTTGAGACAACCTAAATTGTCTCCATTGGAACTTTTCCTGATAATCACGTCGGGTTGCGTTTGATCATTTGCCTTGTGAAGTGAAATGATCATCATTTGTTGTTTTACAGTATCAAATACACCCTCCTGATCGGTAAAACAAGTAATTGCTTTTATCTGGCATGCTTTGGAAATTCCAATCCTTAATTTTCTAAAATATTGACCGGAGCGAATTGATTGAGGAATCAAAAAAGTAATGTTTCCATTTGAGCGCGTTGCTCTGATTGCCCACCACAAGAACATCTGGTAGAGATTAGGCTGCCCAAAAAAAATATCTTCAAAGCCTTCTTTGGAAGGCAATTTATCCTTAATGACTTTCAGGTAAGGAGGATTGCCAATGACTAAATCAAACTGTGCAAAAATATCCCAATAATCTTTCGGATTCGATAATGGGTCAATCAGCTTGATATTGTCAAAAGGTAAGAACTCGTAAATGCTTTTAGAGTTTACATGTGATTTTTCCAAGATCGGCAAGCTGACTAACAGAAGTTGCAGTTTCGTCATCAAAACAGCAACTGGCTGAATATCATATCCATAAATATTGTTATTTAAACCCGCAATTGCTGTAGTCGGATCTATTCGCCCATTCAGCACACTCTTGACCACATCGCTAACGACAACTCTCAGTAAATTGCCGCTCCCACAGGCAGGGTCGACGATTTTTTGAGAGCAGATATTGATAGGATTAAATCCGGTCAATGAGTACAAGTGCTCTGCAATTTGCGTTGGAGTATAGAATTCGCCCAACGAGCGTCTTCGTAATCCAACCAGCGAATTCTCAGCCAACAATGAGATAATTTGTGGAGCATCTTGTATGTCGGGATTGGTTTGTACCCAAAGGGCGATTTCCAAAGTTAAGTTATTTGGGAGTTTATACCAGCCAAAATAAGATCCTAAATCATGGAAATCAAGGAAATTATGAGTCACGCTAATTTCGTGCAATACACACCATTTTTCTATCAACGTGGAAGCGAGGTGAAGCATTGCGGTTTCGGCCATAAACCGCTCTTTTGATTTTTCTTCATCCAGAAATCCATTCCGAATATAAGGTTTAGCGATTATCCCTAGGTTTGAATAATACTGATTAAAAGCATCAATACCTTTTTGAGCATAGGTGGCTGAGACATCATATGCAATGCCTGTTAAGAGATTACTGAGGGAGTCTATGTTTGCCATAGTTTGCTGACCTACTCTCAAATTCGGGCCTTACCTCTTCACTATACTTACGTTTCGCGCCACTGGCGTGGCCGGTTTGGCATATAGGCAGGCTCGCGCTTGACTGGCACGGACTGCAACTCGCGCAGCAGCGCGGCCAGGTGTTTGACCATCACTGCCTGACGCGGGCAGGCTTCCGGGAGTCTATTCCTTCAAATTTTCCACATCCGCCAAATCCTGGTGCCTCCCGGCGGACCTTTTGTTGCGCTTCAGGCTTTCCAGATCAATGAAGTTGACCAGAAGACCGTTTACATCTGCCTGGACACGCGCCGCGTAGCAGGTCTCAAAATCTACCCCAGTGGCGGTTGTAATCACGTCAATTCGATTGGGAGGATAACCTAACTGGATGATCTGATCGCGCGTGAGAAAATCCGCTGCCTGGAGGCCCAGCGAGGCAAAGCCGAATTGATCCAAAGCCTTGACCATGTTCGCAGCATTCTCGGCATCCATCGCAATCCAGACATCCATGTCTTTGGTGTAACGCGGGTGGCCGTGAAAGGCAACTGCATAGCCGCCGATAACCAGATAGCGGACACCATTATCGTTTAACGATTGTATAAACTCTTTGAAATCTTGGTTCAGCACCGTATCTCCAGCGATGGTATTCCCGGCGGATTTCCTCCAGCGCGGCGAGGCGCGCGGCGGGCGGTTGCCTCTGCCAGTAAGCGAAATCGCTCTTCTGGTCGCGCAGGTTGATCTTGTGAACGACTTTCTGAACGGCTGTGTTTCTCATTTCTTCTCTTTGCCACTATAATAGCTCTCCGAGCTACTACTATACAACATTTCCGTCGAGCTTGCAATCGGCGCGGCGGGCTTGAGGGCTTTTTCCATGACGGGGATTTTTTCCTCGATCCTCTGCAATTTCGCCAGACGCTTGACCATTACAGCCTGTCTTGGCCCTGCCTGCGCGCCCAGGTCTTCCAGCACTCCCTCCAGCCAGGCCTGGTACGAGCGGACGCACACGTAGACGGAGCGCTCACGCCGGTCAGGAAGGTCACGTAAAAGTGCGGCGAGACGTTCAGGGACTGCCTCGGCGTCCGGGTGGATCAACGGCTGCGCCCAGATGCCGGCCGGGCCATACGTCAGGCCAACGTAAGCCTGTATTTCGCCGTTCGTGCGGCAGATCATTCCGTTCAACTGCCTGGGCAGGCTCTCCACTGGCTGGATCAGCGCCGGGACAATCTGGTTGTAGAGGGACTGAACAGCGACCAGGTCGCGCGGGGCTGCTTCGCGCCAGTCTCCAGCGGCGGGAGTCGCCGAAATGTCCAGCTTCCAGACGCGCTGCCAGGCGTACATGGCATACCCTGCTTGCCGCAGGGATTTGAAAGCCTTCGAGCGCTCATCCACTTCTGCCAGCAGGTGCGGCGCACCCCAGCCTCCGGCGTGCCTGGCCAGATGGTCGAGAAGGGGGACTTCACCCGCGCCGAGCAGCTCGTTGGGAGCCAGGAAGGTCAGGCGTGCAAAAGGTTCACCTGCGCTCTGTACGACCTGGCCCATCAAGGTAAGACCATCCCCGCTGCAGACGGCGGTGTAGATGTGGCGGCGCGGGTTCAGGTACGCCAGCAGCGCGACCGCCCCAAGCGGATTGCCGCGCGTCAACGTCCGCGCACTATCGAGGGATAGCACATCGCGGCGATAACGGGCAAGAGTGGGCAGATCAAGAAGGTCGAGAGAACGGACGGGCATGGTGAGGTGCGGGTTAGGGGTTAGGGGATGCGAGGTGGAGGAAGTAACGATGGAAGCGGTCGTCAGCGGTCAGTTCTGGGTGAAACGATGTAGCCAGCAGCTTGCCTTGCTGTGCAGCCACGATGCGGCCATCCGGCAAGGTGCAAAGCGCCTTCGCCTCGCCATGCACCGCTTCGATGATTGGGGCGCGGATGAAGATGGCATGGTAAGGCGCGGTCGTTTTGGTAGCCTGCTTGAGCGGTTCGATATCCAGGTCAGCCTCGAAGGAGTCTACCTGGCGGCCAAAAGCGTTGCGCGCCACAGTGATATTCATCAGGTCAAGCAAGGGCTGGGAACGACGGGCATCCTTCGAGAGGAAGATCGCCCCGGCGCAGGTGCCCCAGATGGCGTGCTTTTCACCAAACTGGATCAGTGGCTCCATCAGGCCGAAATCCACGGCCAGCTTGCCGATGGTGGTCGATTCGCCGCCGGGGATGATCAACCCATCCAGCCCTGCGAGATGGCTGGGCAGGCGCACCTCGGCGCTCTCAACGCCCAGGCGCTTGAGCATTGCAATGTGTTCTGCGAAATCGCCCTGGATGGCAAGGACTCCGATTTTCATAGGTGCTTTATGGGCATCAGGCGTGTTCGACAGCCTCGTATTGTGCGATGATTTCGCGGATAACCGGCATTAGCTCGATTGGAACTTCAATGACGGTGCGTGCTTTGCCTTTGAATGCTTTTTCGTCCTCAACCGCAGCATCATCCTCGGATTGAGTCTCATAGTGAGCCAGGACTCGCTTCACTCGCGCCTCATCCCATCCTGGTGGAAAACGATTGTTTTTCATTCTTTTCTTCTCCTGTGTTTACGCCGCCGGTACGCGGCGAGAGCTTTTCCACGCAGCTCATACGCGGTTATCACGAAGACGCTGCCAGCCTCCGGGTCAGGTACGTAAATAACCCGGAGATACCGGCCAGCTTTTGTTTGACCGATAGCTATTCGGGCGCCTTCGTAGCCTTGACGATCCTCACCCGGCCTTGCCAGGATTTCTTCCACATCGCCTTCGGTGACCTGGTGATTGAAGATGTGGGGAGAATCTGTCACTGGATCAATGTAGTAGCGGATTTTCCAAATGCTACGCAAGGGTCCCTCACATCACCACCCGCGCCCGGCGATCTTTTCCGCTTCCGGCATCTGTGAAACATTGATTCCGACCATTGGCTCGCCGAGGTTCTTGCTGACTTCGGCCAGGATGCCCGCATCGCGAAAGTGGGTGGTCGCCTTGACGATGGCCGCGGCGCGCCTGGCCGGGTCGCCAGACTTGAAAATGCCCGAGCCAACGAAGACGCCGTCCACGCCGAGCTGCATCATCAGGGCCGCGTCGGCGGGTGTGGCAATGCCGCCGGCGGCAAAGTTGACCACCGTCATGCGGCCCAGCACTTTGGTCTCCTTGACCAGCTCGTACGGCGCGCCAATCTCCTTGGAGTAGGCCATCAGCTCTTCCTCGGCCATGGTAGTCAGGCGGCGGATCTCGCCCAGCACGGCGCGGGCGTGACGCACAGCCTCGACCACGTCGCCTGTCCCGGCCTCGCCTTTGGTGCGGATCATGGCCGCGCCCTCGCCGATTCGCCGCAGCGCCTCGCCCAGGTTGCGGCAGCCGCACACGAATGGGATCTTGAAGTTGTGCTTCAAGATGTGATGTTCCTCGTCGGCAGGCGTCAGCACCTCGGATTCGTCAATGTAGTCCACGCCGATGGCTTCCAAAATCTGCGCCTCGACGAAGTGCCCGATGCGGCATTTGGCCATGACCGGGATGCTGACCGCGTCCATGATTTTGAGGATCAGGTCCGGGTCCGACATGCGGGCGACGCCGCCCTGGGCGCGGATGTCGGCCGGGACGCGTTCCAGCGCCATCACCGCGCACGCACCAGCGTCCTCGGCGATCCTGGCATGTTCGGGCGTGACCACATCCATGATGACGCCGCCTTTAAGCATCTGCGCCAGTCCTTTCTTGACGGTAAACGTACCGGTTTCTTGTTCCATAGCTCATCTCCTGAATATAAACTTCTGGGATGATTCTACCACTGGTTCAGAGGTCGCCGCAAATGGTCGCCGGTAGGCTTCCAAAACAGCCGCTGTACGCGTCCCTGTTGAAAATAACTCTCTGGTCTGCATGGCGGGCGAGGGGAGAATTTGCCACAAAGGGCTTGACAAAATTAGAAAACGGTATACAATTAGTACAATGATACAATCATACAATGAGACAATGATACAATTTTAGCTATGGATCTCGAAATAGATTTTCGCTCCGGCATCCCGATTTATGTGCAGATCGTGGAACGCATCAAAGAAATGATCGCCAGCGGCCGGATCAAGCCCGGCGACCAGCTCCCCACCGTCCGTACGTTGGCCCTGGAATTGAGGGTCAACTTCAACACCATCGCGCGTGCCTACCGCATCCTGGATCAGGCCGGCATCATCTCGACCCAGCAAGGACGCGGCACCTACATCATGGAAATGCCTCCGCCCGAGGTTACCGAGAGCATCCGGCAAAAGGCTCTTGAGGCGCTGACCCATCGCTTTCTGGCCGACGCCGAACGTCTGAAAGCCTCGCCTGAGGAACTGATCGAAATCCTGAAATACCAGGTGACACGTTGGCAAGCAACCGGTCACCTTTCGGACCTTGAACCTGAATCCCAATAAAGGAGAATGCTATGTCCCCAACTGTTTCCAAAGATCAAAGCCTGCGAGCGCAGGCACGCCAGCAGCCCGACCTGCACATCCCTGGCATCGCCGGTTTCCTATTCGGTGTGTTCTTGCTGGTCGCCATGCTCGGCGGAATCATAATGTCCACGAATGGAGTCTTGAGCGACTTCTGGACGGCTATGTGGATCATTGGTTGGTTGCTGGTAGGGCTGTACATCCTGCTGGCGCTGAAAGTCGCCTCGCAATGGGAGAAGGCCATTGTCTTGCGCCTGGGCCGGTTCCACAAACTGGCCGGGCCGGGCGCTTTCTGGCTGATTCCGATCGTGGATACGCTGGCGAACTGGATTGACCACCGCGTCATGGTGACGCCCTTCTCCGCCGAGAAGACGCTGACCAAGGATACCGTGCCGGTGGACGTGGATGCGGTGCTGTTCTGGGTTGTCTGGGATGCCGAAAAGGCTGCCCTGGAAGTGGCCGACTACCGCGCCGCCATCGCCTGGGCTGCGCAAACCGCTCTGCGCGAGATCATCGGACAGATGAGCTTGGCTGATATCCTGATCGGCCGCGCCAAGATGGATGCCGACTTGCAGAAGATCATTGACGAGCGCACCACGCCCTGGGGTATTACTGTCCAATCGGTCGAGATCCGCGACATCGTCATCCCGCAAGACCTGGAAGATGCCATGTCCCGTCAGGCGCAAGCCGAGCGCGAGCGCCAGGCGCGCGTCATCCTGGGCGAATCGGAAAAGCAAATTGCGGGTTCGTTTGCCGAGGCCTCCCAGGCCTATGTTAATAACCCCACGGCCCTGCACCTGCGGGCGATGAACATGCTCTTCGAGGGACTGAAGGAGAAGGGCGCGCTGGTCATTGTCCCCAGCAGCGCGGTGGATACGATGAACCTGGGCGGACTGAGCGGCATGGTCTCGCTGGCGCAGCAGAACCTGCCAAAAGAGAAGAAGTAAAACGTAAAACGTAATGCGTGATTCGTGAGGTTACGCACCACGTCACGTTTCACGTGGAACGTCAACCAGCCTTACAGGGCATAAATCCTTGTAAGGCTGGTGATCCGAAAGGAAAGCATAATGGATAGGTTTCGTGATTTTATTCCGTTCCTGGTCCCAGTGCTGGTCATCCAACTTGCCCTGCTGGTCGCCGCCCTTGTGGATTTGGTCCGCCGCCCGCACACACGCGGCCCCAAATGGGCCTGGGCGCTGGTGATCCTCTTTATCAACATCATTGGGCCGATTGTCTACTTTGTATTTGGCCGGGTGGACGAGGCGTAATGCAGGAGCCAAAATGAGCAGCATTCGCATTGAAGGGCTGGTCAAAATCTATGGGAGAGTGCGCGCCCTGGATGGCCTGGACTTGACCGTCGAGCCTGGGACCGTGTTTGGCTTCCTTGGCCCGAACGGCGCAGGCAAGACGACCACCATGCGCATCCTGACCGGCCTGGCGCGACCGACAAGTGGGCGGGCTTGGGTAGCCGGCATGGACCTGGCTTCCGATGGCCGTCATCTGGCCCGGCGGATTGGCTATCTTCCCGAGGAGCCGGCCTTTTATCCCTGGCTGACGCCGGGTGAGTTTTTGGATTATCTTGGGCGGCTGTATGGACTTTCAGCAGGCGAGCGTGTTGCCCGTGTAACCGAGCTGCTCGAGCTGGTTAAACTGACCGAGGTCAGGCGACGCCGCATTGGCGGCTTCTCGCGCGGTATGCGCCAGCGGCTGGCACTGGCGGCTGCCCTGGTCAACCGGCCGGAGGTGCTCTTCCTCGATGAACCCGCCAGCGCGCTGGATCCGGCTGGCCGGAAGGAAGTACTCGACCTGATCGAAGGCCTGCGCGGTCAATGCACGGTGCTGATGTCCACGCACATCCTGGCCGATGTGGAGCGGGTATGTGATGTGGTCGGGATCATCGCACGCGGCAGGATGATCGTCCAATCGCGGCGTGAGACGCTGCTGGCCCAATATGCTGCGCCCGTGTTCGAGGTCGAGTGTGCGGATACAACCAGGCTTCAACGCTGGGCAGATAGTCTGCGGCAACGGGCTTGGGTAACGGCTGTCAGCGTAGAGAACGTGACCGCACGCGTGGTGGTAAAGGATGTGAGCCTTGCCAAACGCGAGTTATTGGCCTCAGCGGTGCAGGCAGATTTAATCCTGGATCGCTACGAGGAGAT
>Ga0210039_1003446_pt1 | contig 12228 bp, 11 predicted proteins | sample CryGeyCG2114_250_3_FD_185460 | JGI IMG/M metagenome (GOLD analysis project Ga0210039, IMG submission 185460) | Groundwater microbial communities from aquifer - Crystal Geyser CG17_big_fil_post_rev_8/21/14_2.50 (SPAdes) (version 2) | ecosystem: Environmental > Aquatic > Deep subsurface >...
TGCCAATTAAGAGTTACTTTGCCGCCAGAAACTGATGCTGTGAATGAAGTTAGTTCTACCGGCAAAGGCGAACCACCCGGATTTTGCCATTCTAAGTATGGATAGCCACTATTAAAACCGGCATCCATATACCAAATAGCAGAACTCCAGCCGGCATCCAGGAATGTGGATTGCGTTTTCATCTCTGCAGTAGTTTTGCCGGTTGCGCCGGTGGTTGTCCCACCTCCAATTCCAACAGCTTCAATATCTGAATTCCAGAATGAAGCAGTAACCGTTGAGTTATTATATCCAACTAATCCTCCTGTATTAAGAGTACCCGTAACATTTCCAATGCTGTAGCATTTATCTATCAAAGTGTTGATAGTATGCGACCCCACTAAGCCTCCAACGTAATTATAGCCGGAGACATCTCCACGACTGTAACAATCCTGAATAACGGCTTCAGTGTTGAATCCGACTAAACCGCCGGTGTAATTTCTGTCCCCTGAAACAGTAACAGTAACATTGGCATAACAGCGGCTGATGTTTGCTTTCCAATTGTAACCAACTAACCCTCCAACGTAGTCATTATTTGCTGCAATTGTGCCGGTAGCGTAACAGTTAGAAATAGTACCGCTGGTTACGGTATAACCGGCAATTCCTCCAACATTTCCAGTACCGGTAAAATTAATATTTGTGACACCCAGATTTTGAATTGTTGCCGCACTGGCACTACCAAACAATCCTATGTAGGACGTAACCGGACGGTTCATATAAAGACCATCAATTGCAAAACCCTGCCCGTTAAACGAACCGGTAAAATGGGTTGAACCGTTTCCGATGGGGACGAAACCGCTGCCCGAAGATCCGCTCGTTCCCCACATTTCCTTTTGCACTTTTATATCTGATAGATCAATGTTATTATTGAGCACGTATGCAGCCGTTACATCCATACTCATAAGCTGCAATTGGTGGCTGTTTCCGATTGTTGTACTCCATTCAGTTCTAAGAAAAGGGCGGGTTTCACCATCTGTCATCCACCAAATGTTAGTAAAGTCCCAGTCAGTGTAAGTTACTTGGGTTTTTAATTGGGCAGTGGTTTTGCCTGTACCGCCAGCGCTGCTTTCTGTCCCGGAAGTTTCTGTATCCCAGAAACAATTACTCACTGTGGAATTCCCCACAGTTCCCGCAAAGCCACCATAAAATTCTGATCCTGCTGCTGTACCAGTGGAGTAGCAGTTGCTAACATTGGAATTTGTGATGGAATAAGCAAAACCACCGATTTCACTTTGGTTCTCGATATTCGCCGTAGAATAACAATTGCTTACATCGGAACTATTTTCAATAACTCCTATCAAACCACCAGCTTTAAGGTAGGATGTAGAGCCGCCCAATGACACACTACCCGTGCTGAAGCATTTGCTCACTGTTGAATTATTAACCGCTCCTGCAAGACCGCCAAAATATTGAAGTCCCGCAATATTAACACTTGTGACTCCGAGATTCTGAATAGTAGCGCTAAGAACCGCACCAAAAAGTCCCTGAAAATTTACCTGACGATTAGTTTTTATTCCGGAAATGGTATGTCCCTGCCCATTATAGGAACCCGTGAAATTAGTTCCATCATTACCTATTGGAGTCCATCCACCGCTGGGCCAGCCCGAAGTAGCAGAAGCATCAATATCTGTGGTTTGAATATAATGTGCTGCCCACCTGGTTACTTTAGTTGGACTTGGTACCACTGCATCCGAAGCAGCAATCCAGTAGAGATTTTCTAAAGATGCAATTTGATAGGGATTTTCACTTGTGCCATTTCCCGCTGCTGGTGCTGTAGCGGTTTGCCCGAAAACCATTTGCGTTAATAACAAAACGAGAATTGTAATTAGTTTTTTCATTACCTGGCTCCTTTTATTTTAGATTAATAATCCAACATTTATTTTGCGTTTTGATGACCCAATAAGCAACGCGGCGGCAACTTATTTTTTAGACTCAAAATGAACTTGCTATTAGTTTTTGTCAACGAGCACGAGGTTAAATTTTTACAGATATTAATTTAATAATATGAACCCGCTAAGATTATAAATTAGATTTTAAAATCAACCCCCAGATGTACCAAAACAGAATTTGCTATAAAAATAAGAGATGGTTTATGCAGATTTATGAAACTTTGCCTGGAATTCTCTTGGTGTAATTCCGGTATTAGATTTAAATGCGCGGTTAAAAGTTGAACGTGATAAAAAACCAACCTCAAGAAAAATATCTTCTACAGAACTTTTCACCGGCGAACGAAGAATAATAGATTTTGCTTCTTCAATTCTAAGCGAATTAATAAATCCGTGAAAGTTTGTTCCGTATAGTTCGTTGATCACTTTAGAAAGTTTTTTTAAAGGAATGTGCATCCTTTTGGCGAAGGATTCTATTTTAAGTTGAGGGTCTTTAAATATTTTTTTCTCTTTAATGAATTTTTCTATTTCATTCTTTATTTCTTGTTTTGCATGGAATGTTAATAAATTATGCGAATTTTTATTTAACTCATTATTCCCCTTGGGGGAAGAAAAATTTTCGATCTTTATTTTTAGCTGAATTAACCACTGATTAAAACCAATAAAGCCGGCAAAAAGAACGAAAGCCAGGCTGAAAGATTGTTCTAACGCCAAATAGTTTTCACCCGGGACAAAGATCGTTGAAAAAACGAGAAGTCCTTCGTATAAAAATGCCGCGGTTAAAAAAGCGTATATCCATTTAGCAAAATAATTTTTCTCTTCAAATAAATTTTTACTTAAACCGGCAAGTTTTATCATCAGAAAAAAATAAACAAAAAACTGAGCGTAGTAGAAGATGAACAGAGTCACTTGAAAAAATAAAATTATTGGAGTTTGGAAGTTTAAAGCGTAACTCAAGAATAAAATAGATTTGCGGGTCGTAACTGGAAGGATGTTATAAATGATGATCGTCAGTATAAAAACCAATAATGGAATTACTACATGAAACCGCCAAACTTTAAATGAAAACCGGACAGAAGAGATTAATAATCTTCGAGTATATAAGTAAAACAAAGGATAGATAACAAAAAGCAGCGGGTAGTATAAGAAAACACCATATTCGGCAAATTCCCATATTTCAAATGAAATAAGCAGTTCGTACAAAAACAAATAAAAACTGAAGATTATAACGAAGTAAAGATACAATCGTTTCTTTAAGCGAAGTTTATCTAATTGAATAAACTGCATTAAAAAAAGAACGCAAAAAGCTGCACCAAGTATTGTTAAAAGCTGGTATACATTTATCACAGTTTTCATCAATGATTATTTTCAAATAGAAAACAAATGGATTTTCCTAAATAGCCGATACTTACAAGTCATAATTAACTAAACTTAACAAGTTTTGCAAATGGATTAATCACATTTCTGATAGCAAGGCAGCTGCAAGTGAAAAAAAGAGTAAAAACTAAATTTAGGACTTGTCAGTTAGGCGGCGGACAGATTTTCTTATTGGGAAATATTGGTTAATATGAAAATAATTTCTACTGCAGAAATTCACTTTGATTGACGTGGTAATATAAATCCACCGCAAATTAAACTACCCGCCCCTAGAAAAGGCGGGAAGCAAATTAATTAGATAACTCTTTTGATTAAAAAAATTACCTAGCCCATAACCATCCGAAAGTTCCTGCAGTTACAAGCGCGTAGAGAAATCCATCTAACAATGGAATAAACGAACCAAAGAATCAAGCTGCCAGTCATTGAGGGGACTTCATTCTTCATCACGGTGATAAGAGCAACAGGCCCTTTAGAAAGCTTATTCTTATATTCAGGGGCAGACATTTCCTTCATACTGTTTGCATATGGGAAAGTATATTCTCCGGGTGGAATATTAAACTTGCCGAGAGCATCCATTACGCCATCTTCATCGGGCAGCTTTTTGAAATCGTTTTTATGGTGGGGCAGAACCATATGCACAATTGAACTAACAATAAAAACAAACACTGCAGAAAGAATAATCGGCAGCCAAAGTGAAACTATTGAAACCATAAATACCTCATGATTTAGTTACAGTGATTTTTGTTGATTGAAAAAGACGCATAGGCAGCTAAGCTACTAAGCATGTTTTGAGCTTAATTTGCGTTGGGTTAAAAATTACATTATTCCTAAAATTCTAAAACAAAAATCAGGAAAAGCGGTGTTTGTTTATTTTTGGATTGATAAAAATAAAAAATCAACAAACAAACACCACTTTTCTGATGAATAAAATAAGTAAAAATCCGTTACAAAACACAAAACGTTAAGCGCTCTTTTACAGGAACAAAACTGACAAAATATGCCGGGTTATCGCCCATCATGAATTTTATCAACAAATTGAATATCGGAGAAGAATTCAACGAACTATTCCCAACAGAAAAAACAAATGCGGATAAAAAAGGGGCAAAGAGCTATCATCCGTTATTAGCATTTGTAAGTTCACCCTATGGAATAATGTAGTAAATGTTTTTGTGTTAATTTCTCTTTTTATTCCATAGGGTAAACTAAAAATCATTGTCAACAATAGATTTAGAACCGGCTCAGCCTATACTTCCAATGGGATATGCTCATTTATAAAACAAACTTCAGAAATACTTCCCAAAACAGTAAACAACGTGTTTTTCAGAGCCGACAGTGGGTTCTTCGGCGGCGAGTTGTTTGATTACCTTGAAGAATTAAAGTGGGAATATTTAGTAAAAGTAAAACTAAAGAATTTGCATTCACTTCTGTTAGCACAACAATGGACAGAAGCAGCTCCCGGGATAGCTGTTTGTGCATTTGACTATCAAGCCAAAGGTTGGAAGAAGAAAAGAACACTCAAAGCAATAAGAACGCTCACCGGATATAAGGAGTCAGATTACTTTGGAGAAACACAGCAAGTTGGAGTTTATGAATACGCTTGTTATTGTTCAAGTTTACCCCTTAACGTTGAACAAATCCATGAAAAATATAAAGAGCGTTCTATAAGTGAGAACTGGATAGGGCAAGTAAAAAATCAACTCTTAGCCGGTGGGAATCCATCCCTTTGGGAAAAAAGTTCAGGGGACAGCTACGCCCAAGTTATCCGTACACCCATTCCAATGCACAAGATCAACAAGGGAAGAGAACCTATGGTAATCAGAATTTTCACTTTGCGTATAATCGTTCAATAAAAATCCTTCCTCTATCACTATTTTTCTTTACCTATATTTCATTTTAGAATTTTAGGTATTAATTTATTTTATCCCCATAGCTGAAGCTATGGGCTGCTTCCCTCAAAACTCAAATGAAAAACAGCAGCCCACAGATTCATCCGTGGGGTATTTAGCAGAAGCATAGTTTTCAAACCGATTCATCGGTTTACAATTTGGTATCCATATTTTTGTTAAGAAATGTATTACTATTATTTTCAATCTCTATCTCCATTCTTAACAAAGCAGCCGCTAAAGTTTTTCCTTGAGCATCTAATTTAAGAGAAACCGTTCCTCCGCCCCCAAGTGTGTTGTGTAAGATAAAATTAAGCGCTTTTAAATTTGGTAGTTCATATCGTTCAACTGCTCCGAAACAAATGCCGGTAAAATGTTTTTTTACTTGTTCAGCGGTTAAATATTTTGTAATAATCTCAAATCCCTTATCGTCATATGCAATGATTCCGACATTAGCAGCATCGCCTTTATCGCCGCTTCTACCGTGTGCAATATCAATTAATTTTATTTTCATAATCTTTCCTTCACTGAGTTTTTCTTTAAAGTTAAATTTCTAACATTTCAACTTTGGGTTGAACCAATGTTTTTGGAAGTAATGCGGGCCAATAAGCGACAACTTCATTTGGTTTTGGTCTTCCACCGGCAAAGCCGGTAACTCCCGGAGGACCGGTTAAAATTAGCGGCGCTAATTCTTTTCCAAATCTTTCAACAGATTTATAATCATGTGAGCGGACGGAAATGCGCAGTTGAATTTCATTAATTAAATCTTCATCAAGTTCAAATGCAAGCGGTCCGTGGCAAGAATTATAACCGACAAATTCAGTTCTAATTTCGTCAAATGAAAGCTTGAGCAGTTCCAATCTTTTTCTCAAGATTTTGTCCGAAGTTTTTGCCTTTGTTAAAGCTTTAGGCCATGAATAAGTTAAACTGCCGGAAGCAGAAAAACCATCTGCATAAGAGCAAGAAACTTTATAAAATTCTGTTTCCGGTTTTCCCGTAATTCCATAAACGTGTACACGGTTTTCACCGCTTTGTTTTAATTTAATTGAGGTGAAATCTGCAACACAATCGGGAGTAATATATTCTTCGGGGTTTCCAATTTCGTAGAGCAATTGCTCACTTACCGTCTCAACGGTAACTTTACCTCCGAGTGATTCATGTTTTGTAATGATGAATTCTCCGTTGGGAAAAGCTTCACAAATTGGAAAACCTATCTCCGCAAAATTCGGTACTGATTCCCAATCACCCATGAAATTTCCTCCGGTTGATTGCGCGCCACATTCTAAAATATGCCCGGCTATTGTTCCGGCTGAGAGGAAATCATACTCATTTTTTCCCCACCCGAATTCGTAAATCATCGGGGCTAACGTAAGTCCGGTATCTGTTGTGCGACCGGTAATGACAATATCAGCGCCTTTTTCTAGTGATTCCACAATCGGGAACGCTCCAAAGTATACATTTGCGCTCAGTAAGTTATCTTTGACTGTAATGATGGCTTCACCGGTTTCCATATTTTTAAGTTCGGAACCTTCAGCTACTATTTTATCAATATCCTCTTTAATATTATCGCCAAGAACAATGCCAATCTTCAATCCTTTAATTCCCAAAGATTCGGCAACTTTAAGAACTGCTTTTCCACAAGATACCGGGTTAACGCCACCGCCATTAGTAATAATTTTAATCTTTTTTTCGATGCAAATAGGGAGAATTCTTTTCATCAATTCAGGAATATCTTTCGCGTAACCAAGTTCGGGATTTTTATTTTTCTGTTTTTGAAGGATTGACATGGTTACTTCAGCCAAATAATCCATAACTAAGTAGTCAATTTCTCCTTTGGTCACCTGGTAAAATGGAGCTTCAATAAGATCACCCCAAAAACCTTGACCGGATGCAATTCTGATTTTATTCTTCATAACGCAGCTTTTATTTTATTGAGTATTTCATTTTTAATAGTAATCAAATCTAACTCATTTTCAATATCGAACCAATGAATCCTCTCATCTTTTCGGAACCAGGTTAACTGCCTTTTTGCATACCTTCTTGTGTTTCTCTTTATGAGGGAGATCGCAGTCTCAAGTGAAATTTCATTTTTTAAGTAAGCAATGATCTCTTTATAGCCAACTGAATTCAATGAGTTTAAGGTTTCACTGTATCCCCTTGTTAAAATTGATTTTACTTCATCCACCAAGCCATTTTTAATCATTTCGTCAACTCTAGTCTCAATCATTTTATAAAGTATTGCTCTTTTCCAATTTAATCCAAATAAAAGAAAATTGTAATTCGATCTACTCCGAAATTGATCTGCATGAAAAGTGGTAATTGATTTTCCGGTAAGATAGAAGACTTCTAAAGCTCTAATTACACGTTTCCAATTTTGCGGGAGCATAATTTTTGCTGCTTCGGGGTCAACAGTTGTTAACTCTTTATAGAGAAATTCAATGCCAAAATTTTCTTTCTTAGCAAATAATTCTTTTCTCAAATCCTCATCAGCCTGAAGATCAACAATCCCATCAAGTAAAGCCCTGATGTACAATCCGGAGCCTCCGGTAACGATAGGTATCTTCCTTAGATTAATGAGTTTATCTATTTTCACCAAAGCTTGTTTTTCATACAAACTAACATCAAATTTCTCATCCAAATCTAAGGAATTAATAAAAGAATGAGTAATTTCTTTACGCTCTGCAGCCGATGGTTTTGCAGTGCCTACATCAATTAGTCTATAAACTTGTCGGCTGTCTGCTGAAATAATTTCAGAATGTATTTCTCTAGCTAAATTAAGTGATAATCTAGATTTTCCGGAGCAAGTTGGACCCACGATAATAACAACTAATTTTCCCAACCTTCTCGTCCGATCAATGGTACAAATGTAAATGAAGGAATTTCTTTTTGCTCAAATTTATTTGCTTCTAATTTTGTGATCACTGTTAAAGTTTGGGAGCTCTTATCACCAACGGGAATAACTAACTTTCCTCCGACTGCCAATTGTTTTTTCAAAGAGTTTGGAATTGATGGAGAACCTGCCGTAACGATAATTCCATCAAAAGGAGCATATTCTTCCCATCCGATTGTTCCATCCCCAAGTTTTAATAATGCGTTAATATTCAATTGGTCAAACAAATGCCGGGTTCTGGAATAGATGTCGAACTGTCTTTCGATACTAAATACCCTCATCCCCATATTTACCAAAATTGCCGCTTGATAACCTGAACCTGTACCAATTTCTAAAACTTTATCCCCTTTTTGAAGATTTAGTTCCTGTGTCATGAAAGCGACAGTAAAAGGTTGAGAAATAGTTTGACCAAAACCGATGGGTAAAGCCACATCGCGGTAGGCATGGGTTTCAATCGCTTTAGGTAAAAACAGATGACGTTCAACCCGAAGAAAGGCATCTAATACTGCAAGGTTGGTTATCTTCCGTTCTTTTAATTTTTCAACTAATTTATATCGTTCTGATTCAAACATAAAAATTTTATTTATTGATAAATTAAAATATAGATATTTCGTTAATTATCTCTAATTTTCAGAATAAAGAATTAATTATGAGTAAATAAAATGTTTGATGGAATTTTAGGGGCAATAGTTATAATGTCCTTGCGCATCTGTGATGTAACAATCGGGACTTTTCGTACTATCTTGGTGGTACAAGGAAGAAGATTTTTGGCTGGCTTAGCCGGTTTTTTTGAGGTATTAATTTGGGTTTTTGCAATTAGGATTGTTTTTCAACATTTAGATAACATTGCAAATATGTTTGGATATGCAGTCGGTTTTGGTATTGGAAATATTCTCGGAGTTAGTCTTGAACAACAGGTTGGACTCGGCTACTTGCAAGTAACAATTATTTCGAAATTCCTAACAGACAAAATTGTCTTTGCATTACGAAGAGCAAAAATTGGAGCCACAATAATTCCCGGCGAGGGAGGAACGGGCGGAGTTGCTATTATTATCTGTGTTGTTCCAAGAAAATTGAGGAAAGAAACCATTCATTTGGTTGACTCCATTGATAAAGAGGCATTCATTACCGTCCAATCCTCTCTCCCTTACAGAGGATTTATGCATGGTTCAAGAAAATAATTCCTCTTTTTTTGAATTGCAAAAAATTTACTTCGGTCTGACGTTCTGCATCTCACAACGACGATTCCAGATGCGCTTCGATTACGTAATATTTTTTAAATAAGTGACCGAATTCAACAGAACGTGACTAACTTAACGTTGTTTTGTAAATAATTTTATTATATTCACATAACTTTTATATCACATTCATGATAATAAAATATCACAAAAGGTGTTTCTATGCAACAACTCTTAGTCATTGGCGCATTAATAATTTTAGGTAGTTTAGTCTTAACTTTTAACCGTTCAACTCAAAATGTTAATGCTAATAATTATTTTAACATTGCCTTAATTGATGCCACTGCTTCTGCCCAATCTTTAATAGAAGGAATTCAGACTAAAGCATTTGATGAAAGAACTGTTTCGGCAAGCGTTTCTTCCGCGTCTGAACTAACCGCAGTAGGTTCATTAGGAGCCGATGCCGGTGAATCACTGATAACACAATTTGACGATGTTGACGATTACAAAAACTATACTGAAGTGGACACATTTGAGCAATTTGGACAATTTGCATTATCAGTTCAGGTTAATTATGTTCAAAAATATGCGCCTGAAACCGTTTCCAGTACTCCAACTTTTCTAAAAAAAGTTGATGTGACGGTTACAAATACCTACTTAGCTCATTCATTAACACTTTCACGAATTGTGAGTTACTGATATGAGTACTTTATTAGATATTATTGGATCTTTTATCACCGGCGCTACTGTAATATTAGTGGTGATGAATCTAAATTTTCAAATCACGACTTCACAGAGAGAAAATTTCTTCAGTTCTATTTCTCAAACGGAAGTTGTTAATTTTGCAGATATTATAGAAAACGATTTCTATAATATCGGTTACCAAACTTCTGCAACTAACATCGTTACCACAGCCGATTCAAATGTAATCCAATTTTACTCGGATATTGATAACGATACCACAGCTGAACAAGTAAAATATAGTTTAGGAAATACTGACGAACTGACCGGAACCTCAAATCCGAACGATAAGCCCATTTATAGAAGAATTGGGTTAGGGAATTATGACTTGATTGGAACTGCTTACTCCTTGCAAATCTCATATTTCGATTCTATCGGCAACCAATTAAGCTACTCTTCTTTAAGCAGCCAGACTACAAGGAACCGAATAAAAAAAATTGGTGTGAACTATGTTTTTGAATCTCCTTATCCTGTTGACGGAATATACCAACGTGTGCAATGGAAAAAATTCATTAATCCAAGAAATTTAAACTAAGAGGATATTATGGGACGAAGTGTATTAATTTATGTGATGGGAGCTTTCATCATTTTATCTGTTGCTCTGCTTAATGCAAACAGGAACGTTGATTCCGCAGGAACTCTGGCTGTTTCCAATATGCATAAAACGATCGCAAGAAATATGTGTAACAGCATGACGAGTGTTCTCCTTTCAAGAATTGCCGACAGCACATCTTTAAGGTATGAAACGCCGGTTACAGAATCATTTATGGGTGGATCTGTTACTTATCGAGTAACATCCGTTGGGTCTGTTGGAAGTATTATCAATGATGATCATAATAATAACGAGCATGAGAGCGACGATCATGAAGATGACGGGGGCGATGATCATTCATCAATCTTTAATGCCACTGATAAATCAATTTTTGCAGCGAGCATCTATGGGATATTTGCTTCTTCAAGTGCTTTCCTTTCATCAGATGACGACCACGAGGGTGATGACCATGAAGGTGATGATCATGATAGCGAAGATGAAAGTGATGGAGACCCTACAAACGGCGATACATTAAAAGTTGTTGTTTCTGCTACATATTCGAACATCACAAAATCTATGACCACTTATGTTGCTATAGCTCCTCCGGTTAGCACCACAACTCCAGCAGCAATACAAGGGAGTATTTCATCAAAAGATAATATCTCAACAAGCGGTAATATGCAAGTTGACGGAAGAAACCATGATTTGAATGGCAATCTTATTGCAGGTACTGGAACTTATGGCATTTGGACGACTTCTTCATTTAGTCAAGATGGAAGTTCGGATGTTGGAGGAACTCATAGTGGAACAGATTATGCCCCTTCCAAACCGGCAAATTCTCACGTTGTAAAAACATCAGGGTCTCTGCCATCCGGTAGCTTCCCGGATACACCTGATAAAGTTTTTGGTGGTTCCTCTGAGGGATACCCAGAAGGCACTTTAAAGAATTTAGCTGGAAGCGGCGCAAACGGAGGACAATATGTAACTGATCCTTCAGAATTAACCACACCTTTAAGCGGAATAACTTATGTCGAATTACCTAACCATGGCACATGGCAGTCAATGAACATTTCCGGATCGGGTGTTCTTATAGTTCACAATGCTTATGGTAATGCGATTATGAAGAATTTAAATTCTGGAACATTCAAAGGAATAATTATTGCTGATGATCTAATTCATGTACATACTACTATCATTGGTGCAGTAGTCGGGTTAGGTTCTTCCTCATCAGAAGGGAGTTTATTAGGTAATGGAAACGGTTCTATAAAATATTCTAAAGAAGCTGTAGATCAAGCGGTTACTGCTGTGAATTCAGGGTCTAGCAATAGAAATTATGGATTTGGAAAAACCAGACTTTCAGTTATCGGCTGGTACAATTAATATTTCTGTAAAGAGATTTGGAAAAATTTTTTCATTCGTATATATTGAGTGAGTTCTTTTTGAATCTTTTCTGCGGGAATAGCTCAGTTGGTAGAGCGCAACCTTGCCAAGGTTGAAGTCGCGGGTTCGAGTCCCGTTTCCCGCTCAAAAACAAATCCACGAATGTGGATTTTATTTTGTTCAGCTCAAAGGTTGATTTTTTTGGCGTTGTACCCAAGCGGTCTAAGGGGAAGGTCTGCAAAACCTTTATTCGTCGGTTCGAATCCGACCGACGCCTCAATTAAAAACTCGAAGTTTTCGAGTTTTTTTTATTTTCGGAGTCCGA
>Ga0210039_1003455_pt1 | contig 12206 bp, 14 predicted proteins | sample CryGeyCG2114_250_3_FD_185460 | JGI IMG/M metagenome (GOLD analysis project Ga0210039, IMG submission 185460) | Groundwater microbial communities from aquifer - Crystal Geyser CG17_big_fil_post_rev_8/21/14_2.50 (SPAdes) (version 2) | ecosystem: Environmental > Aquatic > Deep subsurface >...
CCCGGTCACGCCCTCGGGCGGGGCGGTGTTCGGCGTGACAACTGCCAATTTGCGTCCCTCCACCCACTGGTCGGGACCGATCATGTTCCAGGCAGTATCCTTTACGATTTCTGTGTGGTAGACTTGGGCGACTGACCATGGGGCGAGTTTTTTGCCGGTATCGGCGGCCTGGTAGCCCGGCGCGTTTTTTATCGGGATCTCCTCAAAGGTCCAGGCAAACGCGTTGCGCGGGGTTTCGCGAAACAACAAACCCTGGAACGATGGAATTGCAGAGATGCGGCTGCCGTCTCCCCGGATCCAAAAACCGCCCTTTGACAGAAAAAAATGGCCGGTCTCGTCCATGCCCGTGTACGAAATATAAACAAACCCCGGCGCGTAGGTGAGCGCATTATCCGATTTGGCCTGCGCGTCCGCAAGGGATGAGTAGAATTTTGGATTCACGTCATCCGCCATGTGGAAATAACGATATGGGATTTGAGTGAGTTCGGGGTTCGGCTTGTAGGCCGGTAGCGGCCGCGGCGGCAGGGTCAGCCCGAGGCGGGCGAGCCCGGTCAGATAAACGGACGGGCCGAGCGGCAGGCAGTCGTCCGGCGCGATGAGATAGGCGTCTGGCGCGCAGACCTCCGCCCCGCTAAAAGATTCCTCGGCCAGCGTGGTTTCCTGCGCGAGGACGGTTAGCGGTGAGGCGGCCAGGATAAACAATAAAGTCAGATAGGCGATTTTCAATTTCATTACATACCTCTGTAAGAATTCGGCAAATTATAGCACGCCCGCCTTACGGTTCTGTTGGGTTCTTTTTGTGCGGGTTGTCAAACTTGACACAATGCCCTGCGTGTCCTAAAATAGCGCTACAGATTCAATGGAACTTCCGATTTCGGCGCGCTGAAAGGCGCCAACCCCTGCAAGGAGGGCTGTCTTGGCCAAGTCTCGTACGCAACAGATGGTGGATCGCCTGCGCGAGTTGCAGGCGTCTTCTCCCGATATCGAGGCCTCTGCGATTGTGAGCGTGGATGGTTTGAGCATTGCCTCTGCGTTGCCGCATGGCGTGGAAGAAGACCGTGTCTCGGCCATGTCGGCGGCCATGCTTTCCCTCGGCGAGCGCATCGCCTCAGAACTGGGACGCGGCTCGCTGGAGCAGGTATATATCAAAGGCCAGAAGGGCTACGTGGTTTTGATGTCGGTCGGGCAGGAAGCCGTCCTCACCGCGCTGGCGCGCGAACAGGCCAAACTGGGCCTGATCTTTTTAGACATGCGCCGCGCCGCAGTGGACCTGGCAAAACTGATCTAGTGGAGATTGTATGACCCCCATCCAAAAAAGTGGTTTTGCGTACCCCAATAAATTTGGCCTGATCATGGTACGCGCGCTCGAAGAAGTCATGGGCCGCAACGGACTCAACGCCATCCTCAACCTGGCAGGCTTGAGCCAATATGTTGACCATCCCCTGCCCGACAACCTCGAAAAGGGATTTGACTTTGCGGAAGTGGCCGCCATCAACATGGCGCTCGAAGACATGTACGGACCTCGCGGCGGGCGCGGCCTGTCCCTGCGCGTCGGCCGCGCCATCTTTGCCGACGGCCTGCGTAACTTTGGCGCCCTGGCTGGCGTGGGCGACCTGGCGTTCAAAGTCCTGCCCTTGCAGGCCAAACTCCGCATCGGCCTGCCCGCCGAGGCCAAGATTTTTTCCCAGATCAGCGACCAGCACAGCACGGTGGAAGAAAAAGAGAACGAATTTATTTACACCATTCATAGGTGTTCCGAATGCACCGGCCGCAAAGGCCAGGATAAACCCATCTGCTTCATCGCGGTCGGCCTTTTGCAGGAGAGCCTGAAATGGGTCTCCGGCGGCAACGAGTTCCGCGTGAACGAATCGAAATGTATCGCGGCCGGGGACTCGGTTTGTGAATTCGTCGTCCAGAAAGAACCTCTATCCTAAGCGGGGAAACCGTGGCCAACGTCAAACAAAAGATTCTCATCGTTGAAGATGACCTGGATGTGGCCGAAATGGTCACGGCTTATTTTCGCGCGCAGGGCTATGAGGTGACGACCGTCAACTGGGGCGAGGACGGTGTGCGCGCCTGCCAGGCCAAACACCCCGACCTGGCCATCCTCGATATCCGCCTCCCGGATATTGACGGCTACGAGGTGGCCCGCCGCCTGCGCCGCGACCGCCGCACCGCGCACGTGCCGATCATTTTCCTGACCGAGAAGCGCGAACGCGCCGACAAATTGCAGGGACTGGAGTTGGGCGCGGACGATTACATCACCAAACCCTTCGACATTCAGGAACTGCGCCTGCGCGTCCGCAATGCGCTCCAACGCATCAGCCAGGGATCGCTCACCAACCCTGTCAGCGGACTGCCCGAAGGCGCGCTGGTGGACGAGCGCCTGGCCGCCGCCATAAAAAATGACGGGCTTTCCCTGCTGCTCGTCTCCCTGGAAAACCTGGACGCCTTCCGCGAAACCTATGGTTTTGTGGCTTCCGATGATGTCCTGCGCGCTTTCAGTGTGATGATCCAAAACACCATGGGGGAGATCGGCGGGAAGGATGATTTCCTCGGCCATCTCGGCGCCGCTGAATTTGTGCTGGTTATGCAATCTGCAAACCTGCCTGCTTTGCAGGAACGCCTGCGCTCCCGCCTGACCCAATCCCTCGATTATTTCTACCCCATCAAAGACCGCGAGCGCGCATCCCAGCATCCCGACCGGCTGGGCGTTAAGATGAGCGAAATGCCCAGCGCCAAAGGGCGCTTTGCCAGCGTGGACAAACTCAAAATGGAACTTCTGCGGCTTAAACGCTAGGAGGCGGTTTGAAGATTAGCGTTGTAACCCCCACATACAATGAAGCGGAGAACCTGCCCAAACTGGTCTCCGCTCTTTTTTCGCTTCCGCTCGACCTGCGCGTGCTTGTGGTGGACGATAACAGTCCCGACGGCACCGGCGCGGTGGCGGACGAACTCGCGCGACAACACGCGGGACGCGTCCGCATTTTGCATCGCGCCGGGAAACTCGGCCTGCGGACGGCCTACCTCGAGGGGTTCGCGTCCGCCCTCGAAACGGAGGCCGACTCCATCGTCCAGATGGATGCGGACTTTTCCCACGACCCGGCCGCGCTGGCGGCGATGTCCGAACGTCTCGCCTCCTGTGACGTTGTGCTGGGTTCCCGTTACGTGAGCGGAGGCTCCGTGGACGCGCGCTGGCCGTCCTGGCGCAAGGGACTCAGCGCCTTTGGCAATTTCTACGCCCGCACGATCCTGGGATTGCCCTTGCGGGACGTGACCACCGGCTACCGCATGTGGCGGCGTGAGACGCTGGAAGGCCTGCCCCTGCATCGCATACAAGCGAACGGGTATATCTTCCTGGTGGAAATGGCATATCTGGCGCACTGCCTGGAATTTAAAATTGGGGAAGTTCCGATCTATTTTGCCGATCGCCGCTGGGGAAAATCGAAAATGTCTTTTAAGATCCAGGCCGAGGCGGCGCTGCGCGTCTGGCAAGTGCGCTGGCAATATCGGGACTTGAGAAGGTTGGGGAAACGCGCAAGAGTTAAGTAGTTGGATAGTTTCGTAGTTTGGTAGTTCATAAACCCCGAAGGGGTGACCGGATTGTAGTAGTTGGATAGTTTCGTAGTTTGGTAGTTCATAAACCCCGAAGGGGTGACCGGATTGTAGACTGGGATGTCGTTCATCCATAACCCCGAAGGGGGTGGCATTTTTTTGCGAAACATGTCATCCCTTCGGGATTTTGATTCTCCAACCGGTTCATTACAATAATTTCATCCCTTCGGGATTGATGCCATTCAATTTATCCTTTCATTCTCGCCGTCAACTCCCGCCATTCCTCCAGCGACAACGTCTCCGCGCGCCGCATCGGGTCAATGCCCGCAGCGCGCAGTGTCGCTTCCATCTCCGCGGGGGATTTCCTCATCCCAGCCGAGAGCGAGTTGCGGAGTGTCTTTCGTTTTTGGCCGAAGCCCGCTTTGGCGAGCGCGAAGAAAGTATCGAGCAGGGTGTAGGGGATGAAGGGCGCAGGGGACAGGTCAATTCTCACCACGGCAGAATCCACTTTGGGCGCGGGGTAGAACGCGTCCGCCGAAATGGTCGCGGCGACGCGCGGCTGTCCGTAAACCTGCACGGACAGCGCCAGCAGGCTCATGTCGGGGGGCGCGGCGCAGATGCGTTCGGCCACTTCCTTTTGGACGGTCAGCGCCACGCGGCGCGGGCGGGGAGTCGTCTCCAGCAGGTGGCGCAGGAGCGCGGAGGTGATGTAGTAGGGGATGTTCGCGGCCACCAAATAGTCAGAAACCGGGACGATCTCGGCGGGGGCGAGTTTGAGCATGTCGCCGTGGATAATTTCGACGTTTGTGTAGCCGGTTAGAACCTCTCGGAGCGGAGGCAACAGCCGTTCGTCCAGTTCGACCGCGATCACCTGTTTGGCCGCGGCCGCCAGGTGACGGGTCAACGCGCCGAGGCCGGCTCCCACTTCCAGCACCGTGTCGGCCGGCAGGATTTCCGCGGCGGTGGTGATCTTTTCCAGCGCGTAGGAGTCCTGCAAGAAATTCTGTCCGAGGGATTTGTCGGCGCGCAGGCCGTGCGTCCTTAAGATTTGAGCGGCGTTCAAAGGCGGAAGCGGGGCGGCGAAACGGGAGGGCGTCATTTCAAGAACCAGGGAATTTCCGGCGGCGCGGGCGCGAGAAAATAGACCGTCACCCAACTGCTCCAGCCCACGTAATTGCCTTGATCGTAGCCGAGATCAATCCACGGTTGGCCCACACAGCCGGGACACACATCGCCCACCACGCCAGCGCCGTAGCCGGGGATGTACACACTCACGCCTTTCAGGGCGCGATACCAGTCGAGATTCAAGGCCACCACGCCGTAGCCCGCTTTCCTCCCGCTCGATGTACCGTAGGAGCATGCGCCCGTCTCGCAGGGATGATACGAAGTGGCGTACATTTGGATGGACGCCCAATACGAACTGCGCGCCACGCGCGTGCGCGGCAGGCGGATGACGCTCTCGCTTTCCACCACGCGGCTCACTTCCGTGCCGTCTTCGTAGCGGATGCGCGTGCGATTGAGCGAGATGCCCACCTCGCCGGGGTCCTGCACGTCCTGCGCGGGCGGCTGGAGATTGGCGGTCACGATCAACTCCGTTTTATAGGGGATGACTTTGTACGCGCTGTCAATGGATTCGGTGACGCGTACGATGCGGATCTGCCCGTCGGCGGGAAGCGCTTCACGCTCTGCGTCGGACGGGGTGGCGGAGTCCAGCCCAATGAGCGGAATCCCCGCCTCGGCCAATACCTGCCCCACCGTCGTGGCGGACGAGCGGACGCGCACCGCCCCCCCCGCGGTCCGTACGGTCAGTTCGCGCCCGGGCGTGATCGCCACCGTCATCCCGCTCACAACGAAAGTTTCCACCGGCGGCTCGACGCGGTCGCTCACGAACAGGGACACGCCCGCTTCGCGTAGGGCTTCTCCCACCGTGAACGCGGCGGTGTTGACCGTGATCTGTCCGTTCGGCGCGACCAAAGTAACAGGCGCCGCGCGGCGCAGTTGCAATGTGACGAGTCCCTGCGCCTGGATGGGTGAATCCATCGGGGCGGGATATCCGTTTACCAGCACACGGTCCGCGGGTGAGAAGGCGACTCCCGCGTTGGCCAGCATGCGCATGGGGATGCCGTCGCCGAGGGCGAGGTCGCGGATCTGTCCGTCGAGGATGAGATGGACGCGCAAAGCGCTCTGCGGCTGGCAGGCGGCCAACAACAGGAGCAAAGCCAGAACGCGTATTCGTTTGGTCAGAGGCATGGGGAAATTGTAACTGATTTTGGGAGTGACCGTCGTGCTATAATTGCCGCTGGAGGCAACCATGGCTATCCCACAAATCATACAGGATATTACTTCTCTTCCGCCAGATGCGCAAAAGCAGGTCACTGATTTTGTCGCGTTCCTCAAAGCGCGCTATGGAACCGTGCCGCGTAAAAAAGCCAGGCTTGGCAAGTTGGAAGCGGAACCATTTGTAGGGATGTGGAAAGATCGGAAAGATATGAAAGACAGCGCAAAATGGGTTCGTGAACTTCGCCAGCATGAATGGGAACGGCAATGAACCTTACCCTTGTTGATACAGATATCCTGATTGATCTTTCTTTGGATGATGCGCGAGCCGTCCAGGTTTTGAAGCGGCTGGAACAACAATCCATATCCTTTTAAAATTTCACAACGCCCACGCCAGCATCAATCCCAGTATTGCGAGGATCAATCCAACGTGCAAAAGCAAATTGGCGCTCGCCAGCCATCCGGGGAACACGAATTGCAGGATCAGGTTGGCGATGATGAACAGCAGTCCCAGCAGGGGCAGGAGTCCCTTGCGGCGCGCGAGAAAATCCGAAAGTTTGTCAATTAGTTTGGAAAGCCATGAAACCATTTCGACTCCTCAAGAATAATGTCCACAATATTTTATCCGTCATTGCGAGGAGGGTGTTCTCCCTGGCACCGCCCGCCAGGGCAGGTGTCCCGACGACTGCGAAGCGTGCCTGTGGCAAGCAATCTCCTCGTGCGCGGGGATTGCTTCGCGAAGAACGCTCGCACATAGTCCCGATGCTCTTTCGGGAATGACGGATTTGGAGGATCATTCCGTCTCCTCCTCCGCTTCTTTTTCAAATGCAAACTTTTTCACCTGCCAGGGCTTGAACTGCGCCACCAGCCGCCCGGGGATGCGTCCCTTCATCAGCACGCCCATGCGCCCGTGCTCGATGCGCTCCACCTGTCCCATCTCGTGGAAGAGCGAGATCAGCGCGCCCTGCTGATAGGGCAGTCGCACCTGGATGGGCGCGAAGGCCTCATATAATTCCTGGTGGATCAAGGCCAGCAGTTCGGGGATGGCGATCCCTTGGGTCGCGGATACCGCCACCGATTTGGGATATCCGCGCGTCGTTTCCTGCGCGGACTGGGGGCTGTGGAGGCGGTCTATTTTGTTCAGCACGCTGACCGCGGGGATGTGTCCCGCGCCGATCTCGTCCAGCGTCATCTGCACCGACTGGTACTGGTTCAACGCGTTGGGATGCGAGATGTCCACCACGTGCACGAGCAGGTCCGCTTCGGTGATCTCCTCCAGCGTGGCGTGGAAGGAGGCCACCAGCGTTGTCGGCAGTTTTTGGATGAAGCCCACCGTGTCGGTAAACAGGGCGGTGGTTCCGCCTGGCAGTTGTACGCGGCGGGTGGTCGGGTCGAGCGTGGCGAACAGTTGATCGGCCACGAACACGTCTGCTTTGGCCAGCCGGTTGAGCAAAGTGGACTTGCCTGCGTTGGTGTAGCCCACCAGCGCCACGGTGGGGACGCGCGAGCGTTTGCGCTGGGCGCGGTAACGCGAGCGGTGCGCCTCCACTTTTTCGAGTTCGTCTTTCAGGCGTTTGATTCGTATGCGGATGGCGCGACGGTCCACTTCGAGTTGCGTTTCGCCGGGGCCGCGCAGACCGACTCCGCCCGCGGAACCTGTCCGGCCACCTCCGCCGCCCGCCTGTCGCGCGAGATGCGTCCATTGGCGTGTCAGCCGCGGAAGGTAATATTCGTATTGCGCCAGTTCCACCTGCAACATGCCCTCGCTGGTGTGCGCGTGCTGGGCAAAAATGTCGAGGATCAGCCCGGTGCGGTCCATCACGCGGACGTTCTCACCGAGGATTTTTTCCAGTTCTCTTTGATGTCTTGGGTTGAGTTCGTCGTCGAAGATGACCACTTGCGCCAGGGTCTCCTCCACGAGGGCTTTGAGTTCCTCCACTTTGCCTGCGCCGATGAAGGTCATGGCGTGCGGACGATCCAGTTTTTGCGTCAGTTCGCCGACCACATCCAGGCCGGCGGTATCGGCCAGCAAGGACAGTTCGGCGAGGGAATCTTCGAGCGCCAGAAGCGCTTTCTGGCCTTTGAATTCCACGCCGACGAGGAAGGCGCGTTCACGCGGCGGGGTGGTCGGTTCGGGTCGCTTCTTTGACATGGGTCTCTTCTTTGGATGCGGTCAGTTCCCCGAATAGTTTGGCGAGTCTCGGGTCGGACGATTCGGTGCGGACGGGCAGGAGGATGTGGAAGATGGAGCCGGGGCATTTCTCTTCGTCACAGCCCTCGGATTCGACCCAGATCGTCCCGCCGTGCGCTTCGATGATGCCGCGTGAGATCGAAAGTCCCAGCCCCGGGCCGCCGCCCTTGAATTTGACTTTACTGCTGGAATGCAGGTCGGCGCGTCCGAGCTGGCCGAATTTTTCAAAAATGACCGCCTGGTCTTCGGGCGAGATGCCGATTCCGGTATCGGTGATGGTCACTTCCACGAAGCCGGGCAGGGCGCGCCCGTCCACGGTGACGGAGCCGCCGTCGGGCGTGTATTTGATGGCGTTGGTCAGCACGTTTTGGAAGGCCTGGTACAGGCGCTCAGGGTCGGCGTACAGCCATTCCTGGCTGCCGGGGAATTTTTTGATTTCCAGCTTCAGGCGGCGTTCCTGCATGATCCCGCCCAGGTTTTTTTGAAGCAGTTCCAGGATGTGACTCAACCAGAGCGGCTGGGAATTGAGCGAGAGCATGTTGTTGTCAATCAGCGAGACGTCAATCATATCGTCCACGATCTGGCGCAGGCGCTGGATGCCGTTACGGACGCCGCGCAGCAACGAGTCTACGTTGTCGTTCGCGGCGGCGCTCGTGCTGGCATCCCGCATCATGGAGGTGTAGCCCTCGATCAGGGTCAGCGGGGTCTTGAGTTCGTGCGCGGCCACCGAGATGAAATTGGACTTGCTGCGGTCCAACCGTTCCAGTTTTTGCTGGACGCTGGCAATCTCGTTGGCAAAATAGTCCACGCGGTTTTCCATTTCAAGGCGGGCGGCCTTGTCCAGCGCGGAGGTGAAGATGGGTTGGACGGCGGTGATCAGGTCCAGCGCCTCGCCTTTGTTGAGCGACTCGCGCGCCACTTCGTTGGTGAGCGTAAACAGGATGCTGAGCAGGGCGGTGGCGTTTTTTTGGCCTTCGGCAATATCGGATTGCGTGTTGGCGTTGACCCAATCGTAGACGACTGCGTCCAGCCAGGCCGAATCGCCCGTGACCAGCGCCTGTTCGAGCAGGTTGTAAAAGCGCCCCAATTGCCCCTCGAAGTTCTCGCGCACGCCCGCGCCGCGCGCCAAATTCTGCAAGGCGCGGCGGATGAGTTTCTTGCGGATTTTGACGAGGTTGTCCTGCACGTTCATGGGGCTCATGCCTATAGTTTAATCCCGGATGGCCGAATTGGGGGATTTCAGGAGGATTACGATTATGCAAATTCTGAATTCTGAATTCAGAATTCAGAATTTGTCTACCGCTTTTGCCGGGCGATCCAGGTTTGCAATGTCCTGCCGACAATGCCGAGACTCTCCGGCGAGACGTTTTCAGCGGTGTCGTAGGAGGTGTGCCAGTAGCGGTAGTCAATGTCAATGATGTCTATGGCGGGGACGCCGGCCTTCAGGAACGGGACGTGATCGTCCATGATTCTGTATTTCTGTTCGGGCAGGAAATATTGTCCGTAACCCAGTTCCTGCGCCACTTCCCAGATCTCGCGCGTCAAACGCGCGCTGGATTGTTTTTCCTGAAGAATATTGAGATTGTAGTCGCCAACCATGTCCACGATCACCACGGCGCGCGGTTTCAGGGTGAAGGTTTCCACGAAGCCGCGCGCTCCCAGCGACCACTCCTGCCAGCCGGGAATGCTTCCCTGGTCTTCGCCGTCGAAGAAAACGATCCAGACGGGGACGGAGTTGGACGGCAGGACGCGTCCCAGCTCGAGCAGGACAGCCGCGCCGGATGCGCCGTCATTTGCGCCCGGCACAGGCTCCTGTTGTTTTTGCGGGTCGGGGTCGCGGTCGGCCATCAAGCGGCTGTCGTAGTGCGCGCCGAGGATGACCTCGGGCGGCACGTCCGAGCGGCGGGCGATGACGTTTTTGAGGAGGTGTCCGTTTACCTCCACCACCTGCACGTCCACCTGCCAGTTGGCTTTTTGCAGTTCACTGCGAAAATAGTCAATGGCCTGTTCGTGCGCCTCACTGCCAGGCGTGCGCGGCCCGAGCGAAGTCTGGTAGACCACATCCTGGTAGGCGCGCTCGGCGTCGAAGGTTTGGGGCCGCAAACGCCGGTAGGCGCGGTAGGATTTCCAGGCGTAGTATCCGCCAAAAAGTACGGCGAGCAGGCTGAGGATGAGAAGGATGCGTTTAGTCATGGGTCAGAAAATTCTCCAGGTCGGCAAGCGCGCGTTCCGCATGAGCGCGGGCGCGGTCGCGTCCTTTTAATCGTTTGTCAGATTCAATCGGCGGCAAAATCCCGAAGTTGGCTTTCATCGGCTGGAAGTCGCGCAGGTCGGCGTGGGTCACGTAATGACAGAGCGCGCCCAACATTGTGGTTTGCGGCAGTTCGAGCGGAGGCTGGCCGCCCAGCACGCGCGCTGCGTTTTGCCCGGCCAGCAACCCGGTGGCGATGTTGCCCATGTAACCCTCCACGCCCGTGATCTGCCCGGCGAAAAACAGATCGTCGCGGGTTTTGTGTTGAAGGGTGGCGCGCAGGACTTTGGGCGAGGCGATGAACGTGTTGCGGTGCATCTGCCCGTAGCGGACGATTTCCGCGTTTTCGAGGCCGGGGATGAGACGAAAGACCCGCTTCTGTTCCGGGACCTTGAGGTTGGTCTGAAAACCAACCAGGTTGTACAAGTCCCCGGCCAGGTTGTCCTGCCGCAATTGGACCACCGCGTGGGGACGGCGTCCGGTGCGCGGGTCGCTGAGACCCACCGGGCGCATCGGCCCGAAGGCCAGCGAGTTCGCGCCGCGCTCCGCGATGACTTCCACAGGCAGACAGCCCTCAAAGAAGGTTCCGGCTTTCACGCCCGTGCGGATGGCTTCCTCGAAGGAACGTAGTTCGATGCGTTCCGCGCTTTGGAGCGCGGCCACGAAATTTTCGTATTCCTCTTTGGTGAACGGACAGTTGATGTAATCGCCCTCATCTTGATCGCCTGTGTCGTAGCGCGAGGCGCGGAAGGCGACCTCCATGTTGATCGAGTCCGCCGCGACGATGGGCGCGATGGCGTCGAAGAAATACAGGTGTCCCTCGCCGTTGAGCGCCGCCAGGGATTCGGACAGCCGCGCCGAGGTCAGCGGCCCGGAGGCGATGATCGCGGGCGTAGGCGGGATCTCCGTCGCTTCCTCGCGGACGATTTGGATGCGCGGGTGTTTTTCGATCCGCTCGGTGACGAGGTGGGCGAATACGCCGCGGTCCACTGCCAGCGCCGCGCCCGCCGGGAGAGCAGCTTTTTCGGCGCACTCCAGCAACATCGAGCCGAGGCGGCGCGCTTCGTTTTTGAGCAGGCCGGAGGCGCGGTCGGGCAGGTTGGAACCCAGCGAATTGGAGCAGACCAGTTCCGCCAGGTCGCCCGTCTCGTGCGCGCCGGTGGAGACTTGTGGGCGCATCTCGAAGAGGCGCACATCCAACCCGCGTTCGGCGGCCTGCCAGGCGGCTTCACTGCCTGCGAGTCCGCCGCCGATGATGGTTAATTCAGTCATGGTGGGAATTGTAACGTAGTTTGATAGTTCGATAGTTTGATAGTTTGATAGTTGGGTAGTCGCCGCAAAGATTGTCCCCTTGATTTCGATGTTCGAGCCGACTTTTTAAGCGCTGGCGCTACCGATCATATGCGAACTTGTAACGATGCCGCCAAACTCTGCCAAAGCAAGATTCGCCAGGGACCGATAGAGTTCGAGCATATACTACGCTTTTTCCGCAAGTTGGCGCAGTTTTTGGATGTGGGCTTCTTTATTTTTCCAAACGATGTAATCTTCCCATGCGGGATGCCCAGCCACCTTCTGCTCCTCGACGGCTTTGTAGAGAGCCTCTTTGGAGAACACATCGTATCGCTCGCGGATCGAAGCGATCTCGTTTTCGGCCAGGCGGATTTCTTTTTCGATCAATGCCAGAAGACCTTTGCGAATCAACTCCGTTTCCGGCACAGCGAATAAACCGCTCAATTCCAGGGTTAACATTTGCGCGCTCATTAGGTACTCCTATCCTTTAGGATGCTTCACCTCGTTTCGTGATCTGTCAGATGGCAAGTATACCGTTATTCTTTACTTGAGTGTTATGTCTGGTTCTTCCATTTTTTGCCCCGCACCCGGTAACCCGCGCACCCAGCCCGCGTTCGGCGGCCTGCCAGGCGGCTTTCACTG
>Ga0210039_1003456_pt1 | contig 12205 bp, 9 predicted proteins | sample CryGeyCG2114_250_3_FD_185460 | JGI IMG/M metagenome (GOLD analysis project Ga0210039, IMG submission 185460) | Groundwater microbial communities from aquifer - Crystal Geyser CG17_big_fil_post_rev_8/21/14_2.50 (SPAdes) (version 2) | ecosystem: Environmental > Aquatic > Deep subsurface >...
GTTATGGTTGAAATCTAAAAATAACAATAACGTGTAAAACATATTTTAATCTAAATGTCAAGTATAGAATACAACAAAAAAGTAATTTTTACCAATTTACAAAAATATATATTTATATTGAACTTCAAAAATATAAAATAATATTTTTTAAATTTCTACTTGTTTGTTCTTTAAAAGTGTTTTACTTTTGCCAACTAATATTTAAAAAGTTTATAGTTTGGAGTTTCTTAGTTTCGGGTTGTTAAAACCTTAAACTCGAAACTAAAAACTTGAAACTAAAAACTTTAAACTAAATGAATTATTAATAAACACCTAAATTAAAAATGATGAAAAAAAGAAAAATTTTAATGTTAATGGTGGCGACTTTCGCACCTTTTTTAACAATAGCTAGTGAAGCCGATTTAAAAATCCCTGAGCTAACTGCGAGTCAGAATAATTTGCTATTGTACGGATTTATAATTTGTGCTTTAGGATTGGTATTCGGGTTATATCAATATTTGAAAGTTAAAAAATTACCTGCTCACAAGTCAATGCTTGAAGTTTCAAATGTAATTTTTGAAACCTGTAAAACCTATTTGTTGCAACAAGGCAAATTTTTAATAATCCTTTTCATTTTTATTGCAGCATGTATAGCATTTTATTTTGGATATCTTCAAAACAGCGGTATTGGCGGTGTAGCCCTTATCCTTATGTGGACAGTAGTTGGTATTTTAGGTTCTTACGGTGTTGCATGGTTCGGCATTCGCATGAATACTTATGCTAATAGTCGTATGGCGTTTGCTTCTCTTGAGAGAAAGCCTATTAAATTATTAAATATTCCTCTCGACGCAGGAATGAGTATCGGAGTTATTCTTATTTGCATTGAACTGATTATGATGCTTATTATTTTGTTATTTGTTCCGAGAGAATATGCAGGTGCCAGTTTTATTGGTTTTGCAATTGGTGAATCACTCGGTGCAAGTGCATTAAGAATTGCCGGTGGAATTTTTACTAAAATAGCCGATATTGGTTCTGACCTTATGAAAGTTGTTTTTAATATAGGTGAAGATGACCCGCGTAACCCTGGTGTTATTGCCGACTGTACTGGTGATAATGCAGGCGATAGCGTAGGACCAACTGCCGATGGATTTGAAACTTATGGCGTTACAGGTGTTGCATTAATTTCATTTATTGTTTTGGCAGTAGGTATGGTTCCGGGAATGGATGAGGCAACAAAATTTGAATATCAAACCAGTCTTCTTACATGGATTTTTGTAATGCGTGTTTTGATGATTATTACTTCAATAGTTTCATTCTGGATTAACAGATTTTTAAGCAAAATAAGATATTCTAAAAAAGATGATATTGATTTTGAAGCTCCACTTACATCTTTAGTTTGGATTACTTCAATTTTATCAATACTCGTTACTTTTGTTATCAGTAAAATAATGCTTGGGGATCTCCCTCTCCCAAATAAAATGATTGGGGATCTCCCTTTGTGGTTAGTTTTATCTATAATTATAAGTTGCGGAACACTTGGTGCTGCTTTGATACCAGAGTTTACTAAAATATTCACAAGCCCAAAATCAGCACACGTAAATGAAGTTGTTACCGCCTCACGCGAAGGTGGCGCTTCTCTTACTATTTTATCAGGTCTTGTAGCTGGTAATTTTAGCGCATTCTGGCAAGGAATGGTTTTCTTTTTTCTAATGTTTGTAGCTTATTTTACAAGCAATTACGGATTAGACCAATTCATGATTTATCCTTCTATATTTGCATTTGGTCTTGTTGCTTTTGGTATGCTCGGTATGGGACCTGTAACCATTGCTGTTGATAGTTACGGACCAGTTACAGATAATGCACAATCTGTTTATGAATTATCTTTGATAGAGGAAAACAAAAATATTAGTGCTGAAATAGAAAAAGATTTTGGTTTTAAACCCGATTTTGAAAAATCGAAACATTACCTCGAAGCAAACGATGGTGCAGGAAATACATTTAAAGCGACTGCTAAACCAGTTCTTATTGGAACAGCAGTTGTAGGCGCAACTACTATGATATTTTCTTTGATTTTGGTTATTGAAAAAACTTTAGGAGTTCCACCTGATACAATTCTTAATTTATTAAATCCATATACTCTTCTTGGGTTCCTATGTGGTGGAGCAGTTATATTCTGGTTTACCGGTGCTTCAATGCAAGCTGTTACTACAGGGGCTTATCGTGCAGTTGAGTATATCAAAAAAAATATAAACCTTGACCCAAATGCTCCCAAAAAAGCCGACATAGCAAAATCAAAAGAAGTTGTTAAAATTTGTACACAATATGCTCAAAAAGGTATGTTTAACATCTTTATTGCTATTTTCTCTTTTGCTTTGGCTTTTGCATTCTTTTCAGCTCCAAGTGATGTCGCTGCTGATGCATCTTTAGCAAGTCGTGCAGCTTCCTTCTTTATTAGTTACCTTATTTCAATAGCTGTATTTGGTTTATTTCAGGCTTTATTTATGGCAAATGCTGGCGGTTGCTGGGATAATGCCAAGAAAGTAGTTGAAGTTGACCTGAAAGAAAAAGGAACTCCTCTTCATGCAGCAACAGTTGTTGGCGATACCGTTGGTGACCCATTTAAAGATACTTCATCGGTTGCATTAAACCCAATTATAAAATTTACTACATTATTTGGTTTACTTGCAATGGAAATTGCAATTTCTGAAAGTTTCAGAAATGCAGCTCCTTATGTAGGACTATTTTTCTTTGTTGTTGCTATTGTTTTTGTATGGCGTTCATTCTACTCGATGAGAATTCCTAAAAAATAGTTTTCATGATTGATTAGTTTAAGGTTAAAAGTCGTTCCGAAATCGGAACGACTTTTATTTTTATAACCGATTTTAAAATAAAAAAAAATAAGATTACATGACATTTTCTTATGCCATTTAGTCATAGCTTATAATTGGCAAATAATTTGAATATTTATTTCAATTAAATTTTAAAAATCAAAATTATGCCATCAATCTGGATTATTTTCGGTGTGTTTATGCTTATTAGCTGGTTAATTGGAATGCAATTAAAATCAAAATTTAAAGCATATTCAAAAATTCCGGTAAACAATTATTTAAGCGGTAAAGATGTAGCTGAAAAGATGTTACGCGAAAACGGAATTTTAGATGTAAAAGTTATTTCGGTTCCTGGTTCACTAACCGACCATTACAACCCGTTAAATAAAACAGTAAATCTTAGTCCCGAAGTGTATAATGGTCAAAGCGTTGCATCGGCAGCAGTTGCTGCACATGAATGCGGACATGCAGTTCAGCATGCTCAGGCGTATTCGTTTTTGCAAATGAGAACTACTTTAGTGCCAATTGTTAGCTTTTCATCAAAATGGGTACAGTGGATATTGTTAGCAGGTATTTTTACTATACAAAGTTTTCCATATTTGCTTTTAGGTGGAATAATTTTATTCGCTCTCACAACTTTATTTAGTTTTGTAACATTACCTGTCGAAATTAATGCAAGCAACAGAGCATTAGTATGGTTATCAAATAGCGGAATTACAAATTCTTCAACTTATCCTAAAGCAAAAGATGCACTAAAATGGGCTGCATACACTTATGTTGTTGCTGCGTTGGCATCGCTCGCTACGTTGTTATATTATATTGCAATATTTTCGGGAAGGAGAAATTAAATTATAGAAACTCAATTCCGATAGCTATTCTTTGAAACGTCATAATCCGATAGCTATCGGATTGAGTTTTTCTTTTTTTATGACCTCACCCCCGACACCTCTCCAAAGGAGAGGGGAGCCGAAAAGGTAATTCCGATAGCTATCGGAATCAAATTATTCTCTTTTGAAGTATATCGGAATCAATATACAAATAACAATAAGCAAGTGAATAGTAAGTTTGGAATTTTGATTTTGAGATTTGTTGTTTGTTTGACATTTGAGATTTGAATATTGTTATTTGTTATTTTATTTACCCTTAATTCTATTGGGATTTGAATTAATAAATTCTTTCCAGCTTTTTGCTGAACCAGTTTTGTTTGAGTTTACGGGGGTTTGAAAAAAATGACAAATTGCTGCTCCAAGTGCATCGGTAGCATCTAAAAACTTTGGCATTTCATTTATTTTTAATATTTTTTGTAACATCGAAGCAACCTGTTCTTTTGCGGCATTGCCATTACCGGTAATACTTTGTTTGATTTTTCGCGGAGCATATTCAAAAACAGGAATTGAATGTGAAATTGCAGCAGCAATGGCAGTTCCCTGAGCCCGTCCGAGTTTTAGCATTGACTGAACATTTTTGCCATAAAACGGAGCTTCAATTGCAAGTTCGTCGGGATGGTATTCGTTTATTAAGCCCGAAATTCTTTCGAAAATATGTTTTAACCTAACAAAATGGTCATCAAGTTTTTTTAATTCTATTACACCTATCGAAATTATTATTGGTTTATTTTGTTTAATTTCAATAATAGCATAACCCATTATGTTTGTGCCGGGGTCTATTCCTAAAATTATTTTATCGGTTGACATTTTGTACAATGTTAAAAAGCTTTTTTTAAATTTGTTTTTGATAAAATTATCCCCAAAACTATAAATATTAATCCAATAATTGTTGTGAGATGAATGTTTTCGTGTAAAAAAAATGAAATAAAAAAAATAGAAATAAATGGCGATAAATAAACCAACGAGCTAATTTTTTCGGGCGATGTAGCATAATGCAAAGCGGTTAACCATAGCACAAAAGTGATTCCCATCTCAAAAACCCCCACATAAATAGCGGCACACAAAGATGTTGAATTTTCAATTTTTATTTTTTCAAATAACAAATGATAAATTAAAATATAAATTGCACCAAATAAGAAATTAAGAAATAATTTTGGTGTCTCATGCCTTTTATCTTTCATATTTAGCAACCAAAATATAGCCCAAACAAATGAACTACCAATTGCAAGTATTATTCCTGTTGGACTTTGAATATTAAAATTAAACTTTCCCTGAAACGAAATAATAATAACCCCAATAAAACAAACAATTAATGCCAAAATGGCTTTAACTGATATTTTTTGACCTAAAAACGGAGCCGAAAGAATTACCAAAACAACAGGCCATGTATAATTTAATGGTTGAGCAATTTGTGCCGGTAGCAAACTATATGCTTTTAACAATATCATATAATATAAAAAGGGATTTAAAAATCCAAGAATTGCCGAGTTTGCATATTGTTTAATGTTTGATGTAATTGTTGAAATAAAAGTATTTTGAATTATTAAAATTGCCAACAAAACAACAACACTTATAAACGTGCTCACTAAAAGCAAGTTAGCAAATGTCATTCCTGCTAAAGCAGTTTTAAAAGCTGTAGCAACAGTTGACCAAAACAATATTGCAGTAATTGCAAAAAGATATGCCTTAGTTTGTTTTTGCATTAAAACGGAGAACTGTCGTAAAAAAATAATTCTTCTTTTGAAATATTATCACCTCTTAAAATTCTGAAGCGTTGACGGGCAATGGTAACATAAGTACTGCCTGGATGTTCATTCATAATTTTCTGATAATATTCCATCGCTTTAGTATTGTCGGACAAATATTTATCGTAAATTGTAGCAATATTAAAGATAGCATCATCGGCAAGAGTTCCATAATTAAATTTTGTTGAAACAGTATCGAAATAAGCAATGGCATTGTTGTAATCGGCTTTTTTTAATGAAAGTTCACCAAGTTTATAATAAGTATCATCTAATATTTCGTTGCTTTTATAATTTGTTATAATACTATCCAAAGTAAGTTTTGCAATACTATCTTGATGTCTGAATATTAACATATCGGCACGCGAAAAAACTTTTAAAGCTTCGCCGGTTGAATCTGAATTTAAGTTGTCGGAAATTAAAAGCGAAAGCGTAAACGCATCATTAGCAATCAGTTTTGATGTTGACGCTTTTAAAACATCTAATTGTGCCTGTGCCCATAAAAAATCGCCGGAATAAAAAGCAACTTTTGCTTTTTTAAATTTTGCTTCGTGTCCTATTGGTTCATTTTCAAATGCTTTTTCAACCTGGGCATAATAAATAGTTGCACTCCAAATATCGTTGTTAAATAACAAAATATCGCCTAAAAGTAATTTGCAATCAGCATTTTGAGAGGGAGTTAAATAATTTGAGTTTATAGATTTTTCGAGACCTTGCGTTGCTTCGTCCGACTTATTTAGATAAAATGCCTGAATGTACGCCAAAGCTTTTATTAACGAAAAAGTTGATTTTGAATAACCAAGCTCCGAAAGAGAGTTTTTAATTTCGTTTTCTAAACTAATTATTTCTGAATTTTTTACTCCGGGTTGTTCTATTACTTTGCTGTAAAGTGTGTTTAAATATTCACTTCGTGCTTCTACAAACCAACTATTGTGTTTCCCTTTGTCTATAACGTATTGGTATGCTTTTAATGCAATATCATAATCTTTATTATTAGTGGCTTGCTTGGCTAAATCCATTATTCGGCTTCCGTTCTCTTTAAGTCTTTTATCAAGAGCAACTGATTGTAAGAAAGCCAAATCGTATTTTTTTTCTTGTAAGAATAACCAAATTAACAATTCGCTGAATATTGTTTTATCTGGACTTTTTTGGATACGTTTTATTAATTGGTTTTTAAGTAAATCTTTTAAATTATTTTCTTTGTCGGTGTAAACTGTTGCTTGCAACCTGTTTTGAACTGTTTGAATATAACCATCATGAATTTCAAGCAAATCTAAATATTCATTTATCATTTTATCCCACAATCGTTGTGCCTGATACAAATTGGCAAGCTCAAAGTTAAACCCATAAATATCTTTTAGCATTTTCCGACCTTTAAGATAAGTTTGCTCAGCCATAGTAAACTCAAATCGAGAAAGAAAAGAGTTAGCAAGATTAATAATTTGGTTATTATCTGGTTGTAATAGTTTAAGTGCTTTTTGAAATTCATCGTTTGCTTCGTTAATTTTATCTTCAATTTTATAAACATATCCTAAATCTACAATATAAGATAAATCGGAACTATTTTGGCGAATTTCTTTTTTTAAGATTTTTTCGGCTGTTTCAAAATCTTTTAATTCTACTAAACAATTTAAGTAGTAATTAAAATAAGTTTTACTTTTTTGAGAGTTGTACAAATCTAAAAAAATTGTTGATGCCTTGTCAAATTCCTTATTATTATAATATTGCAATGCTAATTGGTTTTGCTCATCAGGCGATTGGGCAAAAGTAATATTGAAAATGCTTGCAAATATTATAACAAAAATTGTTTTCGACATTGTAAAATTAAAATTATGCAAATGTAAGGTAAAACGTAATGACTAAAAAATAGCATTATACTTTACACGGAGTTCACCACGTTGGATAATCTGTTGGATAACGATATATGAACTTATAAAATTTACCCCGTTAGATAATTTATTTCATAGTTATTGATACTTTTTTAAAGCATATCAAACGGGGTGAATATCCCACGTGGTAAATTATTAAATTTGAGTTTAGGTAAAGCATATAAAGGTATAGGGGATAACCCGCAGAACCCAAGTTCCAAGAATCCAAGCCCCAAACTTGGTACTTTGTATTTGGTACTTGAGATTTGAGATTTTGGGCTATTCCTTATAACTCTATACCTTTATTTTATTCATGAAATACTAAAATTGAACCCGTTTGCAGTATAATATTGAATTGTTTTCAACAACAATACCATACTTGGCATTGGTAAAATGTGTAGATTTCATTTTTTTATTGTTAAAAAACTTTTGTTTTTATAAAAAACTTATAAACTTTTTAGTTGAATCAATTTTCCGTCTGTTAGCTATTGCAGGACAAACAGTTAGGTGGTAGGCGTTGTATTTGACCAAAACATTGTATATTTGCGGGATAATATGAAACGAAACGACATCATTTGAAGAATGGGAAAAAATTAAAATAAAATTAAAATATTTGTTAACTTGCAAAATGCCATCGTAATTATTCGTATTATTCACATTATCAGTATTATGTGTACATGATGTATAAAATATAAAAATAAATAAATAAAAATATTTTATAAAATATTTAATTTTTGTAATGTTTTTCACAAATTTAATTTAATTTTGAAAAATAAATTATTCATTTTAATTTTGTTTATTATATTTGCTGATTAATAAAATAAATATTTTGATAATTAAAAATTTAATATTACATTCGTTGTTTGAATGGTAAAAATTACCTCACCAATGAAAAAACATATAATTACTTTTTTGTTTTTTACCCTATTAGGGTCGTGGACTTTTGCCGGTGAAATAGTTATTGAAGGAATATTTCAAGGTAAAAACCTTTATGTAATGAATCCATTTTCATCTTCTGGAGTTGGTTTTTGTGTATTTGAAGTAACTATTAATGGTAAAACATCAACCGACGAAATAAACTCAAGTGCATTTGAAATTGATTTATCTATATTTCAATTTAATGTAGGCGATAAAATTATAGTTGATATTAAACACAAAGACAATTGCATTCCTAAAGTTCTTAATCCAGAAGTTCTTAAGCCAAAAAGCACATTTACTGTTTCTTTAATTAATGTTGGTAAAGATGGAACCCTATCATGGTCAACTACAGGCGAAGCTGGTAAATTAACTTATATTGCCGAACAATATAGGTGGAATAAATGGGTAAAAGTTGGTGAAGTAGATGGAAAAGGAACGCCATCTTCTAATTCTTATTCATTAAAAGTAAGCCCACACTCCGGGAATAATAAATTTAGAGTAAAACAAATTGATTATACTAAAAAACCTCGTTATAGCACCGAAGCTAATTTTAAATCAATGGCACCACCTGTTACAATTACATCTAAAAAATTTGAAACCGAAATCACGTTCTCTAACGAAACGATGTACGAAATTTATGATTATTACGGTAATCTTGTTTTAAAAGGAGTTGGCGATAAAGTAAATATCACAAGTTTAAAAAGAGGCGATTACTTTATTAATTTCGATAATACTATGGACCAATTTAAAAAGAAATAATAAAAGATAATTTCGATAAAAAGGGAGTTTATATTCCCTTTTTTTATTTGTAATTTTTAAAAGCATTTATAATATCTTCGTTATTTAAGTAATAAGTTTTAATTCCTATTTCTTTTGCAATTTCAATATTTGTTATAGAATCGTCTATAAATAAAGTTTCATTTGGCAATATTGAAGCAGCAGATAAAGCATATTTAAAAATCTCGGAATCTGGTTTAACCATTTTTATTTGAAACGAAAACCATGCTTTATCAAACAATTTATTAAAATCGGAATATCCGAAATTATTTTGTAAATCTTTTAAATATTTATTGTAATGAATAGAATTAGTGTTGCTTAATAAAAATATTCTGTAATTTGTTTTTAATTTTTCGAGTAATTTAATTCTTTTTATAGGCATGTCGAGTAAAAGTGCATTCCATGCAAAATCTATTTGATGGTCGGTTAATTTTAAATTTGCAATTTTTCTGATTTCGTTTCTAAAATCATTACCCGAAATTTCACCTTTTTCCATTTTTAAAAGTAAATAGGACCCTTTCGATTTAAAAATGCAATCTTCAACATTTATAAAACCAAGCTTTTTAAAAGCATTTATACTAAGTTTAAAGTCAATATTTATAATAACTCCACCATAATCAAAAATTATATTTTTTATGCCTTTTAAGTCAACCATTTCTTATTTATCTTTGAAATTTAAAAAGTAAAATTAAATTAATTTTTTTTATGCACGTAAAAGGCAAAAACTATAGAGCAATTAGGGCTGATAAAAAAAATAAATCTGTTCGTATTATTAATCAACTAAAAATACCGTTCGAATTTGAAATTATTGAAATTAATTCTTACAGTGAATTGGTTAATGCTATAAAAGATATGCGATTACGTGGTGCTCCATTGATTGGAGTAGCAGGTGCTTATGCGGTTTGGTTAGCATGCGTTGAAGCAATTGATAATAAAAATCCACAAAAGTTTTTAAAAGACGCATTTAAAAATATAATTACTGCTAGACCAACAGCGGTTAATTTAAAATTTGCGACATGCTATATATATAATAAGGTATTAATTGAAAAAAACTTTTCTAACTGGGAAAATGTGGCATATAAATTTGCAAATGAATATTATGAAAACGAAATTGATAGTTTTCGTAAAATTGGCGAGTACGGATTAGAAATAATTAAACAAATTGCAAAACAAAAGAAAGGAAAAGTTGTAAATATTTTAACTCATTGCAATGCAGGTTGGTTAGCTTGTGGCGATTATGGAACGGCAACTTCTCCAATTTATTTGGCACATCAAAACGGAATAAAAGTTCATGTTTGGGTTGACGAAACAAGACCTCGTTTTCAAGGTGCAAAGTTAACTGCCTGGGAAATGTATAACGAAAAAGTTCCTTTTACAGTAATTACCGATAATACAGGTGGACATATAATGCAACAAGGATTAGTAGATATTGTGATTGTTGGTGCTGATAGAGTTGCTGCAAACGGCGATGTAGCAAATAAAATAGGAACCTATTTAAAAGCTTTAGCAGCATTCGATAATAAATTACCTTTTTATGTTGCTTTGCCTGTTAGTACAATAGATTTTAATTTAAAACAAGGTGTAGGGGAAATTGTAATTGAGAAACGAAGTACAGATGAAGTTGTTATCATTGATGGTATAAGCAACAAAGGAAAAATTCAACAAATAAACTTAATGCCTAAAAATTACAATTCCGAAAATTACGCTTTTGACGTTACGCCTAATCGTTTAATTACAGGAATTATTACCGAAAAGGGCGTAGTAAAAGCTAATTTTAAAGAAATTATCAAGCTAAAATCAAATATGTATGGAAGATAATATAAAACAAGAAGTTGCGTATTTTATGCGACGATTGTACAGAAAAGGATTAACAACAAGTTTAGGTGGAAATATAAGTTTCAGGTTAAATGATAAAATTTATATTACACCCAGTCAGGTTGATAAAGGCCGTATGCAACCAGAACAAATTGGAATTGTAAATGTTGATGGGAATAATCTTACTCCAGCTTTAAAGCTAAGTATGGAAACTCAAATGCATATTGAAGTTTATAAAAAACGTAATGATGTAAATGCTATTGTTCATTCTCATCCTCCATTTTTATCTTTTTTTGCTGTATATCGAAGAAAAATTAATTGCAGGTTATTGGGAGAGGCATGGGCATTGCTTGGTGAACCAGCATATGCTACTTATGCTTTAATGGGAACAAAAAAACTTGCTGAAGTTGCTTCAGCTGCATCAAAATCTTGTAACATTGTTATTCTCGAAAATCATGGAGTTTTAACATTTGGAGAAAATTTAATTACTGCTTTTGATAGAATTGAAGTTGGCGAAATTATTGCTCGGCTAAATTTGTTAAAGAATTTGCAAGGAAATGTTAGAGAATTATACGAACGGCAATTAGCTGAAATAGATAGCTTAATGAAAAAATAATAATTTATTTATTAATAACATTAACATAACATTGCTAAATTAAAACGAAAATTGTAATATTGCAGTCCGAAAAATTTTGGGGCCCATAGCTCAGTTGGTTAGAGCACCTGACTCATAATCAGGGGGTCGTAGGATCGTACCCTACTGGGCCCACTTAAAAATCAAAAGGTTACATAAATTATATTTTGTAACCTTTTTTGTTTGCATATCAAAACCTAAAAAACTAATTTTTTGTATTTTGGATGAAATGTTTTTAATTTATTTACTTTTCTTCAATAATATTGTAATTCCATTGTTTATTCTCTGCTGTAATTTTTTTCCATTAACAGAGGTTACAATATAAAATAGATTTTTATAGCAATTTATGATACGTAAATTATAAATAAGTATTGCTTGTAAATTTTATTTTTTTATTATCGAGCTGCCGATAATTCTGTTCATTATATTTTTTGACTTTCTTCAAGTATCAAAGGCATATTTCTTTTCTTTTTAAGTTCAACTTGTATTTCCTTGCCAATGATTATATCTGCCGAATTTTTCAATCTATGAATTATCCGGCTATAAAATTAAATTCATTCGTAAAATTTTACATATTTTTGTTGCCGTGAAAATCTATGGTAAAGCGATTTTTAAAAAATCAGAAAAAATGAATTTGTAACTACTCAGCCACTAAATATGGAATTTTTGCCACAGATTGCACAAATTTACGCAGATTTAAAACCACCAAAGGTGGTTTATTGGCGAAAATTGATTAAAAAAGATTTTATTTTAATCT
>Ga0210039_1003459_pt1 | contig 12188 bp, 6 predicted proteins | sample CryGeyCG2114_250_3_FD_185460 | JGI IMG/M metagenome (GOLD analysis project Ga0210039, IMG submission 185460) | Groundwater microbial communities from aquifer - Crystal Geyser CG17_big_fil_post_rev_8/21/14_2.50 (SPAdes) (version 2) | ecosystem: Environmental > Aquatic > Deep subsurface >...
CAGATCGCGCACGGCGCCCTCGACGGCGCGCCGGACCGCCCCGAGCATGGCGGGCTGATGGCGCTCGAAGGCCGCAAGGATCGCGGTCGTGGTGAACAGGAAGATACCCGCATTCCACAGGTGCATCCCGCCCGCGAGCAAGGTCTGCGCCGTGCCCGCGTCCGGCTTTTCGACAAAGTCCTCAAGCGGTTGGGGAACGGGCGCGAACCCCGCATCGGGTGCCTTGCTGAGCGCAAGCCAGCCATAGCCGGTCTCGGGCCGGTCGGGGCGGATACCGAAGGTGACAAGCTGCCCCGCCCGCGCCGCGGGCACCGCCGCCTGCACCGCTGCCCGGAACGCCTTCGCATCGGGGATCACGTGATCGGAGGGCGCAACCAGCATGAGCGCGCCGGGCGCGCGCGCCTCCAGCTCCAGCGCGGCGGCCAGGATGGCAGGCGCGGTATTGCGACCTTCGGGCTCGATCAGCGTGGCGGCGGCGGCACTCTGGACGCCCGCCAGTTGCTCGGTCGCGACAAAGCGGTAGTGCGATCCGGTGATCACCACCGGTGCCGCGAATCCCTCTCCCGCGAGGCGCCGCGCGGAGGCCTGGAACAGGCTCTCCTCGCCGGTCAGCCGGGTGAACTGCTTGGGGTAGCTCTTGCGCGACAAGGGCCAGAGCCGCGTGCCCGAGCCGCCGCAGAGCAGGACCGGGTGGATTTCCTGTGCCATCGATGCCTCCCTCTCGGCCTCAGCCGCGAAAATCGTCCTGGTGCTCGAGGAACCAGCGATAGGTGTCCGCGAGCCCCGCTTCCAGCCCGATCGAGGCACGCCAGCCCATGTCGGCGAGGCGGCTGACATCCATCAGCTTGCGCATCGTGCCGTCGGGCTTGTCCGGATCGGTCGCGATCCGCCCGTCAAAGCCGGTGACGCGCGCCACCATCCGCGCCAGATCTAGGATGGACACGTCCTGCCCGGTGCCCACGTTGATATGGCTCAGCATCGGCCGTGTGTTGGCGTCATAGCTCGCCTTGTCGAGATCCAGCACGAAGAGGGCCGCCGCCGCCATGTCGTCGACATGCAGGAACTCGCGCCTCGGCCGCCCCGTGCCCCAGATCGTCACCTCCTCGCGCCCCTCGCGCACGGCCTCGTGAAAGCGACGGATAAGGGCGGGCAGGACGTGGCTGTTCTCGGGGTGGAAATTATCGCCGGGCCCGTAGAGATTGGTGGGCATGACCGAGCGGTAATCGGTGCCGTGCTGGCGGTTGTAACTCTCGCAGAGCTTGATCCCCGCGATCTTGGCGATGGCATAGGGCTCGTTCGTGGGCTCGAGCGGACCGGTGAGCAGCGCGTCCTCGCGCATCGGCTGCACGGCCTCGCGCGGGTAGATGCAGCTTGATCCAAGCTGCAAGAGCCGCCGCACGCCCGCCTCGAACGAGTGATGGATCACATTGCACGCGATCATCAGGTTCTCGTGGATGAAATCGGCCGGGTAGGTGTTGTTGGCATGGATGCCGCCCACCCTGGCGGCGGCGAGGATCACCACATCGGGGCGCTGCTCGGCCATGAAGGCGCGCACGGCGGCCTGATCGGTCAGGTCGAGCTCGGCATGGGTGGCGGTGATGAGGGTGATCGCCTCGCCCGCCGCCGCCCGCGCCTCGAGCCGGCGCAGGATCGCGCCGCCGACCATGCCCCGATGCCCTGCCACGTAGACCCGCATCGCGCTCACCCGTTCTCGAGGCTCACCGGCATGTCCATGCCATGGGCCTTGAGCAGCGCGTGGCGCTGCGCGGTGCGCAGATCCTCGGCCACCATCTCGGCGCACATCTGCTGCGCGGTGATCTCGGGCTCCCAGCCGAGTTTCTGCTTGGCCTTGGACGGATCGCCCAGGAGTGTCTCGACCTCGGCAGGGCGGAAATAGCGCGGGTCGATCCGCAGCACCACCTGCCCCTGCCGCACCGCCGGGGCCTTGTCGCCCTCGACACTGGCCACCGTGGCTACCTCGTGTACGCCCTTGCCAGAGAAACGGAGCGTGATACCCAGTGCCGCAGCCGTCCAGCGGACGAACTCGCGCACGGAATACTGTCGACCCGTGGCGATGACGAAGTCCTCGGGCGCGTCCTGCTGGAGCATCATCCACTGCATCCGCACGTAATCGCGCGCATGGCCCCAATCGCGCAGCGCGTCGATATTGCCCATGTACAGACAATCCTCGAGCCCCTGCGCGATATTGGCCAGCCCGCGCGTGATCTTGCGGGTGACGAATGTCTCTCCGCGGCGCGGGCTCTCGTGGTTGAAGAGGATCCCGTTGCAGGCATACATGCCGTAGGCCTCGCGGTAATTGACGCAGATCCAGTAGGCATAGAGCTTGGCCACGGCATAGGGGCTGCGCGGGTGAAACGGCGTCGTCTCGCGCTGCGGGGTCTCCGCGACCTGACCGAACAACTCGGAGGTGGAGGCCTGATAGAAGCGCGTCACCTTCTCCAGCCCCAGAAACCGGATCGCCTCAAGCAGGCGCAGCGTGCCCATGGCATCGACATCGGCGGTATATTCCGGTGCCTCGAAGCTCACCGCGACATGGCTTTGCGCACCGAGATTGTAAACCTCGTCGGGGCGCACCTCGCTGAGGATGCGGGTCAGGTTCGAGCTGTCGGTCAGATCGCCGTAATGCAGTTTGAGGCGCTGGTGGTTGGAATGGGGATCCTGGTAGATGTGGTCGATCCGGTCGGTGTTGAAGAGCGAGGCGCGCCGCTTGATCCCATGCACCTCATAGCCCTTTTCCAGCAGGAATTCAGCCAGATACGATCCGTCCTGCCCCGTGATCCCGGTGATGAGTGCGCGTTTCATGTCTCTGGGCTTCTCCGCCTCGTTGCCTGTCGGTGAGGGCCGCGCCCGAGAGCGGATGCGCGCGCCGCTTTCCGAGCGATAGCACATTCGGCGGGCCCGGGAATCGCCGCTGCGCGCGGATCAGCCCGAGCGCGCGGCGACTGTTGCAGAATTGCGCGCGTGGATGTCCAGGAACCCGCGCGCGGCATCGAGTGCCTCGCGGATCGTCACATCCATGTCGATATAGCGATACGTGCCCAGCCGTCCGACAAAGCTCACCCCCTGTTCGGCGGCGGCGAGACGCTCGTATTGCGCCAGCAGGAGTTTCTCCTGCGTCAGGCGGATCGGGTAATAGGGAATGTCCTCTGGCGTGCAGGCGCGGGGATATTCGCGGTAGCACACGGTCCTCTCGTGACGCTCCCAGGGGCTGAAATGCTTGTGCTCGGTGATCCGAGTATAGGGCGTGTCGCGGTCGGGATAGTTCATCACCGCGCAGCCCTGCCAGTCCCCTTCGGCAGTGAACCGCTCGAAATCGAGGGTGCGGTATCCCAGATCGCCCAGACGGTTGCCGAAATAGCCGTCAAGCGGCCCCGACCAGAAGACATGATCGGCCCGGCGCGCCTGTTCGGGCCGGAACGGGCTTTCGAGATGCACGTCAATACCGGGATGGTCGAGTATGGCCGAGACGAGAGCGGTATAGCCCGCCTCGGGCAGGCCCTGGAAGCGATGCGCGAAATAGCTGTCCTCGTAGGTGAACCGCATCGGGAGTCGCTTGAGAATCGAGGCGGGAAGTTGCTTGGGCGTCAGGCCCCATTGCTTCTCGGTATAGCCGCGAAAGAACGCCTCATAGAGCGCAGGCCCCATCATCGCCAGCGCCTGTTCCTCGAAATCGCGCGGCGGATGCGGAGGTATCTCGGCCTGTTCGGCGATGAAGCGGCGCGCCTCATCCGGGCGGAACGCGCGACCGAAAAACTGGTTGATCGTGTGCAGGCTGAGCGGCAGCCCGTAGACCAGCCCCCCGATCGTGGCCTTGACGCGATGTGCATAGGGGCGAAACCGGGCGAAGCGGTTCACATAGGACCAGACCTCGGCATCATCGGTGTGAAAGATGTGCGGGCCATAGACATGGACCAGGATCCCGGTTTCGGAACAGCGCTCTGTGTGGCAGTTGCCCGCAACATGGGAGCGTGATTCGAGCACCGTCACCCGATGCCCCGCAGCCGCCAGTTCGCGCGCGATCACCGATCCGCTGAAACCAGCGCCGACAACCAGTATCCTCATATCGTCCCTCTTCCATCCTTGGCGCCACGGTCTTCGGAGCAAATACCCCGGCAAGGGCTTGGGTGGGGCTGCGGGACAGACCCCCGACCCCGAGTCGTAGCGGCACGATCTTCGGTTGACCAGTCATCCGCGCGACATTGCCCGCTAATTCTGAAGGATTTGTTTCAAGTCCTCGAAAAATGGCATGATTTTGCCTGCTTTACGGGCCGCTTCCCCCTCTCTTGCCGACGATAGCGTAAGCGCTGACCAAGGCGGAGAAAACGCATGCGCCTGAGCTACGAGGCCCATATCGGCATCGGTGATCCGTTGCTCGACCAGGACCTGCGCGATCTCGGCGTGGCCATGCTCCCGGCGGGCATGACGTTGGTGGCAGGCACCGGACCTGCGGGCGGGCTGGTCTCCTACCGCCTTTCCGAGGGTGCTGTCGCAACGCTCGTCGATACGGTCCATTTCTCCGGTGCCGCGGCGAGCGGGCAGACCGGGCTGGCCGCGCCGGTGGGCGAGCCAGACCGGATGTCGCTCGCCTTCGGCAGCGCCGCCGATGGCGGAGGGGTGGCGATCCTTGCGCAGGAATTGACCGAAACGGGCGGTTTCGGCGCAACGGTGACGCTCGCGGACCTGCCGCAGGGCGGCGCGGTCTCGGCGCTCGTGGCGGCCCAAATCGGCGAGATCCAGACGCTTTTCGTCGCCGATGGCGGCACCGGGCGTCTCCTTGTCTATCGTCCCGGCGCGGCCCCTCCTGTGCGACAGGCACCAGCCCCGGCGCCGGCGCTCGACGGGTCCGCGATCCTGTCGCTGGCCGAGGGCGGCGCGGGGATGCATCTGCTCGCGCTCGATCAGAGCGCCAATGCGCTGCGCAGCTTCACCATAGACGCCGCCAGCGGCGCGCTCGGCGCGGAGGCGCGGCTCGACGGCACGGGTGGGCTCGCTATCGCCGATCCGACGGCGATGGAGGTGGTCCGTGCGCATGGCGCCACCTGGGCCGTCATCGGCGCGGCGGGATCCGATTCGCTCAGCGTCGTGCGGATCGAGAGCGACGGCGCGATGACTTTGGTCGATCATGTCATCGACACGCTCGGCACCCGCTTCGGCGGGGTTCACGGGCTGGCCTTGGCACAGTCGGGCGATCATGTCTTCGTGGTCGCGGGCGGGGCCGATGACGGGCTCAGCCTGTTTCGCCTCCTCTCCGACGGGCGGCTCCTGCATCTCGAAAGCCTGGCCCATGCGGCGGGGCTCGGGCTCGAGAATGTCGGGCAGCTAAGCGCAACCGTGCTCGGCCAGCAGCTTCAGCTCTTCGTCGCGGGCGATCCACGCGGCGGGCTGAGCCAGTTCTCCCTTGATCTCTCGACGCTCGGCCTCGTGGGGGAAACCGGGGGCAACGCGGCGGCGCTGCTGTCGGGCACGGCCGAGGACGATCTGCTGACGGCGCGGGGCTTCGGCGATGACACGCTCTCGGGCGGATCGGGCGACGATATCCTCGTCGCCGGTCCGGGCGAGACCGAGTTGCGCGGCGGCGGCGGCGGCGATCTCTTCGTGATCCCCGCCGGCGCGGGGCGGGTGCGGATCACCGATTTCACCCCCGGCAGCGACCGGCTCGACCTCTCTGCCCTTCCGATGCTGCGCGGGCCCGGACAGCTCGACATCGCGGCGGGGCTTGGGTTCGCGCGCGTCAGCTTCCGCGACACGATGATCGAGATCACCGCGACCGCATCGGTCCTGCTCGACAGCGCGCGGCTCTTCGGCCCGGTTTTCGACTGGCCCGACCGGCTCCCGATCCTGAGCGGCAGCTTCGTGCCGCCGATCGCGGGCACGCCCGGGGCGGATGCGCTTGAGGGCACTTCAAGTGCGGATGTGATCGAGGGACGCGAGGGCAATGACACGCTCTTCGGCCTTGGCGGGCAGGATAGGCTGGCTGGCGGCGAGGGGCACGATCTTCTGGGGGGCGGGCCGGGCGATGACAGCGCCGGGGGCGGCGCGGGGAACGACAGCGTCTTCGGTAGCGATGGCCGGGACACGCTGGACGGCGGCGAGGGCGATGACGAACTGGGCGGCGGGCCGGGCGATGACAGCCTGATCGGCGGGCCGGGGCGCGACCGGCTCTTCGGGGCGGCCGATGACGACACGCTCCTTGGCGGTGCCGGCGCGGACTTGCTCGGCGGCGCGGCGGGCAACGACCTGCTCTTCGGCGGCGGCTGGCATGACGAGCTCTGGGGATCGGATGGCAATGACACGCTCTGGGGCGAGGCGGGCGACGACACGCTTGGCGGGGCGGCCGGGCATGACGCGATCCACGGCGGTCCCGGGGCGGACGAAATCTGGGCCTCGTTCGGCGATGACAGCGGGACCGGCGGCGAGGGCAATGACACGATCGGTCTCTATTTCGGCAATGACCTGGCCGAAGGCGCGACCGGCGACGATCAGCTCTGGGGCGCTGCGGGCGATGACACGCTCTCGGGCGGCGAGGGCCGCGACACGATCGGCGGCGGCGGCGGCGATGACAGCATCGAGGGCGGCGCGGGGGCGGATACGCTCTGGGGCGGGTCCGGACGGGATGTTCTCGACGGCGGCGCGGGAGATGACCTGATCTCCGGCGGCAGCGACGCGGACAGCTTCGTTTTCGCCGACGGGCATGGCAGCGACACGATCGGCGATTTCGATTCGGGCAGCCCTGGCGAATGGATCGACCTGCGCGGCATCACCGCGCTCGCCACGTTCGAGGAAGCTCTGGCCGCGTCCACACAAGCAGGCCCCGATCTGCGCATCGACACGGGCGGCGGGGGCGCGCTGCTGCTGCGCGACCTTACCGCCAGCGACCTCTCTGCGGATGATTTTCTGTTCTGAGTCAGTTTGTTGACGGGCAATATGTCAAAGTTGACGACACGGTGCGGAGGTGAGGTAACGATGTCGTGATCGCTTCGCGAGCGCGGGCAGAAACCCGTCGCAATCGGCGTGATCATCCGAGTTCAACGCTTCATTTTCCAAGAGAGAAACAATGGTCGCTATTGATCTATTCTTCGGCCTCGACACCGACACCCCGTTCAAACCCGCCACCCTTGCCGATGTTACCCCGCTTCTGCCCGAGGTGGGCAGCGTGCTGACCCTGCCGCCGAACATCGTGGGTGCCGACCCTAAGATCTGGTCGGTCGCCGGTGTGACCATCGGCGGCGCCACAACCGGTGTTCTGGCGGCGATGACGGGCAATTTCCCCGCCACGCTAAGCATCATCGACGCGATGACGCCCGGTAATGCGCAGGCCTGGGTGACGGCCGCGCTTCCGACCGTGATCACCTCCGCTCGTATCACGGGTGAGGGGTTTGTCATGGATATCGACTTCGGCGATACCGTGGTGACGGCGCAGCAATTCGCCATCGACTGGACCTTCGATGACATTCTCGCCCTCAGCCCGACGATCAACGGCGTGCCGCTCGGCGAAGAGCCGCCGGTCGAAGACCCGCTTGCAGGAACGGCAGGGCCGGACAGCATCCTGGGCACGGATGGCGATGACACGCTCGACGGGCTCGAAGGCGACGACACGATCCTGGGCGAGGAAGGCAACGATTCGATCGCCGGGAGCGCGGGTGATGACAGCCTCGGCGGCGGCGGCGGCGACGTGATCGCGGGCGGCCTGGGCGATGACTGGATCCGCGGCGGCGCGGGGCGCGATTCGCTCAGCGGCGGCGACGGGCTCGATACGATCATCGGGGCCAATGGCAACGATTTCATCGATGGCGGCGCGGGCAATGACGAACCGTGGGATGGTGCCGACAATGACACGATCCTCGGGTTTGATGGCGATGACCTGATCGGTGGCGGCATCGGCAACGATTCGATCCAAGGCGCAGCGGGCCTGGACGTGATCTGGGGCGGCGACGGGAGCGACACCCTGCGTGGCGGCGCGGAGAACGACACGCTCGGCGGCGGGACCGGGGATGACGTCGTGCTGGGCGCTTCGGGCGCGGATCAGATCTGGGGCGCATCAGGGCGCGACACGCTCAATGGCGGTGAGAACAATGACACGCTCGGCGGTGGCGATGGGGATGACATCATTCTCGGCGGCGAAGGCAACGACGTGATCTATGGCGGCAGCGGCGCCGACCGGCTCCAGGGCGGCGCTGGCAATGACCCCGTCTGGGGCGGGCCGGGGGGTGATGTGTTCATCTTCGGGGCAGGTGATGGTGCCGACGTGTTCGAGTTCTTCAATGCCGCGGACGGGGATCGCCTGCTGCTGACCGGCACGCTGTGGGGCGGCGGCCTCACGGCGGCTGATGTGGTGACGAATTTCGCCACCATCAACGGCGCGGGCAACGTTCAATTCGATTTCGCGGGTGGCGAAAGCTTCGAGCTGAACGGTGTCACCAGCCTGGCGGGTCTCGACTCGGTGATTGACATCGTCGGATGACCGCAACGCAGGCGAGCCGCGCGGATGGGTGCCTAACTCTCGCGCGGCTCACCGATCCTGCGGGAGCCGAGCCAGGCCATGCCGCCGGGATTGATCCGGTCGAGCCCGTCGAGGAGCGCGTAATCTTCGGCGTAATGCACGCGCAATCGGTCCTCGAGCGCGGGCGGAATCTCGGCCCGCTTGCGCAACCGCGAAACATTCTTGCGCGGCAGGGCATGCGCCACGCCGAGCGCGTCGCAGATCAGGGCGAACATTTCGGGCAGGCGGTGATAGGGGATGATGACATCGGCGAGCACCTTGCCCTGCGGCCCGCAGAACATATCCCGCTGAAGATAGGGCCGCCCGTCGGCGCGGCGGAAATTCCAGTCCTGCTGCTCCCAGAACTCGGCAAAGCTCATCTGAGGGGGGAGCGGGCTCTCGACCCGGTTCGACTTGCGGTAGCGGAACCACGAATCGATCCAGTCGAGCGGATCCCGCATCACACCGAACTTGAAGAAGAAACGCGGCCACTGGCCGGGCTGCGCGAAGATCTCGGGATGCGCCTCGATGGCGGCGTGAAGGGGCATGTGCTTTTGCTCGGGCGTCTCGGCGAGCACCACCTCCGAGACCGGGCCAAGCGCCGACTCGACCGAGGTCGAGGCCGTCTTGGTATTGGCCACGAAGACGAATTTCCGTTCCAGCCCGATCAGCATCGTCCAGCCTCCCAAGCCGCCGGTTAGCGCAAAGCGCCGCCTCGCACCAGCCTGCAAAACGGCGCGCGGGGTTTACTTGGCCCCTGCCCTGCGACAGAACCCGAAAGGTCCAGACCGTCAACTCCAAGGTTCCGCATGCCCGCCACCCCTCTCATCTCGGTCATCGTTCCGGTGCATGACGTGGCCGGGCATGTCGGCGCCTGCCTGCGCAGCCTGCGCGCCCAGACCTGTGCCGATTTCGAGGCGATCGTGATCGACGACGGCTCGAATGACGACAGTGCCGCGCGCGCGGTCGAGGCGATCGCGGGCGATGCACGCTTTCGGCTGATCCGGCAGGGGCATCGCGGGCTCTCGGCGGCGCGCAATGCCGGACTCGACCGCGCGCGCGGCCGCTTCATCGCCTTCGTCGATGGCGACGACCGGGTAATGCCGGATTTCCTCGCGCGCCTGGTCGTAGCGCTGGAGGAGAGCGGCGGCGACTGGGTGGCCTGCGGGCTGCGCAATGTCCATCCCGATGGCAGCGGCGAGACCCATTCCGGGATCCATGCCGCACCCGATCCGGACGTGCACCCGGCGCTGCGCCGTCATGCGTTCTCCGGCTGGCCCGAGGTGATCGCGCATTTTCCTTCGGCCTGGAACAAGCTCTATCGCCGCGCGTTGATCGAGGGGCTGCGCTTCGACGAGGGGACCTGGTTCGAGGATCACGGGTTCTTTCTGCGGGTCGCGGCGCGCACCGATCACCTCATCCATATCCCCGCGCCCCTCTATCTGCAGACGCGCGGACGGGCGGGCCAGATCACCGGCAACGACAGCGACCGCGTCTTCGAGCAATTCGCCGTGCTCGAGACCGCGCGCGCGATCATGGCGGCCGGACCGCATGACGGGGCCGAGGCCGCCTTTGCCACGCTTGCGCATCGGCTGATTGCCGAGCGGGCGCGCGTTCTGGCGGCCCCGGAACGGCGCGCGCGCTTCGCCCGTGCCGCCGCCCGGTTCCTGGCGGAGGCGGGGATAGACGCGGCGGCGGGCGATCCCTGCTGGGCCGAGGAGACACGGGGGCATTCGCCGCTTTCGGTGCTGCTGCGTTGGAACGGGACCGATCCGGAGCCGCTGCGCGCCACGCTCGGGGCGCTGGCGCAGGGCGCCGTGCTTGGGCAGGAGGTGGTGATCCTGTGCCCGGACGAGGCGGCCCGCCACCGCGCCGCCGCGCTCTGCCCCACGCCGCACATGCAGGCGCGCGTTCCGGGCGCGGATGGGCCCTTCACGGCGCTGCGGGGAACGATCATGCGCCTGCTGGCGCCGGGCGCGCGGCCCGATCCTCACGCGTTGCAGGCGCAGGCCCGCGCGCTACTGGCCTCGGGCGCGGATCTGGGGCTCGTCGGCGAGGCGGCGCCAGAGGGCGGACGATTCGAGCCAATGGCGGCGCTGGCGAAAGAGATCCACGCCGCCCCCCACCTCTTTCGCCGCGAGATGGCGCTGGCCCAGGGGCTGCGGCTCGGGTCCGGGACAAGCGAGGACGCGGCCTTCTGGCTGGCGGTGCGGCTCTGTGCCCGGCATGTGGTGGCGCTGCCGGGGCCCGGTCCCGCTCCGGCGCAGGAGGCCCCGCCCCTGCCCACGCCGCGCCGCGCCGCGGCGCTTCTGGCGGCGCATGACGTCGCGATGGCAGCACTGCCCGAAGCCGCGCGCGCGCGGTTGCCCGAGGGCTGGGAGCGGCGGCTTTTCCTGCGGGCGCTGTGGCGGAACTGGCAGGCAGCGGCAATCTGGCCGAGGGCCGCGCGGCGGCGCATGATGATCATCGCGCTGCTGGGGGCGCTGCGACGCGGCCTTGCCGGAATGGCAGACCCGCCTGCCGGATTCGATCCGGACATTCCTCCACGGCTCGCCCGGCTGCTCGGCCCGCGCGCGCTCTTGCCGCCGGGGGCCGCGCCCGAGCCGCCCGTGGCCGGACCGGTGCAGGCAGGCCGCGAGGGCTATGTTCCCTTCAAACCCGGCGGGACGGGCTGGCTGCGGTTTCGCGCCGATCTCGGGGCCGCGCGCTTTGCCAATCTGTCCTTCCTCTGCGCGGATGGCATCACCACGCCGCTTCATCTCTCGCTGCGCCGCGAGGCCGGACTTGCGGTGCTCAACGACCGTGATGCGGCCGGGCACTGGCACGAGGAGATCGCCCATGCCGTGCCGCTCGGACCGCGCCCGGTCGAAGGGGTGATCCGGTTCACGCCCGACGAGGTCCGGGTCACGCTCGACGGGGCAGAGGTGGCGTGGGTGCGGGCCGGGGCGCGCTTTGGCGGCCTCTGCAGGATCGCGCTCTTGGAATGCGAGGGACCGATCACGCTGCTGGACGTTCTCCCCGGCTGGACGGGGCGCGATCTGGCGCTCGATGCCCGGCTCATGCTGCGCGCGCCCGAGGGCGCATGTCGCCTGCGGCTCGGCCATGACGAAACCTTTCTGACGCTGGTTCCGGCGGTCGGCGTTCCGGGTCTCCTTGTGCCCCTGCCGGGATGGGTCTGGGCCGATCTGCCCGAGGGCTCCGCGCTCGAGATCAGGACGGAGGAGGGCGACGGCCTAGATCTGCGGATCACGCGGGAGGAGATGCGCGTCCGGCTGGAGACAGCGCTGACCCATCGGCTCGAACCGGGGGAAACGCTGGCCAGTCTCGGGGTATTGGAGCACCTCATGCATGGCGGTTTTACCCGGAGCCTCTCGTCCGACGCGCAGGCCCGCGCAGCGCGCATCGCGCGGCATTTCGGCTTGGCGCAAGAGCTCGACATCGCCGCCGTCCCGCCCGCCGCGCCCGCCATTCCCGACGACAAGCGCGAGATCCGGCGCGCGCTGGCCCGGTTTGCCGAGGCGATGACAGCTAGCCCCGCGCCTGATCCGCTGGGGGTGCTGGCCGATCTGGCGGTGCCTGCGGGCGCGCGCGGCGCGCTCTGCCTCGCGCTCTGTCCGTGGTTCGCGCGCGAAGCGCAGGACGGGGCGCGTTTCGCGGGCTATGTCGCGGCGGCGCGGGCGGCGGGTGT
>Ga0210039_1003461_pt1 | contig 12186 bp, 13 predicted proteins | sample CryGeyCG2114_250_3_FD_185460 | JGI IMG/M metagenome (GOLD analysis project Ga0210039, IMG submission 185460) | Groundwater microbial communities from aquifer - Crystal Geyser CG17_big_fil_post_rev_8/21/14_2.50 (SPAdes) (version 2) | ecosystem: Environmental > Aquatic > Deep subsurface >...
TGATGACTTGCTGGCGGAGTTTGCCGAGACGCAGCAGCAAGTCGTCTCCAAAGCGCTCAAGTGACACACCATCCGCCCCCGCCCCGCCGCCGTTGGCGCGCACGCGGGACCATGCAAAGGCCAGATTGTCGTCGGTGATAGCGAGGTGGAGGAGCATGGCGGGCTGACGCTGTCGGCTTGTTTTCTCCGATTGTGGCAGCGGATTTAAGCAGAGGTCACTGGAAGTCCCCACATGACAAGCTTGTGATGCACTGCCCGCAAATCGGCCGACTTAAAATGCCGATGCCGCGCTCGTAGAACAATGCGTCATCCGGTGGCTAAAGCCCGGTGCATTTCGAATGTTTTCGAAAAACTTTCCGGATGGCCAGACGATCAATACATCAGTTCGCCTTCTTAGTGCACCTCCACAAGGCTGGGAGATGAATGGACTCTTGGGGAAGGAAATGCGGGTGACGAATCGGAAATTCCGCCGGGTCGCGGCAGTTGTAGATGTTTTCGTCGGTGATGGCGAGGTGGAGGAGCATGGCGGAGCCCGTGTATTTTTCGTGACCTATCTACCGCTTGGTCAGAGTAAGCCAACTGCATGACAGGAGCCGCAAACCGACTCAATCTATCAACGCGACTTGTCGCCCCCGCGTCTTATGTGCCGATTTCGTTCTTTTCGGCGTTAGTGTTAAAGCCGATGACTTTGTAAGGGGATGTCGTGGTCACATACTGAAATTCCAGCGCGCGCAGGTTGAGGGTCACCAACGCGGCGGCAATGCTGGTGATTTTCGGCCCGGCAGTCACATCCAGCATGATGTCGCGAAGTTTGTACTCTTGCTGCGCATCCTTGATGACTTTGTACAGGCCATCCAGCATTTCTTCCAGATCCTCAAAATCCACAGCCACGGGCCATGATTTGACTTCCAGCTCCGGCAGGTAGTGATTGATCAGTTCCCGGCATTGCGGTAATTGAGCAAAGCTGCTCTGCTCGCCTTTTGAACCCAAAAGATAAACACGCTTGAGCTCGCTCTGATGTCTCTCAATCCCTCTCATGGTTTGTTGCCAGGGAAACCCTCTTAATTCCTGTTGCACCATCTCAGCGAAGTTTGGGTTCAATGAACTCGACTCGTACTCATACCCTTGGCCGGATTCTGAGATCCTCTTCACCAACTTCGAAATATCTTTGATATTGGAAATCGGCATGATCAGCACTTTGTGCCCACGCACTTTTTTAGTGGCGATATGGACGAAAAAATACTCCCTTCGCTGGACAAATGCCCACCATGAGCCACCAAAGAAAATCAGTAGCCCACCCAATGAAACAAACAATTGACCGTCTTTTAGTCCATCAGGAAGCCAAGCCCCACCAATCAAAATCAGTAGCAGTGGGCTGGTCAACTTCAGGAATCGTGTCAACTTTTTCAAATTGGTCATTACAGTCACACCTTGCTTGGTTTGTTTGATATCCAGCCTGTCAACGCTTCATGCTATCGGCAAGCGAACATCCAGCAGCTGGGTCAAGTTCCCTTCCATATTGACGGTCACTTCCACAGCCAGTTTTCCTTCCTTCAGTTTCTTGCTGCCTCGAATTTCATCCCCGAGATCCTTCAATATTCTTGTTGCTGCCTCCCCCGTCAACGGCGCAGTGCTCTTGCCATCAGCCAGTATTGCCGTAATTTGCTGCTTCCCCGCATCAAAGCGCAGTTTGGCAGGTAGATAGTTCTGCGCTGCGGCTTGTTTCAGTGCTTCCTTTTCGATCTTTTCGCTAAACTTTTTGTCTTCGATGAGGTAACCGTATCCCGCCCGCGTTTTGGCGCCGATGCCCTGGTCACCCAGTGCTTCGATCATCAGCTTTCGTGTGAACTGGAACCATCGCGCATCACCTTCTAGCACGAACAGGAAACTACCCCGAATACCTATCATGGCGTTGGGAACGGGGCTGTCGAGATCGGTTGCTGCGCCCTTTCCCCCGTAATAATCGGGATGGTGCGGTGTGACGATATCTGCGACAAACGGATGATTCTTGTGATTGCTGCCACCACTGTCCGGGATCCACCAAGCATCGTGAAATGAGACCAATCCTGACAGATCGGTGGTGCCAAACAGGTCATCCAGAATCGGATTGTCTTTCCATTCCGGTTTGTTCCTTTGTAACCAGCCACGAACCACCCCTTTGATACTGGAGCCGGGCAAATAGGGCACTCCGTAGGTATGGTGCACCGCGCAACCAGTTTCAAGCGCGCCGCCGCCGGCAAGTCCAATCAATAGTCGCCCCTCGACTTTCATCGCCAACTGCGAGAAGCGGCTGGCATCTTTCGTATTGTTCAACCAGCGCTCGTATGAGTGACTGTAAAAATCTCCAGCGGGAACCTTGCAGATTCGGTCAAGGTGTTCGCTCTTACCGCCAGCACCTTCGTTGCTGGCATCCGTCTTGACATAATCGGTCCAGCCACGTTGCAACAACAGGCCGGGATGACCATCTGTAGCGGCCTTGAGCGAAGCGCGTAAATCTTTGCGTACGAGTGCAGTCATTCCTTCTCCTCCTCGCCGGTGGCATCCACCTTCAACACCCCCTGCACATAACGCTTGATCCAGCCGGCGGCTTCCAGGCTACGGCGGGTAAGCAGCATAGTTTGGGATAGATCGGCGGCTATGACATTCTCATGCAGTTTCTCGCCGCTCATGTTGTCCAACAGTTTAGCCAGGTCGTCGAGCAATGCGATATGGTGGACTTCTCCCTTGGCTATCAGAAAACCGGTAGCCTGCGCCAAACCATTTTGCAGGATCAGGACAGGCAACTTGTGTGCGAGCGAGCCGTATTCTTTTTTCTTGTCAAAATTAAATCGCGCATCGACTAACGCATAAGCTTTTTGTGCAACATCGTGTGTGCGAATTTTCATGCTTGACCTCCGGCAAGGAAGCGCGTCAGCCCTCGACCGACACCGGCTTTGCCACCCAACTGCAACAGGGTATTGGTCGGCATCTTTACTGCCAGATCATCGGCCTTGGTTCCTTCTCCCTTCACGCGCGAGTCGCTCAGCGCATAGATCCCCCACAGCACGGTTTCGGCAGGCAGGTTCTCTTCGTACCAAAGCGCACCTTCCTTGACGACACCGGTCTGGTCGTCGATCGCGATGCGGGCGCGGATCTCGGTGGCTGTTTCGGCAAGGAAGGAGAATACCGAGTCGGGCAGAATGAGGAATCGCTGCTTCATGTCTTCTTGCGCGACAGCATCGTCCGCAAACACTGCGGCGGCGATCACACCGGCCCATTGCTCGACCTGAGGGTTTTGCTGCGGCGTAAGATCGATCTCTTCAAGCACGATCTTTCCGGAAAGCTGATTCACGTTGCCGCTTGTATACAGCGCTTGCGTGTCAGTCGGCACCGGGACAACTGGGGCCCCCTTCGAGTCGGCAGCATAACGCTTGAGGATGAACGGACAAGTCGCGTAGGCAACGATACCGGCCAGTGCTCGGATCGGCAGCAATAGCAGGTGTGCGTCACCCACTGCCAAGGCACCGGCATGCGCGTCTTCGGCACCGCCGATGCTGCGCGGACCAAACAAGGTTTTTGCCAGTTCCTTGTTGTCAGCTTCGATTCCACTGCGCAGCACACCACGCAGTGAAGAGCCTGGCACCAGAGGCAAATTGGTTGCGCGATCACGGGCAATGGGCAGGTCGATGACGCCAGCCGACTGACCGGTACCGCAGTGCAGGGCCGAAAGTGTATGCAAGTGATAGAGACGGGATTTCATCAAATAGTCCTTTCAAAAATTCAAACAGGTTTCCAAGGCTGCGGCAGTACCAAACCGAAGCCATCGCGTTGGTCTTGGGGATCATCCGCCAACGAAGTCAGCCACAGGGCCGCAAGGTCGGCTTCGCCTTCAAGTGCATACCAATACACTGCACCGGCGGACACCAGCTTGCGCCCGGCTCGTGGTTTGCGCTGCGCCAGATCCCAACCGGAATGTGGTTGCCAGCGATCGAGCGCGGCAGCACACAAACGCAGTCCGGAAATTTTGGGCGGCTGCCAACCGGCGGCGAACAGCGCGGGAGTGAGCAAGGTCAAAGTCAGGCCCCCAGCTTCCCGGATGTTGGTAGCCAGGTCGGCAGGCATCGCAGGCCAGAGATCGAAAGGTGCTGTTTCAATGGCGGACAGGCGACGCTCGCCGCCGAGTGTTATGAGACCGGCATCAATAGCGCCATCAATACGACCGACCAGGCCAATGCGTTGGTCAGGGAATCCCGGCCCTGCATCGGCGCGGCTCCTGAGATCCAGCCCGGCGGTCTGGAATAGTTTGCCGGCCTCGGCTGCCTGTGTTTCGACTTTGATGCCAACATGTGTGCGCGTATCGTCTGGCAGCGGCGTCCAGCCGTTGCGCTTGACCTGCTCAATAGTCAGCCCTGACGATTCTGCATTGCGCCATGACAACAGATCGGAGAGCGCCCACCAGCGCGGACCGGGTGCCGGCTTGCTCTGCACGGCTTCGGTTAGTTGTACCGGCTGCAAGCCCCCCGGCAAGTCGCATCCCTCCCCTGCGGCTAACTTGCTTGGGGCAGCGCGCACCAGACGTGCCGCAGTCTTACCGGCATTCCAGAAATAAAGCGCATCGGCTGGTTTGGGTACAAGCAGCTCCGGATGCTCCCCCAAACGGACGGGCAGCGGCCCTGCCACAGCGAGATTCGCCAGTTCAGGGCCAAGCGGTTTATCCTCTGTCTCGGCATGGGCTGTGCGCAATGTGCCCGCCAGTGTGGAGGGAGGCGGGAAACGCGCCTCATCCGCACCAGCCTGGCCGTCGAAGGGGCGACCGGTACGGATCACCAGCGGCGCTTTGGGTTCGATGATGTAGGTATGCATTGTCATTCGAGGACTCCAATATCCGATTGTGTGCGGGCTGACAACCAGCGGGCGATGATGAGTTCGTCGGCAAGTTGGGCGAGCCCGACTTGTTCGGCGCGGCGTTTGACGAGGGATTTCAGTTCATTGCTTAATTCGCCATCGCCGCCACGCTGGCGGGCACGGGCGAGTGTACGGTCCAGTTCCGCAGCATGAATGCCAGATAGCACAACATCTTTGTCACTTGCCCAGTCGAGCCGCAATGCGATGCTGCGCAGGTCATAACCGAGGCGCGAGGGGCATGGTTGCTTTTCATCACGATAGGCATTGATGAAATCCGTCATGGCACACAGTCCGTCCTGATCGTCCCAACGGCAACGCCAATTCATTTCGGCACCAGAACGGACACCCAGCCGGATAGCCAGCGCGTTGCGCGGTTGTTTTTCACTGTTGCCCTTTGCAACGTGCTCTGCTTCATCAGCCCGGGCGCGCAGTTTTCCCAACGGTTCGACCAGATGGCCAATGCCCAACCCCACCGAGAGTGTCGGGCGTTCGGCTGCCGGCAAACCGCGTTGTTCGGCCACGCTGTTCATCGCCTGCTTGAAGCTGTCGGCCAATTCGTTTGCGCAGGCCACGGCAGTTTGCAGCGGCAACATCGCCAATACATCGTCACCGCCCGCATAGATGGCATGACCACGATGATTGCGGACGATGCTACGCACTGATTTGGCGAAACCATGAAGCGCCCTTGAGATCGCGCGTGATTCATCAGCGCTGGTGGCTTTGCTCAACAATTCGCCCATGCGATCTCCATCCGCCTTCAGGATGACGGCGTAAGGAACAGGCTGGCTGTCGATGGTGCGAAGAACCTTTTGCAGTGCCTTAAGTTTGCTCTTGTCGGCATCGTCGAGTTCTTTGGCCGCCAGTGCATTGTCGAGCCGAAAACCGAACAGCAATTGCGCATCGTAGGGCAACTTCTTATATTTTCCGGCGTTGCCCTTGACCTGGGTTGCGAGTCCCGGCTCGACCAGCTGATCGTATGCAGCAGAAATCTGCTGGCATTGCGCTTCGTTCAGCGATTCGATCCACGCATCGGCTGTAATACGAGAATAGGCGGTGAATTGCTCGAAGTCCCCGGCCATGCGCTTTGCCACGCCCAGCACATCGAGCTCTTCCATGCCACTCAGTCCAAGTTTTCGCAAGGCCGTTTTGTATCGCGCTTCACTGCGCTTATCGTGTGGCAGATTGATGACTGATTCACGCGCACCGTCGAGCGAGGATTTTGGGATGCCGAAGCCGAGACCTGTCGCCGTCACGGCGGCAGGCAAGAAATCTCGCGTCGCCTTCCTCGCTGCGAGCAAACCACCCAGCCGCTCTGATGCTGAGGTATAACTCGACTCACCATTCCCGACTTTTACCCACGCACCGAAAGCTTCCAGAATGTCGCCGGATTGCGCCTTCCAAAGATCCTCATGAAACGGCAGCCCTGCCAAATCTTTCTTGGATTTTTCGCAAAGCGTCTCGATCCGCCTGACGGCAGCCTGCTTCGCCGCATCGATCAATTTCCACGCCGCATCATCGCCACCCAGTTCGATTTCGGCACGCAGGATGTTGGCGATATTGGCATCGTCGTCACGGGGCTTGTCGCAAGCTTCAAGTTCGGTCTCGCTATCCGGGCAAGGGAAGATCAAAGCACCTTTGTGTTGGTCGTTAATGACCTTGGCTGCTGCCTTGGCCGCTTCGTTGAGCAACCACGAGCCGCACCATAGATCTCGCGTACGCCGTGCGGCACCGATCAGGCTTTGCACCGGACCGAGAGAGAGTGTGACAAGATATTTCGCCATCACTTGCCCTCCGCGAAAAATTGCATGAAGGCGGAGAGTGGGTCGTCGGCGCGCAAACTTCCGTCCGCTTTGACCATAGGGCCGGGTGCACCTTGTTGATTTGGTCTGATGTACCTAGCCTTGTCTTGCTGATCATTTATGTTGCCAGGCCAATGGCTGGGGATTTTTCCGGGCAGACTCTTGTAGCGTAGCGGCATCGTCAATGCCTCCTTCCATGTCGGCAAAAGCAATGCTGTGGCACGCCAATGCCTATCCATCCACGTGGGACCTAGAATCAGTGGACTTGCCATTCTCTCCGCTGTTGCCGGTAAGAGTTCCGTGCGTTTATTGTCAGGCTCGGACGTCTTGTGGAAGTCGAAGATGATTGGCATGCCAAAAGCTGCTCTTGGGAAAACATTTCCACTCTTGTGCTCAGGCATATGTCGTCCATCGTCGTTCTTGTTCGTGTCTCGGCGCAACTGGTCCGGTTCCGGCCAGAAACTTCTGCCAGGTCTCGGGTTCCCGTCATTTCTGGCAAATCCCGGCCCCTGACGAAACTTCATAAGCCTGGCATTTGCTGTTTTCCAGGCTTCTATCGGTGTGCTTTCCTGTTTTTCAGCATGCATGACTCGACACCCCGCCCTCTCGATTTCCTTGTTGGTGACCAGCCCAATTTCATCGCAACGGACAGCACCGAATCCGCGTCTGGTACGTGCACCAAGGCCGCCGAATGCCACCCACCAGCGAAGGCTTGCATCAACCTCTTCAGCAATAGTCTTCGGATAGCGTATGCGCAGGGAAAATTCAAAACCTTCCTGAAGCCACTGTGCTTCACCATTGTTTGCAGCCGCTCCGAATCCATAGGAAGCGGATTTTCCATAAGGCTGGCTTTTAGATGAAACCAAGCCAACCTTTCCATTTGATTGAGTAATGTGCACATCGACCTTACTCGCCGTCGGGGACTTGTCGCCGATGCCGCCCCAGATCGCCGTTTCACGCGCGAACATTTCTTGCGATGACTTGAATGGCCCACAGGCGATACGCCACCAGAATCGAAGCTGGCCGCGTATCGAACTGGCACGAATCGGCATTTCCTTATCTACTTCACCCCGTTTTACGCCGCCCCCATACATTGGCGTAACAAGGCGGCACTCATAAGCCTTCCAGCCTGTATCGACTGCTTCGAGTTGCTTCATGAGCGCATCGATACTTTCTGTCAGTTGAACTCGTCTTCCCATGCTGTTCTCCATTCACTGAAACTTATTGTGGTTCGATATCGATCCCGCCGAACCCGAACGCCGTCTTCCCGCCCACCTGGATCAGTTCGGCCAATCTCAGCCAGGGCAATGAGCGTCGCGTGTCGCCTTGATAGTCAACCTGCCCGGTCAATCCTTCGAACTGCATTTGCTGGCCGCTGCGTGCCGATCTGCGTTCAATCGTGAATGGGATGACGTTGGCACTTGCGATGTTGACCGCCTCGGCTTCGGCGAATAGCCCTGCCCGTTCGCTTTTTGGTAAGGGGGTGTCTGCCTGGGCGGCATGCGCCAATTGGTCGATCCGACTCATTACTCTGCGCATGAGCTGGGCATAGCACGGTGCGGTGCGGAGCAGTTCGCCGCCCTCTTTGATGCGTAACGGAGTGGTGAATCGCACGGTGCTATGCGCGCCAGGGGCTGGTTCTTCATGCAGCCAGCCTGCAAGGTCATGCGCTTGCGGCAAGGTGATGAAACCTTGCTCGGTGGTAAAGAAGCGGACCTCCGACTCGGGGGAGAGGTGGCTGATTGCGATGACGTCGTAGCTGCCGCCGGGGCGCAGACCGATCATGCCAAGTTCGGCGATGGCTTGTGCGACAGCGAGTGCGTATTCGATCCCGGCTCCGAACAAGGTCATCCGCAATTCAAATATCGCCCCGGCTGGGTATTCGGCCTCGGCTGGTGGCAGGATGGCGTAGAGCCTGGATTCGGGCTCGGTCTGGTAGAGCGTGGCAAAGGCTTGGGGCGATGCCTTGGCGAGCATCTGCCCGATCCCGCCATGCCAGATGCTGCCGGAAAAGCCAGGGAAACGTATGCCGCTGGAACGCAATGTGAAGCGCAGCGGGAGCATGCGCAGCGGTTGTGAAGCTTGAACCATTCCCATCTCAGTCATTCCCGCCAAGAAAAAGTCCCTTGATCTCGATCTTGTCTTCTGGATAGGTCAAGGCATACTTTTTCAGGTTGCCGCGATCACCCTTGATAGCGTGCAGTTCAAACGGGTGGCCGCGATGCTTGCCAAGCTCTTGCCGTATCCCGCCGTTGACGTGGTGTCGCATGTTCGCCCAGTCGTCCTTGCCGAATCCTTCTGCGAAAGCGCGCCTTGCTTCTTCGTAATCCGGGTGCATACGGTCATTCCCCAGCACAGCCAGATAGGCGGAAAAATATTCGTTCATTTGCGGGTTATCGCGACCCAGCGTGTCTTTCCAGCTGATCCACGCTGCATCGCCGTGCGCCAGCCTGCGCTGTGCATGCCAGGTGTAGAAAGCCAGTTCGCGCGGTGAAAACTTGACCGCCACCCCGCCGCATATAAGCTGGCGATTCGGTATGTCGATCTTGAGCAAGCTGTTTGGCAAGCTCTGCTGTACCGCCTGCACGGCATCGGTATAACTTGCCTTGCCATCCAATAGTTCCGAGGGGAGCCCTTCGCGCAAGCGCACAAAGGGGATCTCTGCCAGCCAGATCTTTGCGTCGTCGGTGGTGATGGGCCGTTCATCCACAAGCGCGCCGACCATGCTTCTGGCAAAGATCGTTTGGGATGCCGGCGGTTTGTAGAAGAATTCGCGGTGACCTTCGAATTCGGGCGAGACCAGGACATGGGACAGCCGGTCCTGCTCCCTGCCATACAGGGAAAGTCCATAGCCGAGATAGAAGCCCATGGTCTTGCGCCCGCCAGCCAGACAGGCATGGATGGCACAGTCTTCATCCTGTGTGAAGGAACGCAGCCAGGCCACGATCTGGTCGGCGGCATTCTCATTGTCTTCGGGCGAGACGATGTCCTGTAGCGGCTTTCCCGTGACATCGGTGAGTATCTTTACATTCTCCGGCGGGAATGCGATCTGCCCCGCAAGCCCGTAGTCATGACAGAACTCATGGAACTTGCCTTTGGTTTTATCCAGAAGCTGCAAGCGGATGCGGTGCGCACCTTCCGTGGTTGTGACGACATGGACTTCCGTCGGCACGAAAGGCTGCGCACTTTGCGTCAGCGCATAGAGCGTCTCGGTGAGAATCTGTGGTGTGGTTCCTGCCACAGCAAGTAATACACGACGTTCGAATTCGTGTGGTGCACGTTGTTTCGGTTGCAACGAATCAGCTCCTGTTTTTATTTTTGCTTTTCCTGTAGCAGGCCAGACTGTAATTCGGCACTGCGAACAGGGTCAAGGTGTTTTTCACATTCATTTCAATCATCGAACAGCGATGATGAAAAAGTGTCGTCGAACGAGGAGAAAGTGTCGTCGGAAATGGATGAGAAGCCGTCATCGAACGATGAACTGCTCGTGCCGTACAGATTCCCCTCGATATCGAGACACCCGACCATGGGCAGGCCGGAAGCGGGATTGATGCTGCCACACCCCATGTCATCGTCATCGAAGCTGGAGATCGAGCTGCTCCAATCCTCCGAATCGTCATCCCCCATCAGCCCGGAGGCGGTTGCCGCTCCGGTCAGCAGGCTCGATGTGTCTTCCTCCGCATTGCGATCACCCGTGCTGGCGCCGGTGAATGAATTTCGAGACCCTCCGCTTGCCGTAGAAGACAGTACCAGCACTACAAAAATGACACCTATTATTAACAGTGACGTAGCCATTTTTACCCCATGCATTCCATCGTGAGTTGGATTCTAGTCGCACGATTCCTTCGGAAGGCACTGACAAGCTTGTCCGACACCATACAGCCGAAAAAAAGACCAGCGATGCTGGCCCAGTTGGGAGGGTCCTAAAAAGATGCCTGGTTCACGGTTTTTTGAAGCTGTGCTGAAGGTGTTGTAAAATACGGTGGGCATCTTTGTGTGTGCCTTACTCCTGATCGATATGTCGGAAGGACAGGAAAGCTGATTTGTGGGCTATTTTCCTGGCATGAGCAATTCACACGGCTCAACCTGAAGCGCGGTGGCAATTTTTCCGATGCTCCCCATCGATACGTTCCAGATGCAACGATCGACCGCCGAAATATAGGTGCGGTCCAAGACGCATCTGAACGCCAAGTCTTCCTGCGAAAGAGATTGCTCACGCCGAATGCGCCGAAAATTCTGCATAAGGATCTTTCGCAGATATTGCTTTTCTGGGGACTGCCTAGTACCGGCTGCACGTTTTGTCGGCAATCTTGGTTGCGGAAAGGCTGTTTGCTGGATATTAGGAGGGGCGACGGGCGGAGCGTAGGGCTTACACCTCGCCCCAGCCAAGTTCGTTCCGCATATCCGGTTGCGTGGCAGTTCCGAGGACTACCGATGCCGAATGTTTTTACGGTTAAGCCAACAACTCACGGACAGCAGCAGGAACCCACCACCGTTCCGGGCTGTATCGCAAATTCCACAAAACGATGCTTGTAGAATGCTATCAGATAGTATATTTTGATGGCATTGAGGGTTCACAAGACAGGAGGCCATCATGGCAAATCTTACAGTTAGAAATTTATCCGACGAGGTGCATCGCGCGCTTCGTGTGCGGGCGGCTCATCATGGCCGCAGCACCGAGGCTGAAATCCGCGACATTTTGGAGCGCGTGGTGAGGCCCGCGCAACGTATCCGCATGGGCGATGCCTTAACCAGGATTGGTCGCAGCGTCGGACTCACGGATGCCGAAGCCGAGCACATTAACCAGCTCCGAGACAAGACCCCGGCCGAACCGATGAGGTTTGAATGATCGTTCTCGATACCAATGTTGTTTCCGAGGCGATGAAACCATCAGCACATCCGAACGTTCTGGACTGGCTGAATCAACAGGCAGCAGAAACGCTTTTCTTGTCCAGCGTGACGCTGGCCGAGCTGCTGTTTGGCATCAGTGCTATGCCGGCTGGCCGGCGCAAAGACGCATTGGCCGACACGTTAAATAGGTTGCTGGTGGAACTCTACGGTGACCGCATCTTGCCGTTCGATGCCGACGCGGCCCGCTGCTATGCGCAGCTCGCCACAAAGGCCCGGGCGGCGGGGAGGGGATTACCCGCGCCGGATGGCTATATCGCTGCAATTGCCAGCGCTAGGGGATTCATGGTTGCCACCCGCGACACAAGCCCTTTTGAAGCCGCAGGCGTCCCGACTATTAACCCTTGGAATAGCCAATGACCCGGTGCGCAAAAAAACCCCGCCGGTCAGGGCCTGTCGATTCGCCAGTCGAATACGCTCACTTTTTCTCCCGCAACACGGCAATGTTTCCGCGCAGCTCGGCGGCCTCCTCCCTTGCTGTAGCAGATGCTTTGCGCTCTACCGCCAGCTCTGCTCGAACCTTTTCAATCTCCGCCTCGATGCGCGGCACCGCCTCAAGTCTCAATTCTGCCTTGGCCAGTTGAATTCGCGCCTT
>Ga0210039_1003464_pt1 | contig 12182 bp, 14 predicted proteins | sample CryGeyCG2114_250_3_FD_185460 | JGI IMG/M metagenome (GOLD analysis project Ga0210039, IMG submission 185460) | Groundwater microbial communities from aquifer - Crystal Geyser CG17_big_fil_post_rev_8/21/14_2.50 (SPAdes) (version 2) | ecosystem: Environmental > Aquatic > Deep subsurface >...
AGCAAAGCGAACGCGTCCGCAACTGGATGCGCGAAAACGGCGTATCGGTACTGATGGGCGTCGTTCTTGCGTTGGCTGGGATCTTTGGCTGGCGTCAATGGCAGGATTATCAATCGACCCAGGCAATGCTGGCCAACGAGTATTACGCGTCGGTGCAGCGTGAGGTCGAAGCGGGCAATCTCGAAGCGGCGAGACAGCAGTTCACAACCCTGCGCGAAGCCGTTGGCGAGCATGGCTATATCGCGCTCGCGGGGCTCTTGATTGCAGGTGAGCACGCGGCCCGCGGCGAGCTCGATGCGGCTGCCGATATCTACGCCGAGCTGCGTAAGAGCAAATCCTGGGATGCGCTTCAGCCGCTGTTGCGAATCCGCCATGCGCAGGTCGAGTTGGCCCGCGGTCAAGCCGATGCTGCGCTGGCGCTGTTGCAGGGCGAGGCTCCGAGCGGATTCGAAGGGCTATGGCAGGAACTGCGTGGCGATGCGCTGCATGACCTCGGTCGGCATGCCGAAGCGGTCGAAGCCTATGCTGCGGCGGTGGAGCGCTATCAGGGCGAAGGCAATGATGTGCGCATGACGCAGACAAAGCTCGAGCATTCGCGCTCACTGGCAGGAAACGCGGAGCCATCATGATTCGTTCTGGTCGTTTCGTCTCGCTGTTGCTGGCCCTGTTGCTGGTTTCCGGTTGCGGCGTCTTTGGCAAGAAGGGCGCCGAAACCAAGCCAATGGAGCTTGAAGCGATCGCGTCGAGCCTCAAGGTCGACCGGATCTGGTCGCGCTCGGTCGGTAGCGGGCCCGGCAGCAGTGGTTCGGGATTGAAGCCCGTATTTGTGGACGGCAGCATCTGGGTTGCCGACCACAAGGGTCGGATCGAAGCCCTGAACCCTGGAAGCGGTCAGCGCGAGCAGTTCATTGATCTCGATCTCGAGCTTTCAGCCGGACCTGCTGTTTTCGATCGCCAACTGGCCGTTGGCACCATCAACGGACAGGCGGTGATGCTGGACCGGGCCAGCGGAGACGTGCTGTGGCGTGCTCAACTTTCTTCGGAGATCCTGGCTTCGCCGCGGCTGCGCGACGGCATTCTGATCGTGCGCTGCATCGACGGCCGGATATTCGGTCTTGATGCCGATGACGGTCGCCGGGTCTGGGTCGCTGACCGCAGTGTGCCGTTGCTGACACTGCGCGGCAATTCGACCCCGCTGCTGCGCGGTGGGCAGGTTTTTATCGGTCACGATGATGGTGCTGTGACGGCGTTGGATGTGACGACCGGCGAGCGCCTGTGGGAACAGCGTATCAGTACTCCGGAAGGGCGCAGCGATCTGGACCGCCTGGCCGACATCGACGGGCCGATGGCGATCGTGGGGCTCGATCTTTATGCGGTCACCCGGCATGGCAGACTGGCTTCGATCGCGCTGGATTCAGGGCGGCTGCTGTGGGTCAAGGACCTGGCTTCACACTCTGGAGTCAGTGTTTCACGCACCCGATTGGCCAGCGCCGATACCCGAGATCGGGTCTGGATGCTTGATCGACGCAGTGGTTCCAGCCTCTGGACCAACGAGAAGATGTTGCGCCGCCACCTGACCCGGCCGGTATTTCAGGGCAGCTTCGTGGTGGTCGCCGACCGCGAGGGCTACCTGCACTGGCTCTCGGCCGAAACCGGCGAATTCGTGGCTCGTGAGCGGGCCTCGCGCAATCCACCGGCGGCCGCGCCGCTGGTGGTCGACAACACGGTATTCGTGATCGATCAGGACGGCAAGATGTCGGCCTGGCGCATCGGCGCTGGTAGTTGAGGAGGAATTCGTGAGCCAGGGCGGCCTTCCGGTCGTGGTGATTGCGGGCCGTCCCAACGTCGGCAAATCGACCTTGTTCAATGCCTTGACCCGAACCCGTGATGCGCTGGTTGCAGATCAGCCCGGGGTGACCCGGGATCGTATTTATGGCCGTGCCCGTTTGAGCGAACGCGACGTGATCCTGGTCGACACCGGCGGCCTCGATCCGGATACCGATCCAATGATCCAGGGTGCGGGACGTCAGACCCGAGTTGCGCTGTCGGAGGCGGACCTGATCGCTCTGGTGGTGGATGGGCGTGGCGCGGTCAGTTCGGAGGACCTCGAGATCGCCGCTCGGCTCCGTGTGCTGGGAACGCCGGTCGTGGTCGTGGTCAACAAGACCGACGGGATCGATATCGAGGGTGCCCTGGCCGAGTTTTCCGCGCTGGGTTTCAAGGTCTCGGTGCCGATTGCTGCCGCGCATCGGCGCGGACTCGACCGTCTGGCGGACCGGATCGTCGAGGCCTTACCCGAGGAACGACCCGAAGATGTCGTGATCAATGTCGCCGATGTCATCCGCCTGGCGCTGATCGGACGCCCCAATGTCGGTAAGTCGACGCTGCTCAATCGTCTCACAGGAGATGAGCGGGCGATGACCGCGGACCAGCCCGGGACGACCCGGGATCCGGTCGCGGCCGACCTGGAGCGGGGTGTGCGCAGCTATCATCTGGTCGATACGGCGGGCATCCGCCGGCGTCGCCACAAGCATGAAGCCGTTGAGTCGCTCAGCACCATCAAGGCAATGCAGGCGATGGAGCAGGCCGATGTGGTCTGTTTGCTGCTCGATGCCGATGAAGGGGTCACTGATCAGGATGCTCGCCTGGCCGGGCACGTGGTCGATGCCGGGCGCGGAATCGTGATCGTTCTGAACAAGTGGGACCAGCTCGATGGCCGCCGCCGACAGCGCTGTCTCGAGGAAGTCGGCGATCAACTCCGTTTCGTCAACTGGGCCCCGGTGGTCATCCTGTCCGCGCTGCATGGTAGTGGCACGGCGCAGCTGTTCGACGCGATCGAAACCGTGCACGATGCGGCCTGTCGCTCGCTGTCCTCGGGCCGTCTGAGCCGGGTGCTGACCAAGGCGGTTGAAGCCCATTCTCCGCCGGTGGTCCATCGATTCTCGGCAAAGCTCCGCTACGCCCATCCGGGTGGCAATTTTCCGACCCGGATCGTCATTCATGGCAATCGCACCGAGCACGTGCCCGAGTCGTATCAGCGCTACCTGGTCAATCGCTTCCGTGCCGAATTCGATCTGCCCGGCGTGGCGATCCAGCTGGTGTTTCGCGATTCGGACAATCCCTACGCCGGCCGCCGCAACAAACTGACCGGACGGCAGATCAAGCGCCGCCAACGTCTGCGCAAGCACCATGGCTGAGGGCATCTCGCCCGACGACGCTCTGCGTCGGGTGCTCGCAGGTGAACTTCGGTTGGTGGATCTGCGCGGTCGGGCGGAAGTGTTGGGCAGTGGCGCCATCGAAATCGCCGAGCCGCTCGCTGACCGGCAACTGCTGCAGGTCCTGGCCGAGAGTGGCCAGCCGGTGGCCCTGCTGTGCCAGCGTGGTGTGCGCTCGGCGCGCCTGTGCGCCGAAGTTTCCGATTCCAGCCCGGTGGGTGTCCTGAACGTTGCCGGTGGCTTCGATGCCTGGCGCAAGGCGGGTCTGCCGGTGAGCGAGCCGCGAACTCCATTTTCGGCCCGGGAAAGGGAACGCTATTTGCGCCATTTCGCCTTGCCTGAAATCGGTGAGGCAGGTCAACTCAAGCTGCGCCAGGCCTCGGTTCTGTTGGTCGGGGCCGGAGGGCTGGGTTCACCCGCCGCCTTGTATCTCACTGCTGCGGGCCTGGGGCGGATCGTGATCGTCGATGACGATCGGGTCGAGCGCAGTAATCTGCAGCGTCAGGTGCTGCATTCCGAGACGGGTATCGGTTGCCTGAAGGTCGATTCCGCCAGTTCCCGTCTGCACGCGCTCAACCCGGATGTCATGATCGAGACACAGCCACAGCGCCTGGGGCAAGAAAATGTCGATGCCTGTGTCGCTGATGTCGATCTGGTGATCGACGGATCCGACAATTTTCCGACCCGCTACCTGCTCAATGCCGCCTGCCTGCGCCACGCTCGACCTCTGGTATATGGCGCGGTCGAGCGGTTTTCCGGTCATCTCGGGCTGTTCGCGCCTGGTCAGCCGGGCCAGCCCTGCTATCGCTGCCTGTTTCCAGACAGCCCGGGTCCGGGCGAGGCGCCGAACTGTGCCGAGGCCGGCGTGCTGGGAGTGATGCCGGGCATCGTCGGCACGCTGCAGACCCTGGAGGCGCTGAAACTGCTGCTTGGGCTCGAAAACAGCCTGCTCGGACAGTTGTTGATCATCGACGGCTTGCAGATGACGTTCCGCCAGGTTCAGGTTCGAAAAGACCCGGAATGTCCGGACTGCGGGTCCGGCCGTGGCATAGCGGAGACATGAAATCGAGGGCATGCCCTTGAAAAACTTCGAGTCAGCATCATTTCCTGATTGGGGCCGCCGAAATCGGGGCCCGGTGGAATCGACCTTGGTGTGGTTCCGTTCAACTAGACCTGTTGCTCGATGGAGGATAGAAAGATGACGACGTTCGACCTTTCCCCGCTGTACCGAACCGCGATCGGTTTCGATCGCCTGGCCGACATGCTCAGCAACGCTCAGCGCGTCGAAGCAGGTGGATACCCGCCTTACAACATCGAAGCCCATGGCGATGACCGCTATCGCATTTCGATGGCCGTGGCCGGCTTTGCCGAAAGCGATCTGGAAATTCTGACCGAACAGAACACTCTGGTCGTGTCCGGCTCCCGAGCCGACGATGCTGAGCAGGAGGAACGCGAGTTCCTGTATCGCGGCATCGCAACCCGTGCTTTCGAGCGCCGCTTCCAGCTCGCCGATCATGTCCGTGTGACTTCGGCTCGGTTGGAAAACGGCCTGCTGCACATTGACCTGCAGCGTGAGCTGCCGGAGCGGATGAAGCCGCGCAAGATCGAGATTGGCAATGCCCGGCCAAGCCTGGAGGGTGATGTGGATCCGGTCAGCGCCGCCTCGCGCAGCGAAGCAGCCTGAGCCGGGGCCGGGTCCGATCCGGACCCTGACTCCTTGCCAACAGCGCCGGCCCGTGTCGGCGCTGTTGCTTTACGGCCCGGGTTTCAATGGCAAAGGGCGAATATGAATTCCTGCATGCCGTTGTTGAGCAGCACCGTGCGCTCGACCCTGAATTGGGGCATCGCTTTCTCCAGCGCCTTGGGACTGTAGCGCGGTGCCGGCACCAGAGTGCTGGAGATTGTGGCTGCATGCAGCGCGCCGTCGCGATCGAAACGCCATGAACCCGGCTGTGCCGGCATGCCCGGGGCCGCATAGTGCACCAGCGCATGCATCCGGCACTGTGGCGCGGCATGCGAGGCGAGTCGCTCGGCCAACTGCCGTATTTGCGGAGCGTCGAGGTAATCGAGCAGGTCCCAGGCGAGGATCCGGTCGACGGGAGAATGCCAGTTCTGCGGCGGCAGCTGCGCGTCAGGCAGGTACCATTGGGTCGGCAAGACCGCTCTGGATGCGGGCAGGTCGGCGACAATCAGGCGTGCGCGCCGGTTTCGCAGCCGCAGCAGCAAGCCGTTCTGGGCGGTACCCAGGTCGAGCCATACGCGATGACGCGTGGCGTCGGACTCGACCAGCAAGTCCTCCAGCAGTGGCACCCGAACCCGGGCCGAGTCCTGCCCGGTCCGGCTCCCAGCACGAGCTTCGATGCCCTTTTCCGGAGCCCCCGTGATTGGAGCGGGCGAACTCAGCCGTGCGTCCCCGAGCCGGACTTTCCGGGCGCCTGGGCATTCCTGGCTGCTTCCGCGACCGGGCGTTCGGCCGGGGTCGCCGGCTTGACCGAGGAGGCTGCAGGTGTGCCGAAGGCCTTGCGAAACGCCTCGTTTTCGGTGTCCATATCGATGGTGCCGCGGAACCGGGCGCCGTCTTCGAGACTGATGCGCGGCGCAAAGATATTTCCGGTGATGCGTGCGGTCTTGCGGATGCTGATCCGTTCCGAAGCGTACAGGTCGCCGTTGACGGTGCCATCGACAAGGATGGTATGGGCGTAGACTTCGGCGTCGATCGAGCCTTTGGCGCCGACAGTCAGAGTGTTCTTCTTCAACTGAACGGTGCCCTTGAACTTGCCTTCGACTACAAGGTCCTCCTCGCCGCGCAGTTCCCCCTGGATCGAGATTGACGGACCGATCGAGGCAGCGACACTTCGTCCTGCAGCCGCGCTCGGGCCATGGCTTTCGGCCGGAGCTGGCGCAGGGGCTGGGGTATCGCTGCCGCGCACTTCGTGATTGTGCGTATCGCGCTTGTGAAACATGGATCGAACTCCGGATTGGGGGAAGACTCATCAAAATACCGCTGAGCCATCGCGAGGTCAAGACAGCAAAGCGTGCGTTGCATCAAGAAACCGGAAATTAATCGTCCACAATTGATGGTTTGCAGCTGCCGCTGCGACGCCATTCGCGGTAGTCTCCCTGCCGATGAACGACTCTGAGCCGACTCTGATTCTGGTCCGTCACGGCCAGGCCTCACTGGGCGAGGCAGATTATGATCGCTTGTCGCTGCTGGGTCATCGGCAGGCCGCGCTGGTTGCTGCACGGCTGCGCCGTAACCGACCGGCAGCACTGGTTCGTGGCGAGCATCTACGGCACCGCCAGACCGCAGCGGCCCTGCTCGAGAGCGGGCAACAGGTCATGGTCGATCCGGGCCTGAATGAGTACAGCGTCCAGCCGCTGCTGCAGGCTGCCGCAGCGCGGGCTGACGTGCTGCGGCTCGAATTGCCGCCGCCGGAAGCCCAGGCCAATCCGCGAGCCTTTCTCGATCTCTTCCTGGCACTGTTTCCCGCCGTGCTGGATGCCTGGCAGCAGCAACAGATCCGCTGCCAGCACAACGGCAGCTGGGCCGAATTCAGCGCGCGGGTGGAGGGCGCGGGTCGGCGTCTGGTCGAGCGCGCCGGGTCCGGTGGATGCGTCATCGCATTCACGTCGGCCGGGGTGATCAGCACGCTGACCGCACTGTTGCTGGCCAGGGACCTCGGCTGGCAGCGCCGGCTGAATGTCACGTTGTACAATACCGCGGTCACTGAATTATGTTTCCGCGATGGCTGCTGGCATGCCGTCGTCGAAAATTGCGTCGAACACCTCCCCGACCCGAGTCTTCGCACTCTGGCTTGATCGGGTTCCGGCATCGATCGAGGAAAAGCATGACCCACGACCCCGTTACCATCATTACCGGCTCCAGCCGCGGCATCGGTCGCGCCACGGCAGAGCTGCTTGCTGAGCGCGGACACCGGGTGGTGATCTCGAGTCGCAATCAGGAAGGTTGTGAAGCGGTTGCGCAGGCGATCCGCGAAGCGGGTGGCGAAGCTATCGCACTGGCCTGTCATGTCGGCAAGGAGGCAGAACGTGCGGCTTTGATCGAGAATACAGTCGCCGCGTTCGGTCGTCTCGATCAGCTGGTTCTGAATGCCGCAAGCAACCCGGTCTACGGCGACTCGGACAATGTCGATCAGAAGGCGTTCGATGTGATCATGCACAACAATGTGCTTGGGTCGATGCGCCTGGCGCACCTTGCGCGTCCGCGAATCCGGGAGGCGGGCGGTGGTGCCATCGTGCTGGTCTCTTCGATCGCTGGTCAATTGGGTAATCGCGTCATCGGCGCCTACGGGCTTTCCAAGGCGGCTGAAAACCAGCTGGTCCGCAATCTGGCGCTGGAATTCGGCGGCGACGGTATCCGAGTCAACGCGGTCGCCCCCGGGCTGATACGTACCGATTTTTCCCAGGCCCTGCTGGCTGACGAACGAACCGTCAAACATTTCGAGCGCACCACGCCATTGGGGCGAATCGGTGAGCCGGAGGATATCGCCCGGATCATCGCCTTTCTGACCGGCCCCGACTCGGCCTGGCTCAGCGGCCAGGTGATCACCGCCGACGGCGGGATCACGGTGACCGGGGGATTCTGAAGCGATGCTGCGCGCAGCACTGATGCTGCTTGTTACCGTGTTCGGCGCACCGACCGCCGATGCCCAGGTCTACCGTTACGTCGATCAAGACGGCATCACGGTATTGACCAACATCAAGCCGGACCGAAGTCTCTACCCGGATGCAATCAACGTCGGCTGCTATGGCACATGCATTCGTGGCGTGGACTGGAGCCTGACGCCGCTGCGACACGATCAGTTCGTCGACGAAGTCGCAACGGCGACCGAGCGCTTCGGTCTCGATCCGGCGTTGGTGCGAGCCATCATGCACGCCGAGTCCTGGTTCAATCCAGGCGCTGTTTCGCATGCCGGTGCTCAGGGCCTGATGCAGTTGATGCCAGCGACCCAACAGCACTATGGTGTCGAGGATCCATTCGATCCGCTGCAGAACGTGATCGGAGGCGCGGCCTATCTGGCCGACCTGTTGCGCCGTTATGAAGGAGACTGGCAGCTGGCTGTCGCCGCCTATAACTCCGGCGAGACTGCGGTTGCCCAGTACAACGGGGTGCCTCCGTATGCCGAGACCCGCGAGTATCTGCGCCGGGTCGGCATACTCCGCGACCGATACAGCGTCCACTGAAACGCGATGCCGTTCAATTGCAGCGCTTCAGCACCAGCTCGACGGCACCGCCGCGCAGGCCGACATCTTCACGCAGGATCTTGTGATCGCGCAGCGTGAGGCGCTCGAAGTGTCCGGGACGCAGGCCCGCGGGCAGAAACACCGGACCGAAACGCACGCGCTTGAGCCGCGCGACCTGTGCGCCGACACTTTCCCACAGGCGGCGGACCTCACGGTTTCGGCCTTCCATGATCGTGACCGTATACCAGGTATGCCCGGCGGTGTGCTCGCCGATGACCAGGTCGCTGAATCGGGCCGGGCCGTCCTCGAGCACGACGCCGTTCATCAGCTGTTCCAGCTGCTGATCGCTGACCTGGCCTCGGACGCGGCACAGGTACTCGCGATCGACATTGCCCGAGGGATGCATCATCCGGTTGGCAAGTTCTCCGTCGGTGGTCAGAAGCAGGAGCCCGGCAGTATTGAAATCGAGCCTGCCAATCGCAATCCAGCGTCCGTCGCGAACCCCCGGCAGGGCTGCGAACACGGTGCGTCGTCCTTCCGGATCACTGCGCGTCGTGACCTCGCCCTCGGGCTTGTGATAGATCAGCGTTTCGTGCCGGGCGCGCTCGGCGGCTACCTCGTAGTCGACCCCGGCGAACCGGATCCGGTCGCCGACCTGCAGATGCTGACCCAGCGTGGCAGGCCGACCGTTGACCCGAACCTCGGCACGCTCGATGGCTTCCTCGATCTTGCGCCGGGCACCCAGCCCGGCCCGCGACAGCGTCTTCTGCAGGCGCTCGCCGGGTGCTTCGAGCGGTCGTTCAGCTTTTCCGCCGGACTTGCGTGTCGTCGCTCGATTCGCTCGCGTCCGTTCGGGTCTCGTCTTCGCCCTGTTGCTGGTGCGCGGTCGCTCCGGACCCGGCCTGGTCCGGCTTCCGGTTTTCCGGGGAGTGCTCTCGTTCGGTTCCGGGCGGCTGGTCTGCGACTTGCTCCGGGTCCGGCTCCGGTTGGTCCCGGTTTTCGCTCGACTCGGGGGCTTGTTCATGATCGGGTTCCTCGTTGGCGCCGCGGCGGTTGAAGTCCAGTTCAGGCTCCAGGTTCTCGAGATCGCGAATCTCGGCCAGCGTCGGCAGGTCATCCAGCCCCTTGAGGCCGAAGTAGTCAAGAAAGGCGCGCGTGGTGCCGAGCAACTCCGGCCGGCCGGGAATATCACGTTGGCCCACGACCCGAATCCACTCGCGCTCCTGCAGGGTCTTGAGAATGTTGGCACTGAGCGAAACGCCACGAATCTGTTCGATCTCGCCGCGGGTAATCGGCTGACGATAGGCGATGATTGCGAGGGTTTCGAGGAGCGCCCGAGAATAGCGCGGTGGCTTTTCGGCCCATAATCTGGAAACCACCGGCATGACCGAGGCGCGAATCTGAAGCCGAAATCCTCCGGCGACCTCGACCAGTTCGCAGGCGCGACCCTCAAGCTCGGCGTCGATCATCGCCAGCGCCTCGCGGATCGACCCGTGGCCCGGTTGACTGTCTTCATCGAACAGACTGTTGAGCTGATTCAGAGTCAAGGGCTGTCCTGCTGCCAGCAGCGCACCCTCGATCCAGTTCCTGAGTTGTTCCAATTCCATGGCCTGAGATTCCGTGTCCGAGTCTGGGCTTTTCAGTCCGCGCTTGTCATTCCGCGCTTGGCGAGCGCAGATAGATCGCTCCGAACAGCTCCTGCTGGACAATATCCACCAGGTGCTCACGCAGTAGTTCCAGCAGGGCGAGGAAAGTCACCACCGCACCGAGACGGCCCTCGTCCAGGTCGAACATTTCCTCGAAGCGCACGAATTCGCGGCGGCGCAGTGTATCGATGATCCGGCTCATTCGCTCGCGCACGCTCAGGGGCTCGCTCTGAATGTGATGCTGGGCAAATAAGTCGGCCCGCACTATCACGTCCTTCAGTGCCAGCAGCAACTCGCGCAGGTCGAGTTCCGGTGGTACTTGCACCGGCCGATGCTCGGTGGCACTGGCACTGGCCAGGGCTACATCGCGTTCCAGCCGGGGCAGGGCATCGAGGTCTTCGGCAGCCTGCTTGAAGCGTTCGTACTCCTGCAGCCGGCGGATCAGCTCGGCGCGCGGGTCACCCTCTTCCGATTGCTCCGGTTCGGGGCGCGGCAGCAGCATCCGCGACTTGATCTCGGCGAGGATGGCAGCCATCACGAGGTACTCGGCGGCCAGTTCCAGCCGCATGCCCTGCATCATCTCGATGTAACCGGAGTACTGGCGCGTGATTTCGGCGATCGGAATGTCGAGAATATCGAGATTCTGGCGCCGAATCAGGTACAGCAGCAGATCGAGCGGGCCGGCGAAGGCATCCAGAAACACCTCAAGCGCATCGGGCGGGATGTACAGGTCATCGGGAAGTTTCAGCAGCGGTTCGCCGCGCACCGTGGCGAGCGGAATCTCGGTTTGCTTCTGCGGCGAGTCGGCGGTTGTGGTCATCCTTCAAAGTGTAGCAGTTGCTTGCCCCAACGTTGTTCCGGGGAGGCTCGAGCCAGCTCGCAGCACCCGGGCAGCGGCCTGGCTGCTGGAGAATGTCCGAGTGAACAGCGACGGGCCGAACGGGTCGCTCGGACCGCGGACGCAAGCCGATATCAAGCCGATATACTGCGCAGTCGTGATCCCGATTCCGACGGAGCAGATCCATGCTGTACATGATCATCGGTCGTGATGGACCGGATTCCGCAGCGGCCCGCGCAGCCGCGCGCGCGGAACACCTGGCGCGAATTCGCGCTCTGCTCGATGAAGGGCGGCTGGTGCTTGCCGGACCGCTGCCGGCGATCGACACCGAGGATCCGGGACCGGCTGGTTTCGCGGGCTCTCTGATCGTGGCCGAGTTCGAGTCGCTGGCCGAGGCCCGCGGCTGGGCCGGGGCCGATCCCTATACTGCCTGCGGCGCCTGGCGCGAAGCGGAAGTCCATCCCTTCCGCCAGGTGTTGCCGTGAACGGCGCTCGGGTCGAACGGATTCGGCAATGTCTGCAGCGTGCGCTGGATCCGCGTCGACTCGAGGTGGTCGACGAATCGGCGCTGCACGCCGGGCACCCCGGAGCGCGCGATGGCCGCGGTCATTTTCGCGTCCGCATCGACGCGCCGCTGCTGGCCGGTTTGCCGCGACTGGCGGCGCACCGACGAATCTACCAGGCGCTGGGCGATCTGATGCAAACCGACATCCACGCGCTTTCAATTGAATTGGAGTATGAATAATGCACTTCAAGATACTGTTATTTATATCTATTATCGCGAGCATTTCGGCGTGCGGAGGTCGTGATACCGGCCTGGTCAGCGACGATGATGTGGTTCTGGTCGAAGTCGACGGCGAACCGCTGACCAAGACCATGCTGGAATTCCTGATGACCGTACGTGGCGTCGAGGAGGGCGATATCGATGGCATGCGCGCGTTGTTCGACGAGATGATCCGGCTGCAGGCGGTCGCCAACGCCGCACATCGCGATGGCCTTTCAGCGCGTCCGGACGTGCGCGCCGAGCGCATGTTGAAGGATATCGAGGTGCAGTACGTTCGCTACCTCGAGCAGTTTCAGCAGGACAATCCGGTCACCGACCAGGACGTGCTTGCCGCCTACCGCGAGCAGGCCCGTCGCTCCGGGGACACGCGCTGGCAGCTGGAAACCATCGAATTCAGCGACCAGGCCGCGGCGCTGGAGACGATTCGGGCCTTGCGCTCCGGTGAGATCGACTTCCAGCAGGCGCTGGAAATTGCAGCCGGGCAGGGGCGAATT
>Ga0210039_1003465_pt1 | contig 12177 bp, 6 predicted proteins | sample CryGeyCG2114_250_3_FD_185460 | JGI IMG/M metagenome (GOLD analysis project Ga0210039, IMG submission 185460) | Groundwater microbial communities from aquifer - Crystal Geyser CG17_big_fil_post_rev_8/21/14_2.50 (SPAdes) (version 2) | ecosystem: Environmental > Aquatic > Deep subsurface >...
GTGTCCCCCTCAAGAAAAGGCCGTCTGGAGCGGGACGCTCCGGAGGGTCGGATGGCGGGTGGGGGGCCGCCATCCACGGGGGGTGAAGCGACCCGGCCATGGGCCGGGTGGCGAGGGGGGCGCGTGGTGTCCCCTTCAAGAAAAGGCCGTCTGGAGCGGGACGCTCCGGAGGGTCGGATGGCGGGTGGGGGGCCGCCATCCACGGGGGGTGAAGCGACCCGGCCATGGGCCGGGTGGCGAGGGGGGCGCGTGGCGTCCCCCTCAAGAAAAGGCCGTCTGGAGCGGGACGCTCCGGAGGGTCGGATGGCGGGTGTGGGGCCGCCATCCACGGGGGGTGAAGCGACCCGGCCATGGGCCGGGTGGCGAGGGGGGCGCGTGGTGTCCCCTTCAAGAAAAGGCCGTCTGGAGCGGGACGCTCCGGAGGGTCGGATGGCGGGTGTGGGGCCGCCATCCACGGGGGGTGAAGCGACCCGGCCATGGGCCGGGTGGCGAGGGGGGCGCGTGGCGTCCCCCTCAAGATTGGTACGCCAGCCGCGACGGGGGTGGTGCCAGAGGGTGAGATGGAGGGCGAGGGCGGCGAGCCCCAGGGGGAGGGCGGCCCAGGGCGCAGCCGGGTAGTGGTACGGGTAGTAGGCGAGGGGGAGATGGGCGTAGGGCCAGGGCAGGCGGGCGAGGTCGATCTGGGTGAGGGCGGCGGCGACTGCCGGCGGCCAGAGAAAGAGCGCCGCGGCGATCCCCCGCGTCGGGTCGGCGAACAGCTCGGCGACCATCAGCAGGTAGAGCGGGCCACCGTAGAGCACCACCACGGCGGCGGCGGTGCGGGCGGTGGCGGCGATCCCGGTGGGGGCGTGGAGGGCGAGGCCGGCGGCGAACAGCACGCCAGCTCCGAGGTAGAGGAGGCAAGCGGGGAGGGCGGAGGCCGGGAGGGAGAGAACGAGGGCGGGCAGCGGTACGGCGATGGCCGCGCTGCACGGCAGGAGCAAGGCGGCGCAACAGACCGTGCGCCGGCCGCCGGCGACCCAGGTCACCAGCGGCGTGGCGCCGCGCCATGGGTGATGCGGCAGAAGCACGGCGAGGAGGGTCGTGGCCATGGCGACCGCCGGGGCGGCGGCCACTCCGGCGAGGGGGTGGCGGAGGGTGAGGACGACGAGAGCGCCGCCGCCCGCGACCGCGGCGGCGAGAGGGCGCCAACTCATCGGCCCCCCTCCGCTCCCTTCCGCGACGTGGCTGCCTCCGCGGCCACCTGGGCCAGGTAGCGCCGCAACCGCTCGAACTGGGCCGCGAGGTCGGCGGGGGTCTCGCCCATGGGGCTCTTGAAGAAAGAGCAGAGGTGGGTCATCGGACCCGCTTCGCCACGCTGGCGGGCGAGGGCGGCGAGGCGGGCGAGGTCGAGGATCAGCGGCGCGGCGAGGGCCGAGTCGCACCCCTGCCAGGTGAACTGGAGGGTCATGCGGGTCCCCAAGAATCCCTCGAAGTGGATCAGGTCCCACGCCGTCTTCCAGTCGTCGAGGGAGGGTACGTAGTCGATCCCCACCCGGGTGTGCGGGGCGTAGCCGAGGATCTCGGCCAGGACGTGGTCCTTGGAGGCGACCTTCGCCGCCTTGTTCGCCGGGTCGTTGAGGACCGCGCCATCGCCGTTGCCGAGGAGGTTGTACCCCTCCCACGACAGGACCCGCAGGTGGCGCGCAGCGAAGAGCGGCGCCAGGGCGGATTTCATCAGGGTCTCGCCGGTCTTGCCGTCGCTGCCGTAGATCGGCAGGCCACGCTCCTCGGCGAGGGCGACCAATGCCGCGCAGCTTCCCCCCGGCGACGGGGTGAAGTTGATCCACGGACAGCCCGCCTCCAACGCCGCTACCGCGTAGAGGGTCGAGGCGGGCAGGCTTGGGGCGTCGGCCGCGATCGCGGCGCGCAGGGCCGCGAGGTCCTCGCCGGGGAAAGAGGCGGGCGGGGTGGGCTCGGTGGAACAGAGGTTGACCACCACCACCGTGTCGAGGTGGTGGCGATCGCGAAAGGCGAGGAGGTCGTCCCGGAAGCGGGCCACCAGCGCGGCCGCGGGGCCGCTCGCGCCGCGGCCGGCGACCCGCTCGATGGTGGCGCCGCAGCCGCGGGTGGTCCCGGGGCGGATCGACCCGTCGCAGCGGCGTAGCCAGTCGGCCGCCGCCTCCACGTGCTCGGGACGGAGGAAGCCGCCCGGGCCGGTGAGGGCGCGGGCAACCTCCAACAGGGGGGTCTCCGCCACGTCCCAGCCGCCGAAGGGGATCTGGTCCAGCCCCGGCCACGCCACCGCGGCGAGGTCGGCGAGCTCGGTCACCAGACCGGTGGGGGCGGCGAGCCCCTGGGCGATCGCATACGCCCCCACCGCGGTGGTGGTGGCGACGTTGCCGCGGCCGCCGGCGAGCCAGAGGCCAAAGGGGGGAAGGGGGAAGGGGAGCATGGGTTGCCTAGGCGTGGAGGGAGGAGGGGTGGCTAGTCGACGGGACGGGGACCTGCCTCTTGTCGGTCAGCGTCGTGGCCACCCGCAGCTCCCGCCCGGGATCGTCGCGGGAGGGCGCGGCCGTGCGGAGGCGGCGGTCGACTCGCCGGTCCGCGACCGCGGGGTAGCCGCGCTCCGTCGATGTTGCGGAGAAAGATGCGACCAAGGGAGGTGTGGGTGGGCCCGAGTTGCCCACCCACGGCGCAAATCGCCGGCGCGGGTCCACCGCAACCCGCACAAGTAACCGCCCGTGTCGTCGCGCCCACGGCGGGCGGCGACACGGACGGCGGGCTGGCCACCGAGGTGGCGCCGGGCCCCGTGGGTGTCCACGGCGGGAGTGGCCCGGCAGCCTTGGAGGACGACGGCCATGACCCAACCCTTCGCAAGCGGTGGGCCACCCCGCGAAAGGGGGGCGCCGCACCGGCAAGTTGTTGGGGAGGCGCAGATCAGTTGCACCCAGTGGCGCTGCCGAGGTTGGGGCGCTGGCCACCTCATGGGCACTCGTGGCCACGACCACCGTGGTAAGAGAGCTTCTTGCGCAGGCTTGAGCGCTGCATCCCAAGGAGGCGCGCCGCTTGGACCTGGTTGCCGCCGGTCTGGGCGAGGGCCTCGTCGAGGAGGATCTCCTCGGTCCGTGCGGTGAGCCGGTGGAAGATGCCGCTGCCCGGTTCCGCCGCCTGGCCTGCGGCCATGAGGCGGTGCACCGCGTCGCGCAGGTAGCGCTCCCAGCTAGTTTCCGGTCCGCCCCCGTCGCGATCGGTGGGGAGGGGCGGGTCGAGGTGCGGCTGGACCTCCTCCCAGGTGAGGCGCCCCCCGCGGGCAAAGGCGCACAGGCGCTGGATCAGGTTCTCCAACTCGCGCACGTTGCCCGGCCACGGCTGGCGGGAGAGGTGGAGGAGGCAGTCGTCGTCGAGCGCCGGCGGCTCCACGCCGAGGCGGGTGGCCGCCTGGCGCAGAAAGTGGGCGACGAGGAGCGGGATGTCTTCGGGCCGGTCGCGCAGGGGCGGGAGGGTGAGGGTGGCCACGTGCAGCCGGTAGTAGAGGTCCTTGCGCAAGCGGCCACCGGCCACCGCCGCGGCCAGGTCCTGGTTGGAGGCGGCGATGATCCGCGCCCCCACCGCGATCGGTTGGCTGCCGCCGACCCGGTAGAACTCCCGCTCCTGCAGCACGCGCAGGAGCTTCGCCTGCAAGGCGAGGGGCAGGTCGCCCACCTCGTCGAGGAGGAGGGTGCCGGCGGCGGCGAGCTCGAACTTGCCGCGGCGTTGCTCCGTGGCACCGGTGAAGCTGCCCCGCTCGTGGCCGAAGAGCTCGCTCTCCAGCAGACTCTCCGGCACCGCGGCGCAGTTCACCGCCACGAACGGGCCGTCGCGGCGCGCGCTGTTCTCGTGGATGGCGCGCGCCACCCGCTCCTTGCCCACGCCGCTCTCCCCCAACAGCAGCACCGTGAGGTCATTGGTGGTGAGCAGGCCGATGTGTTTGAACAGCTCCTGCATCACCGTGCTGGTCCCCACCAGGGCGTGGCCGGCGGGGGTGGCCGGTGGCGGCGCGTTGGTGGTCGTGGGCGGCGCCGGGGGTGGGCGCAGGGCGCGACGCAACAGGGTGGCAAGGCGGTCGAGGTCCAGCGGCTTGGTGAGGTAGTCGTAGGCCCCCGCCTGCATCGCGGCCACCGCCCGTTCGAGGCCGCCGTGGGCGGTGATGATCACCACCGGCAGGGCGGGCCAGCGCGGGTGGACCTTCGCCAGCAGCGCGAGGCCGTCCTCGCCGGCGAGCTGGATGTCCACCAGGGCGAGGTCGAAGGGGGTCGCCGCCAGCCGGTCGAGGGCGGCGGCGGCGGTGGCCACCGCCTCGACCGTGTGGCCGGCGTTGCGCAGGTACTCGCCGAGGGCGAAGCAGATCGCGGCGTCGTCATCGACCACGAGGATGCGGCTCATGGGAGGGTCCGGGGGGTGGGAGGGGGCGGCACAGGCGGCGGAAGATCGCCGCCATCGTGCCGTGGGGCGGCGGGCGGTGCGAGGGGGAGGGTGAGGGTGGCGACCGTGCCGCCGCCGGCGGCCGTGGCGAGGCCGAGGTCGCCGCCGTGGTCGCGGGCGATTTGGCGGCTCACCGCCAGGCCGATCCCGGTGGTGGTGGGGTTCTCCCCGGTGAACGGCTCGAAGAGGCTCTCCACCTTCGCTGGGTCGATCCCGCGACCGGTGTCTAGGACCGCGACCTCCACCGATCCGCCGCCCGCCGGCCAACGGCTCATCACCGACAGCCTGCCGCCCGCGGCCATCGCCGCGGCGCCGTTGAGCAGCAGGTTGAGGAGGAGCTGTTTGAGCCGCTCCGGGTCGGCCACCAGGGGGAGAGGATGACCCTCGGTGGCACGACTCAGGGTGATCCCCTGATGGGTGAGCTGCTGCTCCATGAGCGCCATCACCTCCGCCACCACCGCCTCTAGGTCGCACGCCCGCGGCTGGACCGGCCGCGGGCGGGCGAGGTCGAGGAGGTCCTGGACCACCAGCTCCACCCGCGCCACCTCCCGCAGGACCACCTCCGCGTAACCCGCCTCGGTGGCCATCCCCGGCTCGCGGCGCAGCCGGTCGCGGACCATCTGGACCAGCATCTGGACCGAGGTGAGGGGGTTGCGCACCTCGTGGGCGACGGTGGCCGCTAGCCGCCCGGCCACCGCCTGGCGCTCGGCAACGAGCCGCCGTCGCTCGGTCTCCGCCAGACGGCTCACCATGGTGTTGAAGGCGGAGGCGAGCTCCGCCACCTCGCCGCCGGTGGGGGCGGCCACCGGCGGCGGGTGGCCGCCCGCGGCGACGGTGGTTGCAGCGGCGGCCAACGCCGCGACCGGTCGGGTGATCCGCCGCGCCAGGAGGTGGCCCACCAACGAGACCAGACCGAGGGCGGTGAGGGTGATCGCCGCCAGCCCCCAGGCGATCCGCCGCCGCCACGCCGTCTCGGCCGCCGCCGGCCGCAGGAGGGTGAGCCAGTGGCGCGGCGCCGCCGGCGACCCGTCGAGGGGGTGGAGGAGGGCGGTGTAGGCGCCATCCGGCAGGTCGATGAGCCGCGGCGGGCGTGGCCCTGGGGCTGGCCGCAGGTGGGGGGTTACCGCCGTCTCCACCGCCGGCCAGAGGGGCGGCGGCAGCGACCCGGAGACCACCTCGCCGGTCGCGTCCACCACCACCACCTCGCTGCCGAGGAGGTCGGCAAGGCGGTGCAGCAGGCGGTCGTTGAGTCCCGGCCCAAAGCGCGAGATCACCTCCGCCGCCCGCGCCATGTCCCGGTTCAGCCGCTCCTCCGCCGCCCGCGCGACCAGGGTGTAGGCGAGTAGGCCGGTGGCGAGGAGGGCCACCGTCACGATCCCCCCGAAGGCAAGGGCGAGGCGTGGGGCGAGACGGTTCAGGGAGGCGGGGGCAGCCACGGCGGCTCGTGAAAAGAGAGTCTCAATCTGAGACGCGCCACGAATTATGTCAAAGGGCTTTACCATGGCGTAACTCCTTTCCGGGAAAGGCCATTACCTCCGCGTAGCCGCCTCCGGTCGAAAACGGTGTCAATGATCTTATCAAGTCGAGGTCCGCCAGCGGGCCCGATGTCCATGCCACCAATGCGGAGATTCATCAATAAACATCGTGGGTTACGGCTCGGTCGCGGGTCTTGTTGGCGGACCGGCAAAAGGTGGCGCGCCGATTGCAAGGTTTGGGAAAAAAGGAGACTTCGTTATGGCTTGCAGCGCGCTGGGTTGGGCCCTTGGGAGGGTCTCCCCATCGCACCTTTGAATACCCCAGACGCGGCAGCGGCCCGGTGGACACGGGATTCCATCGGGGCGCGTGTGGACCGCGGGGGGCAACTCCACCTCATTCTTGGAGGCCGACATGGCACAGCAAGGCTGGTTCAGCAGGACGTGGAAGCAGTGGACGGGCGGCGGGATCGCCCTACTCCTTGGGCTCGCCGTGGCAACCCCGGCGGCGGCGGTCGTTCCGGTGGTGAAGACGGTCCCCTGGGTGGCGACCAACCCCCTGATCCCCCACGACACCTGGAGCGGCAAGTCGATCACCCTCAAGGGGACCTCCAGCGTGGCGGGGGCGACGATCCAGTACACCTGGGACTTCGGGGACGGCAGCCCGGTGGCGACGGGGACGGTGACCAACGCGTACGCGATCCAGGCGATGCACGCCTACGTGGGGAACGTCGGTGACATCTTCTCCGCCCGCCTGACCGTCGAGGACACCGCCACCGGCGAAACCGGTAGCCAGATTTACCTCGTGGAGATTCGCGCCCAGGCCCTGGATACCGAGGTCAACGTCGCCATCGACGAGGGGTTGTGGTTCCTCCACAAACAGTTCCGGCGCTACGACTCTGGCGGTGTCGCCATGGGCGACTGGGCTAACAACCCGTATACCGGCAACTACTACGGCCTTACTGCCGGGGCGGTGAACGCCTTTGAGGTGAATGGCCACGTGGAGAGCCTGGCGGGTGATGATGACCCCTACAAAGAGACTGTCGCGCGCGGCCTGAAGTTCCTCATCAGCGGATTGACGGCGACGGCCATCGCGCCGACCGCCCTCGGTAACCCCGAGGACTACGACGGCAACGGCGTCGCCGATCCCGGGAGTAACGGCCTCGGTATCCAGGTGAATCAGGGGAGCTTCGACTACCAGCACGGCATGGTGGTCGACGCGATCGTCGCCAGCGGCACCCCCAGTGCGGTCGCGGTGACCGGTCCGGCAAACGTCGTCGGGCGGACCTACAAGGCGATCGTCCAGGACATGATCGACCGTGCGGCGCACGGCCAGTACGCGGACGCGACGTACGGCGGTGGTTGGTACTACAGCTTCGGTAGTTGGGGAGACAACTCGATCTGCCAGTGGGTGGCGATCGGCATCATCGCGGCCGAGCGCAATGGCTGGGCCTTGGTCCCGCCCTTTGTGAAGGCGAAGAACCCGACCTGGCTGCGCTATTCCCAGACGACCGATGGCACCGGTCGCTTTGGTTACCAGAGCCCCGGCTCCTACCCGTGGGGGGACAAGGCGGTAACCCCCTCTGGCATGGTGCAGATGGACATGGACGGCATCGGCCGCGGTGACCTCGGGGCGCCGGCGGCGGGGCAGCCCAGTTGGGATCAGGCGGAGAAGTTCATCCGCGAAAACTTCAGCCTCGACGCGGGGAGCTACGCCTCGTCGATCAAGGAGTACTACTACGGCCTCTTCTCCTTTGTGAAGTCGATGCGCCTGCACCAGCCGCCGATCGTCTTGCTGCGTGACTACACGGGCGTCAAGGCGGACATCGATTGGTACAACGCGGAGACCAGCCAGGGCGATGAGGCCCAGGGGGTGGCCCGTACCCTGGTCACGGACCAGGACAAGACAGGCAGCGCCACCCACGGCCAGTGGCTGAACCCCAGCTACCCGCGTGGGGACCACCGGGCCTTCCACACCGAGTGGGCGATCCAGATGCTCAGCCAGAGCCTGTTCGAGGCCGGCTCGCCGGTGGCGGTGGCGGACGCGGTGGCGAACCCGGCGGAGGCTGGCCAGGTCATCACCCTGAACGGTGGCGCCTCCTTCCACCAGGATTCGACCAAGATCATCGACTCGTGGGCATGGGATCTGGACAACGACGGCGCCTACGACGATGCCACCGGGCCGGTGGCCACGGTCTCCTTCCCAGCGGTGGGCGACTACCCGGTGGGTCTGCTGGTGACCGACAACGGCTTGCCCGAGAAGTCGGCCGCGACCGTTGTGATCGTCCGGGTCACCACGCCGCCGATCGCCCCGACTGCCGAGGCCGATGGGCCGTACTCCTTCTGCCCGCAGTCGCAGCCGTGGTTCCTCGACGGCAGCGGCTCGGTCAACCCGGATGACGGCGCCGGCGAGATCGGCCTGCCCGGCGACATGATCGCCAGCTACCTGTGGGATCTCGATGGCGACGGCGCCTTCGACGACGCGGCCGGGGCGCAGCCCGATGTGACTGCCTTCTTCACCGCCGCGGGCGTGGGCAACTACCTGGTTCAGCTCAAGGTTACCGACACCACCGCGACCTCCTTCCCAAGCAGTGGCATGGGTGATCTCTCCGACACGAACTCCGCCCAGGTCACCGTCCGGGACGCCAGTGACCCGGCGTGCGCCGCCTGCATCGATGATCTGCGGGCGCGGGCGAGGAGCGGCAGGGTGTCGCTTGTCTGGACCGACACGGGCGCGTCCCACTACAACGTCTACCGGTCCACGGTTGCTGGCGGCCCCTACACCTTCCTCGCCGCCACCACCTCGCGCTACTCGACCTACCTCGACGCCACGGTCGTCAACGGTACCGCCTACTACTACGTGGTCCGGCCCGCCGCCGCCAATGGCGCCGAGCTCTGCCAGTCGAACGAGGTGACCGCCACGCCGCCCGTCGTGCGTGCCCGGCGGCGGTAGGAAGCTTAAGACGATGAGACCTTCGCGGAGCAATCCAATACCGAGCCATTCATGGAGTTGGTAGCTCACACACCTACCTTCCAAAAAGGAGAATGACCATGCGTACCTTGATGACCCTTCTGCTGGGGGCGGCCCTGCCCCTCACCGCCCAGGCGGCCACCGTCGACCTTTACGACTGGGCGGTGAACGTCGATGGCATCTTTGCCGAGCCGCCCGCCGGTGATCCCACGCCGGCCGGGGTGAACACCGGGGCATTCAACACCTCCACCGGCATGGGCGATCTGAAGATCACCGTGACCGGTGCGGGCAGCCACTACGTGGGCGCCTTCTTCGACCACGAGATCGACGAGCTCGTGAACACCTTCTTCAACGAAACGGGGGCGAACGATGGCGTCGCGGCCGCCGGGCAGAGCTGGGAGATCGACGAGCCCAGCTTCGTCAATGGCGACATCTTTGAGAACCTCCAGGTAGGCGCCCTGGACAACGGGATCGGCACCAGCGTCTACGGCAACACCGCCTTCCCCGACGACGTCTCCCTCGCCATGGCGTGGGACTTCACCCTCGCCGCGGGCGAGACCGGGATTATCAACTTCCTGATCTCCAACGTGGCGCCGACCTCGGGTGGCCTGGTCCTTTCGCAGACCGACCCGGATAGCCAGTACACCCTCTATCTGGCCAGCAACCTTCACAAGCAGGGCGGCGGCGGCCCCGCGATTCCCGAGCCCGCCACCGTCGTCCTCTACGGCCTTGGCCTCGCCTTGGCCGCGGTCGCGGGGGCGCGGCGGCGCGCGTCGTAAGGGAGCCGCCATGGGGTGCCACGCCCCAGCGCGGTAACTAGGTTTTGGGGCCGCCACCTCCCGCCGGGAGTGGCGGCCCCACTCGTTTCGGAACAGCTTCACCCCGAGGGAGCGCGGCACTCGACTCGGGTGGCACGTTGGAAAGGGAAACCCCATGCCCAGGCCGTCGCCAGTCAGTCCGACCATTCCTTACGGAGGAGAACGATAAACCGCACCCGCCCCGCCATCCCGTTCCACTCTCGGCTTATCCGCCTTGCCGCCAGCGCGGCGGTCGTTGCGATCGCGCTAATCACCGCCCCGGCCACGGCCAACTCGATCTTCGGCTCGGACTGCAGCTTCGGGCTCAAGACGTTTTTTGGCGCCGACGAGATCGTCTGCGTCTCCGGGGATGTGGACACCAAACCGCCGGGCTTCGTGGTCGTCTTCCCGGAGGGTGACGCCTGTGTGGTGGCGGCCGGGTCGGTGGTTGGGGGCGGGGCGATCGGCGATGTCACCGCTGGTGGCTGCAACACCGTGGTGGGTACCACTATCGGCGGCGGCTTCTTTGACGAGCCGGTCTGGCTCCCGCCCCTCACCCCGGGCCTCTACGACCTGGTCTTGGACGAGAACCAAAACGGCGTCTTTGACGCTCCCGATGTCCTCGGTGATCGGATTCAAGTAGGCGCCCCGGTGGGGGTCACCATCGACGTCGCCGCCATCAAGGCGGGCGCGCAGACCGCCGCCACCAAGTGGAAGGCGACCGCGGCTTGGGGGGCGCACCTCTCCGACGCCTCGACCGCGATCTCCATCGCCTGGGCGGCGTCGAGTGGCGACTGGGTGAGCGTGGGGGTCAGCATCTTCGGGGCGGTCACCGGTATTCCCACCGACTACAACGACGGCGTGATCAACATCGGCGGCAAGGTTATCGAGGGGCTCGCGGCGCCCCAGGCGCGCCACTATCAGGACCTCGCGGACGATCCTCCGGATCCTGCCTTTACCATTTTCGCCGCCATCGACATGGCGGCCCTGAACGGGGAGCTGGCGACCCAGGCCGCCCTCTTTCCCGCGATTCCGGGCAGCTATCCATTTACCGCCCTCTCCGGCGATCCGGTCCACCTGACCCAGATCGCCCTGGCCAACTCGATGGCGGAGGAGGCAGCGGTGGTGGCGGCCCTGCGCAGCAGCCTCGAAAAGCTGCAAGGGGCCGAGGGGGCCGCGGATGACACCTTCACCGTCCTCCAGGCGCGCACCCTGAAGGGATACGCCGACCTCCTCGTGGGGCTCCTCGGCGATACCCGTCAGGGGTTGGTGGACTACAAGTCCGGCCTCGCTGCCGCGGGTCTGGCCGACGTCGTCTATGACGGCGCGGAGATCAGCGCGGTGCGCGATCGACTCCTCGCGACCGGCCTCACCCCGGCGGAGGAGCAGAGCCTGCGGGCGGCGGGATTCCAGGATGCGGACATCGCCACCCTCTTTGCCCGCCTCAACGTCTTCATCCCTCCGGCGGGCACGGCCACCCGTGGCGGGCTGATCGACGACACCCTCGCCGCCATCGACGCCGCCCTCCCGGCGGTGCAGGACCTCGCGACCCAGGCGCAGGCGGTGATCAACGACCGCGCGCCCTTTGTCATCCTCGTCCATCCGATTGCGGATGCCGGCGGACCCTACGCCGGCAGTGAGGGCAGTCCGATCGCCCTCACCGGCGCAGGCTCCTCCGATCCGCAGAACGATGCCCTCACCTACGCCTGGGACCTCGACCTCGACGGCCAGTTCGACGACGCGGCAGGGGTCGCCCCCAGTACGACCTTCAACGGCGAGTTCCACGGGATGATCGGCCTGCGGGTGACCGACCCGGCGGGCAACACCGATGTCGACTACGCGGCGGTGACGGTCGCGAGCGTCAATGGGCCGCCGGCGATCACCTCGTTCGTCCCGGCCGATGTTGCGCCCACCGCCAGCGCTGCGACCCCGCTCGCTTTCAGCGCCACCGCCACCGATCCCGACAGCGATCCGCTCACCTTCGTGTGGACCGTGGACGGAGTCGAGGTGAGCACGGCGAATGGCTTCACCCTCACCCCGCTGGCGGGAGAGACGGGGACTCGCTTTGTCCGGCTGACGGTCAGTGACAACAGCCCGCTTAGCATCGACGCCGTCGAACAGCGGCTCGTGACCCTCACCGTGGCCGCGCCGGACCCCAACGATGTCGATGACGACGGCGACGGCTTCACCGAAAACCAGGGCGATTGCGACGACTCCAATGCCAACCGCTTCCCGGGCAACCCGGAGCTTTGCGACGGTGTCGACAACGACTGTGACGGCGCGGTGGATGACGGTATCGCGCCGGTGGCGACCGCCTGTGGTGTCGGGGCGTGCGCGGCCACGGGCAGCCAGAGCTGTGTGGCGGGTGCGCTGGTGGACGACTGCACCCCGGGTTCGCCGAGCGCGGAGCTTTGCGACGGTGTCGACAACGACTGTGACGGCGCGGTGGATGACGGTATCGCGCCGGTGGCGACCGCCTGCGGTGTGGGGGCGT
>Ga0210039_1003469_pt1 | contig 12168 bp, 8 predicted proteins | sample CryGeyCG2114_250_3_FD_185460 | JGI IMG/M metagenome (GOLD analysis project Ga0210039, IMG submission 185460) | Groundwater microbial communities from aquifer - Crystal Geyser CG17_big_fil_post_rev_8/21/14_2.50 (SPAdes) (version 2) | ecosystem: Environmental > Aquatic > Deep subsurface >...
CCCAGCTCCGGACTCCGGACTCCGGACTTGGTTCTGCGGTTCGACGCAGAATTCCAATTGGCTGCAGAACCCAGCTCCGGACTCCGGACTCCGGACTTGGTTCTGCGGTTCGACGCAGAATTCCAATCGACTGCAGAACCCAGCTCCGGACTCCGGACTCCGGACTCCGGACTCGGTTCTGCGGTTCGACAAGTCCGACGGGTCGGTCCGGAATTGGACCTACTGCGGCCGTGAGGCGCGAATGATGTCCGCGAAGGAATTGGCTTCCAAGCTCGCGCCGCCGACCAAGGCGCCATCGATGTCCGGCTGGCTCATGAGCTCGGCGGCGTTGCTGCCCTTTACTGAGCCGCCGTACTGAATGCGGATGGCCGCGGCCGTCTGAGCGTCGAAACGCTCGACCAGCTTCCCTCGAATGTACGCGTGAACCTCTTGAGCCTGCTCGGGGCTCGCCGTGCGGCCGGTGCCGATGGCCCATACGGGCTCGTAGGCGATGACCAGCTCGGCGGCCTCGTCGGCGGCGACTTTCGCCAAGCCACCGATGAGTTGGCTGCCGACGACGTCGAGGAACTTACCGCTGTCCCGTTGGGGCAGCGTCTCGCCGATGCAGACGATGACCTTCAGGTCGGCGTCGAGGGCGGCGCGCACTCGCTTTGCGACGGTCTCGTCGGTCTCACCGAAGTAGGTGCGACGCTCGGAGTGACCGATGATCACGTATTCGGCGCCCGCGTCTTTGAGCATGGCCGCCGAAAGCTCGCCGGTGTAGGCGCCGCCGGACTCCCAGAAGACATTCTGCGCGGCCACTTTGACGTTGCTCTCTTCGAGCTTCTTGGCCACGGGGACGATGCAGACGGCCGTTGGGGCGATGGCGATCTCCACACCACGGACCGATGACACGAGGCGACGCAGCTCGAGGGCGAGCTCGACGGCTTCGGTAGGGGTCTTGTTCAGTTTCCAGTTGCCAGCGACGAATGGGACTCGCATGAATCCTCCCAAAAAGTTGAGCGCCCGGGCGTGAATGGCACGACCGGGCGCCGGTGCGTGAACTCTACTTGACGCGCAGCGCCTCGATCCCAGGCAGCAGCTTTCCTTCGACCAGCTCGAGGCTGGCACCGCCGCCGGTGGACACGTGGGTCACCTTGTCGGCGAGCCCGAAGGCTTGGATGGCTGCGGCGCTGTCGCCACCGCCGACAACCGTGATGGCTTGGCTCGCCGCCATGGCCTCGGCCACGCCGCGGGTTCCGGCGGCGTAACGCTCGTCCTCGAAGACCCCCAGCGGGCCGTTCCAGAAGACGGCCTTGGCGGCCATGACGATGTCGCTGTAGGCCTTGACGGTCTTGGGGCCGACGTCGAAGCCCGCTTTATTGGCGGGGATGTGGGTGACGACTTCGCCGCGCGCGAGGTCGTCGAGGCTGGTTCCGACGACGTGATCGACGGGCAAAATGAGCTTGCAGGAGGACGCTGCGGCTTTGGCCAACAGGCGCTTGGGCAAGTCGAGGTCTTGCTCGCAGAGGCTCTTGCCGATCTCGATGCCTTGGGCGCTCAGGAAGGTGTACGCCATGGCGCCACCGATGCAGATGGAGTCGCACTTCTCGATGAGGGACTCGATCACGTCGATCTTATCGCTGACCTTGGCGCCGCCGAGCACGGCGACGAAGGGCTTGGGCGGATCGAAGATGACGCCGCCCAGGTGCGCGATCTCCTTCATGAGGAGGTAGCCGGCGCCTTTCTTTTTGAAGTGTTCGGTGATGCCGGCCATGGAGGCGTGGGCGCGGTGGCAGGTGCCAAACGCGTCGTTCACGTAGACATCGGCCAGCTCGGCGAGCATGGCGGCGAAACCTTCGTCCCCAGCCTCTTCGCCGCGGTGGAAGCGCAGGTTCTCGAGGAGCAGGAGCTGGCCAGGCTCGAGCTGTTTGCTCTGATAGGTGATGCCGTCGCCCACGCAGTCGTCGGCGAAGAGGATCTCGCGCTCAGGGAGCAGCTTGGCCAGGTGGTCGGCCACCGGCGCCATGGAGAACTCTTCCTTGGGCTTGCCCTTCGGGCGTCCGAGGTGACTGGCGACGACAGGTAGTCCGCCGTTGCGGATGACATACTGGATGGTCGGCAGAGCTTGTTGGATGCGGAAGTCGTCCGTGATCGTGGTGCCGTCGAGGGGCACGTTGAAGTCGACCCGGATGAACACTCGCAGCCCATCGAACTGGAGCTCTTCGACACTTTTGATTCCGTCGAGATAGGCCATCTTCATCTCCTTCGAGGTCTATTGCCGGCAGTCGTCGCTGGACAACTGGAGTCCGCGCGCTCGGCCGCTGTTCTTTTTCACTAGAGTGAGCGGGCGACTTCATGATCGGATTTCGCTCGCTTAATGGCACGGCGCTCGCGCTCGCATCATGAAAAAGGGCGGCCCCAAACTCAAATTGGGGCAGCCCTTTTTCACAGGCGTTTCACGTGAAGCGGGCTCACATGGTCTTGGACTTGAGGTACCGCGCCAGATCGAGCATGCGGTTGGAGTAGCCCCACTCATTGTCGTACCAGGCCAACACTTTCAGCATGTTGCCCATCACACGTACTTGGTCCGGCATGAACACGCAGCTGTGGGGATTGCCGTTGGCGTCGATCGAGACGATCGGGTCCTCACAGTAGTCGATGATTCCGGCCAGCGAGCCTTCGGCGGCGGCCTTGATGACGGCGTTGACCTCAGCCACGGAGGCGGGCTTGTTCAGCGTGCAGGTCAAGTCGGTGAGCGAGACATTGGGGGTCGGGACGCGGATGGCCAGACCGTCGAGCTTCCCTTTGAGGTTTGGGAGCACCTTTCCCACCGCAGCCGCGGCGCCCGTGGAGGTCGGGACCATCGAAAGGGCTGCCGCGCGGCCACGACGTAGATCCTTGCGGTGTGGCGAGTCAAGGAGCGCTTGGTCGTTGGTGTAGCTGTGGATCGTCGTCATCAGGCCTTGGATGATGCCGAAGTTGTCGTCGATCACCTTGGTCATGGGCGCGAGGCAGTTCGTCGTGCAAGACGCGTTCGAGATGACCTTGTCGACGTTGAAGTCGAGCGTCTCGTGATTCACGCCGTAGACGATGGTCTTGATGTCGTCGCTCTTGGCGGGGGCCGAGAGGATAACGAACTTGGCGCCACCGGCGAGGTGCTTGCCTGCATCAGAGCTCTTGAGGAAGAGGCCGGTGCTCTCGAACACCACGTCTGCGCCCCACTCTTTCCAGCGAATGGCGGCGGGATCGCGCTCCTCGGAGATCGGGATCTTCTTGCCGTTGACTGTGATTCCCTCGGCGTCGTGCGTCACCGTGCCATCGAAGACTTTGTGCACGGAGTCGTACTTCAACAGGTACGCCAGCGACTCGTTGCTGGTCAGATCGTTGATGCCAACGAACTCGATGTCCGAATTGTTGATGCCAGCCCGGAGGACACACCGTCCGATACGACCGAAACCATTGATACCTACTCGAAGTGCCATCTGCTTCCTCCTGCGCACCAAACGGTGCGTGCTGATTTTACGCAAAACTGGGTCGCCGAACCTCTTCGTGAGTCGGCCGGTCCTCAACCTTGAGTGTTGAAATTCGTGTTTGCTTTCTATGACCGGCGATGCCGGGTGTCAATCTGTGGTCCCGACAACCGGAGACCTCGCCCAACAATTCCAGACGGGCGAGCGATTTTTGTACCGCGACTCCTCGACACGATGGCGAAGTCGGTCGCGGCGCAGGCAACAGAGTCCCAATGCACTGTCAGGGCGTGGCGCTCTCGGTGGGGACGCTCCAGCCCGCGGGGCTCCAGGTCAACGCCAGTCCGTCAGCGGACTCGAGGCACTTCGACGCCGAGACGAAGAGGTCTGCACGGGTGACTTCCCCGGCCTCCTGAGAGAGCACGATCCGCAGCCGCTCACCGGCCTTCTTGAACCTACTTGGGACCACCGCAAGGGACGCCAGGTTGTTGCTGTCAAAGAGCGGCTGTTCGTCCTTGCCGTCGTAACGCAACAGCCGCAAACGACCAGACCGGTCGCACCCCTGGGCACCGAGCACCAGCACGGGCTGCGAACCCACGGCCGAGAGCGAGACCTCGGGGGGGCCCAACGCGAAGCTCGCCAAAGCCCGACCTCCGTCGTTCGTGGCGATGACAGTTAGTGGTTCTTTGCCGCCTTTCTCGTTGTTCGTGAAGCCCTGGATCACGACCTCGGGCACCGAATCGCCAGTCAGCTCAATCTGCTGCGCGATCAGCCCGCGCGCTTGGGTGGCCCCATCGCTGCGCGCCGTGCGCTCGAAGAGGGACAATGTTTTGCGCGTCTGCACTCGGTCTGTATGGACCAGCACCAAGCTCGGTCCGCTGTTGGACTCCAGCTCTACCAACGCCCAAAGCGTGGATTCAGGGACCGCGATGCGCACCTCGCCTCGCTTCGAGGCGGTCAGGGAGAAGGGGCGAACTCGCTCCACCAAGGAGAGCCCTGCCCCCTCGAGCCCCAAGTCCGCTTCGCTGAGGATCAGGCTGCCACCCGCCTGGATCTCCGCCATTGCACACACCCTGAACTCCCCAGAGCTACAGAGCGTAAATAGCGGGTCCCCGGGCCCAACCGGAGTAAACACCGCGCGGCCGGCGCTCGGCTGCTGCCCCACGACCGCCCCGGCGCCGGCCATCGAGCCGGTGCCAGGTGTGTCCACATCCGCCGTCATGACCTGTGTGGTTTCCCCTGGGATCGGCTCGGTGGCTGCCTCCTGGGTGGGAGGAAGAGTGGGGACGGGGAGCTTTGCGGCAGCAGAGACCGCAGAGCGGTCTACCGCGTGGCCGGCGGCGGCTGTGGGTGCGGCGAGTGCCCCTTCAAATTCACCTGGGTTCGTGGAGTCCGACGGACTCCCGACGTTTGCTTCCACCTCGCCGGCCCCATTGGCGGTCGGCGTTTCGCTCTGGGCGTTCGAAGCGCTCTCGTCGCTGTCTGACTTCGCCTGGGAGCTTGTCGCTTCGAACCACCCAAAGGGATCGATGAGGGCAAGCCCGGCGCCCGCGGCGGCGAGCAGGAGTAAGAGCACCAGAACGAGCGGGACCATCGAACGACTCGGTGGAGTCTCGTCCGCCTCATCGCTCCAAAGCTCTGGCTCTAGTGGGTCTTTGTCCTCGAGGCTCAACGCCTCGAAGTCGAGGCTCAACGCCTCGAAGTCGAGGCTCAACGCCTCGAAGTCGAGGCTCGACGCCTCGAAGTCGGGGCTCAACGCCTCGAAGTCGGGGCTCAACGCCTCGAAGTCGGGGCTCAACGCCTCGAAGTCGGCGGTGACGCGCGTCGGTGGATGAGGCGTGAGGGCTTCGAGCGCGACGGTGGGTTGGTTCTCTGTGATCTCATAAACCTCATGAACCTGGGAGATCTCCCCCGTTGGGCTGTCGAACGTGTCGCCGCCGAGCCGGTTGAGGGTGGCCAACGCGATGGCGGCGCTGGCCGGGCGGTTGCGCGGCTCGGGCTCGATTAGGTTGGCGAGCAGCGTGCGGAAGAGCGCGTTGCCGAGGAGGTCTGGCGGGAGCTGCGGACTGCGGCCCGAACCTTGGCCGTGCGGGAACACGCGCTGGCCGACCTTCATCTCGATGGCGATGATGCCGAGCGAGTAGAGATCTGTGGCGGCCGTGGCCATGCCCCACTTCTCGAGCTCCGGCGCCGAGTAGCCGCTAGACACCGAGGGCGGTGTGAACGGGTCGAGCTTGGCGCCGACCGCGAAGTCCACCAGGATGGCATCGAGGTGATGGTTTGGCAGGCGCTCTATGAACAGGTTGGAGGGGTTGAGGTTGCCGTGCACGACCTCGGCCGAGTGGGCTTGGGCCAGAGCGCTCAGCGCGGTGCGCAGGACATCGATGACATCGGAGTCCTCGAAACCTCCGACCTCGGTGATGAAGACCTCCAGGGAGCGCCGGTCGAGCCACTCTCTGACGAGGTACGACTCCCCGCCTTCCAGCCTTTGTCCCATGTCGACGATCGCGGCGATGTTCGGGTGGTTGAGCTTGGCCGCAGGTCCCATATCGGTTTGGAACCGTTGCCAGCCATAGCGGCCGCGCCACTGCTCATCGCGAAAGACTCGAACGACACCCCTGCGACCCCCGTCGTCGGCTTCGAAAACGGTGCACGTGTCGTCCTGTGCGAACATGCGAACGACCGAGTATCGCCCCTCGAAGAGGCCGCCGGGGATGATGTTGTACATGCTTGCGATCGGATTTTCGCGCGTGACTCGACGCCGAGCTGGCTCGAAGCGAGCCAGCTGCGTCCCACCGCGCGATCGGGTCTAACTAGTGCCCGTCCGGAAATACCCCATCTGCGGCGTCGCCTTCCTCCCTCGCTCCTCGGCGTACCGGTCATGCGCCTGCGTCGCTCGGTCGTCGGCTCCTTGCACCTGGGGCATTTCCGAACGGGCACTCACGAGATGTCCTTTGGGAAGAGTTCAGAGTTCGGTCGCATTTTCCACCGATCTCAGCAAAACACGCCATTTCAAGATGGACACTAACTAGACCCCTCGCGGGGTCCCGAGAGCGCTTTTTCGATCAAGTCGAGGGCTTCGCGAATCTCAGGGAAGCGCTTGACCGAATGCTTGGAGAAGAGCAGCTCGCCCTCGAGGTGAACGTCGAAGACTCCCCCACCTCCCTTGATGAACACGATCTCTACCACATCGCCAAAGCGTTCGGTGATTTCGTCCGCCAGACCGGCGGCGCGTGGATAGTAGTTTCACTCCGTGCAGTATTTGATCGTGAGATTCTTGGCCATATCACTCTCCTTTACTGGGACTGCAGGAACGCCAGAACCAAGCCGTCGATGGCCAAATCTTTCTCGGGCCAGATCAAGCCTCTGAAGGCGTGCTTGTCGTCGTGGGGTTTGAGCACGCGAGCCTGGAGCGGGACCGGAGGTGGGGCCGCTGGCGGCGACGAGGCTCTCGGTGGGCTCGGCGGCGGCGTGACCTTGAGCTCCATCTTCTTGATCGCACTGGACGACTCCGACGTCTGCTCGGGCTTCTTGAGCAGATGCTCGACGGCCTCGTTGTAGGTCCCGTCGAAAAGCTTCTTGTAGAACTCACGGTGCAAAGTCACCATCCGCTTCTTGATGACTTTCTTCTTCTCCTCCTCCTCGGTTATCCCCTCGATGTCCTCGTGGTAGCCGATCTTCTTCGAGTCCAGGATCTGACCACTGTAGAAGAGAATCGTCGTGATGTGCCCATCTTTGATGCCGTGATCCTCGGTCTGAATGTGGAACATCATGCCGTTGAACTCGATATCGTTGTTGAACCCGATCAGCATCGCATGCCTAGAGTTGGGGGGCGTGTTCGGGCGCTAGACAGAGCTTCGTGGGCGGCGACTCCAACTCGCCAAGTCCGCTCCCGTTGCACCAAACCACTCCCGAGGAGTGAACAACCCCCGAAAAATACCGGGATCCACTCATGGCCGCAAGCTCTGCGACGCCGCACAACCGGTCTCTGCTCCTGCAGAAGGTCGAGCGGGGCTGTGGATCTCTGCGCGGCACAACGAAAGCTTCGTGCGAAAGAATCGACCGCAACCCATGCAGACGGACGAACAGGAACCCGCTACACTCACCTCTTCCGCCACCCCCCGGAGAGGAATGATGCAACCCCACCACTCTTTCCAACGTTTCTCTGGCCGTGACTTCGCGACCTGGCTCACCGGGCTTCTCGTCGTCGCGTTTGCAGCCGCCGCCTGCTCCGACGACCAACGCTCGGGCCAGGAGGACGTCAGGGTGGTCGAGATCCAAGACGATCTCACCCTCGCCGACGGCGTCCTTACCGATGCGACTGTTGACTCCCCGACGGACAGCAGCGCGGACATCGAGGCCGACACCAACTTCGCCGACACGAACCCTGTAGACACGACCCCAGACGTCGAGATTGCGCCGCTGCCCACTTGCGTCCAGGCCTGCGATCGACTCGTCGAGTGCGCTCAGGGCCGCTGCATAGGCATCACCTGGCAGACCGTCGGCCTGCTCTGGTCGGCCTGCAACGACGCCTGCACCGACAGCTCGGCCGCAGCCCTCCTCGACGCGGCCACCTGCGACCAGGTCTATGCGCAGGGCGTCGTGCTGCTCCCCAACCTCGACACCGCCTGCAACTCCGACGTCTGCGAGCTGGCCTGTGGCCATCTGGCCGACTGCGTCATCGACGAGTGCCCCCTGATCAACCCACCCGCCAGACCCAACATCGTCGGCGACTGTCAGACGAACTGCGACAACGGCTCCGTCGATCTCCTCGGTGCCTCCTGCGCAGAAGTGATCGCGATGGCGAGCCAGAACCCGCAGTTCGAGGCGATCTGTTATGGCGGCGCCTGTGCGCCGGCCCAGCAATGCCTCGCCTACGGCAACAAGACCGGTCAGTGCATCGTGCAAAACTGCGCGGGCAACGCCGATGCCTACCAAACAGGCCTCGCCGAGGCCCTGGCCATCTATTGTCAAACCGAGCCCGATTGCCCCACGGCGAGCGGAGTGCAAGCCGTGCTCGACCCCGCCATCACCTGCGCCGACCCCATGCTCGCCGGGCTGGGCACCCAGGCCCCGTTCGTCGACCTGTGCAGCGGCAACCTCGGCGTCGCCGCGGCAGACCTGCGCACGGCCTGCGAAGCCCTGGCTGGCTGCAACCTCGAGATCGGCACCGTCGACACCTGCATGGTCTACCTCGCCATGAGTGGCGCCGCGGCCGCGGTGCAAGCGTGTATCGCCAACGGCTCTACCTGCGGCGACCGAGCCGCCTGCCTAGGACCTTGAGATGGGCTCAACGCTACGACGCGCCTCTTTCCGAGCGCTTGGGATCTTGCTGCTCTTGGCAACCGGAGCCTGCTCTGATGAGCCGGGCCGCTCCACTCCCCCGGACACCGTCGCTGACACCATCGCGGCCGAAGTCAGCGCGGACGTGAGTGCACCCGACCTCGTCGCGGACGAGGTCACAGTCCTCGCCACTCCCAAAGAGAGCGATCGGCTCTTCGACGACACCGCCCCAACTCCCCACTTCGACCTCGAAGTGCAGCCCGCCGACTGGGAGTGGCTCAGCCACAACGCGGGCCTCGAGGAATACGTTCCCGCCACCCTCACCTACCAAGGGCAGAGCAGCACCGATGCTGCCGTCCGCTACAAAGGCGCCTTCGGGTCCCTCTTCAGCTGCCTCGATGCGAACGGCGAGCTCATCTGTGACAAGCTGCCCCTGAAGGTGAGCTTCAACGAGTACGACAAGGCGGGGCGGTTCTTGGGGTTGCGCAAGTTGCTCTTCCACTCGTGCACGCGCGACGGCAGCTGCCTGCGAGAGCGTCTGGCCTACCGCCTCTTCCTCGACGCCGGGCTGCGGGCGCCACGCGTCGTTCATGCGACGTTGAGCATCAACGGCTCTGCGCCCAGCCTCTACGCGCTGGTCGAATACGTCGACAAGGAGTTCCTCGAGGACCACTTCGACGAGCCAGGCGGGAACCTCTACAAAGAGCGCTGGCCGGGTATCCTCGACCCGCAGTACTACGTCAGCGGGTTGCGCACCAACGAGACCGTTGCCGACATCAGCCGTGTTTTGGCCTTCTCGGAGGCGCTGCAGTCGGCCACCGAGGCGACCTTCAACGAGGCGGTCGACCCCTTCATCGACCGAGGCGCCATGGCGACCTACAACGCCGTCGACCAGCTCATCAACAACTGGGACGGCATCTGGAAGCTCTACTGCTCTGGCAGCCTGTGCAACAACCACAACTACTATCTCTACGAGGATCCGTCTGACGACCGCTTGGTCGTCATCCCCTGGGATCTGGACAACACCTTCGGCCAACCCAACGCCGACCTGGGTCGCTCCTGGTCGGACACGAGCCCAGAGGCTTGCGCCATCGAAGCGCTTCAGATCCCAGGACTGCCCGGAGACCTAGGGATTCTCGCGCCTCAGTGCGATCCGCTGCTGCGGGGCTTGATGCTGCAAAACTGGGAAGCGTATCGAGCCGCGCTCGACGCGCTGCTGACTGGGTCAAACACCAATCTGGAGTCGGTCTTGGAGCGGCTGGAACGCTATCGCGCCACCATTCGGCCGCTCATCGAGGCCGATCCCGACGCTCCGCCGTTGGCCGACTGGGACGCAGAGGTCGTAAAGCTGCGCTACATTCTCATCCAGCAATACGAAGAGGCCCAGACCTTGGTGGACGAGTAATCTGCAAACGACTGAGGCGCAGCCACGGTCGGACTCGAACCCCACGAGCCTTGCACCAGCGCGCCCGCCGCAAGTAGGATTACGGGCAAGTTTCAGGCGATTCTCCCCCTTTCACTCGCTCACGGGCCCCATCGACTCCGATGCCGATCAAGCTGTCCATCTGGCTGTCGCCGAAGAGTGAAACGGCCTACGAGTTCGAGCTGGATCTAGGTGAGATCATCGTCGGACGGGGGGAGGACTGCCATGTTCGGCTGCCCTTCTCCTTCATCTCCAACCACCACTTCACCCTCGTGGCCGAGGGCGGAAGCTATCTGGTCGTCGACAACGGCTCGACCAACGCGACCATCCTCAACGGCAAGCGCCTCGCCGCCTTTGCCTACACCCCCTTGAAGAGCGGAGACCTGCTCGCGGCCGGCGAGATCGTCATCCAAGTCACTCCGCTGGAGTCCGTCACCCACTCGTTCTCCATCGAGGAGAACAGCGAAGAAGTTCGCAAGATGGTGTGGGAGACGCTCCAGAATCGAGGGGCAGGGGGCAACGCCTCAATCGAAGTGACCAGCGGACCGCAGCGGGGCTTTCGGTTCCGCATCGGTGAGGATTTGACCCGCGTCGTGGTGGGGTCTACGCCCGGCTGCCATATCACCCTCGAGGAGTCCGATTGCACCGCTGAGCACATGGAGTTCCTGCACACCGGCAGGGGTTTCGTCGCCCGTCCGTTGCTCGAGGGTCTGACTTACATTGATGGCAAGGCCCTGCTCGCGCCTACCCCCTTGGGACACGAGGCTCGGATCCTCATCGGCGCCACGAAGCTGCGCTTCCTCGATCCGTTGCAGCACTACCTCGCCGAGCTCGCGCACCTGCCTGAGCTCAATGGGTCCGATGAACCCACCGACGACGTGCTCTCGACACAACAAATCGACACCGTCTCTTACGACGAAGTCGGCGAAGCTCCGTTAGAGTTCGGGCCCCCCGATCGCCCCCCTGTGCCGACCCAGCCTCGCTTCATGCCAGAAGACACCGACCACTCCGGCACCATCGTTCGGCCCAAGCTGGACAAGAAATGGGGCAGGTTCGAGACGACGATCCTCATTGTGACGTTGGTGGTGGTCTTCGGCGGGTTGGTGGCGTTGCTGATGCTGTTCGAGGGTTGGTGAGCGCACAACGGACCGTCGAGGCAACATCGGACCACGAAACCGCAGGTTCAAGGTCTGTCCGGAGTTAACGTCGTAGGCCGTCGGATTGCAGCAGAATCAAGCTCGGCTTCCGGCTGAAGCTCCAGCTCCAGACTCCAGACCGGTCAAGCAGCATCAGCTGTCGGACCATGAAACAGCAGCAGCAACGCCCAGAGTCCGGCGACTGCAGCTGCGGAACCTACGCAACGCCTCAGGCCAGCACCTGCATCGTCCCCAGACCAACGCCGAACTGCTCGTGCGCGGAGATCCGCTGCAACAGCCCCTTGGCGTCGAGGGTCCCAGCGAGCAGCTGGCGGTAGCCGTCGAGGACGGTCGAGACCTCTTCGCGGTTCTCCCACACGAACTCGATGCGCAGCCGGCGGATGCCTGCTGCGATGAGGCGAGGAACCAGGTGCGCCGCGCTCTGTGCGGCGGCGTTGAAGACGGTGTTGCGGCAGCCGGCGTCGGTCAGCACGAGGTGGGCCCGACCCTTGTGGTCTTTCAGCGTGACGCGGTGCTCCGCGCACGGCGCCCCACAGGTGCGGCGGTCGCTGCCGTCGCTCAAGTTGTGGGCGTAGATGCAGTGTTCCGTGTGAAACGTGGGGATGTGATGATGGACGGCGACGGCCAGCCGATGCGGCTCGGGCAGCGCCGCGATCAGCGCGAAGAGCTGGGTCGCGTCGAGGTCGTGAGCGGCCGTGACGGTGTCCAAACCCAGCCCGAGGAGGTGCAACGCGGTCAGGCTGTTGGTGACGTTGAGCGAGAAGTCGCCGTGCAACACTGGCTTCTCTCCCAGGCCCAACGCCTCGAGGTCGAGGTCCCTGAACTCCATCACCGCGCCCCAATGCCTCACCAGGAC
>Ga0210039_1003471_pt1 | contig 12163 bp, 9 predicted proteins | sample CryGeyCG2114_250_3_FD_185460 | JGI IMG/M metagenome (GOLD analysis project Ga0210039, IMG submission 185460) | Groundwater microbial communities from aquifer - Crystal Geyser CG17_big_fil_post_rev_8/21/14_2.50 (SPAdes) (version 2) | ecosystem: Environmental > Aquatic > Deep subsurface >...
GAAGACGTGAACGAGTGATCCGCATCTTCCCTAACGACGAATCGGCATTGCGACTGATTGGGGCATTACTGGCCGAACAGAACGAGGTTTGGCAGGAACGAAAATATTTGGATATGGATGAATTTAAGGAATGGGCAGATGCCCAAATTGCGGCTAAACAGGGTAGTAATATCGTTGCTCTGGCAGGCTAAAAAACGTCAGTGACCGGAGAGAATTTACAGCAATTTTTGGACTTGACCCGTCCAGAGCAATCCGGTTGACGATGCAACAACAGGCAAGCGTTTATAGAAATTTCCATTCACCTGCGAATTAACGATCAGGTAATTAATAAAATTCGACAACAGCTTGGCATTGGGTCTGGCATGCACAGCCTCATCCCAAAACTGATTTGAGTGCCCCTGAAAGGTCAGCCCCTCCAAGTCATAAAGCGCCTTCCCGCAAGTCTTCACAGGCGCACCGTACAACAGCGCGGACAAACCAACCGTGCTGTTAACCACAATGACCCCGCAAGTCCGCTTCAATAGTGTTGGCAGATGCTGATCATGGATATAAAAACATCTTCCTTCCAGCCCAAACTGCTTTGTCCTTGTCTTGATTAGTGCTGCATAATCAAAATAACCGCGATCCATGGGATGGTGTTTGATCACTAAGATATTGTCCTGCTGCGCATGCCCCGCGAAGGATTCGATGACTTTATTAATAAAGCACTCGACGGTGTCGAATTCAGAGTGCGTCACTATCTGTGCGTCGTTATGTACCTGTAACGGAACCAGAAAGTAGCGCCCCGAAAATTTTCCAATCAACAACCGTAACATTCCACGCTCTTTAAACGCATAATAACACTTGCGCCACAAAGAACGCGACCATGGGAAAAACTCAAACCAAGACAGTCGGCGGTGATGCCGGTAATAAGGAAAAACAGGCTTGAGCAAACCAGCCACAAAGTAATATAAAACAGACCATAACACTGCATACCAGTATGTGTTGCCCAGCTGCAACGGCTCATCCACGCGAGGGGTATTATCGTTCAAATAGAACGCGGCTGAACGAGGCATGGTTGAATGCCCATTTACGCCGAAACGTTCCAGCGTGATGAAGTTTGGTCGAATATAGCCTTCTTCAAACACCCCGATTTCCAACCCAAGGCTGTGCGCTATGTTGTGAGCCTCACGGTGAATGAGGCGGCAGTCGCCAAAAAGCATAATGACATCAACATGCAACTGCTCGACCAAAGCGGCAAAATAAGCTGGCCATGCTTCCGGTCTCCCGCGAAAATTAAAAGTATTTTCAGGATAGAACAGCCAATCCCCTCCGTTGAAGTTGACCTTAAAAACCTGAGCACCCGCCTGAATCAAATCTTTCTGCAGATGCCGAAAAAATGGCCCCATCGGCCCTTGAAGCAAAAGGATACGCTTGCCTTTAAATACAGAAAGACCACTTTTAACCATCTGCCACCTTGTGATTGTGATAAAAAATCGCGCCAGATAACCTTCGCCATAAAATTCAAATCCCTGCGAGAGTTTCTCGTTATGCATGGCGCAACACTTTCCTCATCAGAAATCTATACATCCTTCCCCACCACGGCAGAGTGGCGATGACATTTTCACGCCAAATCAACAACTCATCCAACGCACGTTCAGGTGTAGTGAACTTGCCCGTAGTACGGCTAATATAAGCCGGGTAAGATATTAACACACCTGCTACCAATTCATCCACAGACCTCCGGCATGTACGACGCTCGACAGGCAGAATATCACAAGTCAACCCCCAGCCTGCATAAAATGGCTGCCCGTAGCAAACTACCTTTTTTCCGCGCAGTAGTGCCTCGAACCCTGTGAGCGAGGTCAACGTATGAACCTCGTCGATCAATAACAAAAGCGCCCCCATACTCACATCGACCAGCACTTCATCGCACCAGTGTGCCGCTTCGACTTCGCCTGAACCCTCGCGGCGCAACCCGGCCACCACATCAGGATGAGGTTTATAGATCACATACGCTTCCGGATTGGCTGCGCGTACCGCACGCAGCAAGTCGATATTGCGACAAATCCCAGGTGCCCCATAGGCCAGCGAGGCATCCGTCTCCACTTGCCCGGGCACCAAGATGACTCGCCGTGACATTTCTTCCGCTTTATCGGACAAAGCACAGCAATCAGGTCGCTTCCAGCCTGCCACACCGACGTTGTATTTAGTCAAACCATCAGCCACCAGTCTGGCTCTCAACTTTTGTGCCCGGACAAGCAACGTACAATCAAAGATCATTTTATTGAGGATCAACTCCAGATCCGACGGGCGCGTCGCATCGAAATAAATGCCGCTTTGATCCATGACCCATGACAGGGGACGCACCAAATCAGCGCCCAAACCCACCGATCGAATAAAACCATCCTCCAGCCGAATGACAGAGCCATTTACTGGAGGATAACATTCCTTGCGTCCCCATACAGCCAGCGTAGCTCCATCAGGTATCTGGCTTGTTCGTCGCACAAACCTGACCTGACAGCCTTGAAAAAAATTGCAGATAACGGGCCTTTTGTAAATTGAAAATCCGGATGCATACACAATCTCCGGGAATCGGTTGCGCATGCGTAATTGAAGCGCCATCCATTCAACGACCCGCTCAACTTCGCAACGCTTACCCGTTTCAGGATCGATGTAACGAGGGTAGCCAATCAATGCGGCATGCACCAGATTTTCAAGCGATACAGGCATTCTCCGTTGTGGTGCAGCCAGCTCATCGAGAGTCAACCCCCAACCCGCATAAAATGGCATCCCGAAAGTGCGCACGGGCTTTCCCCACAGGAGTCCCTCAAAACCAAGTTGAGAAGTGACCACATATACGGCCTTAGCCCCCTCGATCAACGTTGCTGGATGAACATCGTTTTCCTGCAAGTGAATGCGCGAGTTGCTCTTCAGCAGCTTTTCATTAAAATACCCGCGCTTATGTCCGTGTAACACCTTCGTATGGAGCTTGACCAGCACAACGCAGTCAGGATGCTCAACCAACGCCGCGCTCAACATGCGTGAAAAACTCGACTCGTCGGCGTAGCCATTGATAATGGAAGCGTCGCCACGGACCTGATCTGCAACCAGCACGTAACGAGCAGGCAAGCCGCCTGCAATTTCTTCACGTGCACGGTTGTATTTGGATAAGCGCGCCAACCGCCAAGCCGCGACTAATGCGCCAGCCCGTGCTTGCTGCGACTCTGAATAGCGGCCAACAATCAATGTTTCGAGCAACGAAGGTGAATTAGCATCGTAGTAAATGCCAGAGTCATCCACGACAACAGAAAGCGGCGGATCCTGTTTAGTAAATCCCAGGGAACGAATAAAACCATCTTCCAGTCGCAACAGTGGCAAGCCGTGCCTGACGGCGAAATCAGCCGCTTTCGTGGCACTGGCTTTACTGCCCCACGCAATCACTCCGCCGCATGACGAAACATCACGAACCGACCGGCGATGCAGAACAGGCGCGCCGAGCAGCGCCTCCAGTCCGGGCAGGTTAGCCACTGCACGCGAAGTCGCTATCAGCGGCGCGGCTTGCTGTCCGGCAATGGAACCTAGCTCCTGCAAAGTTGCCCTTCGGTTGAAGCATCTGCGGCCAGCACATCACGCCAGACAATCGCACTCTTTCCATGAACCAAAAAGAACGGATTCAACCTGACAGACGGGTTGGCATAGGAAAGCGCTTCCCCGCTCAACCGAATCACCGCACCTCCCGCCTGCTCCACCACGCACTGCGCGGCAGCGGTATCCCACAACGATGTAAGCCCCAGCCGTGGATATATATCTGCACTTCCTTCCGCCACCAGACAAAACTTCAGCGAACTGCCCATAGCGATCAGCTCATGAGCGCCCAACTTCTGTAATAGCACGGGTAAAGAATCTCCCGCGTGTGAACGACTGCCGACGACGCGCCAAGACACCCCGTCCACATGCGTGGCGACATGGATAGCGGTACGCACGCCATCCGCCCCGACCTTGAATGCGTCCACACCTTCGGCCGCCAGATAGGCCACATCCGGCACCGGCGCATAGACCACACCCAGCACCGGGCGTCCGCCTTCGATCAGGGCGATGTTAACCGTAAATTCCCCATTACGCTTGATAAACTCTTTAGTGCCATCCAGCGGATCGACCAGCCAATAGCACTCAGCACCATCGCCGCCATGAAAATCGTCCTCCGCTTCCTCGGACAGGACAGGCAGCAGCGGCTGCAAGCCAGCCAGCCGCTCCGCGATGATCTCCTGCGCCGCCGAGTCGGCCTCAGTCAGGGGCGACTTGTCATCCTTTTGTTGCACCGAAAAATCCCGAGCATAAATCGACATGATCGCAGCGCCCGCCTCACGCGCGATTGCTTCGACCTCGTCAAGCAGCTTGAGCGTGACGCTCATCATCAACCCTCGATGCGCTTGATCACGCCTCGTTGCTCTAACATCGCGACCACTTGAGCGACTGATTCCTGCAATGACAGGCGGCCGGTGTCAACGACCAACTCCGGATTTTCCGGCTCCTCGTAAGGCGAAGAAATTCCGGTGAAATTCTTGATCTCACCCGCTCGCGCACGCTTGTACAAGCCCTTTACATCCCGCTCTTCGCATACTTCCAGCGGACAATGGCAGTAAATCTCGAAAAATTCACCGTGCGGCATCAGGGAGCGCACCTTCTCACGGTCAGAACGAAAAGGAGAAATGAAAGCCGTGAGCGCGATGATGCCGGCTTCCAGAAATAACTTACCCATCTCACCCACACGGCGGATGTTCTCGACGCGATCCTGATCAGAAAATCCCAAATCCGAACAAAGCCCGTGGCGCACATTATCGCCATCGAAGGAAAAAGTGCGGCAACCTGTTTGGTGCAAACGTTCCTCAACGGCATGCGCCAGTGTCGATTTTCCCGCTCCTGACAGCCCTGTAAACCACAACATCACGCTGCGATGTTCATTCAAAGCCTCGCGGCGTTCGCGTGTGACCGTAGCCTGATGCCAGACCACGTTGCTCGATTTTTTTTGCATCATTATTTCCCCTATAGACAAGACTATAAATCACTCTGATATTCCGCACTGGCCAACTTGGCAAAAGTAGCTTCGGCATTATGCAACAAGGACTGTCGCAACGGCTCATCACTTGCAAGTACCAAAATCGCTTCAACCCACGATTCTTCATTCATCTCCACGATCAGCCCGTCCACCTCATGACTGATCAACTCCCCGCATGCGCTATCCGGCGCATAGATTCCCACCGCACCGCACCGGGTGAAATCGAAAAACTTTGTATGCGATCGGGCGCGATTGAATGGTGAGTCCAACAACGGCGCCAGACCGATATGCCGCCCCTGCATAGCGAGAAAATGCTGATAGGCCGGCCACTTCATCGGATGTACCGTGGTTACGCGCGGCATCCCGCGATATAAACGAAACACACTGCGATTGCCCACGATTTCAAACGACACTCGCTCATCCCGGCGCAACACCTCTTCCATGACAGGCCGCAGCCAGCGAATTTCAGCATAGTGTGTGGCTGAGCCATGGTAGAACACCCGACGAATATCGGCATGGGCCGCCACAGGCGACGGCAATACCAGCCTGGGATTCCAGCTTATATATTTGGCCTGCAGGTAGGGGACAGAAACCCATAGTTCAGATTTCTGCCGCCGCAACCAGCCGGATTTCCATGCAGAAAGTCTGGCCAACTTTAAGCGATAATGCCACGGCATCCCTGCTGACGCGTGCACATCCAGCACATCATCGTCCATGAAGAAAATCAGCGCCCGAAGTCGTGGCCGCACCGCATCGACCAACTTGACCCACGAAGCAGGCACGTAACGAACAAAAATGACAACCGCGCCATCCAGATCGACAGGCGCAGGCAAATCCCTGAATCCGCACTGCACTACCCGCATACCCGTATGAGCCACAGCGGGCAGAATATAGTAATCCGTTGACGGGTTGGGCTGCTCTTCTACCACAAACACTACGCCACTGGCTGGCACACTTGTTAATGCATCTATCACCGGTCTTACTTCCATGGTTGGGCTATGAGCGGCGCATGACTCAAATAAAAATCCGGGCGCTGATAACTCAGGTTTGGATTGTAAAATGGGTCATTTAGCATCACTTGTCTCCATCTCTTGCGCATATAGGCGACTTCGCGACTGGCGCGCCATTTTTTTCTGCGCGTAGTATCTTTTCCTCGCGATACCGATTCGTGGTGATACAACTCCGCATGCGGTGTCCATACCACCCGATAGCCCGCTTCCCGCACCCGCAGACAATAATCCACATCGTTAAATGCCACAGGCAATTTTTTTTCATTCAAACCACCCAGACGCTGATACAACTCACGCCAGGTAATCAGACAAGCAGCAGTTACTGCGGAAAGCTCCTGAGCCACCATCGCCCGGTTGCAGTAACCGGGATCATTCCGCGCGATAAACGAGTGCAGGTGATTCGCGCACCCGCCGGGCCCCACGGTATCACCTGCATGCTGCACCCGGCCATCCGGGAAGTACAACTTCGCGCCCACCACCCCTGCTTTGGGTTGCAGCAGATGCCCCACCATCTCTTCAAGCCAGTCCGGTGAGATCACCTCAGTATCGTTGTTCAGCAGACAGACAATCTCGCCCCGCGCCTCCCGTACCGCAAAATTGTTGATTGCCGAATAATTAAAGGGATGGTCGTAGCGCAACACCCTTACCTGCTTGTAGCAGGCAATCTCTTCCAGGTAAGCCAACGCATCGGAATCTGCACTCTGATTGTCCACCACCAGAATTTCAAAGCGAGGATAGGTGGTTTTTTCCAGCAAACTTTCTACACATTGCCGGGTCAACTCAGGTGCATCCCTCGTTGGCACGATAATACTTACCATAGGCGGTTCATCGGGCAAATGGTAACGCACCCGCCGGCATCCAGGCAGCATCGTTTCTGACACGTCCGCATCGACTCCATTTCTCGCCAGATGCGAACGCACAGCATCCAGGCACTGCTGCTCATCAGTATCAGCAACACTGCCTACGGACTGATGCAGCAACACATGAGGAATATGCACCACGCTTTTGTCACCCTCATCGCCGAGCACATCCGTCACCCTGAACAATAAATCGTAGCTCCCATACCGACAACAATCCAGAGTCACACCACCCGCTTGGGCAACCTCACTCCCGCGCAATGCGACCGCATTCCCCACAAAATTTATCGCGTGCAAATGTGTCAATGACCAGTCAGGCTTGAACCTGGGCTGGCATCGCTGCCTGTTTTCATCAAGCAGATCATCATCCGAATACAGCACAGCCGCCTCCTGCCTGCCCAGCGCCGCGCAAGCAAAATGATACAGCGCATGAGGCGCAAGCACATCACCTGCACGCACCATCATTACCCACTCATCAACCTTACTATCCGAGAGAGAATCATTAAACGACACCAGCCAGCCATCCGTCAGTGACGGCTCCACCGCGTTAAGCGCTGCATTTTCCGATTCACTGCATGTTCCGAAGTTGAGCACGACGTAAGAAAAGTTGTGATATAGCTGACTTGCAAGTGAATCCAATGTTGCCTGAACCGCACCTGCTGAAGCTCCATCCACAATCAGTAAATGAAAGTGTATCGTGGCTTGCATTTTAGAGATGTGTTGACGGATAGATTGCTGATCGTGATCGCTCAACAGATCCAAACGCCTGATCCAAGTTGTATAGGCTATGTTCTCGCGCAATTGAGTTGCAATGCGATAGGCATCAGGCAAGTTAAACAACATCTTCCAGCGCGAAAGTCCAACCTTCTCCCGCTGCGCATTTGAGAGCTTACGCAAGGTGCCGTTGACCCTGTTCTCCATACGCCAGACGCGTTCAAACAGGCCCACTCGCCTAACGAAAACCGTCGAAGCATCGAGAGATTCGCCGTTATCGAGCGAGAGCGTCAAATCGCTTATGCGCTCAGGCAGCTTGACCAGTTCGTGAACGCGCCCGTTCTGCAACACCGGGAAGGTGACATCCAAAAAATTGGTCTCACCAGACACGGAACTGCCACACAACCGAATATGCTTATGCGCACTACTGCGAGCTAGTTGCGTTTCGACAAGGAACCAGCCACACAAGTCATTGCTTATCATTTTTGCACATTTTGAAAAATCATCAGACACTAAGACTCGCGGTTAGTCATTGTATCAAAGTTGAAAATTTCCCGTTTTAAAAGCAAGCATTTTCTGGTCACGAGGGTGCCCCCATTCGCCGACATTGCGGACAGTCATTCTGGCCGCCTGCGCCATAGCTTCAAATTCAGCAAATGAATAGTGAAACGGATCACGGTCGAAAAACGAGGTAACTCCACCCCGCTCATGCAACAATGGCTCGGCATATACTGAATGAGGCGCTTCGAAGAAAGTGGCAAAAAATTCACCGTCAGGTTTTAAAACACTACTCATTTCAGCAAGGCATTTAATAATGTGAGCCGATGGCAAGTGAGAAAATACCGATTGCGCGATGGCAAAATCAAAACGAGCGTCAAAGCGTTTAAAGGCAAATGAATCATCAACCAGCAACACCGGAGATTTATTCATCAGGTCGGCCCGTTCAAGTTCCAGCCCCCCCGCAGAGATCAGCGATTCATTGATATCTATGCCGCAGTAATTTCCAACATCAAGATATTCAACAAAACGCACCCCGCCACGCATAGAACCGCAACCTACATCCAGCAAATTATGCGAAGGCTGCAAGCCATTCTGCATCATGAAATCGAGTTGCAACTGCCCCAGCTCATCCCACATGCCGCCGACCCATGCCCGGTGAGCGCCCGACAGAATCTCTTCCTGCGTCATCTGCCGACCATAGCTGTTATATGTCTGACTCACCCTTATCCTCCGCGATTGTCTATTTCTTCATCCATTTGAAAGTTGCCAGCCGATATAACCGCTGACACAGCGAATTGAGCCTTGTGCGCTCGCTTTCCTGATAAGCATCATGATAAATCTTAGCTTGAGCTGCCGCTGCATCACGCTCGTACTCTACGCATTTGATCGCTTCCAAAGCAGCGGCTCTGGCCTGCTCAGTTACATGATAAGCACCAAGGTACTCCCGTGCCTGCGCTGCTACCGTGTCGCGCTCCTGCTCCACGCGCTTGAGCGCTTCCAGTGCGCTGACCCGCTCCTGTTCGGTCTGCTGGTAGGCCTTGAGGTTCTCTTCCGCTTGCGCGGTGGCAGACAGTCGTGCCTGCTCGGTGTCCTGATAGGCCCTGAGGTATTCCTCGGCGCTGGCAGTGATCCTTGCCTGCTCCGCAATCCTGGCCTCCTCGGCCTCCGCCATGTAACTTGTTTCGCGCGCCTCATGCCAGGGCGCGAAAAGTGCACCGCTATCCCTGATTATCGTCAGCAGGGTCGCCAGTTCTTTCGGCACACTACTGTTGTCGGCCCATAGTTGTAAAAGTCGGTAGAACTCAGCGTTCGGGCCGGACTCTGCGCCTTTTTTCGTAACGTGATGCCTCAGCTTGGTATCGACGACGGTCGATGCCAGTTCCTGGCAACGCCTTTCCGTGAGCTTGACCTTAATAGCAGCAGCAAGGCGATTTAGATTTTCTGTCGGATGCTTGAACCAATCCTCATAACAAAGCACGCAATCCACCGATGAGCCAAGCGCATCGACAATTTCAAAATTGTAGATCGTCCACAATAGTTCACCCATGTTGAGCGGGAAATGGTCGCGCGTCGCCAGCGACCTGGCGACCTCACTCGGCGAACGCACGCACAGCAGCGGAATCAGATCGAACCCCACTTCGGTCGCCAATTCCATCCAGAGCGGGAGAATGCGCGCCATGCGCGGATCCTTGACAGCCCTTGTGCCCTGCCGGAGTTCCACCTTGAGGTAGGCACGAAGTTTTTCGCGTGCCGTCGCAGTTGCAGGTCGCCGCAACCAGTCGGCGGGTAGTGGCATCGTTGAGCTGATGCTCTTCCACGGCCTACCGAGCGCCAAGAGCAGTTCGTCATGGATCTTCACGACCACGCTGTCCTCGAAGTAACCGCGTTCGTTGTACTCGTTGGCCACGATCAGGCTATCGCCCATGGGCACACCCAGAGCATGAACCATTTGGCCCGCCAGCGATGTGCCACTACGATGCATGCCCAAAATGGCAATGACGGTTTTTTCTCGCTTACGCAATGCTCACTCTCAATTTTTTTTCTCATGAATGTCCCACTGCCGCCCATAGTAGGGTGTCGCAGGAAATGATATGTTATCATAATCACTAATGTAGCCAAGATAGATCGTAGCAAATTCAATCCATTAATGCGCCTTATCACTCAAACAATCCGTTTTGTAAAATGGCTGCGCCGAAAAATACTGCGCAAATTTGGATCGCATCCCTTGATCGACCCGTTGCGACAATGGGCATGGATACGAACAGAGCCATTTGGTGCGCTCGATCCACAACACCCACCCGCAACAAATACTCTGACCTGGTTCATTCCCCCTGTCGGGCGCGGCTCGGGAGGGCATCTTAATATATTTCGCTTCATCGCCATGCTGGAACGGCGTGGATTCGATTGTCGCATCGTCATTTGCCACGAGCCGAGACCAGTCACAACCGAGGCTGCCAGACAAGAAATAAGCGAGTGGTTCTTCCCGTTGGCCGCAGCCGTGTACCTGCACCCCGCCGAGGGTATCCCCGCCACGCATTTTGCCATCGCCACCGGCTGGCAAACCGCATACCCCGTCAGAGCATTCAAGGGATGCATACAACCGCTCTATTTCGTGCAAGATTACGAACCATGGTTTCAGGGTGTCGGCTCCATTGCCGCTTTTGCCGAAGACACTTACCACTTCGGCTTTCCTGCCATCACGGCTGGCGATTGGCTAGCCGGTCTGCTGGCTGAAAAATATGGAATGCAAACCTTCCCTGTCGGCTTTGGTGTGGATCACGAGCTATATCACCCCCATCCCAAGACGCAAAAACTGCCAGGAAAGCATGTGTTCTTCTACGCCCGGCCGCCCACCGAGCGGCGTGGTTTTGAACTGGGCATGCTGGCGCTGCAACAATTGAATGAGCTATTACCCGATATCACCGTTCATTTCGCAGGCTGGCCAATGGAACGATATCGCATTCCGTTCCGGCATGTCGATCACGGCATCCTGCCACTGGAGAAGCTGCCCGAGCTGTATTCGCAATGCGATGCCGCCTTGGTGTTCTCATTCTCCAACGTCTCTTTACTGCCGCTCGAGATCATGGCTTGCGGATGCCCAGTGGTATGTAATAGCGGGCCAAATGTGGAATGGTTGATAAACAAGGACAACGCTTTTTTGGTTGAACCGACCGTCGATGTAACGGCTAATGGCTTGGCGTCAGTATTAACAAAACATGCTCTCGCCTACAAGTTGATTGCCGCTGGGCTAGCAACCACCTCCCAGAAACACTGGGATACTGAAGGGGAGCTTCTGGCGCATATCTTGAAGAAATTTGCTGTAGCTGAACATCCCTAATACTCATAGACATTCAGCAGTTAGCAGCGAGATAGGGCACTATCTGCCCCAAATCAAGTTATGCGCCAGATTGCCATTCTCGCCAGAAATAACTATTCAAGTACCGTGAATACCTGATGATCAATCGGACTCTTTGCCCTTGCATCCATTGCGCTGTCATGCGTAGAACGACTAAATAATTTATCGAAATCTGGCTTTATTTTGACCAATGCAGGTTGCCAGTATTCTTTCCACTCTTGATCATAATGAGAGCCTGTATAGTCTAAGCGCACCGTAAATCGACGCCCCATCAGGTAGTCTTGGACGCAGGGTTTGTCGTCAATTTCTTTGGGGTCCCATACGACTGGTCGACAGTTATATCCCAAGTTCCAAGCCATTTGAATCATTAACCCTAACGAGACAAACCCTACCGGCTCGGACGTTTGATCTTTGAATACTGTTAATGCATTAAGATGCTTGCGTGGATCTTCAAATTGAACATGAATAGAATTGCGGAAACTTCGAACAAAGCCGCTATCTATAATGATAGTTTGTGGTTTGAGGCGAGCAATGCCTTTTAACAAGTGATAGTGGTCCATAACATGGTAGTAAACCCCTAGTAGGAACACAGTATCGATTTTTAGATCATCTTTATGATCATATAAAAAATCATACATATCACCGCAATAGGTTTTGTATTGATTACTATTGAAACCAAGTTCATTCA
>Ga0210039_1003483_pt1 | contig 12125 bp, 9 predicted proteins | sample CryGeyCG2114_250_3_FD_185460 | JGI IMG/M metagenome (GOLD analysis project Ga0210039, IMG submission 185460) | Groundwater microbial communities from aquifer - Crystal Geyser CG17_big_fil_post_rev_8/21/14_2.50 (SPAdes) (version 2) | ecosystem: Environmental > Aquatic > Deep subsurface >...
CCCCTGATTGCAGCAGTTTTATTGAATAGACTTATAAAACCTTCATCTAAAATGACAGCAATACAATGGATAAAAACAACAGCATTCACTTATTTTTCTTTGCTAGAAAGCAAATATTATCATCATACAGTTTTTAGTTAATGAAGTAATTACTTGGACAAGTATAAAAATTCTGAAATTTCTACGATTGTGATTGAAATTATCTATGCAATTTGTAAAGAATATTTTGGATTCATAATCCCTGTTTATTATTTAAGAAATTTAATTATTAACAAAAACAAATTATTTAAGAAATTTAATTATTAACAAAAACAAATTATTAACAAATTTTGATTATTATTTAAAAAATGGAAAAGAAAATGGAAAAACAACATGAACAAAAAAGACAACATAAACAAAAAAGAAACAGTAAGAATAGAATAAATAAAAATACAAACAATACAATACTGAAAGACATGACTTTGATATGCGGACTGGTGATAATATGTGCGGCATTTTTGTCCATAAATGCTAATGCTCTCGGAGGCGTATCTCCGACATCTCTTATAGTAAATTATGGTTTAAGCCAGATTGATGAACTTGAACAGGGAGAGACGGGAAATGCGGTGATAGTTATTCAGAATGCAGGTGATTTTGAAGCAACAAATGTGGAAGTTGTTGTTCATGATACTCAGTATTTATCTGCCAGCAGTTACTGGAAACTTGGAAACATAAATCCGGGAAGAAGTGTCAGCATAGTGGTGCCAGTAAAAGTAAGCAAGGATGCGAAAACCGGAACAAATTTTCTAACGCTGTCTATGGAATATAAATCATACTCTATGAGTGAGTATAGAACAAAGAATGTTGAAAATGTGAAAACTGACTGGTTGCTCTCTGTTCAGGTTAAAGGAAAGCCATTGTTTTCTTTAAAAAATTTTTCCATTGAAGGAAATCCGGAACCTGGAGAGAAATTTACAGTGACAGTTTATTTTAAAAATAACAAAGGCGAAGCAAAAAATACATACATTTCAGCAGAAAACAATAATGCAAACCAGCAGACAACATCTGTTTCTGCACAATCCCAGTTCGCATCTTCAGCAACATCTGGTCAAAGGTCTGCCAGTCCATCCGCCACTCAAACCCCATCGGCATCTGCAAATCCGATCCTGGCAGTAGTCGGGATAAACAAAAAATATTTAGGAGACCTTAAACAGGGACAGGAAATTTCTGCAAAATTTGAGGTGTATGTAGATGAAAAGGCCGCTTCCGGGGTTTATAATCTTCCTGTTAAAGTAACATATTCTAATGGAGGAACAACAAAAACCGATGAATGGATAATAGGTATTTTCGTTTCCGGGCAGGAAAACATTATAATTTCTGACATAACAAGCGAGCCAAAAAAATTTTATCCAAAAGATAAAGATGTTAAGCTCAATTTAAAAGTTCAGAATACTGGGAGTAAGGGAGTTGATTATCTTAAAATTTTACCAATATTTAATTATCCATTCAAAAATTCAAAGTCTTATTCACAGGCGAAAAATCCGGGAAAATTAAATGCTGGCGATGAGAAAAGTGCGGACTTTTATTTTGACATTGATGATTCAGCAAAACAGGGAACTTATGAACTCAAATTTTTGATAAATTATAAAGCAGACGGCATTATCAGAGAACAAAATATATCTACAACCGTTGAAGTTCATGAAAAACCAGATTTTGAAATTTCCTATGATTCAAAAACAGTTACAGGTGAAAAAGACAGTATAAAATTAAATATCAAAAATTCCGGAGCGGATTGTGATGATGTTAAAATTTATACAATAAAAAAAACAGACCTTCCATTTGACTGGACAACAACTTCGCAGTATATAGGAAATTTAAAAAACAACGAGGAAGGAGAAGGCATTCTGGAATTTTCGGTCAAAAACTGGGCAAAGAAACAAATTTATCTCGTTCCCGTTGAAATTAGATGTGTCCGAAATGACTATGTATTTGTTCAGCCGGAAAAAATAAAGATTGAAGTGGACGGAGGTAAAAGCGGAACAAATATAAGTGATTACTATATCTATCTAATTATTGGAATAACTATAATAACTGCAATAATCGCAATATCAGTTATGAAATTTAAAAATAAATTTAAAAAATGAAAAAGCCCAAAGACAATAAAATGTCTAAAAATACAAAAAAAGACACAAAAAAGGACAAAGAAAAATACACGGACCTTACAGACGAAGAAACTCTTACAGCATGGGTTAACGAAAAATTTATCAGGACATTTGGAAAAATATATATGCTTTGGCTGATCTCAAAAAACCATAATCACGGGTATGAAATTTTGAAATTTTTAAAGGATAATTTTTCAATTGACGCCAGCGCTCCGTTAATATATTCCACTTTGGACATTCTTGAAAAAGAAGGGTTTATAAGCGGAATCTGGAAACATGAGGACGGAAAACCTGATAAAAAAGAATATACAATTACCGAAAAAGGTGCAAAATTGCTTGAAATTGCAAGAAAAAAGATACTTGGTATTTCTCAAAATATGCTGAAGAATGAGAATGGTTGAGGATTTGCTTGAAAAAGTAGCAGGATTCTGTGTGAAGCATGCGAAAGAAATTTTTTTAATTGCGATAATTGTAACGATAGTTATGCTTTTTGGAATTACGCTGATTGAATTACAAACAGACATTTCAAATTTTTTGTCAGAAAGTGCTTCTCCAGTTGTAAAGTTAGACAAAGAAGTAAGTAATAAATTTGGCGAAGATAACGGAGTTATAATTTCTTTTAAAATTGATAAAAAAACAGGAAGTGCTGATATATATGATATAAGAGATATAAGAGTAATTAAGTCGGTTGTTGAATTAACAAATAAATTAAAAGCAGAAGATAATGTTAAAGAGGTAAGAGGTATTGGAAATTTTTTTGAAAATTATTCGGAACAAGAGTATGAAAAAATTTTAAATGTCATTTTGAACAATCCTGCATCAAAAAAATTTTTTAACAGAGATTACACACAGACATTAATATTTGTTACGGTTAAAGGAAAAAGCCAGAAAGAAATAGATGAGATTGTAAAGGAAATTACAGCTGATATAGATAAAATATCTGTTCCGGAAGGAGTTACTGTTTCATGGACAGGTGAGCCAATATTAATGAACGATATCTCAAACATACTTATGAGTGATATGATAAAATCATTTGCGATTGCTGCATTTATCGTATTGATATTGCTGTTTTTAATATACCGGTCATGGACAAAAGGACTTCTTCCTTATGTTCCATTAATGATTTCATTGATATGGACGCTTGGAACAATGGGATATATAGGAATTCCTATTTCAATAGCAACTGTTGCCGTTGCACCTATGATTATAGGAATAGGTATTGAATTCGGTGTTTTTGTGGTAAACAGATATTTTGAGGAATTAAACAAAGGCATAGCAAGAGACATAGCAATACAAAAAGGTGTTTCTGGTGTGGGAATAGCTGTTCTTGCTTCTACTACTGCATTAACCATTGCATTTATAGCGCTGGGAATGGGAGACTTGACAATTATGAAAGATATGGGTATTGCACTCGCGATTGGAATTATTTATGCGATGTTCGCTGCATTATTTATTAATCCTGCTTTCATAGTAATTGAGGATAAAATTATGGGTAAAAACAAAGAGATAAAACAACAAACACAATGAAACAAAAACACAAAGAAACCAAATCCAAATTTAAAATTTAAACATAACCATGACAGATTATTCAAACATTTTAAAGGAAATTTCAGAAGGAATTAAAAATAAGGACTTTGCAGTATTTTGCGGTGCAGGAATTTCGTTTAATTCAGGATTGCCCACAGTACCTCTTTTGGCAGAATCTATTCTTAAAAAATTGGATGTAAAGGAAGAATATATTAAAGAAATAATGCCAAATTTAAAATTAAAATTACCTTTTGAAGCATTTATGGAAACACTTGCAGAAAATTCCAATATTTCTAAAATCTTAAACCTATTTAAAGAAGGAGAATCAAACGCAAATCAAATACTTATTGCAAAACTCGCTAAAGTAAGATTAATAAAAATCATAGTAACGACAAATTTTGACATGTTAATTGAAAAGGCATTAGAAAAAGAAGGGTTAGTAAGAAATAAAGATTTTAAGGTTTATTACACAGAAAATCAATTCTCTGAAATAGATTTTAATGCGTTGAATAATAGCAATAAGATAAGTGTTTTTAAAGTTCACGGAAGTATTGAGGACATGGAAAGTATAAGAACTACAATGAAGGCTGTTGCAAGCGAGATACTTTCTGAAAAAAGACAGAATGTATTGAAATATATTTTTTCAGATGAAAGTCATAAAAATGTTTTAGTTCTTGGTTACAGTTGCTCTGATTTCTTTGATATTAACCCACAAATTCAAAGAATTGAAAATTCTGAAAACAAAATATTTTTTGTTGATTACGATGAAACAACAACTTATATTAAGGATATAAAAGATAAAAATCTAAAGAATGGAAATAAAAATCCGTTTAATAAATTTAATGGATATATTGTAGAATGTAACACAGATAATTTAGTTAAAGATATATGGAATTGCATGAATGGCATTATTGAGAAAGAATATGAATTAAAAAAGTATAAAATAGAATGGCAAATTTTTGTAAATGGTTGGGGTGATAATTTGAAAAGAGATATAAAGCATTTTATCTGTGGCCAAATATTTTATAAACTCTCAGATTTCAAAAAAGCAATTGAATTTCATGAAAATTCCCTGAAAATTGCTAAAGAAATCGGAGATAAAGCAGGCGAGTCAACATGTTATAAAAATTTAGGTAATGCTTATCAAAGTTTAGGTGATTTCAGAAAAGCAATTGAATTTCATGAAAATTCCCTGAAAATTTTTAAAGAAATCGGAGATAAAGCAGGCGAGTCAAAATGTTATGGAAATTTAGGTAATGCTTATCAAAGTTTAGGTGATTTCAAAAAAGCAATTGAATTCCATGAAAATTACCTGAAAATTACTAAAGAAATCGGAGATAAAGCAGGCGAGTCAAAATGTTATGGAAATTTAGGTATTGCTTATAGTAGTTTAGGTGATTTCAGAAAAGCAATCGTATTTTATGAAAATTCCCTGAAAATTTTTAAAGAAATCGGAGATAAAGCAGGCGAGTCAGCATGTTATACAAATTTAGGTATGGATTATCAAAGTTTAGGTGATTTCAAAAAAGCAATTGAATTCCCTGAAAATTCCCTGAAAATTTTTAAAGAAATCGGAGATAAAGCAGGCGAGTCAGCATGTTATACAAATTTAGGTGATGCTTATCAAAGTTTATGTGATTTCAGAAAAGCAATTGAATTCTATTTAAAAGCAGAGGAAATTTTTGAGGAAATCGGGCAGAAACACTACCTTAAAATTGTTTATAAAAATATAGTAGATGTTTATGAGAAAATGAACAATCCTGAAAAAGCGGAAGAATACAAAAGAAAAGCAGAAGAAATTTAACACATTAAAATTTAACCAAATCCAAATTTAAAATTTAAAAAATTTTATTTCAAAATGATTTCAGAAATATTCAAAGGAATTGCAAAATTTCATTATAAACATCCCTTGTTAATAATTGCAATAACTGTAATTCTAACCTTGATCCTCGCTTATGGAATGACAAACATTAAAATGGGTGAAACATCATCAAAAAATATGCTACCCGAAGGGTTAGAAAGTGTTGATCTTATGAATGAAATAAGTAATGAATTTCAGGACACAAACACACGTACAATTGCCGTTTATATTGAACCGTCAGAAAAGGATTCCGCTGAACATACGACTAATCCGAGAGACATTAGAGATATCAGAGATTTTGCTGTCATTGAGTATGTGGACAAAATTTCAAATTTAATTAAAAAAGAAAAGGATGTTGAAGGAGTCAATGGAATAAATGATTTGATAAAGCAGTATAATGACGGACAAATTCCAAAAGATAACAAAAAAATAAGAGAAATTCTGGATAATATTAATCCTGTTTATTTAAAACAATATATAAGCAATGATTATGAAATTTCAAAAATAATAGTCCAGACATCATCAAACAAAAAAGAAGAAAAAGATGCCTTTCTCAACGGAGTAAAGAAAATTTTAGAGGAAAACAAAAAGCCAGATGGAATAAACGCAAATGTTGTTGGAATGATGGCAATATCAAGCGAAATCAGCAAGTCAATGGAGTCGGATACTATAAAAACAGCTGGAATTGCTTTAATAGGAATTTTGCTTACTGTCTGTATTACATTTGTTTCCGTAAGATATGGATTAAGCACATTAATTCCCGTAACCTTCGGAGTAATATGGACTTTTGGAATTATGAGCTATACAAATTTTGAAATGAATGTCGCTTCTGTCTCAGCAGCCTCAATAATACTTGGACTGGGTGTTGACTTTGGAATCCAGCTTACACACAGATTTAGACAGGAAATAAAATTAAAGAACAAATTAGAAAAGGTAATGGAAAACACACTTGTAGGTGTCGGAAGACCAATCTTAACAACCGGAACTGCTGCAACAGTTGGATTTTCTGTATTGTTGCTTGGCACTTTGCCGATGCTACACGGACTAGCAATTTTGCTCTGTGTAGGAGTAATCTGTTGTGTACTTACTACTTTTTTATTACTTCCACCTGTGCTAATTTTAGGGGAGAAATTTAAAAGGAAAATTTAAAAGAAATAGTTCAACTAAATTTAATTATTCTTATTCTTTTCTTAATTAAGATTATTCTTAATTATATATCAATATTGATAATTTAAATCTATAATTTTAATATGTTATGTGAAATTTATAATGATGTAAATTTATGTAAAATTTTAAAATTTAAATAATTAAAGTTAAAATGGCTGACAATATAACTGCATATATAGGAATTGTTATCATAGCAGTTGTAGGAATTGCTATTGCTTTGCTGATAATGGAAGGAATATGGAAACTTTTAAGAGTTAAAGATAAAGATAAAAATTTAAACACAGGTTCCGGAAAATACGAGACTTATGAATGTGGGGAAATCGCTGTCAGGAATCCGAAATTTTCAAATGTGTCATTTAAGTACTATATTTATGCCCTGATGTTTGTTGTATTTGATATTGAAGCGGTATTTTTATTTCCGTGGGCAGTTGAATTCGGAAATCTGGGAATTTTGGGATATGCCGAAGCAATGCTGTTTATTGCGTTAATTCTGGTTGCATTAATTTATGCGATAAATAAAAAATTCCTTAAATGGACTGATTAAAATCTGAAATTAAAATTTAAATCTTTGAGATGGATAAATTAAATGTTTCATTTGGAAAAACAGAAAAGGTATTTAACTTTGTTGACAAAATTTTAAGCTGGGGGCGGATGAATTCTGTCTGGCCGCTAACCTTTGGTCTGGCATGTTGTGCAATAGAAATGATGGCAACCGCAAGTGCAAATAATGATATTGCAAGATTTGGAATGGAGGTCTTCAGACCGTCTCCAAGACAGGCGGATTTAATGTTCGTTGCGGGAACAGTTACGCACAAAATGGCTCCGAGGGTTAAACGGCTTTATGAACAAATGCCTTCTCCAAAATATGTTATTGCGATGGGATCATGCGCAACAAGCGGAGGGCCTTTTCTGCATTCATACTCTGTTGTTAAAGGTGTTGATAAAATTATTCCGGTTGATGTTTATGTTCCGGGGTGTCCTCCGAAACCTGAAGCGTTACTTGACGGAATAATAAAATTACGGGAGAAGATAGCACAGGAAAAACTGCTGACTGAAAATATTAAAGGAATATTAAGCAAGAGCAGGTAAACTAAGTAAAAGCAGGAATATTAAACGAAAGTAATAAGTGAAAGTGAGAAAATAAAATAAAACATAAAAAACAAAAAAACAAAAAAAAAACATCTTGTCGCATTTCAAAACAAAAAAATCCGCTAGTATTGGAGTAACGAAACCGTTACAAAATGTAACTGTTTGAAAATGTTAACGAAAGTGAAGGAAAAATTTATAATATTTTAAAAAGAAAATGAATGATGAAATTTTTAATGAAATAAAGGATAAATTTAATGCCTTTATTGAAGAAGATAGGACATTAAAATACCTGTTAGTAAATGCAGAAAATTTACAGGGTGCGGCAGAATTTTTAAAGGAAAGGGGCTATGAACATCTGTCTTTTGTAACTGCAATTGACAGGCAGAATGAACTGGAAGTAGTTTATCTACTTAGCTCTTATGTTGAGGACAACTATAATTCAGTTGCGCTGAAGGTTAAATCAAATAGTAGTGATGCGGGAGGTGCAACAGGGACTAAAACAGAAATATCCGATGAAAATTTTATTGTTCCCACGCTGACAGAAATTTTTAATTCCGCTGACTGGCACGAGCGGGAGACTTATGATATGTTCGGGATAAAATTTAACGGACACAAAAATTTAAAACGAATCCTGCTTCCCACACAATTTATTGGTCATCCCCTGCGTAAATCATACCCTCTTGGCAAAGAGCAGGAAATTTCCTTATATGGCGACTTTGAAGCAACAAAGGATGAACTGACTGTGGATAAATTTCTTAAAGATGAAGATAAAAAAGGAAAAACATACAGCACACAGCTTATGCATCTGAATGTAGGTCCTCATCATCCTTCAACTCATGGTGTTTTGCGGCTAATGATGATAATTGACGGCGAAAAGATGCTCAAAATTGAGCCTGTAATAGGATACCTACATCGCGGAATTGAAAAAATCTGTGAAAATTTAAACTACACACAGATTGTTCCTTATATGGACCGTTTGGATTATGTTGCCTCAATGATGAACGAATTTCCTTATGTGCTTGCCGTAGAGAAGTTGATGAATATTCAGGTTCCGGAAAGGGCACAGATAATAAGAGTAATTGTTACCGAACTTAATCGTATAGCAAGTCATATAATGTGGTTCACAACATGGCTTATGGATTTGGGAGCAACAACGCCATTTTTTTACGGATTTAACGACAGAGAGCAAATTCTGGAAATTTTTGAGGACCTAAGCAGGGCACGGATGATGTTTAGTTATATGTGTATTGGAGGTGTTAAAAAAGACATAAACGCGGATATTGCAAAAAAAATCAATAAATTTACTGATGAAATGCCCGCACGCATAGCTGAATATCACGATTTAATTACTGGAAATGAAATTTTTCTCGGAAGGGCAAAGGGCATTGGAATACTGACAAAAAAAGATGCAATAAATTTCGGAGTTACGGGACCTATGCTGAGGGCAAGCGGTGTTCATTACGATGTGAGAAGGAATGAACCGTATTCAATGTATGAAAAATTTAAATTTAATGTTCCTGTATATAGCGAAGGTGATAATTTTGTGAGATATATGGTCAGAATGGAGGAAATGGAGGAAAGTGTAAAAATTGTTGAGCAGGGATTGAATTTAATTACTTCAACAACAGAGGGAGAGATAATCGCCAGGGTTCCAAGGATGATTACTCCTCCAAAAGGAAGTGTTTATGCAAAGACCGAGCATGCAAAAGGAGAGATGGGAATTTTTATCGTCAGCGACGGAAAACCAAAACCATATCGCTTTAAGATTCGCTCGCCAGCATTTTCAAATTTATGTGCTTTGCCAAGGATGTGTGAAAACAATTATGTTGCGGATGTTGTTGCGATAGGCGGAAGTATTGACCCGGTAATGGGGTGTGTGGACAGATAAAATTTAAAATAATGGCTAAATTAATAAAAATAAATACTTGTAAAAATAATTAAATCAACGACTTAAATCTTTTCAAAACAGGTTTAAAAATGGCGAACATTTCATATACCCTGATGATTCCGGAAAAACTGAAGTATATTATAGAATTAATGTCTAAAGAAGAGCGTGTAGGTTAATCACCCGCCAATAAATTGATGGGCTTGTTTCGTGAGAGATAAAGGCAACTGGTTGATTAGGGGGCACAAAAAAGCAGCAGTTACAAGGAGAGTTAAAGATAAGTTCGCTTCGCTCTCATTTTAAAATTTCGTAAATTTTTAAAGATTGAAAATCTTAAAGATTTTCAGTATTTAAAAAATCCCACAGATTTTTTAAAGATTGAAACCAAAGGTTTCAGTATTTTAAAATTTCGTAAATTTTTAAAGATTGAAAAATTGCAGTTTTCAGTATTTTAAAAATACCAGAATTTTTTAAAGATTGAAACCAAAGGTTTCAGTATTTTAAAATCTGCTGATTTTAAAAACGCACCTGCGGATGCCTTCCAATTCCGTAGCACTGCAAATTCTGCTTTAAACAGAGAGGAAACTCTCAGTGTGGAGGATATGGAAATGAGTTGTAACAACCCCAAAGGGAACCAATCCTCTGGCAGGAGGATACAGGACTTGCGGGTTCCTGTTTTAAACATGCAGGCAAATTCATCCAACCAATAAAATTGGTCGGTTTTCTTTGCCTTTTTATATAAAACAACTGCTTTAAGACAATTTGTTTATCCTGGTGCATAAGATTATGTCCTGAATTTATACAAAGAAGGAGAAATCTCTCTTATCAGAGCAGCAGAACTTTTGAATAAGAGCGTGTATGATGTAATTCATAAGGCAAAGAAAAAAGGCATCTCAACCGGTGCTGGTGTTGAGTAGCAGGAACAAAATAGAAAAACAGCAAAAGAGGTAATACTCAAATAATTATGATAATTTAATCAATAAATAATTAATAGATTATAATTAATAGATTATAATTAATAATTAAAATTCAATTATATTTATCTGCAATTTTATATACTATGGAAACATTAAATTTATTTCAGGGAAATGCGGTTGAACTCGGAATCGGGATATTGCAAAATTTCGGAATTCAGGAAAATCTGGCATCACTGATTGTTTATGGAGGTGCGGGGGTTTTATTTTTTGTTGTTGCGGCTGTTTTTGTATTAATTCTGACTTACCTTGAAAGAAAAATTCTGGCAGATATTCAAATCCGACTGGGACCTATGACAGCAGGCCCTCACGGAATATTGCAGCCGCTGGCAGATGTTATGAAGCTAATATTTAAAGAAGATATAAAGCCAAAAAACAGGGACAAACTGCTTTACTTTATCTCGCCGATTCTTGTTTTTATTCCCGTGCTTTTAACACTTGTACTAATTCCATTTAATGAATTTTTATCTTTTGCAAATGTTGGAGTTGGACTGCTCCTATTAATTGCTTTTGGTTCAATCACATCACTCGGGATGGTTATTGCGGGTTACAGTTCCGGAAATAAATATTCTCTGATTAGTTCAATGAGGTCTGCCGCACAGATGATGGCTTATGAAATTCCGATGATCATCGTTGCTCTGAGTGTTGTTGTTCTTGCAGGAAGTATGAATTTTGTTGATATTGTTAATGCGCAGCAAAATTTATGGTTTGCAGTTCCTTTATTTTTAGGACTGTTTGTATTTTTTGTTGCAATAATTGCTGAAATGAGTAGGGTTCCTTTTGACACGATTGAAGCAGAGAGCGAATTAGTTGCCGGCTTTCATATTGAATACAGCGGAATGAGATTCGCATTCTTTTATCTTGCGGAATATCTGGAATTGTTTATCGGTTCGGCTTTAATTACATTGTTATTTCTTGGAGGATGGAACGGGTTGTTTGCTATTCCGATAATTCCGGAAGCGGTCTCGGGATTATTCTGGTTCATGGCCAAGACATTTGCGCTGGTTTATGTAGCAATATGGATCAGGGGAACTTTGCCAAGATTCAGAATTGACCAGGTGCTGAATCTGGGATGGAAATTTTTGATATTCGCTGCGTTGTTAAATCTGGCGATTGCGGGAATAATTGCGTATGTGTTTTAAAAATTTAGATTGTTTTGTTCAAATTAAAAGCAAGTATCTTAATGGCAACTTGATAAATTTGTCATCAATTAATTTAGGTTTATCACTGCCAATACTTATGCCATAAGAAAAATTTTTTGTCTTTTTGGAGGTCTCTTTTATCTGTTTTATTCCATAGTCATCTTTATTAAAACCAATTTCAATAACGATCTCTTTATAATTATTCCTTAAAACCCATGTTCGTCATTCAAAATTAAAACAAAGGTCATTATTCCAAAAGTTTAGTCTTAATTTTTCTATTTCACCTTTACCTAATCAATACCAATTTTCTGCAAATAACTTTTTTCACATAAATACTCG
>Ga0210039_1003494_pt1 | contig 12100 bp, 11 predicted proteins | sample CryGeyCG2114_250_3_FD_185460 | JGI IMG/M metagenome (GOLD analysis project Ga0210039, IMG submission 185460) | Groundwater microbial communities from aquifer - Crystal Geyser CG17_big_fil_post_rev_8/21/14_2.50 (SPAdes) (version 2) | ecosystem: Environmental > Aquatic > Deep subsurface >...
CCCGGACCCCGCTGAGCTGGAAGCCGGCCCCGGTCCACTCATCGCCGATGTAGAGTGGCGCGGTCATTTCAGGCCAGCCGGTTGATGATCAGGATCGACACGATCAGGCCGTAGATCGCGATACCTTCGGCCAGGCCGACCAGGATCAGCACACGCCCAAGAAGTTCCGGCTTCTCGGTCAGGGCTCCGATACCCGCGCTGCCGACCGTGGCCACGGCATAACCACCGGCCAGGGCTGAAATGCCGGTGGCTGCAGCGGCCGAGGCAAAGCCCCACTTGTAGGCGTCGGCCGGCAGCGTGCCGGCGGCAGTCGGCTCGACCCCGAAGGCCTGTGGCAGCCACAGCAGCAGGCTGGCGGCCAGTGCCACAGCGATTGCCGCGATGATCGAGACGAGCATCAGCAGAAACGGCGCAAAGCGCGATCGGGTGGTTGCGTTCATGCGGGAATCTCCTCGGTTTTCCGGGTGGGTACGAGTGGCTGGATCGAAACATCCAGCGGTGGCAGCAGCGGCTGGAAGGCGCGCCCGCCGGCGGTCAGGAAGCGGTTGAAAAACTCGAACAGCACCAGGCGGGTGGTCTGGATCGATGCGACCAGGCCTTCGATGGCGATGATCAATGCGTTGCCGAAAACCATGATCAGGCCGCAGCTGATCAGGCTTGTCGTCGAGTCGGCGAGACTGATCACGGCCAGCGACAGGCCGGCATGGGCCAGCGCGAAGGCGCCGACGCGGATGAATGAAAGGGTGTTGACGATCAGTTGCATCAGTGCCTCGAGCAATTCACCGAGGGCGCCGATAAAGGCGATCGGTCCAAGCCCTCGATTCTCGAAGGCGATGCCGAGGTATTGCAGCGCCAGCACCGCGGCCACCAGTGGCCAAAGCCCCGGTTCGACGATTGCCGCCGCCGCGACCACCAGTGCCAGCGCAATGCCCGACTGGGTCAGCAGCCACTCGGTAAATCGATCCGCCCAGGCGTGTTCGAGACCGTTGAGCAGCATGCTGAGCAGCAGCAGCACGGCACCAACGCCCAGCGGCACCATCAGCACCGGCAGGGGGTTGGCGATCGGATGCAGCCACAGCGCCGGAACCAGGTCTTCGCGGGCGAAAACGGCGCCGAACATCAGCCCGAACAGCATTGCCCAGCTGCCGCCCCAGATCATCAGTGCGGTGCCGGGGAAGCGCTTGCGCAGCAGCAGCCCGGCTGCGACCAGTACTGCACCGTGACCCACGTCGCCGAACATGTAGCCGAACAGCATCGGTGCGATCAATGCCACCAACATGCTCGGATCGGCCTCGTTGCGACCCGGTGTGCCGACCAGGCCGGCGAACAGTTCGAACGGCTTCGCCCAGCGCGGGTTGACGCTGATCGACGGCGCCATGCGGCTGCCGGGCGCCGGCGGCAGTGCCACTGCACAGGGAATGCCGGCCTGGTCCAGCGCCGCGGCGATCGCGTCGCTGTCGTTGTCGCAGGTCCAGCCACGCAGGTGAGCCATGTATTCGCTGGTGGTGATGCCCTCGAGATGTTCGGCCAGCCAGGCCACGCGCCGCAGGTGGCCCAGTGCCCGAGCCAGTTGGAACTGTTCGTTGAGCTGTTCGATTCGGATTTGATTGCGATGCTCCAGGCGCTCGGCTGCGGCTCGCCGCTTGAGCACTCGGACCCGGGCTTGCCCGGGATTGCCTGCCAGCCAGCGTGGCAGCTCGAGCGTTCTGGCGCGCTGACCTTCAAGCTGCTCGGCCAGATTGGCGACCCGCTCGCGGCGGCCGAACACGATCAGCCAGGTTGCATCATGCGAGTCCAGTCTTCGCGTCAGCAGCGCCTCGACCGACGGCGGCGTTTCCGATTCGGCCGGCAGGATGAAGACTCGTGCGGTGTGGCTTGAATCGGGCGCGGCCAGATCGCTGAAGTCGAGGTCATGGTCGCCGTGGGCGGCCAGGCAGAGCTGCTCCAGCCGCACCAGTTCGCCGAGTTCGCGGCGCAGTCGCTCGATTCGCTGCACATGTGGCTCGGCCGCTTCGACCCATTGCTCGACCTGGCGCATCGCTGCTTTCAGCTCGCGCTCCAGCAGCCAGTTGCGTCGCATCCGGATGGTTGCCGGCGGCGGCCACCATGCCTGGTAGCGGCGTTCCAGAGCGGCCAGTTTTGCCAGTTCGAGATCGACCTGTGGGATCGGGATCAGGTCTTCTTCGTCGGCGCTGTTCGGCTCCAGCTCGACTCGGCCCGTAGCGGCCAGGGCTTCGAGTGCGCGTGCAACCGACTCGCGCGGCACCATCAGCTCGAACCAGCGTGCCGAGACCGAGCGCAGCATCTCAGCGGACTCCGGTTTCGAGCAGCTGGCGGCGGGTGAGCTGGCCGCGCAGGAACTCCAGGTCGCGCTGCGCCAGCGCGGTGAAGGCCAGGATCTTCAGCATCGCTTCGGGTCGGCGGCGAAACGTCAGCTCCAGTTCCAGCGGATCGTCGCCGTGCGGGTCGGGCTCGACCTGGCTCTGCAACAACGCATCAAGCTGCTCGACCAAGCGGCCGCCGAGGTCCGGCAGTTCGATGCGAGTGCGTTTCAGCCAGCGTCGGTGCAGGGTATCGGCTGTGGCGTCGGCCAGTTCCGGCAGCGTGCGCACGAGTGCGGCGCGGTCGAGCCTGCCCTGGTCGTTCATAAGGGCTGCCAGCAGCGGATCCTGGAGCATCCAGGACGGCGCGGTTCCGCCTCGGAGCAGCCGGCCCAGCGCCGGCAGTTCCGGGGCCAGCTTGAGCCAGTCGATGCCGCGACGCCAGCGTGCCGGCAGCCACCGGCCGACCTCGCCGAGCAGTTCGCGGTAGCGCAGGCGCAAGGAAAGTTCGATCTGGTGGCTGCTGCTCGCCGGGCCAAGCCGGCTCAGCCAGGTGCCGAAGCCGGCGCGTGTTGCGGCCTGCAGGAAGTGGCCGAAATCGCCAACAGCGACCAGGCGCTTGCGCGCTTCGGCCGAGGGTCGTTCGGCGAAGCGGGCATGCATCCGGGTCAGGGCGTAGGCCAGCGACGCGCTCATGGTCCGCTGCCAGGGTTGGGTTGAGGAGGTGAATCGGGACCGCGGTCCGCGCCGATCAACTCCCGCGCCAGCCCGCGGGCGATGGCGTCGATGGCGGCCACGGGGTTGTCTCGACGTGCGGCATCGAGCAGCTTTACGGTTTCGGCCTCGAGCCGGGCGAGGCGCTGCTTGCCGAAGCTGCGGGCCGACTGCTGCACCTGGCGTGCTGCTTCCACCGCTCGTCGCTCGATGTCGCGGGCCTCGGCGCGGGCCTGTTCCAGCGCCTGCTCGGCCTCGGACTGTGCCAACGCAATCCGCTGGCGCGCCTCGCGTTCCGCGTCAAGCACCTGGCGCACTGCTGAATCGCCGGTGAGAGGATCGATCGGTCCCATCCGAAAACTCCACGATGTTGGACACGTTCATCATGGACCGCAGGCGAGCAGCGGACGTTGATTTGGGTCAAAGGGGGGTGGGGATGGTTTTCGGTGTTCAGTGTTCAGTGTTCAGTGGATGCGGCTCAGGTCGACTGCCGGGCTTGGCCTGGTTCAGTCAGCAGCTTGGACCGCACCCGAGAACGACCAAACGACCAACCCCAACACTCCAATCCATAAGCTTGGATAATGGTGGGTTAGGTCCCGGCCAAGGGACTGCTTCTTTTCTCTATCGGATGATTCCATGAGCCAGTACGTCTACACCATGAACCGGGTCAGCAAGGTCGTGCCGCCAAACCGCACGCTGATCAAGGACGTTTCGCTGTCGTTCTTTCCGGGCGCCAAGATCGGCGTGCTGGGCCTGAACGGGGCCGGCAAATCGACGGTGCTGCGGATCATGGCCGGGGTCGACACCGAGTTCGACGGCGAGGCGCGGGCGCAGCCGGGGATCCGGATCGGCTATTTGTCGCAGGAGCCGGAGTTGCCCGAGGATGAGACCGTGCGCGAGGCGGTGATGGAGGGCATGGCGAGTCTGCGCGACTTGCTCAAGCGCTTCGACGAGATCTCCGAGGCATTCGCCGAGCCGATGAGCGAGGCGGCGATGAACACGCTGCTGGCCGAGCAGGCCGAACTGCAGGACAAGATCGATGCGGCCGGTGGTTGGGAGCTCGATCGCACCCTTGAAGTCGCCGCCGATGCGCTGCGGTTGCCGGAGTGGGATACGCCGATCCGGGTTCTGTCCGGTGGCGAGCGTCGTCGAGTCGCGCTGTGCCGACTGTTGCTGTCCAAGCCCGACATGCTGCTGCTCGATGAGCCGACCAACCATCTCGATGCCGAGTCAGTGGCCTGGCTGGAACGCTTCCTGCACGATTTCCCGGGCACCGTGATGGCGGTAACCCACGACCGCTACTTCCTCGACAACGTTGCCGGCTGGATTCTCGAAATGGACCGTGGTCACGGTATTCCCTGGCAGGGAAACTACTCGTCCTGGCTGGAGCAGAAGGAAGCGCGCCTGAAGATGGAGGAAAAGCAGGAAGCAACCCGTCAGCGTTCACTGCGGGAGGAACTCGAGTGGGTGCGCTCCAATCCCAAGGGCCGCCAGGCCAAGAGCAAGGCGCGCCTGAAGCAGTTCGAGGAACTGAACTCGAAGGAATTCCAGGCCCGCAATGAAACCCAGCAGATCTACATTCCGCCGGGGCCTCGCCTGGGCGATCAGGTGATCGAGGTCAGAAACCTGCGCAAGTCATTTGGCGATCGCCTGCTGATCGAGAATCTGAGCTTCAAGGTGCCGGCCGGCGCAATCGTCGGCATCATCGGCGGCAACGGCGCCGGCAAGTCGACCCTGTTCCGGATGATCGCCGGCCAGGAGCAGCCCGATTCCGGCGAGATCGTGGTCGGTGCGACGGTACAGTTGGGCTATGTCGAGCAGAAGCGCGACAGCCTGGAGTCCGATCGCCAGGTCTGGCAGGAGATTGCTGACGGTGCTGAAATGATCCAGGTCGGCAATTACCAGATTCCGGCGCGCGCCTACGCCAGTCGCTTCAATTTCAAGGGCGCCGACCAGCAGAAACGGGTGGGTCAGCTTTCCGGGGGCGAGCGCAACCGGGTGCACCTGGCCAAGGTGCTGCGTTCGGGCGGCAACGTGCTGATGCTCGACGAGCCGACCAACGACCTCGACGTAGAAACCCTGCGCGCGCTGGAAGAGGCGGTGCTGGCGTTCCCGGGCTGCGTGCTGGTGACCTCGCATGACCGTTGGTTTCTCGACCGCGTCGCCACCCACGTGCTGGCCTTCGAGGGCGATTCCGAGGTCGAGTGGTTCGAGGGCAACTTCTCCGACTACGAAAAAGACTACAAGCGCCGCAAGGGCGATGCCGCCGGGCCGCACCGGATGCATTACAAGAAGATGAACGGCTAGTGGGCCATGCGCGTGTCAGGTGTCAGAAAAAGGTCGGCGATGCTGGGACGATAGTGATCATGGCAATGGGTTCATTCCCTGCAACCTGAAACCTGGCCCATGAAATCTCGCTGTTTCAACCACCCGATCGCATCTTCGGCATCGTTCTCGAACCAGGCGCGGGCCGAGCCGAGGCGGAAGCTGTAGCCCCAGGCATCCATGTCGGTCATGCATTCCGTGGCGCTGTAGCCGACGATGCGCTCGGCCAGCAGGATCTGCAGGTAGCAGACCGCGTTTTCTTCGTCGTAGTCGCCACCGGCGTTGGTGTGCAGGCCGCGCCGGCGATCGTCGTCCATGCAGATCCAGTGGCAACCCTCATGCAGGATCGAATGCAGTGGCGTGTCGGGGCGTGCATACAGCTGGTTGCCGATCAGGCCGGCCTCGTCGTCGCCCCAGAAGCTGCCCGGAATCGGTGCTGTGATCGGGCAATCGACAACTTCCAGACCGAAGCCTGCAAACAGTCGGCGCACCGAGATCGGGTCGGTGTCGCGCCAGCGGCGCACCGCGGACGTGGACTCGGCGTTCGCTTTGGTGCTGTCGTCGATCTCGTTCATGCGTGACTTCCCGCCCATGTGGTCTTGCGCGACATGCGCCTACAATGCTCGATGAGTTTTCCCGGCGGACAGGGCATGCGCGAAATCCATCCGACCCACTGGCTGCGCTACGCGGGTCTGGCGACCTGGACCCTGGTGACCCTGACCCTGGTGCTGCTGCCGCTGATTGCCCGCGAGCAGCCGGTGCCGAGCGCGCGCATCGTTGGCTGGTGGGCGGCCGCGGCACTGTTCATCCTGGCGTTCCTGCACCCGGCGGCCCGGCCACGTCATCTCTCGCCGCTGTGGCAGCGCGTTCTGGTGCTCGCGATCATGAGCCTGTCCGTATTCGCAATGAGCTATTTCACCCGCTCGGCGCTGGGCGTGATTCTAGCAACCATCGTCGCCGGCATCCTGCCGTGGCTGCTGCCGCGGCTGTTTGCGATGGGCTGGCTGTTGGGCATTGCGCTGGTGTTTTCGATCTGGGCGGCGATCCTGCCGCAGTTCGGCTGGGCCTATGCGCTGCCGCAGCTGATGATGACCCTGGGCTTGATGCTGTTCGCCTATGCCGCCTCGCTGCTGGCGCTGAACCAGCTCAAGGCGCGGGATGAGTTGCGCCGGGTCAACTCCGAGCTGCGTGCAACACAGACCCTGCTGGCCGAGAATACCCGGATCGCCGAGCGGGTCCGGATCGCGCGCGAGCTGCACGATCTGGTCGGCCACCATCTGACCGCGCTCAGTCTCAATCTCGAAGTCGCCAGCCACACCGCGGGGGGCAAGGCCAAGGAGCACGTCGACCGGGCCGGATCCATTGCGCGCCTGCTGCTGTCGGACGTGCGCGAAGTGGTCAGCGATATGCGCCGCGATGACCGGGTCGACTTGCGCGAGGCGATTCGCGAGTTGGCCTCCGGTGTGCCCGAGCCGGAGATCCATCTCGATATTCCTGACCGACTTTCGCTGACCGACCCGAAGCGCGCCCAGATCCTGCTGCGTTGTGCCCAGGAAGTCATTACCAACGCCGTGCGTCATGCGCGGGCGCGCAATCTCTGGATTCGCCTGACCGCCGACGAGGACGGACTGCGCCTCGAAGCGGTCGATGACGGCTGCGGTGCGGCCGAACTGATCCCGGGCAATGGTCTTCGGGGTATGCGCGAGCGGATCAAGGAACTGGGTGGGCGACTCGAGATCGTGACGCGTCCCGACTCGGGCTTTCGGATCCATGCCTGGATGCCGCCCGAAACGACGGCTTGAGCGATGCGCGATGAATCAGACTCGAGGCAATTAATGAAAGATCAAACCACGGCCAGCGATGGCAATCGGCCGATCCGGGTGATGCTGGTCGATGATCAGAACCTGGTTCGGCAGGGCTTGCGCTCGCTGCTGGAGTTGACCGACGATATCGAAGTCGTGGCCGAGGCCAGCGACGGTGTCGAGGCGGTCGCGATGGCGCCGCAAGTCCAGCCCGATGTGATGCTGCTCGACATTCGCATGCCGCGCAAGAACGGCCTCGAGGTGCTCCGGGAACTGCACCAGGCCGGCACCTTGCCGCCGACCATCATCCTGACCACGTTCGACGAGGATGACCTGGTGCTCGACGGCATCCGCACCGGTGCCCGCGGCTACCTGCTCAAGGACGTATCGCTGGAGGAACTGGTCGGCGCGGTGCGGTGCGTCGCCGAGGGTCAGACCATGGTCAAGCCGGCAGTGACCGAGCGGCTGCTCGCGGGCCTGGGTAAATCCAGGCTCGACTTCTCCAGCCTCGACCGGCCCGACCCGCTGACTGAACGCGAAACCGAGATTCTGCGCCTGATGGCTGGCGGATACTCCAACAAGGAAATCGCCAACGCCCTCAACGTCGCCGAGGGCACAGTCAAGAATCACGTTTCAAGCATTCTCTCCAAACTCGGCGTTCGCGACCGCACCCGCGCCGTGCTCAAGGCGTTCGAGTCGGGCGCGATTTAATTGCGATTTGATTGCGTTGCGCTGCACCAGAAATCCGCGAAACTACTTCGTGCCCATCATCTTCCGCACCACCGGCTCCATGATGTCGGCCAGCAGCGGCTGGGCTTCGATGCTGGGGTGGATGCCGTCGTCCATCAGCATGCCGGGGCGGTCATACAGGTCGTCGAGAAAGAAGTCGATCAGGGGGATGCCGTAACGTTCTGCCAGCCGTGGATAGACCGCTTCGAAGCGCTCGATATAGATCGGACCGAGGTTGGGAGGTATCCGGATCTGCATGATGGCGACGGCGATGCCGCGTGCTTGAGCGTGCTCGATAATGCGGGCGAGGTTGCCCTCCATCGCCCCGGGATCGAGCCCGCGCAATCCGTCATTGCCGCCGAGAATCAGCACCATCAGTTGGGGTTGTCGGGTTTCCAGCAGCGCTTCGAAGCGCGATGCCGCGCCGGCCGTGGTGTCGCCGGAAATCGCGCCGTCGATGACTTCGTGTGCGTCGCCAAGTCGTTGATCCAGCAGGTGAACCCAGCCGGCTTCACGCGGCATCCCATAGGCATCGGACAGACTGTCACCCAAAACAAGAACCCGGGCCGCATGCGCAGGAAGTGCGAAGAGGGTCATCGCGACCAAGGGTAGCGCAACGATTGCAACGACGCGCGCGATGACGGTCGCGACACCTTCCAGGCTGGTTCGTATCGGAGCCATTGAATTCATGAACGAAGCGACCTCGAATCAGGATGAGTGGACCGGCGCGCCGCTGCTTGCCGAACACGTGCATTACGCTGTCGATGCACCCGGCGGTCGACTGGAAATCGTGAAGGATATCAGTCTGAACCTGAACGCCGGCCAAACGCTGGCGATCGTCGGCGCATCGGGTTCAGGCAAGACCACACTGCTGGGTCTGCTGGCCGGGCTGGAAACGCCGACTTCGGGCCGGATTCGGCTGGCCGGCAGCTGGCTGGACGATCTCGACGAGGATGGGCGGGCGCGGCTGCGCCGGGGTCGGGTCGGTTTCGTGTTTCAGTCCTTCCATCTGTTGCCCAGCCTCAGCGCGCTCGAAAACGTGATGCTGGCACTCGAAATCGGCGGCATCGATCGACCGCGCGAACGAGCGCTCAAGGCGCTGGACCAGGTTGGGCTGAGCCATCGCCTGGAACACTATCCACGCCAGTTGTCCGGTGGAGAGCAGCAGCGGGTTGCGATCGCACGTGCGTTTGCCGGTTCACCGGAGCTTTTGTTCGCCGACGAGCCCACCGGCAATCTTGACCGAAAGACCGGCGCGGCGGTCGCCGACCTGCTATTCGAGCTGAACCGCGAACACGGCACGGCACTGGTACTGGTGACCCACGACCCGCGCCTGGCCCAACGCTGTGATCACATGGTGACGATCGATGATGGCCGCCTGAGCGAAGCGGCAGTCGCTGAACGATGATGAACAGTTTCGGCCTTTCAGTGCGACTGCTGCTGCGCCAGGGACGCTCGGGCAGCTTGTGGATGCTGCTGGCCGGGTTGGTCGTCGCCACGGCAGCGCTGTCGGCCGTCAGCCTGTTCACCGATCGTGTCGGCCGGGCGCTGGAGCGCCAGGCCGGTGAAGTGCTGGCAGCGGATGCAGTCGTCAGCGGTCGCCAGCCGCTGCCTTCCGGGATCGCCCAGCGCGCCGCCTCGATGAACCTTGCGAGCAGCGCGATGATCACGCTGTCGACGGTGGTATTTTCAGATGCGGCCAGCTCGCTGTTCGATGTCAAGGCGGTCAGCGCGGGATATCCGCTGCGCGGTGCGCTCAAGACCGCGGCCGCGGTCGGTGTCCCGGACGTTCCCGAAACCGGCATTCCGGCACCGGGAACAGCCTGGATCGAGCCGCGCGGGCTGCGCCTGCTCGAACTCGAGCCGGGTGATCGGCTCATTCTGGGCGAGCGTCAACTGGTAGTTGACCGCTTGCTGACCTATGAGCCGGATCGCGGCGGTGGCCCGTTCATGCTGTCGCCGCGGTTGCTGGTGCATCTCGATGACCTGCAGGGTTCGAGCCTGCTCGGCGCCGGTTCGCGCGCCAGCTACCGCCTGCTGGTGGCCGGTGACGAGCGTGCGGTCGGCCGTTTTATTGTCGAGACCCGGCCGATGCTTGGCAACCGTGAGCGGCTGCAGACCGCCGGCGAGGCCGAGGCCCAGACCGACGAAGCACTGGAGCAGGCGCGCCGCTTTCTTGCGGTCGCCGCACTGACGGCGGTGATCCTGGCCGCGGTCGCGGTGCTGCTGGCGGCGATGCGATTTTCGACCGCGCAGCGCGACCTGGTGGCGGTGCTCAAGGCTTTCGGTGCCGAAAGCGGACAGATATTGCGCGCCGTAGCGCTGCTGCTGTTGTGGTTGGTTTTGCTCGCAACCGCGCTCGGCGGCATGCTGGGTGTGCTGGGTCAGGAGGCGATCGCCCGCATACTCGGCGCGCAGATGAGCGCGCCATTGCCGAGCCTGCAGCTGGAGCCGCTGCTGGGAAGTGCGGCCTTTACCCTGCTGCTGGCCGCCGGCTTTGCGATGCCACCGCTGCTGGCGCTGCGGCGGGTGCCGCCGATGCGCATCCTGAACCGATCGCTGGACCCGGGTTCGGCGCGTGACCGGCTGCTGTGGGCGGTGCCGATCATCGCGGCCCTGGCCATACCCGTGACCCAGCTCGGCGAATTCCGGCTGGCGCTGGTGATGCTGGGCGGCAGTGCACTGCTGGCCGGGCTGTTGGCGCTGGCGGCCTGGGGCGCAATGCTGCTGACCCGCCGGCTGGCGGCGCGAGCCTCGGGTGCCTGGCGCTTCGGTCTCGCCGGATTGAGTCGCCGACGCGGCGCGAGCGTGATCCAGATCACCGCGCTGGGCCTGGGTCTGATGGCGCTGTTGCTGCTGATGGTGGTGCGTGGCGAGCTGATTTCCCAGTGGCGCGCCACGCTGCCGGCCGACACCCCCGATCACTTCCTGGTGAACATTCAGCCGGACCAGTACCAGGAGGTTCGCGCCGGGCTGGAGGCATTGGGCGCGCGCCAGCTGCAGATCCGTCCGATGGCCAATGCCCGGCTTCTCGAAATCAGTGGCGAGCAGCCGAATGAGGACCGTTTCACCGGCCAGGTCAACCTGTCCTGGATCGACCAGCTGCCGCCGGCCAACGAAGTCATCGCGGGACGCTTCTGGGAGCCGGGTGCGACCGGGCAGGTTTCAGTGGCCCAGCGCTGGGCCGACCGGGTCGGCGTCGGCCTGGGTGACCGGATGACCTTCGACAGCGGAGCGCAGCGGATGACTGTCGAGGTCACCAGCATCCGCGATGTGCAGTGGAACTCGTTCAACGTCAACTTCTTTCTGCTGCTCACGCCAGAGGCCGGCGACTTGCTGCCGCACCAGTTCGTCGCCAGCTTCTGGCTGCCGCCGACCCAGCTCGAGTCGCTCGACGCACTGGCCCGCAGTTTCCCCAACGCCAGCCTGCTCGATGTCGGCGCATTGATCGAGCGGGTGTTCGAGATCATCGACCAGGTCAGCCGTGCCGCCCAGGTGGTGTTTGCGTTCACCCTGGTGGCAGGCCTGGTGGTGCTGCTGGCCGCGCTCGAGGCGACCCGCGACCAGCGCCGTGCCGAGGCCGCCCTGATTCGAACCCTGGGTGCGGACAATCGTGCGGTTCGGGCCGGGCTGCTGATCGAGTATTCGATCATGGCCTTGATCGCTGCGGCACTCGCGACCGGAGGTGCTGCGGTCACCGGGTGGGTATTGGCGCGCGAGTTGTTCGGATTTGCCTATGCGCCGGGGCTCACGCTGTTCGCACTCGGCTTCGTCGCATCGGCCGCGCTGGTCGTCGGCGCCGGCTGGCTCGGCAATCGCTCGGTGTTGAAGACGCCGCCGATTCGGATACTCAGGGCGGTTTGAGCAGCGAGCGCTGCCAGCGTTCAGAAGTGGTTGGCATACGGTGCTGCCGGAGAGTTTGAATAAACCGGGATCAAGGCTTCCTGACTTGCGTCGTGTCTCAGTAGGCCTCATGCGTTGCGATGCAACCCTTGATGTCTGCAAACGCTCTGATCCGGCGGTGGTGCGGAGCTTCCCGTCCGCTGCACCGAAAACTGGTTGCTCCCTCATCCCCCGGATTGGCGGCGCCTGTAATCCTGTCGGCCCCAGTACAGAATCAGAATCAACCCGAACAGCATGCCGCCGAGATGGGCGAAATGGGCAACGCCGGGCATGGTGCCGGTCAGGCCGAATACGAGGGTCAGCAGG
>Ga0210039_1003495_pt1 | contig 12099 bp, 12 predicted proteins | sample CryGeyCG2114_250_3_FD_185460 | JGI IMG/M metagenome (GOLD analysis project Ga0210039, IMG submission 185460) | Groundwater microbial communities from aquifer - Crystal Geyser CG17_big_fil_post_rev_8/21/14_2.50 (SPAdes) (version 2) | ecosystem: Environmental > Aquatic > Deep subsurface >...
GCAGGATGGCGAGATGATGCGACACCGTCGGCTGGGTGACGTTCAGCCGCTCGACGATCTCGTTGACCGAGAGCCACTTGCAGCAGCAGAGTTTCATGATCTTCTGCCGGGTTTCGTCGGCCAGGGCTTTGGCGAATTCAACCGGTTTCGATTCTGTCATATTGATAACTATCTATTTGGTATTATATAGATAAACGTCTATTTGTCAAGAGGATACCTTCAGTTCCCTCTTCGCAGCGAATTCAAGAGATTCAAGGTAATCACATATCTTTCCCAAATCCTCAGCCTTCCTTTTCGACTTGGCGTGATTCGATTCTGCGGCGACAAATCCAATCAGTTCCTCAAGTTCGCCAAGCGCTATGGACAGTTCGATCTCATCACCACGCTTCATCTTTGAAATCAACTGCTCTTTGCACAACATTGAGATCATGGAATTACTTTCCAGGACTTCGTACTCATATTCGGTTAGCATCACGGAATACTTTCTGTCACTCATAAGCCATTCTTTTCTATGATTGGGGAATTGGGTTCATTGTACTTACTCGCCGTTCCCCTCCAGAGCCACATTCAATTTTGAGACAAAGCTATATTTTCCTTCCCGCAGGAACTGGAAGAACGCATCGTAATCTGTCGGCGTCAGGAAGTAGAAGTGGTAGATACTCTCATTCTGCTGTTCATTGAGAGTGTTGAAGTGTTCCTGCGCCGCCTTGTACTTGCCTTTGTTCTCATCCGATGGATCAGCTATCTCTTCATCACTCTTGATTTCGACAACCAGAATGTGTTTTGTCTTTTTTATGAAGAAGTCGGGATTGAAGAAACCGCGCTTGGGATGCTCACCCTTCCGCCACGCGTATTCGATTGGGTAAAAACTGGTGTCAGTGGATTTTATCCAGGCGTCAATCACTGTCGCATTTTCGGGCGCAACCAAATGGCGGATGAATGCACGCTCCGGCTTATGATCAGCAATCACAAGATTTAGCGGGGTCTTGAAGTGATAGGCATTCTCCACATGTTCCCAGGCTGAACGGGGCAGCCCTTCATCGTCCAATACTTCTTGCAGTACAAGACGCGTGTCTTCGTCACTCAGGTTCGACGAGTTATCGTCCCAAATGATTGTTGCATCCTGCCGCCGCAATGCGCTCACTCCAACGCTGTCCCGCTGGCGGACAGCCGTTGAAAAAGGCTGCAACGCGTCGGGGGCAATGTCATACCGCACCCGTTTAGCGCTGCCGCGCTGCGTAACGCCAAAGGCAGCCAGTATCCTTTGCCGGTTATCTGCGCTTATTTTCTCCTCGTTTTCGTCTATTCGCTGTAAAGAGGCAAGAATAAGCTGGCGGATAAACGGTAATGGATATTTATCGGTAAAGTTGGTCTCACCTTCACTTTCCATGTCAATGGCATTGTACTTGTTATAAACCTGCTCTGCCACTTCATCCACGGGAAACATCTGATAGCGAATCAATGTTTTCTTTTCGCGCTGCTTGCCCGTCGTGGCGGTGGTGTACAGCGTGCCGCGCTCCAAGACAGCGTGTTGTGATACCAGCGACACGTAGCCCTTGTTGAATTCATATTCGCGGGTCTGCTCGTATTCTTCAACAATCTGTTGTTTATCGTATTTGATGTTATGGAGCGTAAAGTTGTAATCCGGCGACTTGGCAACCGGATACGAATATAACCGCTTCTCCATTTCCATAACTTCGTCAACCAGATGCTTGATGCGGCTGGACCAGGCATCATGGTTGAAAACAGTTACAACCGGTCTTTCGTTCTTGTAAGCATCCGGGACACGTAAGCCGCGCCCAAGTACCTGGGCCACCAGCAATTTACTGTTGAAGGCGCGTTCCTCGTGCGGCACGATTTGAAAGACGTTTTGCACATCCCAACCCTCGGTCAACATGCTCACCGAAGTAATCCATTCGCGGTGATTTTCATGGCGGTCAACCTGGGAGAGTTCACGCACATTACCCGCATGTTTGGGCGATGAAGTCACAATGAGAACTTTTTTGGCCGCATCTTCTTCGGTGATTCCTTCCTGCCTGGCGAGGAACTTGATCAAATCATCAGTAAGATGCTCACAGGCGGCGATATCCCGCGTGACCAGGATGGTCAGAGGCTTGACCAGCCGATATTGGATATTCTTGTGCTGGATGTGGTTATCGTAGATTTTCTGAAAGCGCTCATCCGGCGTATTGGGGGTGTCTTCGGCAACGTAATCAATGATCTTGGCATAGCCCTGCTCCATAGCTTGGCGCAGGGAATACCGGTAGAGCACATCGGCAAAATAATCGTCCTCGATGTAGCACGTACCTGAAAAACCGGCCATATAGCGAAAGCCAAAAGCAGGGTCGAGCAGGAATTCCTTCCAGCGTTTCAAGTCTCTGCCGGTAGGATTGTAGACGTGATGGGCTTCATCATTCAGGACAAGTGTTCGGTCCCCTTTGCCAGCCAGGCTGTCGCGAATGGACGATTTGACGTGTTGCAAGGTAGCGTGAAAGTTCTCGATGCAGATGTCGCCGTCCACGATGGAGGCGCTGCCGTTGATGATATGTGGATTACGCACACGTGCATCATCGGGGAGCAATTCTTTCAGCGTAACGTCGTGGGAGAGAGCGGCGAATTTCTCGGTCAAACCTTTTTCAATCGTGCGGGAGGGACATAGTACCAGCACGCGGTCAATTGCGCCGTGCGCCAGCAAGATGCGGGCAATGCCATACATCACAAAACTCTTGCCGGTGGCAGTTGCCAGGTCTATGGAGCAGGATAACTGGTCGGGCAGTTGCAGGTGGCGTTCCATTTCATGGAATGTGCCGTAGCGTTCGCGGATCTTGTCGTTCGAGTGGAAATTCTCCTCCGCCAACTGGCGCAGATTCTCATACCGTCCGCTCATGAAATAGCGCAGGGTTACGCGGATGGCTTCCTTCTGGTATTCACGGTTGCCGCACAGCGCGTCAATGAACGGCTCGTACAGGTTGATGTCGAACCGCGCCGGGTCAATGTTCTTGCTGACGCTCAGCACCAGGTCCTGGTTGTTGAATCGCTGCTGGTCAGGCACGGCTCACCTCGCCTTTTTCTTGATGCCAAAATCGGCAGGAGTCTTGATCTCGGTGTACTCGTTGCCGTAAATATCCACGTAAACCAGCATGATGCTCTTACCCAGAGAATCAACCGGCATACAGATTTCCCAACCGGCGGCTTGGATCTCGCTGGCATAGAAGACAGCATCCACCTCGAAGGGCGGCGGGGCCTCTTTGCCGGTGCGCGCCGGGTTGTAAGGATAATCGTAATCCACCAGCACCATCGAAAGCGTTTCGAGATTGCCTTTCTGGCTGGCTCCTTTTGCCAGCGCCTGGCTCTGGAAGGTCTGGATTTGCACAACCGCATTCTTGAACAATTCGCCTTCTGGATGGGCGACGGAGTACTCGCAGGCAACCTTCGGCTGGCGGATGAAATCGAAACCGACCGCTTCCACCGTGGCGTTGACCTGGGTCTCGTCAACCGGCTGGATGAGGGCGGAAAAGTCACGGCTGTGCAGTTCGTTGATGATGGAGTAGGGAATTCTCAAGATGTAATAGCACGTGCGGCCTTTCTCGACGTAATCTTCGAGGAACGTCACGCTGGCCGCCGGAGCAATGATAAAGAAGCGCGCCCCGGCCCGCCCGCGCAACTGCGCGTGCAAATCTTCGATGAAACCGTAGTCCAGCACCACCCCGCCGCCCAAACGGTGATTGAACACCAGCACATCGTCGCTGCCGCGGTAGCCGTCCAGCGCAATCCCGCTCGCCTTGTGAGGAACATCCTTGCACTGGAACAGGCTGAGCGCGTAGGTGCGCCAGCCCTCCCAGGGCAGTTCGCGCAGGCGGGCAAAATCGTAAAGCCCGGCATTGTAGAGAGTGAAGGGTTTGGGCTTGATGGGGTTCCCCGAGTTTCCGATCTTTTTACGCAGTGTCAGCATTCGTCTCTGCATAGTGTATACAGCAAACTTTCCTGAATCAATCGCTATCCATCTTCTACCAAGCTTTTCTGCGACAGCAGGAGTGGTGCCTGATCCCGCAAAGGCATCCAAAACCAAATCACCTGGCCCCGAAGAAGCTTCCACCACTCTAGCAATCAACCCTTCAGGTTTCTGAGTCGGATAACCAGTATCTTGACTTGCGAAGCTAACTACCTGCAAGGATGTGACTCCTTCTTTCTCAAACACTCCCCATACATCCTCAATCGGTAGGCCCTTTCCCTTGGGTCGGCCACCCCACCTTTCGTAACCCTTCGGGTATGGCACATATTTTTTATTGAACACCATTTGGGCCGGGTCTGCACTGTAAAATAACAATGTCTCATGGTTACGGATCCAATTGTTAGCGATGCTTTTGTATCCAGAAACCCATCCGATTCGCCAAATAATCTCTCGAACGAAATTATTGTCTCCAAACACCTCATCTGCAAGGACTTTCACAGCATGAACTTTCTTCCAATCAAGATGAATATAGATTGAGCCATTTGGGCTTAGAAGTTCTCTTAAGATTACGATCCGTTTTCGCAGGAATTCCAAGAACTGAGCACCTACTATCTTGTCTTGATAGGCCTTCTGTTCTTTACTGCCCTGGAATTCCCTTCTTGTGGCAAACGGAGGATCAATATAAATCAGGCGCACGCCAGGGGTGCCGTCGGCGTTGACCAGTTCCCCACGCTCTTTCATCTGCAGCAGCGTTTTCATGGCTTGCAGGTTGTCGCCGAAGATGAGCATGTTGTGCCAGTCTGTTCCGTTGCCTCCAAAGGTGCGGATGGGCTGCAAAGGCACGGCCATTGTTTCGGCAATGATATCTTCTTCGCGCTCCTTGCCCGCGTATACCAGTTCGTACTCCTGGCGCTCCAGCGGGAAGAGCAGGTGCTTGTATTCGATGGGCAGGTTTTCGCCGTTTTCGAGCAGGGCGAGGATGTGCTGGCGCTGGTCTTCGGTTAGAGGAGGCATAAGGATTTACTCCATTGGAGAGGCTGTCAATAGCCGCCTTGTATGGATTATATCCCGAACATGCTAAAAAAAGACTTCCGAAATCTCAGAGACTTTGGAAGTCTTCTCCTCATCCCACACCAAGCCGTATTTCTTGCGCTTTTCCAGTTTTTCGATGTGGGCGATCAGGTCTTTCTGGTCCCACTGGCTGTAATCGGTTTTGCGGGGCATGAGTTTCTCCAAAAGTCCGGGAAGTTGATAAGATTATATCCTGAACGGGCAAAAAATTAAGCCGCTTGATTCCTTTGTCAAGCGGCTTAATTTACGAATTGAGCGGCTTAATCGTGAAATTAAGCCGCTCAATTTTTTAATTAAGTTGGCGTCCCTTCAATCAGATCGTCGGAATGTTTGGCATTCCACAAAGCATTTATCCGCCAATCCGTTCGTTGCATCCCGAAGGCTCGTAAGCGTTGGTATACCTTGCCAGCAAATCCTGTTCTTCTGCCAACCTGTTTGCTTCGATCGAATTAAGGTGGACATGAATGTGTGTCGCACCCTTGCTCCGGATGCAGACGGCTTTGTGATGATTTTCCGTTCTGTCTTTCAGGTCGCCTTGCCCGATGTAGATGGGAACCCATTGGTTATTCATTATTTTTGTGTAGATATAGTTACCGTTCTGGTTGGGATTGAAATTCGCGGGCAGTTCCCAGATATGATAAGTATACGGTTTGCCACTTGCACCAGTCCAATTTACAGTAGGTTTCTCAGACATCTTTCATTTCTCCTTTTCTAAATCAATGTTCCTTATCCTTTGGCGGGCAGGGGTCGTGACCGGGTGGCACAGTATCCTTTTTGCGGAAATGGCTGCTGTCTGTTCCTTGCACAGTCACCTCGCCGCCGCCCTGGTTGCGCAAATTCTCTTTAGCCGCATTCACAGCCTCTTGTTGGGTATCATGCACAGAAGACGCCCTATCAGTATCATTGCGCTTGTTTGCCCATTTGCCATCCTCTCGGCGATATACAGTACGGTTCTTGCTCATGCCCATTTCCTTTCTCTCAAGTTTTGCTCAAAGATAGAACATTTGTAGCCGCCATATATAGGAGCTTGCACGGACATCATCCCATATATGGGGGGCAAAGTGAATATAACACCAACCGTGAGGTAAGGAAAGGTTTCTAAAATATGAGTAATATATGAGTTTTGTTAGAGTATGGAGGAGTTGGGGTAAATAAACTTCCGAAGTCTTGGGAGACTTCGGAAGTCTTTGATCAATCAGAATTTTTGTCCAGCGGCTCATTTTGGGCGTGACGCTGGCACCATGACGAACTGTCTTCCCCAATTGGTACCCCTCGCATCCTCGTAAAGTTTATAGAATGGGGTTTTATCAAAAAAGATGTCGTACTGACTCCGCAGGCTTCTAATCAGGTCAGCCAGCCCTGGGATATCCTCCGCATTGACGATATTCAAACCAACTTTCCTGGCAATCTGTCTTGTAACGCCGCGCGCATGGCTTTTGTTTATATCGTAACTGGCGAAGTAGTTGACAATTTCCCCGATTCCCGGATTTCCCTTGAGCATGTATTGGGCCAGCCACGACCCCGCAAGTTCTACTGCTAATTCTTCAGCGCTTCGGCATATCTCTAAAATATGGAGGTCATATTTTTGCAAAAGCGGCAAGTACGCTGTAATTCCCTGCGGGCCTTCGTCTTTGAGACGCTGTTCCAATCGCTCGAATGACCGAAGGATTGCTCTCACGGGAATGCCGTTGATTTGCGGGTCAATCGGCCCCAATGTTGAAAGTGAATCCATGATAATTTCATCTCCCGCAAAGCACATCAAAGTTGCTGCGCTATAGGCATTTGCGGGTAGGATGAATCGTATTTTTTCGAATCGTTCACGTAGCAAATGGACTATCCGTTCGGTTGTTTCTGCGCTGCCCCCATTACTGATTACTACGATGTCAATGCTTTTTCCCTCTACAAGATGGAGCAAATCACCAAAGCCGGTCAAGTCGCTGTCGTCAATGTAAGCCGGTGTATTCGGCGGCAAGTTGGTGGTTTTGGTTATATAACAAATTAGCGGGACCCCTGTCAATTTCTCGATCCGCCTGTAAGTTTCCTGTCTCAGGGGAAATGGACTTGTATCAGGAGATTGGGAAAAATAATCGTAAATTTCCTGATAGGTAACAGGTAAACGCTCAAGTTCTTCTGGGCTTACGACTTTAGGGGCCGCTTTGTGTACCGGGCGTAAGGATAGATTCCCCTCATTGGGCTTACGGTGCTTTTTGCTCATGAATGGCCCACTCCATTGATGATAGCGGAGATTGCTGGAAGGAAATTATCACTTTGGCGGTATTATTATCCTGAGGCTGAACCTTCGTTGGAAGGTTTACCGCCGCATTGGCGGAATCGAAAACCTGAGCAATCTCTTTATATGTATCCAGCAATTCTGCTAAAGCCGGGTCTGCTTTGGATAATGTGTCCAGGTAATCAGAAAGGCTATTCATTCTTGCTCCTCCGAACTTCCACTACCTATTGTAAGCATTTGTAGTATATTGTCAATGTTTATTGAAGGTCGCGACGAAACTCTCAGGTTACAGAAAACCCCAAATCCCCGTGAAAACCCGCCACATTTGAGCGTGCCCCCGAAGGGGTAGAGGCTTGGCGGGTATACTGAACTTAGTATAGCCGAATTAGAGCAAAAGTCAAGTAGCAATTTTTGGGTTTTTGCATCGGGATTTACCCTCGACAAGTGATGTGCATTTCCGATAGTGTAAAGCGAAATAGCGTAAGCGTCAACTGCGAGCCGGTTGGATTATAATCGTCGCGAATGATGGATCGGGGCAACCCGGTCGTTCGTTCACCCCTTGAAACCCTGCCTGACCGAAGTCTGACGTTATGCGTCGGATACTTATGTAGGTCAGGTGGGGTTTTTCTTTGCCACAATTTACCAGATTCACTCGTTCAGCTCCGCTTCCTCGGCCAAAACCAGCCCACCAGCCCGTAGAGGATGCCGAGCAGGATCAGGGCGAATTTGAACGTCGCGCACCAATACGAGACCTGCGGCCAGGTCGCGCCGACGGGGCCGAGCAGCGAGTTCCACAAGCCGATGTTCTCGACGGCGTCGAAGATCGCGGCGAGGAACGCGCCCCAGCCCAGCCACGCGCCGATTTTGGCGAACGCGCCCGGATGGCGTCCCGCCGCCAGCAGGCAGGCTAAGGCGATGGCGAAGGCGTAGGAGAGCATGAAGAGGTAGTCGAAGCCCAGGCCGAAGGCGGCGAATAACTGGGCGCGCCCATCCCACGAGGCGACCATCGCCTGCGCGTTTTCGGGCGTGCGCGCCAGCTCGAACGAGACGATGCCCGAGGGGGCGGCGGAAGTCGTCAGCGGGGCGGAAAGCGGCCGGAAAATGGCGAACAGGATCAGGGTCCAGATGAGCAGCGCAATAAAGAGGGGCTTGCGCGTTTTGTCGGGGATGAAGTCAAGGGGATGGTACATATTTTCTCCTGAGCAAAGTAGATAAGGAAACAGGTAAACAAGGAAACAAGTACACGGGTAAACAAGTACACTGGTAGACAGGTGTAGAGCATCCGTGTCTGCCTGTGTACATATCTACTTGTTTACTTTCTACTTGTTTACTTCTCTCCTGTAAACGCGATGGTTTTTATACTCCACGCCATTCAGGTTCTTCAGGTCAGCGCGCATCTGCTTGGTGGTCTCGGCCACCTGGGTCATTTCGACGAACTCAAAATGCTTGAAATCGAGCATGGTCTTGCCCATCTCGTAGTAGAGTAGGGCGTTGCCGCCCGTGCCCTGGAATTCGGGCAGCACGCCCATGCCGTTGCCGGAGACGGTCTTGGCGCGTTTCATTTCGAGCAGGAGGTCCACGAGGCCGAAGGGGAACAGGCGGCCTTTGGCGCGTTGGAGCGCGGCGGAAACATCCGGGAAGGCGAAGAGAAAGCCAACGATGTCGTCGCCGTGCATGATCAGTTTGATCAACTGCGGGTCGGCGACCATGAAGACGTTTTGCACAGCATAGTCAATATCGCCTTGCGAGAAGGGGTAGTATTCCCAGTTGTGGATGAAGGTGCGATTGTAGGTCTCGCCGATGCGCTGCGCCCACGAGACGAGTTCTTTCTTGCTCTTGAAGTGCTTGACCCACAAATTTCCGCGCGCCAGCACGCGCTGGGCAATGCGCTCGACGCGTTCGGGGATTTTGAAGGCTTCCGAGGGCAGGTAGCAGGAGACGAAGTCCACTTCTTTCTCGAAGCCAAGCGCCTCGACCAGCTTCGGGTAGTAGTCGTAGTTGTAGTTCATCATGGTCATCATCTGGCGCTGCTCGAAGCCCTCGATCAGGATGCCGTATCCGTCGAAGGGGGAGAGTCCCTTCGGCCCGATGAGCGTGTCCAGGCCGCGCGCCCGCGCCCAGTCGAAGACGGTATCGAAAAGCGCCCGGGCGACTTCCAGGTCGTCAATGGCGTCGAAGAAATAAAATTGGGCTTTCTTCGTCTTGTGGTATTCATTGAAGGGCTTGTTTTCCCCGGCGCAGATGCGGCCTACCACTTCGCCGTCCCGCACGGCCAGGAAGAAATCGGCCTCGGAGTGCTCGAAGAAAGGATGCTTCTTGCGATTGAGCGGGAGATACGCATCCATGTACAGCGGCGGGACCCATTGCGGGCAGTCTTCGTAGAGCTTGTAGTAGAATTCGACGAAACGCTTGGCTTGGGATTTATTGTCCGTGTCTATTTTTTCGATGGTAAGCATAGGAGGCTCCTTGGGGAGAGGATGAGTACTTGGTTATAGTATATAACACATCCGCGTGGAGATGTCGCGCCTTCCGGGCAGACTCTTAATAAGGTGCGGCTGTTACTGCCCAGACTGTCATGCTGAGGCCGTTCTGTGGCCGAAGCATCCCCTGCACGGCGAGGAGACCCTTCGCCACAAAACGGCTCAGGGTGACAAACCTAACAGGATGCCTACCCGAACAGGGATTCTTCTGATAGGGTCAGCCGTTCGGTGAAGCGACGTTACTGCTCAGACTGTCATGCTGAGGCCGTTCTGTGGCCGAAGCATCCGCTGCACGGCGAGGAGACCCTTCGCCACAAAACGGCTCAGGGTGACAAACCTAACAAGATGCTTGCCCGAACAAGGGTTCTTCCAAGAGAATGACACAAAGGCTGAGTAGTCATGTGCTACTGTTGATTTTCGAGAGGTACTTGCTTTATACTGTGGATGACAAGTCACAAGAAGAGAGGCAGAAATGAAGGTGATCGCAGATATATGTGTTATCCCCATCGGCGTGGGCGTCTCGGTATCCAAATACGTCGCGGCCTGCGAGCGGATCCTTGCCGACGCTGGCCTGAATCCGCGCTTACACGCGTACGGGACGAACGTAGAAGGCGAGTGGGAGGCGGTCTTCGCAGCCTTCAAACACTGCCACGAAGCTTTGCACGAGATGGGCGTGCCGCGCATCTCGACCTCGATCCGGTTGGGGACGCGGACAGACCGAGAGCAGACGATGGCAGATAAGATCGAGAGTGTACAGACCAAGATGGGATAGAGCGACAACGAACAAAAACCTCCCGCAGGATGCTGGTGAGCCTGCGGGAGGTTGCGTATCGAGCGATTATCGCCGGCGTCTGCCGAAGCCGGATACCAAGGAAGCGTAGTAGAGCAATTGCATCACTGCCGTGACCAGCGCAGCGACGTAGGTCAGCGCGGCGGCGTTGAGCACGGTGTTGACGCCGCGCTGCTCGTCCTCGCCGATGATGAGACCGGAGTCGGTCAGCAGGCGGCGTGCGCGCGCCGAGGCGTTAAGTTCGACTGGCAAGGTTGCCAGGGCAAAGACCGCGCCGCCGGCAAAGGCCAGTACACCCAGCCAGGCCAGATTCGTAAAGTTCAACAACAGGCCCAGGAAGATCAGGATCCAGCCGAGGTACGATCCGATGTTGACCATCGGCACCAGCGCGGCGCGGAAGCGCAAAGGCAGGTAGCCATCGCGATCTTGCATGGCATGGCCCAGCTCGTGCGCCGCGACCGCCAGCGAGGCCACCGAGGCGCTCTCCGCTACGCCGCGCGAGAGATGCAGCACTTTATCGCGCGGGTCGTAGTGATCGGTGAGCTTCCCGGCTGCGGCCTGGATCTGGACGCCATACAGGCCGCCGGTCGAGATCAGCCTTTGCGCGGCCTGGTAGCCGGTCATCTGGCTGTGCGCCGGCACCCGGCCCCAGGTCCGGTACGCCGAGTTGACGTACCAGGATGTGAGCAGCATGATCAGGAAGGCCGGAGCCATGTAAATCAAATAAGTCGGGTCGAAGAACATAAATTATCTCCTGCTAGTAATCCCTAAGCACAGATTGCGAGATTTTATTTGACTATCTCAATGAAGTAGTATTTTCCTGTCAGTGACCCTTCAGCCAACCAGCCTGTGGTACCATCGGGAATACTCACTTGCCACCAGAGATAAGCCCCACTACCGTACGGAATACATTGCGCTCCATCCAAAACCACCACCTGAGTGCCAGCTAGCAGAGTCTGAAGCCAGTTATCTTCGATGCCGGGCGATGAGCGCATATTAAGGTTGATTGTCAGGCGAGCCGGTTTGCCAATCGTCAGTTGTGGCGGCATAGCAAGCGGACATGTCAATAGCGGAGAAGTAGCTGTTGAGGATTCTGAAGTGGGAGTTGATGACATCCCCGCGAACTTCCAAGCAAAGGAGACCGGATCCCAAATAAAATATTCTTGACCATCTGCCGAGCGAATGGTCCAACCCATGGAATCTTCCTGAAGACTAAAATCAGCAGAGATAGACCTTTCAATCTCATCCGGAATGTACGGTACCCAGCGATTGTTTTCCTTATCCAAAATGTAGGCTGTTCTCCCATCTGAAGTGGATAGGGAACTGGATTCGGGGTGGTATTTCAATTCAACTGGCGAACTTGGAAATTGGGGTAATATTTCAGTTTCTTGGGGAGCAATTGGGATACCTGCGACCGTTTGGAGGAGGAATGCAGTAGCCCTATCCAACTGCGGGTCGAGGCCAGCGGTGATATCCTCGTCGGTCAGCTTGACGACCACGTCCGGCGTCAGGCCGATCTTGTCAATGGTGCGCCCGTTGGGAGTCAGCCACCTGGCGATGGTCACGAGAACCGCAC
>Ga0210039_1003521_pt1 | contig 12015 bp, 8 predicted proteins | sample CryGeyCG2114_250_3_FD_185460 | JGI IMG/M metagenome (GOLD analysis project Ga0210039, IMG submission 185460) | Groundwater microbial communities from aquifer - Crystal Geyser CG17_big_fil_post_rev_8/21/14_2.50 (SPAdes) (version 2) | ecosystem: Environmental > Aquatic > Deep subsurface >...
GCGAACAGCGCCGCGTTCGCCGCGCCCGCTTCACCGATGGCAAAAGTTGCGACGGGAATGCCTTTGGGCATTTGCACGATGGAGAGCAGCGAGTCCATCCCCTTCAGATACTTGGAAGGAATGGGCACCCCGAGCACCGGCAGCGTGGTCTTGCCGGCAATCACCCCGGCCAGATGCGCCGCCCCACCTGCCCCGGCGATGAAGCATTGCACACCTTTTTCGCTCATTTCCTTGATGTAGTCGAACAGCATATCGGGCGAGCGATGCGCCGAGATCACGCGCGCATCGAATGCCACCCCGAAATCCTGCAAGGCACGCGCTGCCTGCTGCATGATTTCCCAATCATTCGCGCTACCCATGACGATGGAGACCAACGGTTTGCTCATCTGTCTGCCTTCTGCTGTCGGATGTAAAAACGCCCCCGGAATGCGGGGGCGTCATGATTCAATTACGCGCCTTTATGGTAACTCACGACGCGCTCAACCTCGTTCTTCGAGCCCAGAATCACCGGCACGCGCTGGTGCAGCCCTTGCGGTTGCAATTCCATGATGCGCTCACGTCCGGTGGAGCTCATGCCGCCTGCCTGCTCGACGATGAAGGACATCGGGTTGGCTTCATACATGATGCGCAGCTTGCCTGCCTTGGCCGGGTCTTTGGTGTCGAACGGATACATGAAGATGCCGCCGCGGGTCAGAATACGATGCACTTCGGCCACCATTGAAGCCACCCAGCGCATGTTGAAATTCTTTTCGCGCCCGCCATCCTGGCCCTTCACACATTCTTCAACATAACGTTGCACGGGCTTTTCCCAGTAACGCTGGTTGGACATGTTGATGGCAAACTCGTTGGTATCCGCAGGGATCTGCATGTTGGGGTGGGTCAGGAAGAAATCACCGACGTCGCGGTCCAGCGTGAAGCCATTCACGCCGTGGCCGGTGGTGATAACCATCATGGTGTTCGGGCCGTACAAGGCATAGCCGGCACAGACTTGCTTGGTGCCGGGCTGCAGGAAGTCGGCCGCTTTGGGATCTGTCACGCCTTCCGGGCAACGCAGGATAGAGAAAATGGTGCCGACGGAGATATTCACGTCGATGTTGGAAGAACCATCCAACGGGTCGAAAGTGATCAGGTATTTACCGCGCGGATACTTCTTCGGAATTTCATACACATCGTCCATTTCTTCGGACGCCATGCCAGCCAGGTGGCCGCTCCATTCATTCGCCTTGATGAACACTTCATTGGTGATGATGTCGAGTTTCTTTTGCGTCTCGCCCTGCACGTTTTCGCTGCCCGCGCTGCCCAGCACGCCGATCAGCGCGCCCTTGTTCACGTCATGCGCGATTTGTTTGCAGGCCGACACAACGTCGCTCAGCAGGCCGGTAAAGTCGCCGCTGGCGTTGGGAATATGGCGTTGCTCTTCGATGATGAATTGGATAAGGCTTTTGCTCATGCTGGTTTCTCCTCGTTGGTTATTTTACGTTTTGATGCGTGATTCTACTGCTTTTGGCGCCCGCCCTCTATGCCTATTTGGTCAATGAAATGAATAGCTCCGGTAATCTTTCAGGCAATTGCGCCACGTTATCCACGATGGTGTATTGCTTGCCGAAAATGGTCGACACGTATTCATCCGCTTTGGAATCGAGGTTGATGCAATAACTGTAGATGCCCTGTCGGTCAAGCTCATGCACTGCCTGTTTGGCATCCTCGATCAGGATTCGCCCATCCTTGCTGTCGATATCGGCGGGTTCACCATCGGTCAGGATCAGCATCAGTTTTTTATCCGCCTGCTGCTTCTCCAGATAGTGCCCGGCATGACGCATCGCCGCGCCCATGCGCGTGGAGTAGCTGGCTTCCATCGCGGCCAGGCGGGCCTTTACCTCGTCGTCCCATTTTTCACTGTAACCCTTGATGTGCAAATACCGCACATCGTGGCGGGTGTTTGAATGGAAGCCCGCGATGGCGAACGGATCGCCCAGTTTTTCCACCGCCCAACCAAGCAGCGTCACCGCTTCCTGGCTGAGTTCGAGAATGGTCTGTTGGCTGCCTGCCGCTTTTTCATTCAATGACTCGGACAGGTCGAGCAGCAACATGACGGCGATGTTGCGCCCGTCGTTGCGGTGGCTCATGTTGATGCGCGGATCGGGTTGCGCGCCGCTCTTGTAGTCGATGAGCGAGCGGATGGCGACATCCAGATCGAGTTCGCTGCCTTCTTCCTGATAGCGGATACGCACCTTGTCCTGCGGCTTGAGCAGGTCAAGCATCTTCTTCAGCCGCTTGGCGAGTCCCGCATGTTTCTCGAGCAATTTGTCGATGTCAGATGCCTTGCCCTGCGGGTGCAGCCCTTCATAAACGCTGACCCAATCGGGACGGTAACTCTGGCTGTTGTAATCCCACTCGTGATAGTGACGCGGCGGCAAGCCCTTGACCTCATCGCCCGGCTCAATTTTGCGTTCCTCTTTAAGCGATTCATCCTCATCATCCGGCTCGATGAATTGCCACAAGTGACGATTGTCATCGCGGTAATCCATCACGGTATCGGCAAAATGAGTGTTGGGCAGGTTGTCGCTTTGCAAGCGGGTGCGCGCCACAAAGGACACGGCCATATCAGCGATCGCCTGCGTGCTGGCTTCGCCCTGCTGCATCAGGGCGTGGAAGCGTTGTGCAAATTCGATAATGTGCGGATTTTTGTACGGATGCTGTGCATCCAGAATCGCGCGCGACAACATCGTCAAGCGGTGGCGCACGCCGGATTCTTTTTCCGGATCACAGGCATCTTCGGCAGGGATCGGATGCAGTGCCTGAAAAATGCGGCGCAGCCCCGGGTACTCCCTCATCACCAGCCATTCGACGCGGCTATCTTCCATAAATTCGGTCGCCATGCGCTGAAACGGACTCAGGTTGTCGGCGATGATGGCACGCGACCAACGGCGATGCCCCATCATGTGGGCCAGGGTGGCGCGGTAACGCTCAAGACCCGACAGGCCATGCGCATCGTCATACACATCCGGCAACCGAATCCCCAGTTTGTCGAAATAGGGAATGGGTTTGCGCAACTCATCGAAGGCGCACGAGTAGGGAATGAGCAGGTCTTCGTCTTGCCACAAGCCGCGCAGGTACAGGCTCAATCTGCGCTCGTTATCCACCAGCAAGGTGCCGTGGCGTTCGCGTTGCAACACGGCCAGACTGTCCGCCGATTGCAAACCGAAATACTCGGCTTGGCGATCGGGGTGGTCATTGTAAAAACGCACGCCGTAATCCACCCAGTTTTTCAGGCCGTGCAATGAAAGCTGCCCGAGCAATGTTGCAATGTGCTTGAACATCTCCGGCAGGCCGGGGCTGGGAAAGGTTTGGTGGATGCCGTGAACTGAGCTTGTGGTGCGCTCCATCATGTCCAGCGCGATGGACAGGTAATCGCTCAACTGGTCGCGCGTGGGCAGCCTGCGCGCGGTGGCAGGCAATGATTGCAGGAAAGGCGCGATGGCTTTGCTGTTGGGCGAGCGCGACATCTTGTGAATGAACGACATGATGTCGAGCAGGCTATCTTCACCGATGATTTCAGCCGTGTCGGGCCATTCTTCCAGAAAAATCAAAATGGGTTCGGCGCCGCGTCCCATCTTGCCCAAATATCTTGCGTGCTCGATATACGCCGTCACCCCTTCGGCTGACAATTTCGCCAGCGCATTGCGCATGCAATCGGGAAACATTTCAGCGACGCGCGGAAATCCGCAACCCAATTCAGTCCAATAGGACTGAAGGTCTGCTGGGATCTCGATGACTGGCGTGACCATGATTTAGGCGAAGACTGCATCAATCGCGTGGTCGAGCGTGTCGCGGATATCCGCATCGTCCGTGATCGGTCGCACCAGTGCCATGCGGCAGGCCGCTCTGGCCTCGACCCCGCCCTTGATCAGGGTTGCCGCGTACACCAGCAAACGGGTGGAGATGCCTTCGTCCAGACCGTGCCCTTTGAGGTTGCGCGCGGCTTGTCCGATCCTCACCAGTTGTGCGGCAAGACTGACTTCAATGCCGGTTTCCTTGCCCAGAATTTCTGCCTCGACACTCGCTGCCGGATAGTCGAAATCGAAACCGACGAAGCGCTGCTTGGTCGATTGCTTCAGGTCCTTCATCAGGCTCTGGTAGCCGGGGTTGTACGAAATGACCAATTGGAAATCGGGATGCGCTTCAATCAACTCGCCCTTCTTATCCAGCGGCAAAGTGCGACGGTGGTCAGTCAACGGGTGGATCACCACGGTGGTGTCTTGGCGCGCTTCGACGATCTCGTCGAGGTAGCAGATCGCACCGATGCGCGCCGCCGTGGTCAATGGGCCATCCAACCAACGTGTGCCATTCGCATCCAACAGATAGCGCCCGACGAGGTCGCTGGCAGTCATGTCTTCGTTGCATGCCACCGTGATGAGCGGCTTGTTCAGCTTCCACGCCATGTATTCGACGAAGCGCGATTTTCCGCAGCCGGTCGGCCCTTTCACCATCACCGGCAAACGCGCTGCGTAAGCGGCTTCGTACAGCTCCACTTCGTCGCTCTGGGCTTGATAGAAAGGCTCTTTGCCAACTTTATACTGATCTTTGTTTGTCATTTTTTGACTCCTGCCCGCGTGTGATTCCACACGCTGAACGGTATTAAATCCTGGAAAAAAACGCCCCCAGCAAGTGGGGGCGAGTTTCACTGCAGCTCTATCAATTCGAACTTATTTGTGCACGCCCAACTTTTCGCGCCAGCCCGGGAACAGCTTGTCGGAATCCTTGGGGAAGGACTCAAATGCGCGGGCGAACTCTTTGTGTTCCTTGGCGTATTCGATCGGATCCGCACCTTCTTTCCAGCAGTTGTAAGCCTGACGCAGAGAAATCGCGCCTGCCGCCGGCGAGTCGATGTGGCCGTAAGATCCGCCGCCTGCCGTGTTGATCACGTTGCCGTGTCCGAGGTTCTTGAAGAAACCCGGCAGACGCAACGCGTTCATGCCGCCGGAAACAATCGGCGCTGTCGGTTTCATGCCATACCATTTTTGGAAATAGATAGGACCCTGGCACTCATCGCGTTCAATCATGTAAGCGATAACTTTATCGTCGCCTTCACCTTCCATCTTGCCGTAGCCCATGGTGCCGACGTGGATGCCGGAAGCCCCTTGCAGACGGCTCATCTTGGCCAGCACAAATGCGGTGTAACCGCGCTTGGCAGAAGGAGAAGTCACCATGCCGTGACCAGCGCGGTGGTAGTGCAGGAACTGGTCCGCATATTGGCGACGTGCGGTGGTGATCATGCCGGGGCCGCCGACGAAACCATCTACCAGGAAGGCCAGCTTGTCCGCATCGGGCCCGAAGATTTCCAGCGCCATATCAGCGCGGGCACACATTTCGTAGTGGTCGTCCGCCGTGATATTCATGGAGAACAGTTTGGCATCGCCGGTTTCGTCTTGTGCACGCTTCATCGAGTCGTAAACCAGTGGCAATACTTTCTTCAACGGACAGAAAGTTTGATTGCCTTGGGGTTCGTCGTTCTTGATGAAATCGCCGCCCAACCAGAATTGATATGCCGCCTTGGCGAAAGGCTCGGGGCGCAGACCCAGTTTGGGCTTGATGATGGTGCCGGAGATGTAGCCACCGTCCTTGATCGGACGACCGAGGATGCGCCACATGTCTTCGATGCCTTTGGCCGGGCCGTCAAACAGTTGAATGGCACGGGGCGGCATGTAGAAGTCGATCATCTTGGCATGCTTGATGTCGCCCATGCCCTGGTTGTTGCCAATCGCACAAGTCAGGAATGACACCAGCATCATGCGTCCATCGGTCACGTTACGGTCGAACAGTTCCAGCGGAAATGCGATACGCATGTCTTCGGTGGCTTCATCGATCAAATACACCAGTGCGTCCACGCCCTTGGTGAAATCATCGGTGGTGGAAACTTCCACGTTGGTGCCGGTTGAAGATTCGGCGGCAAAGTGCGCCGCTGCTTCCAGATACGTGTGACCCGGGTTGGGTGCCATTTTGTAGGCAACCAGAATGTGCTTGCCGCCGGCGATCAGATCGGCTTCTTTCAAGCTCAAGTCTGCATAACGATTCGATTGGTCCATTGTTTTCTCCTCTTGTTGTTGAATAGAGCTACTACCTTGCGAACTTTACGGTTTGCGAACTATAAATAACAGTCAAATGTTTTTATAAGAACCATAAGTATTATTTATGATTTACAATCTGCCTGTCATGTTGCCCTTAAGCTTGCGCCAACTACAGGTCTTCGAGAGTGTCGCCCGTCATCTGAATCATTCGCGGGCGGCAGCGGAATTGTTTCTTTCGCAACCGGCCGTTTCAATGCAGATCAAACAGGCTGAACAGACTATCGGATTGCCGCTGTTCGAGCAAGCCGGCAAGAAGCTTTTTCTGACCGAGGGCGGGCGCGAGATGCTGCATTACGCGCGTTCAGTCCTGCAGTTGATCGAGGAAATGGAAGACGTTTTCGATGCCATGAAAGGGCTGGAGCATGGCCATCTGAACATCACCGTGGTCAGCACTGCGAATTATTTCATGCCGCACCTGCTGGCAAACTTTATCCAAGCCCATCCGAAAATCCAGGTCGGCTTGTCCGTCGCCAACCGTGATGCCGTCATCCGCCAGTTGGCCGAAAATATTGCCGACCTTGCCATCATGGGCCAGCCGCCACGGGGCGCCGACATGTTGTCCGAACCTTTCCTGGCCAATCCGCTGGTGCCGATCGCCGCACCCTCCCACCCATTGGCGCATGCCAGAAAGATCAAACCGCAACAGTTGGCCAAAGAGGTATTTCTGTTGCGCGAAAAAGGTTCGGGCACGCGCGCGGTGGTCGAGCGGTTTTTTGACAGCCACGCGCTGCCGTTGCCGAATCACATGGAGATGGACACCAACGAAGCGATCAAGCAATCGGTACAGGCAGGGATGGGCATTGGCATCATCTCGCGCCATGCCATCGAGCTGGAGCTGGAAACCGGGCGTCTCGTGGTGCTCGATGCGGTGGGTTTTCCCATCCTGCGCGACTGGCATATTGTGCAGCGGAAGAACAAGCGCCCATCCCTGTCGGCCATCGAGTTCGAGCGCTTTTTGCTCGCCCAATCCCATGCTGAAATCCCGCTTAATCCGGCCGCAAATCCGCGCGCAGGAAAATAAAAAAGCGGCCCGGAGGCCGCTTTTTTATGGTTTGAACAACTGCCTTACTTGATGATCGCGTTCAGCTCGCCTTTGGCGTAACGGGCTGCCATTTTTTCCAGCGAGATCGGCTTGATCTTGTCGGCCATGCCGGCTGAACCGAAGGCTTCGTAGCGCGCCTTGCACACGGCACGCATCGCCTTGGTGGTTTCGGCCAGGAACTTGCGCGGATCGAAATCCTTCGGATTCTGCATCAAGTAACGACGGGTCGCGCCGGTGGAAGCCATGCGCAGGTCGGTATCAATGTTCACCTTGCGCACCCCGTGCTTGATGCCTTCAACAATTTCGGCAACCGGTACGCCATAGGTTTGCGGCATCGCGCCGCCGAATTCGTTGATGATCTTCAGCCATTCCTGCTCCACGGATGAAGAGCCGTGCATCACCAGGTGGGTGTTGGGAATGCGCGCGTGGATTTCCTTGATGCGGCTGATCGCCAATGTGTCGCCTGTGGGCGGCTTGGTGAATTTGTAGGCGCCGTGGGAGGTACCGATGGCGATTGCCAGGGCATCGACCTGGGTCAGCTTGACGAATTCAGCGGCTTCGTTCGGGTCGGTCAGCAACTGGTCGTGGCTCAACACGCCCTCCGCGCCGTGGCCGTCTTCCTTTTCGCCGTGGCCGGATTCCAGCGAACCCAGGCAACCCAGCTCGCCTTCAACGGAAACGCCGACCGCGTGGGACATTTCCACCACGCTGCGGGTTACGTTGACGTTGTAGTCAAAGCTGGAAGGGGTCTTGCCGTCGGTCATCAGCGAACCGTCCATCATGACGCTGGAAAAACCGGACTTGATGGCGTTGATACAGACCGCCGGCGATGCGCCGTGGTCCTGGTGCATGACGACGGGAATATGCGGATACATTTCCACGGCCGCTTCGATGAGATGACGCAGGAACGGCTCGCCCGCGTATTTGCGCGCACCGGCGGAGCCTTGCATGATGACCGGGCTGTTGCATTCGTCCGCCGCTTCCATAATGGCTTTGACTTGTTCCAGATTGTTCACGTTGAACGCCGGCAAGCCATAGCTGTGTTCAGCAGCGTGATCGAGTAGTTGACGCAGGGATACGAGTGCCATATTTCCTCCTGATTAAAAATTACGGTTCGATTTTCTGTTGCAGTTTAAATTGCCAAAGCGGGTGCTTCAACCACTCAAATAATGTGGCGATCGCCCACCCGCACGATCTTCATGGTATTGGTGTGACCAGCCTTGCCCACCGCCTCGCCCACGGTCATCACGATCATGTCGCCGTTTTCCACCAGCCCCTTGTCCAGCAAAGCCTGTTCCGCATTGTGCAACTCCTGCGACTGTTCCTTCGCTGTCGAGTGGAAGGCAAGAGGGTGCACACCGCTGAACAGAGTGACCTTGGTCAGGGTTTCCTGTACCGGAGTGAGCGCAAAGATCGGCACGCCGGCACTCATACGCGACATCCACAGCGCGGTCGAACCGGACTGGGTGAGTGCCACGATTGCTTTGACTTTCAAGTGCGACGCGGCAAACAGCGCGGACATCGCGATGGACTGGTCGATGCGGGTGAATTTCTGGTGCTTGCCGCGCCGATCGATCGCATGGTCTTCCGCTTCGCGCTCGGCCTTCAGACAGATGCGCGCCATCGCCTCGATGGTTTCCACCGGATAGTCGCCCACCGCCGTTTCTGCCGACAGCATTACTGCATCGGTGCCATCCAGTACGGCGTTCGCCACGTCCGACACTTCGGCCCGGGTCGGGATCGGACTGGTGATCATCGACTCCATCATTTGGGTTGCCGTGATCGCCAGTTTGTTGTGCGCGCGCGCCATCTTGATCATCTTTTTCTGCAGACCGGGAACCGCCGCATCGCCCACTTCCACCGCCAAATCACCGCGCGCCACCATGATCGCGTCGGAAGCATTGATGATTTCCTCCAGCGCCGGGATCGCTTCAGCGCGCTCGATCTTGGCCAGCAACATACTTTTGCCGCCGGCCGCATGCATCAATTCGCGCGCCAACTTCATGTCGTCCGCAGAACGGGGGAACGACACCGCCAGATAGTCCGCCTTTATCAGCGCAGCCGTCTTGATGTCTTCCTTGTCCTTGTCGGTCAATGCCGGAGCGGTCAGACCGCCACCCTTGCGGTTGATGCCTTTGTTGTTGGACAGCACACCGCCGCGCACCACCACGCAATGCACCTCGCTCCCTTTGACGCCGGTGACGTGAAACTCCAGCAGGCCATCGTTAAGCAACAGGACGGTGCCCACATCCACATCATTGGGCAATTCCTTGTAGTCCAGGCCGACCCGCTCCTGGTTGCCGAGGCCGGTCAGCGCCCCGTCAAGGATGAACGTGTCGCCTTTTTTCAGGATGATCTTGTCGTTTTCGAATTTGCTGACGCGGATCTTCGGCCCCTGCAGATCGGCCAGAATGCCGACCGTGCGCCCGACCGCAGCAGCAGCGGCACGCACCGTTTCAGCGCGCTGCACGTGGTCCTGCGCGGTTCCATGCGAAAAATTCATCCGCACCAGATCAACCCCGGCGCGGATCATTTGCTCCAACACTTTCTGATTGCTGGAGGCGGGCCCCAGCGTTGCAACGATTTTGGTTCTACGCAGCATGTGATTCCTGATTGATTATTGTTTGGCGCGTTCTTCCAGAATCGCCACTGCCGGCAAAGTCTTGCCTTCGAGGAATTCAAGGAACGCACCGCCTGCGGTGGAGATGTAGGACACCTTGTCATAGATATCGTACTTCTGAATTGCAGCGATGGTGTCACCGCCGCCGGCCAAGGTAAATGCCTTGGTGTTGGCGATCGCCATTGCAATCGTTTTGGTGCCTTCGCCGAACTGGTCGAACTCGAACACGCCGACCGGACCGTTCCACACCACGGTGCCCGCCTGCATGATGATGTCGGCCAGCTGTTGCGCGCTCTTTGGCCCGATGTCGAAGATCATGTCGTCGTCGGCCACGTCGCCCGCATCTTTCAATACAGCCGGTTCGTTGGCGTCAAATTTCTTGCCGCAGACCACATCGACCGCGATGGGGATAGTCGCGCCGCGCGCCTGCATCTTGGTCATCAGCGCCTGTGCCGTCGGCACCAGATCATCTTCGCACAGCGACTTGCCAACGTTTTTGCCGGCCGCCTTGAGGAAGGTGTTGGCGATGCCGCCGCCGACCACCAGTTGTTCGCATTTCTCGGACAGCGATTCGAGCACGGTCAGCTTGGTCGAAACCTTGGAGCCGCCGACGATGGCCACCATCGGGCGCGCGGGGCTGAGTAGCGCTTTGGTCAGCGCATCCAGTTCTTCGGTGAGCAGGATGCCGGCAGCAGCGATGGGCGCGAACTTTGCCACGCCGTGGGTCGAGGCTTCCGCACGGTGCGCGGTGCCGAATGCATCCATCACGAACACGTCACACAGTGCCGCATATTTTTTCGCCAATTCATCGGTGCTCTTCTTTTCGCCCTTGTTGAAGCGGCAGTTCTCCAACAGAACCAGCTCACCTTCGGCAACATTGAAACCACCATCGATCCAATCGCGAATCAGGCGCACCGGCTTGCCCAGTTTGTTGGCAATGGTATCTGCCACCGGCTTGAGCGAATTTTCTTCGGAAAACTCCCCTTCCGTCGGACGGCCCAAATGCGAGGTCACCATTACCTTGGCGCCGGCCTTCAGCGCGGCGTTGATGGTTGCCATGGAGGCGGTGATGCGCGCATCGGAAGTCACTTTCCCGTCTTTGACGGGTACATTCAAATCGGAACGGATCAGGACGCGTTTGCCCTTGAGATCCAGATCGGTCATTTTGATCACAGACATGATTTTTCCTTTGAACTAGCTTGAAGAAAAAGGGCTGGCAGCGCCAGCCCTGATCGGGACAAATTACTTCGCGACGTGACGCACCAGACGCATCAAATTGCAGGTGTAGCCATACTCGTTGTCATACCACGCCACCACTTTGACGAAAGTCGGGTCCAGCGCGATGCCGGCTTCAGCGTCGAAAGTCGAAGGTTGCGAACAGCCACGGAAGTCGGTGGAGACCACTTTCTCCGAGGTATAACCCAGCACGCCCTTAAGCGGACCACTCTCGGAAGCCGCCTTCATCGCCGCGCAGATCTCTTCGTATTTGGCCGGTTTGTTCAGCTCGACCGTCAGGTCGACCACGGATACGTCGGAGGTCGGCACGCGGAAGGCCATGCCGGTCAATTTCTTGTTCAGTTCCGGAATGACCACGCCCACCGCCTTGGCAGCGCCGGTGGAGGAGGGAATGATATTTTCCAGGATGCCGCGACCACCGCGCCAGTCTTTGTTGGAGGGGCCGTCAACGGTCTTCTGGGTGGCGGTCGCAGCATGCACGGTGGTCATCAGGCCGCGCTTGATGCCGAATGTATCGTGCAGCACCTTTGCCACCGGTGCCAGGCCGTTGGTGGTGCAGGAGGCTGCGGAAACGATGCTCTCGCCCTTGTAGGTTTCGTGGTTCACGCCGTACACGAACATCGGTGTGTCGTCCTTGGAAGGAGCCGACTGCACGACCTTCTTCGCGCCCGCCTTGATGTGCGCCTGGCAGGTTTCCTTGGTCAGGAAAAAGCCGGTACATTCGATCACGATGTCTGCGCCCACTTCGCTCCACTTCAGGTTGGCCGGGTCGCGCTCGGCGGTCAGACGAATCTTCTTGCCGTTCACCACCAGATTGCTGCCATCCACCTTCACATCGCCATTGAAGCGGCCGTGCACGGAGTCGTACTTGAGCATATAGGCAAGATAATCCGGCTCGAGCAAGTCGTTGATCGCAACGACTTCGATTTCAGGAAAATCCTTGGCTGCTGCGCGGAACACCATGCGACCAATACGACCAAAACCGTTGA
>Ga0210039_1003530_pt1 | contig 11996 bp, 9 predicted proteins | sample CryGeyCG2114_250_3_FD_185460 | JGI IMG/M metagenome (GOLD analysis project Ga0210039, IMG submission 185460) | Groundwater microbial communities from aquifer - Crystal Geyser CG17_big_fil_post_rev_8/21/14_2.50 (SPAdes) (version 2) | ecosystem: Environmental > Aquatic > Deep subsurface >...
CTCGGATTTGTCAAACTTATTATGATTGGTAATAACTCCAACATTAATGTTCTGCTCTTTAAGTTTCTCTACATAAAGACGGCAAAAATCATTTTCATTACCTGTGTATGAGAATTCTTTGTCTGCTTTCGTGTGCAAATGGAAATCACCCCGAAGCCAGGTCGCTCCATTTTCAAAAATATTTTTGGTTTCGTTTTCCATTTTTGCTTGTTTTATATCGTTTTAAATTCAATCCCTGCATCTTTCATTTGCAGAACGGTATTCGTTTTCAACTGGTCGTTACCTTTAAAAAGTTTATCTAAGGCAATAACTTTGACAGGTTTTTCAGCAATTACAGTATCAATAATTTCTTGTGTTGCTTTTTCTAAAAGCAAAATCAATTCAGTGCCGTTGATTTTATAAAAACTGCTTTTCTTTTCAATAGGGCTGTTCAAGTCCTTGCCACTTTTCAGCAAAAGTTCATACACCATATTTTCAATGGTAGCAGATTCAGAAACAGGGTCAACAAACAATTTCATTTGCTCAGCTAATGCTTTTGCATCTTTGCCCTCAATTTGTTGCCATTGCTTGAAGTTGCTATCTTCTAGTTTTAAAACTTTGAAACCTAAATCGTGAGATTTCAGATTGTTGATTAACGATTGTTGATTTTTGATTTCATTAATGGTTTCCTCTGTTTGAAATTCGGTTTTTAGTTTTGTGATTGCTAATTCGTGATTTTTAAATTTTAATTCATTTTCAGCCTGTATTTCCTTTCCTGCCCTGCGGATTCTTTCCTTGCTTATGTCGGCTATGGTTTTGTACCCTGCCTCGTAAGCTTCGCTTTTTTCATCCGTAAGTTCTGGTAATTGTACGCAAATGTATTTTCTAATTGCTTTGTCTTCCTTATTTAGTTCCATTACTGCTTGGGCTGTAGTGCCACTACCTGCGAAGAAGTCTAAGATAATTCCATCCTTACTTCCCTCCATTGTCAATAAGTACTTTATATATTCAACTGGTTTAGGGAAATCAAAAGGTAAATTTTCTGATTTTAGCTTTTTTGCATCAGATTGAGAATCAAAAAAGTGCACACCAGTTGGTTTAGAATGCAAACATTCTCTTAAATATCTTTTAATTCTTGGTATTGTATTTTCGTCTTCGCCAAAATGCCATCTATTTTCAATTTCATACTGGCGTATTGTATCCTCTTTATATCTCCAACCTCCCTGTGGTTTTTTGCATTTAATTTTTGTAATTGGATGAATAATTTCAGACTCAAAATTACCACTTGTTACACCGCCCGGATTATCAGTTTGATACACACCATTATCATCACAGTAATAAAAGTGGTCAAATTCGTAAAATCTTGGGTATTTTGTCAATGCTTTCATTTCATTTTCAATTTCACTTGACTTCATACCTTGTTTCAATAATCTATTTGCATAACTTTCAAATTCTTTATAATTATTTTTTGGTACCGACCATTCTTTTGATACTGAGAATTTATTCTTTGAAAACACTAAACAATATTCGTGAGTTATAGATATTTGATTGACATTATTTTTCGCTGAATTACTTACTTTAATCGTTTCTCCCAGAAAGTTCTCCTCTCCAAAAATTTCATTCATTAATAAGCGAAGATTATGAACCTCATTATCGTCAATAGACACGAAAATTACTCCATCTTGTCGCAATAGATTTTTAGCCAAGTACAAACGTGGCATCATCATATTAAGCCAATTACTGTGGTATTGCCCGTTTTCTTTGCTGTTCTTTTTGAACATACCGTCTTTGGTCATATAGCCTTCTTCGTCTTTGTCGCCTACACGTTTTTCATATTCTGCTTTGGTTTCAGAAAATTTGTCAGGATAAATAAAAGAGTCATTGCCTGTGTTGTAAGGTGGGTCTATGTAAATCATTTTCACTTTGCCGAAGTAGCTTTTTTGTAGTACTTTCAGCACTTCCAAGTTTTCGCCTTCAATAAAAATGTTTTCGGTTTCGTCAAAGTTTACGCTTTCGTCTTTTGCAGGAACAAGGGTTTTGGTGGTAGGAGTTTGCAGTACTTTAAAAGCCTCACTTTTGCCCGCCCAATTCAACACATAGCGTTCATTAGAAAAGTTTATGTCTTCTCCAAGCGTGGCTTTAAGTTTTTCCCAATCTATTTTCCCTTCGCTAAATGCTTCGGGTAATACTTGTCGCAATGCGTTTATTTTTTCTTGTTCTGGTGTAAGACTTGTTCCGTCCATATTTTAGTGTACTTTTCTTTCAATTAATAATTCTTTGACTTCAATATCAAGGATTTCAGCAATCTTGTATAGGTCTTCTAGACTTGGTTGTCGTCTGTTTTGGGCGTAAGAGTTCACCATATTGTAGCTCTTGCCCAATTGCTCAGCCAACCATTTCTGTTTAATTCCCTTCTGGTCTAAAACGTCTTTTATTCGGTTCATTATTGAACTTTATTTATATTTCACAAAAATAAGAATAATTATTTAATATCTCACAAAATGAGTATTTAAATCATCATTCTGTTTGGGTGCGGAGGGAAAGGGCAAGCTCTTTTGGTTTTTTAGTGTTGGCTTTGCGTGTCGGCAAAAACCAAATGTGCTTGACCGTGCGGTTGACTTTCTTCCTTTTCCCTTTATGCAGCAAAAATTCCTTTGTAATTCTGTCGTCTGTTTCGGTCTTTTTACAATGAACGCTAACGTTTCTCAGCTATACGCAGGCAGGGATTTTCACCACTGAACTTCCTACGAAGAACTGAACTTTAAATTTACCACTTTCCTGTCCTACGAAGCACGAAACCCCTGCTTGCGTATAGGTGATGTTGTGCGTTCGGTGTTCTTCTTTCATATTGATATTCAGTCGTTTGTTAGTAATTCTGTCAGCGTTGGCAAAGATATACTCTTTTGCGATTTTTGGTTGCAGCGTTGGCTGGTGCGAATTGCAAATGTGTATGGCTTTTAGCGGTGGCATTATTTCGTTATTACTCTGTTTTTCTTAAAATTCTCCGCTTGTTCAAATATGTCTTTATATACTTCGTCTCTTTCTACTGGCGGATAACCGTGTTCGTCCAAAAGAATTATCAGTCCTACTTTTAAAGCGGATTTTATGTCTTGTCGTTTACTCCAATCAGGATATTTGGCTTGTGAGTCCACCAAGTCTTTCACTGCCTGGGCTAAAACAATTAGTTTGTCTTCTGGATATTTGAAGTCATACTTTATACACAAGTCTTTCAAAATGTCATAAAAGGCTTTTTCTTCAAAGTCAATTCCCAATTCGTCCCCTGCGGAAAACTCCTTTTGCACCTCCCAAATAAGGTTGGTCAAATGCTCTGCCATTTCTTCGTACACTTCGCTTCGCAAAACATCATCTTCTTTTCGCTCGTTGTAGCGTTCTACCAAGGCTTGCATTTTCTTAGAGAAGTCAATTCCTTTAACTTTATTGACTTTCTTAATCTCTCCAATCGCTTTGGCTAAAAGTTGTTGAAGCAATTTGATTTTGGTATGTGGCAGCTTGATTTTATCAATATTTGCCAAATAGTCTTCATCAAAAAGGTCTTGTTCGCTTTGGGTTTCATCTCCTAGTTTGAAGATTTCCTGAACGCCATCACTTTCTAAAGCGTCTTTTATCATTTCCCTAACTTTGGCGTTCATTTGTGCGGTGTCGGGCGCATTGCCTTTAGTCAGCTTGAAAACAATTGACCGAACCGCTAAATAGAAATGGGTGTAATCTCTTTCTTTCTGCGTTAAATGTTCGCTTCCAGCACAAATATCATAAGCAGCTTTCAGACGTTTTACCAAGCCCATAAAGCGGGTTTCCAATTCTTTGGTCAACTGAACGTATTCTGCCGCCATATTTAACGTGTTCAACTGTTCTAAAGCTGCACCACCAAAATATTTTGAACTGTCGAATTTGTGGAAGACCTTGGCTAAAAGGTCTAAATGGTTTCTAACCACAATGAGCGATTCTTGAATGTCTTCAAAGTTTTCTCTTTCGCCCTTGTTGTATTTGGCAAGCGCCATATTCATTGCCTTTTTGATGCCTATGTAATCGACAACCAAGCCTTTGTTTTTGCCTTCAAATTTTCGGTTTACTCTCGAAATGGTTTGAATCAAATTGTGTTGCTGAATGGGCTTGTCAATGTAAATGGAATCCAAGAAAGGTACGTCAAAACCTGTAAGCCACATATCAACCACAATGGCAATTTTGAAATTGGATTTTTCATTTTTAAACTGTCTATCCAATTCTTTGCGGTGTTCCTTTGTGCCAATCAAATCGTACATTTCTTTCGGGTCGTCTTTTCCTCTGGTCATTATCATTTTGATACGTTCCATTGGTTTGATTTCCCTTTTGTCTTTGTCTGTTAAAACAGCTCCTTCTTCCGCAATTCGTATTTCCGCCCATTCAGGTCTTAAAGCGATTACATTTTTATAAAACTCGTAGCCAATTTCTCTGCTACTGCAAACAAACATTGCTTTGCCTTTTACGGTCGCTCCTTCGTTTACTCTGTTTTCGTAATGTTGAACAAAGTCTTCTGCTAATTTCAATAAACGGTCTGGGTCGCCTAAAATGGCGTTCATTGTAGCCGTTGCCTTTTTGCTTTCTTCTATTTGATATTCATTTGCTCCTGCTTCGGCTGCTTCTTCGTAGTATTTTTCTATTTTCTCTAATTCGCTGTTGTGCAAGGCAACTTTGGCCGCTCTGCCTTCATACACAATCCGAACCGTGATTTCATCTCTTACCGATTCGGTCATTGTGTAGGCATCTACTACTTTTCCGAACACATCCAAAGTTGCATCTATTGGCGTTCCTGTGAAGCCTACAAATGTTGCATTGGGTAAAGAATCGTGTAGGTATTTGGCAAAACCGTACGTTTTTTTAACGCCTTCGGAAGTCACTTTTACTTTTTGGTCAAGATTGGTTTGGCTTCTGTGGGCTTCATCCGAAATACAAATCACGTTGGTTCTTTCCGTGAGCAGTTCAGTGTCTTCTGTAAACTTGTGAATGGTGGTTAAAAAAACGCCACCACTGTTTCTTCCTTGCATTTTGCTCCTTAAATCGGCTCTGCTTTCAACGCTTTCAACAGCATTGTCGCCAATGAATTGCTTGGCGTTGGTAAATTGCCCTGAAAGTTGGTCATCTAAGTCAGTTCTGTCAGTGATGAGTACAATGGTCGGACTTTCAAAATGCTTGCTTTTCATTAAAATGCGTGTGAGATAAAGCATTGTGAAACTCTTTCCGCTACCTGTTGCTCCAAAGTAAGTTCCGCCTTTTCCGTCTCCCTCTGGCTTTTCCGCTTTTTTGATGTTTTCGTACAAACTGCGAGCAGCGTAATATTGTGGATAGCGACAAACTATTTTTTCATCTTTCTTTGACGAATCGGGAATGTAAATGAAGTTCTGAATAATATCTCGCAATCGGTTCTTGTGCAGCATTCCTTGAACCAAAGTGAACATACTGTCTATGCCATCAACCTCTTTGGAAAGTCCTGCAATTCTTCGCCAAGCGTAGTAAAACTCATAAGGGGCAAAAAATGAACCTGCTTTGTTGTTCACACCATCACTAATGATGCAAAATGCATTGTACTTGAAAAGTTCGGGAATGTCTCTCTTGTAGCGAGTGGTCAGTTGAACATAAGCATTGTGAATGGTCGTGTTTTCCTGAATTGCCGTCTTAAATTCAAAAACCACCACAGGCAATCCATTGATGTATAAAATGCCGTCTGGGATTCGTCTTTCCGTTCCTACAATTTCCAACTGGTTGACGAATTTGTAAATGTTGGTGTCAGGTGGATATTGTTCTTCGGGTTCTGCCGCAATGATGTCTAAATTTTCACTTTGACGTTGACGGTCTAAACCTGCATAATCAATAAGTGAAATATGAATGTCTTTTTGGCTTCTGTCTTCTCGTTTTAGGATAAATCCATCTGCCAACCACTGCATTATTTTCTTGTTGCTTTCATAAAGGTCTGCCGAAGAAAGCGTTTTGAGTTGCAGAATAATGGATTGTGCTTCGGTTTCGGTTAGGTTGGCATTTTGATAGCGAGTGAGCAAGTAGGCTTTTAGGTCTTCTTCAATCAGTACTTCATCTTCACTTGAACGCACCAAACTACTGCCCACAAAATGCGGATAGCCTTCGTTTCCTAAAAGCTCTGTAAATGCTTGCTCTAATTTCGCTTCTGTAAACTTCATTTATAATGGTTAATGTTCAATGATTAAGTGTTAATGTTGGCTTTTGCTGATTTTAAAATTGCGGTGATTAACTTAATTATTTCAACTGCATCTGTGTAAATGCTTTCAAATTGTTCAGATGACAGATAGTCGGTTTCTTTCAGTAGTTCAAGCCAATAAATTGTCTCATTAATTTCCTTTTGGGCAATGCCCATTTTATGTTTAAAGTCGTTTTTTGTTTCAGCGTGTTCGGCTTCCCTAATCATTGCTCCAACGCTTGTACCACTTCTTAACAATTGTTTTGAGAGGAGAAATTCTTTCTTTTGTTCACAAAGAAACTGATAAAGCCTAACCACTCTCACCGCAAAGGCAAAACTCTTATTCTTAACAACATTCTCTCTCATTCCATTAACCATTTATCATTAACAATTAATCATTCGGCTTCAGCCGTTTAATGTCCTCTTCCAACTCTTTCAAACTGGCTTCCTTCTCAATGGCTTTTTGCTGTTTTTTGAATTTCTCATATTCTTCTCCTGACTTTTCTATCGCCATTTTATGCGATATTTTCCCTGCGTGGGTCAATAACTCTCTGCCGTTTAATTGCAAAATGCTGTCCAATCGCTCTATCCAATCTTTCATATACATTGGCGTTTGTTGCTGTGCCATTGTTTCGGCAAATGCCAAATATTGCTCTACCAACAGACCCAAAAGTTTTATTTCGTCTTCTTCTAAATAGTTTTTGGCAACGCTTACTTCTGCTTTTTTGATGGAAGCAAGCTGTTTTTTGTCATACGACAGCATTCCCATCAAAGGTAGACTGGCATCTACACGCCTGTACACCAATTCGGCTGCTGTTTGCTCACTGATTGCCCAAAGCAGCTTGTTTTGCACGATTTTGAAAAACTCAATGGTTTTTTCGTCTTTCGGGTCATAATCTATACTGGTGGCGTAAATATCTTTGATTTTTTGGTAAAAGAATTTCTCCGAAAGGCGTATTTCCCTAATGCGGTTTTGCAGTTCGTTGAAATAGTTCATTGAGCTGCCCGACTTAAAGCGGTCATCATTGAGCGTAAAGCCTTTAATTATATATTCTTTTAATCGCTGCGTTGCCCAAATACGGAATTGTGTACCTTGAACCGACTTTACCCGATAGCCTACTGATATAATAATATCTAAATTGTAGTGGTCAAGCTCCCGTTCAACCTCCCGATTGCCTTCGGTTTGAACTGTCCGGAATTTCCGGACAGTTGAACTTTTCTCCAATTCACCCTCATTGAAAATATTGCTGATATGCTCACTGATGGTGCGTTTGTCCTTACCAAACAATTGCCCCATTTGTGATTGGGTAAGCCAAACGGTTTCTTCCTGCAAGCGAACATCTATTTTGATGTTGCCGTCTGGGTTTTGATATATGAGGATTTCGCTGTTCATAATTGTTTTAAAGGTGATTTAAACTATAAGTAATTGTATCTCTGTCAAAAAGGATTATATCTTTAGAAGGGAACAATGCTTGTAATTTTTCATAATGAGTGTTCATTCCTGATTTAGAAGAAGAATAGTAAACCTTACTAATTTCACTTTTGTCAATATTTTCAAATATATGTTTGTCGTTTTTATCTAATGAACTACCAATAATGACGATTGCACCTTTTAGGTTTAACAATTTATCTACTCCGTTTTTCAAATATGTATTTTCATTTATTTCATCAAGTTTATTCTTGTCAGAAAGCACGCAAACAATATCTTGATTCTTTGAATCTACAATTTCTTCTAACTTTTCATAAAGTGCTTTGTCTTGTGTTTTAGTTATTTTGTAAATGCTGTTGTTTTCTTTATAGATGTGAAAAGCCCCGTGCAAGAAGAAAACATTTTGGATATATTTACTAATTTGAGGCTTAATCTCAAATAATTGCCCCGAAGAAAATCCATCATTTAAAATTAATTTGGTTTCATTTTCTTTTAACTCTTCATACAATAAGTCTAAATATTCTTTTCTGAGTCTGATATTCTTTTTTTTACAGATTTCTTTTAATTGTTTTTCAAAATCAGTTTTACTCAATACAGATAAAGGTTTATCAATTATTTTATCTCCTTTTTCATCCACCAATTCTTTTGAATATGAATGGTAAATCGTTTTAATTTGTTGGTAAGCATTATCGCCTTTAATATTTGTATCATCGATTTTAAATTTCAAAGTGTTTTGAAATGTTAAAGCTCTTGTTTCATCAACTTTTTTATATTTCATTAAAAGCAAATACAAAAATGGGTCATAATTCAACGTAAAAAAATTCGTAAAATTCGAAAACAGTAGTCCAATTTCTTCATTTTCTTTTTTGTAAAGATGCTTTATACCATCTTTAGCCAAAGCATAGGCGGCTTTCATAAAATCCGATTTAATTTTATTGTTAATGAAGTTTTCAATGAAAAGTTTATCTGGACTATTAGCCACTATTTGGTCCTTTAATCTCCCGATAAGTGCTTCAATATCATAATTGCCATTTGGAATTTTTAAGTTCTCATATTCATTTGAATTTTCTTTCATCTTGTTAAAAATAGATTTATAGCCTAAATCTACACCTAAACCTTTATTAAATCCATTTGCTAGCAATAAATGACTTTCATTGTTTTTTATTTCGTCAATTACCTGATTGTATTCTATTAACTTTAAATCCCTCATATTAAAAATTCAATAGGTTGCTGCCGATTACTTTCTTTATGTATTCGTATTTCATATCTCTAACTTTCTACTGTTTGCATTTCCATCCCCTCCACAACCCCTTTCATCAGCACAGGGCAAAGCGGTTTAATGCTTTCTTTTAACTGCTCATTGATGCGTTTGCGGGTTTCTAAGGTGTGGTAAATGGTTACAATGGCTTCTTGTTTTTCTATGCTGGGGATAGGAATCTTAATATCTGTAAATCGCTCCCATTCTAAACTTGCCCTTACGCTACTATCACTAATGAACCATCCGAAACGATTGAACTCGGGACGATAAAACCATAGCATTAAAAATTCTGGTAACACTTCATTTCCATCCTTTACTCGGAAAACGTGATAAGCAGGTGAAATAATTGCAGGTTCTTCAAAAGTGTACAATACAACTCGTACCGTTTCATCCCTTCCAACTTGCATTGCAGAATATGCAAATTCACCATTCTGAATGACCTTATACTTGATTAGGTTTTCCTTTGTGGTTTTAGCTTTTGAAGGCATAAAAGCCTTATCTACGTTAATTCCGAGTAGATTAGATACTTTGCCATCTGTATTTCTGTTGTCAACTAATTCAACCAAATTCCCAAGTGGTTTTAAGTCTCTTTCTTTCAAAGTGTCCATAAAGGAATTACAAATCAGTTGCAAATCAGCCAAACTATTTTCATACACTTTTTGGTTGGTGAGTAAGCCTTTGTATAGGGCTACATATTTGCGTTGTTCGTCAATGTCTGGAATGGGGATTTCTATATCGCAAAGCCTGTCCCATTCTAAACCACCCCTCACACTCGAATCACAAAACGTCCAAGCCTTTCTGTCAAATTCAGGTCTTTGCAACTCCATCATTAAAAATTCAGGTAGCAATTCACTTTCATCAATTACTTCAAAAGTGATATAGGCTGGTGAAACAAGAGCAGGTTCATCATCTGTATAAAGGGCAACGGGTAAAACTTCATCACGATTAACGTGCATTAAGTTGGTTGCAAATTGGCCTTTTTGAATGACTTTGTACTTTGATAAATCTAAACCCGATTGATTGGCTACAGAAGGCATAAAGTTTTTGAAAATATTCACGCCCAATAGATTTGAAACCGCCAAGTCTTTGTTTCGGTTGTTCACCTTTTGTATGTAATCGCCCAATCGTTTAAAGCTCATAACCCAATGTTTTAAAAGCGTTGAGTAATTGGTCTTGCGATTCCTTTTCTTCTTGCAGCAGGGTTTTAAAATCTTGCTGAATGCGTTTCATTTCGGTATCAAAGTCAATGCCGCTGTCTTTGTCCACAAATTCAATGTATTTACTGGGCACTAGCGAAAAATTGTTGGCTTTCAAATCTTCAAAGCTGGCGGATTTGCAAAACTCCGGCACGTCTTTATAATGGTGAATGGTTAATGATGAATGGTTAATTTCTTTGTCTTCATTAACCATTAACACTTTATCATTAATTATTGTAGCTTGCTGCCAATTGTGGTAGTTTAATGCTACTTGCATTATATCATCTTCGGTGAGTTCAATGTATTTCTTTTCATACTCGCTGCCCCAACGTCTTAAATCCATAAACAGGATTTCGCCTGTGCGGTCTCGGTAGTTTTTAGGTTTTTCTTTGGTGTTGTCGGTGCGTTGCTTTTTGTTTTTGTTCAAAATCCAAAGCGTTACGCTAATGTCAGTGGTATAAAACGTATCTCTGGGAATGATGATAATGGCTTCCACCAAATCGTTTTCAATCAACTTTCTGCGGATTTTGTATTCTTCGCCACCGCCCGAAAGTGCACCATTGGCAAGAATAAAACCTGCCACACCATTTTCAGAAAGTTTGCTCACCATATTCAAAATCCAACCGTAGTTGGCGTTGCTTTTGGGTGGCACTTCATAGCCCATCCAACGTGGGTCATCCAAGAGTTCATTTTCGCCTCGCCAATCTTTCAGGTTAAAAGGCGGATTTGCCATAATGTAATCGGCTTTCAGGTCTTTGTGTTGGTCGTTGGAAAAAGTGTCAGCGTGTTTGTCGCCAAGATTGGCAGAAATACCACGAATCGCCAAGTTCATTTTCGCCAATTTGTAAGTGGTTGGCGTATTTTCCTGTCCGTAAATAGAAACTTCCTTTTTGCTTCCCTGGTGGCTTTCAATAAACTTGATGGACTGTACAAACATTCCGCCTGTACCACAGCAAGGGTCATAGATAATGCCTTTGTAAGGTTCTATCAATTCGGCAATCAAGTTGACAATAGTTTTTGGTGTATAGAATTCGCCTTTGCCTTTTCCGCTGCTTTCTTTCAGAGCAAACTTGCCTAAGAAATATTCATACACTCGTCCAATTACATCTTGTCCGTTGTCTTTGAGCGTGTCAATTTCATTAACGGTATCAAGTAGGGAAGCGAGTTTGGTTTTATCCAATGCCAAACGAGAAAAGTAATTGTCAGGCAAAGCACCTTTTAGAGAAGAGTTGTTTTTCTCGATGGTATTGAGAGCCGTGTCAATTTTTAAGGAAATGTCGTTCTGCTTGGCATTTTTAATGATGTAGCTCCACCTTGAAATTTCGTCCAAATAGAACACATTTTTCATAGCGTAGAAATCTTTCATTTCTACGTACTTTTCTTTGCCTTCGGCAATAAGTTCTTTTCTGCGTTGTTCAAATTTGTCACTGGCGAATTTCAGGAAAATCAGTCCGAGTACTACGTGCTTGTATTCAGCAGGCTCTACCGCTCCTCTCAACTTGTCGCACGATTGCCACAATGTTTCTTCAATTGCTTTTTCCTTTACTTTCTGTTTGGCCATTTATTTTCAGTTCTTTTTTAACGTTTTCAAATTTAGTTCATTCTGTCCGAGCGTTGGCAAAAAACAGGCTCTTTTGGTTTTTCAGCGTTGGGCTGTGTGTCGGCAAAAACCAAATGTGCCTGTTTGCGGGTTGGCTTTGTGCCATAAAAGGGCGCTGGTATTTATTTAGCTAATATATAAATAATTCATTACAAATCATCAAAAGGGCTTTTTAGTTAGACAAAGCTTTTTGCCGTTAGATATGTGAAAACGGCTGTGGTTTTGTTGCAATAGCGGCCTAATAAACTTCTTAAAGTATCAAATTTAAAACAGTATAAAAATACTGAAAATTCAACGGATTAAGCAAACTTAATAATAGTATATTATTA
>Ga0210039_1003533_pt1 | contig 11991 bp, 9 predicted proteins | sample CryGeyCG2114_250_3_FD_185460 | JGI IMG/M metagenome (GOLD analysis project Ga0210039, IMG submission 185460) | Groundwater microbial communities from aquifer - Crystal Geyser CG17_big_fil_post_rev_8/21/14_2.50 (SPAdes) (version 2) | ecosystem: Environmental > Aquatic > Deep subsurface >...
GGCTGGAAACGCTCGCTGTTCGGCCCGTTGCACATGCATGGCCCGGATGGCGTGCGCTTCTATACGCGGATGAAAACCATCACCGCGCGCTGGCCCACCGGCATCCGCGCCGGCGCCGAGTTCAGCATGCCAACGATGAAGTAAGGCTGTTCGGGACCACGGGACCACGGGACCACGGGACCACGGGACCACGGGACCACGGGACCACGGGAAAAGCATAAAGAGCATGGGGTCCGCGAAGGACGCAAAAGACGCGAAGGAAGCGGAAGAACAGCATCTAAATGTAGGTCGGATCAAGCGCCGCCAGGCGCGGATCCGACATAGCCAGATCGCCAATGGATGAAACGAAAAAGCAAGCATGCAGTGCATGGATGCACGGGCCAAGTGCGACAACGCGCCGTTAAGCGCGGCGAGCATCGCAGGCAAACGCAGGGAATAGGCGCCGCTGTTTGACCGAACGAGCCCGCAGCGGCGAAGTAAAGGCGTAGCGAGCAAAGCGAGCGCTGTCGCGCAGCGACCGAACACATGGATGTGCGAGTTCGGTGCCGGCCGGCGGTTGCCCAGAAGCGCAGCGAATCGGTGCGGCACGAGCCGCACCGGCGCGCGCCCGGCGCAAGGCGTTTTTGGTTGTTTCCGCAAAGCCGATGAGAAGTGACTCGCCGGCCGCAGGCGGGTGAAAGCTTTTTCGCTTTGAAGTTTCGCGGTGCTACGCCGCCGCGGCACGCAAGGGATGCTCTGAACAAGCTGTCATTGCGAGGAGCGAAGCGACGCGGCAATCCAGAAATGCTTGGAGAATAAAAATGCTGGATTGCTTCGCTGCGCCCGCAATGACGCCAGAGGTGGCTTGTTCAGAGATTCCCAAGCGTCTACAACAAACGATTTCAACTGAAACTGATTCAGTGCACCAGCTGCGTACCAAATAATCTTTCCACTGTCATCGTTTGCGGGTAATGTTGGCGGCTTCGCGCGGGCGGCCTCGGGGGAGACCGCACGTCACTGCTTCGCCGCCAGCCGGCATTACGGGGAGTACCACGCATGCAGCCTCTTTCGCGTCCAGCACGCATTCTCGTCGCCGGACTTGCCTTGTTGGCAATGTCCAGCGCATCGGCCGATGTCTTCATCAACGAGTTTCACTACGACAACAACGGCACCGACAGCAACGAAAAGGTCGAGGTGATCGCACCCGCCGGCACCAACCTGAGCGGCTGGAAGGTGGTGCTGTACAACGGCTCCAATGGCGCCCAGTACGCCACGCTCAACCTCTCCGGCAGCATCGCAAACCAGTGCGGCGGCCATGGCACGGCCGTGGTAACAGCCGGTTCCACGGGCTTCCAGAATGGCGCACCTGACGGCCTGGCGTTGATCAATGCCAGCGGCGCGGTGGTGCAGTTGCTGAGTTACGAAGGCACCTTCACGGCCAGCAACGGTCCGGCATCGGGCGTGCGCAGTAGCGATGTCGGCAAGTCCGAAACCAGCACCACCCCCGTCGGCTATTCGCTGCAGCTCAGTGGCAGCGGTGCCAAAGCCAGCGACTTCACCTGGCAATCGCCACGCAGCAGTTCGTTCGGCGCCTGCAATGCCGGCCAGACCCTGGTCGCGCCAGCGACCGGCCCGGTCGCGTTGAGCAATGGTGTCGCCGTTACCGGCCTTGCAGCCAGCACCAACAACGCACTCAACTTCACCCTCGCGGTACCGAGCGGCGCGACCAATCTGAGCTTTGTAATCAATGGCGGAACCGGCGATGCCGACCTCTACGTCCGCTTCGGCAGCACGCCCACACTCAGCAGCTACGACTGCCGCCCGTTCCTCAACGGCAATGCCGAAACATGCAGCGTTGCCGCGCCGCAGGCCGGCACCTGGTACGTAATGGTCAATGCGTTCACCAGCTTCAGCGGCGTCACCCTGACCGGTAGCTACACGGCGGCCAGCGCAGGCGGTGGTGGTACCGGTTATTACGCCGGCATCGTTGCCAGCAGCGCCAGCGCACTGCGCAGTGCGCTGCACAACCTGATCGACGACCACACCAAAATCCCCTACACCGCCAGCACCACCGACACCTGGGATGCGCTGAAGCTGGCCGACCAAGACCCGCTCAATAGCGGGCGCATTCTCGATATCTACAAGAATGCGTCGTACCTGAAGGAGGCGGGCGGCAACACCTTTTACAACCGCGAGCACACCTGGCCAAACTCGCTCGGTTTCTCGGTCGATGGCAGCACCAACTATGCTTACACCGACCTGCACATGCTGATGCTCGCGGATATCAGCTACAACTCCAATCGCGGCAACAAGCCGTACGGCGATTGCAGCGCCAGTTGCAGCGAATACCCGACCAATGCCTATGCCAGCCAAGGCGGCGGCAGCGGCACGTTCCCCGGCAATTCGAACTGGAGCGATGGTGTGATCTGGCAGGTGTGGAGCAAGCTCAAGGGCAATGTCGCGCGTGGCATTCTTTACATGGACGTGCGCTACGAAGGTGGCAGCAACGGCGTCAGCGGCGTCGCCGAACCCGACCTGCGCCTCACCGACGACCTCTCGCTGGTAGTCAACACCGGTGGCAATGCGTCGGTAGCGTACATGGGCCGGCTCAGCACCCTGCTCAACTGGCATCAGCAGGATCCGGTGAACACCGCCGAAGTGCTGCGCAACGACATGATCCAGACCTTCCAGGGCAACCGCAATCCGTTCGTCGACCACCCCGAATGGGTGGCTTGCGTGTACCAGAACGTCTGCAACTGATTGCCGGCCGCAAATCGAGGGGCGAGCCATGTGGCTCGCCCCTTTTTTCGTGGGAGTGAAGCGAATACGGGCTCATTGCAGCAAACCCTCTTCAGGACCGAGTTATGGCCCCAGCAGCAACCGCATCCGCTTCAACTTGCGCTTGAACACGCGCGCATTGTCGGCACCCATGCGCAGCATCAACTTGTGCCCGACCGACGCCGCTTGCAGCGCCGGATCGACGTACTCGTACAACACGCCGTTGAATTGCACGGCAATCGGTTCAGGCGGAGTCGGCGCCGCGAGTACATGGTCGATTACCACCAGCAGGCGGTCGTTGAACTGGCTGTCGGGATAACCCAACTGGCGATAAGCACTCTGAAACAGCGGGTACCAGCGCCGATAGGCAGCGACTGCCGCTTCACTATCGAGCGCATCGAATGCCCGCACATAGCGCACATAACGCGCCGCGTTTTCCGCCGCAATCAGCTTGCCCTGTTCGCTATCGACCACCATAAACTCGCCGGCGACCGGGTTCAGCGGCCACACCCGTTGCGCCAATTTTTGTCGCGGCAACGCATCCACGGTGGCAACAATGCGCTCGATCACATGCTCAGGGCGCAACCACAAACGCGTGGTATCGCTGCCGCTCAAACTGCCCAGTGCCGCAAGCACATCGGCATCGCTGTCGGCCAGCGCTGGCAGCGGTTCCGTTGCGGGCGCGGTAGCGGGCGGCGGAACCGTCGACGCAGGCACCTCCGGCGGGCTATCCGGCAACGGTTCTGCAACTGCCGTCTCCGGCGCGACAGGTGCAACCGACACGCTTTGGCCGGCACGCCAGAGCATGTAGCCGCCGATCGCCGCAACCACCAGCAACAGCAACGCAATTGCCGGCCACACCTTGCTGTCACGCCGCGGCTCGGGCTTGGTCGGACGTAGGTTTTCTGCTTCCATGACGGGCACCCCACCTGATAGTGCCTACAGGGTATGCAACCTGCGGCCATTCGGCCAGTCCCCATGCCCGCCATTGCGCGACCCATGCACGTCCGATTCAGCCACATACACAAGGGATGGTCTGAACACATCCATCCTGGACTTTTCAGACTCGCCGAGTCCGGCACATGTCCGTACTCGGCTCCGCTGGATCGATGACTTACGTGATCGATCCGTATGCAGGCCATCCATGGCCTGCGGAAACTCTGAATTGGTCAGAGTTTCCCAAGACGCTCCTTGTCCGCTGGACAAGGTGCGTGAGGCTACTGCTTGCGAGGAAACGACGATCAGAAGCGCAGGCTGGCACGGGCGTAGAAGAACCGGCCGTTGAAGCCGAACGGGGAGTTGCCACCGGAGAACGGCAGAATGCCGTTGAAGCTGTTGGCGGGAATCACCTCGTCCGGCAATTCGTCGGTCAGATTGTCGACACCGCCAGTGATGGTGAAGTGTTCGTTGACCTTGTAACTCACTGAGGTATCGAACACCCACTCGGCACCGAATTTCTGGTCGCGCGCCGGGTTGTCGTTGAACGTGCTGTAGGTACCGTAATAGGTGGTGCCAAGGCGCGCCGACCAGCGATCCAGATTCCAGTCAAGGCCGAGGATACCCTTGTATTTGGGTACACCCTTGGTGATGCGACCGATCTCGGTTCGCCCGATGCGCAGCAAGTCCAGGCCGCCTTGCTCCAACACCGCGGGGTTATCGGCAATCCGGTCCAAATCGGTAGTGTTGTAATTCAACGCAGCCGTCACCGTGAGGGCGCCGGCATTGCCGAGGTCATAGTCGGTACTGCTGACCAGATCGATGCCCTCGGTGGTGGTATCCACCGCATTGGTGAAGTAGCGGCCACCATCAACATTGGGGAAGCCTTGGGTCGCCAAAAAGTTGCGCACAGCCGTGCCACGCAGGTTTTCCGAAAGAACGATGCGATCACGCACTTTCACGTGATAGGCATCCAGGGTGATGCTCCAGTTGTCGGTCGGCTGGATCACCAGACCCAAACTGAAGTTGGTCGATTCCTCGGCGTCCAGCGGTTCGGCACCCAATGCCTGAGCAATCGGGCTGGTCACCGGGAAGGTGCGGATGTCGAACGGTACACCGTCGATGAAGTTGGTGGCGGTAGTCGAATACAACTGCTGCGACAGCGACGGCGCACGGAAACCGTTGCTGATGGTGCCACGCAGCGCGACGCGCTCGGTGAAGGCATAACGCGAGGACAACTTGCCCGACAATGTGGTACCGAAGTCGGAATAATCCTCATAACGCGCGGCGAAGCTGGTGCTCAACTTGTCGCTGAGGTCGGCATCGAACTCGACATACCCCGACCAGTTGTGGCGTGCCTGATTGACCGCATCGCTGGGACGAAAACCGGCGAACACCTGCGAGCCACTGCCGGTAAAGCTTTCGAACTGGCCCGGCTTGATCTGGTAGGTGTCGCGGCGATACTCGACACCGGCAGCCACATTGAGCGGATACGCCAGGCCGACATCGAAGCCACGGGCAAGATCGAGATTCACCGTAGTCTGCTCGTTCTTCAGGGTACCGGCGAAGAACTCGGTCGGGCTGGCCGCACCGAGGCTGGTGTTGTTGCTGTTGCCAACATTGAAATCGAACTCGTTACTGCCGTAGCCCACGCTCAGATCAAAGCCCCAGCCAGCGGCATCGCCGCGAAAACCGCCGAATGCGGACACGTCATCGGAGACGGTCAGGATCAGCGGCAAGAAGCCTTCCGGATGAATCTGCGGCACATTGCGGGCATCAAGCGCACGACGGAAGAATCCCGCAGAATCGCCCTCGCGGCGGCTGTAGTTGGCGAAGCTGTAGAACTCGATCTGCTCGCTCAGCGGCAGCACCGAGTTGACGAACAGCATCTGATCCTCCACCGCCGAATCGCCAAAACGGTGATTGATGCGATCAAAGGTGGCCTCACGCGGGTCAGGCTGGCCATTGATCAGCGGAAACTGCTGGCGCGGGTCGGGGCGCGAACGGTTGGTGTCGTTGCGGTCACGGTATTCGGCGGCGACGGTAAAGAAGCCGCCATCACCGAAATTGAAACCGGTAAAGCCACTGATGTCGTTGAGCTCGCCATCGCCCTTGTCGAATTCGCCATAGCGGTAATCGAAACCGGTGCCGCTGTTCGCGCCCTTGAGCACGATGTTGATCACACCGGCAATGGCATCGGAACCGTACTGCGCCGCCGCGCCATCGCGCAGCACTTCGATGCGTTCGATGGCGCTGCTGGGAATGGCATTGAGATCGACCGGCGACGAACCGCGGCCGAGGCTACCATTGACGTTGACGATGGCGGTAGTGTGGCGGCGCTTGCCGTTGACCAGCACCAGTGTTTGATCCGGTGCCAGACCGCGCAACTGCGCTGGGCGCACATGATCGGAGCCATCGGTGATCGAAGTGTTGGGGAAGTTGAACGACGGAATGGTGCGTGACAGCGACTGGATCAATTCGCTGGTGCCATGCGCATCGAGTTGTTCGACACTGAGCACATCGATCGGCGACAGCGACTCGGCAACGGTGCGATCGGTCAAACGGGTACCGGTGACGATTACTTGATCGAGCGCCTTGGGCTTGGCTTTTTCAGCATCATCGGCCTCCGGCGCCGGGCCGTCTTGCGCCGACGCCACGCCGCTGGACAGCACCAGCGCAATGGCTACCAACAACGGGCTGCGGCGCAGTGCCAACAGGGCATGTTGTTTGTTACTTGTCATCGGATATTCCTTTATGAAGTGATCCGAACCGGCGACTGCCAGACCCGATGCGGTGCGCGCCGGGCTTTGGCCGTCGCGGGGTTCGGGGGCAGTAAACGAACGATCAGTTCAAACGCACCGGAAACCGCACAGGCAAAGGCATGCCGCCACAACAACAGCGAATTGACAAGGCACTTATTGCGCAACGTGACGACATGGGCTGAGTATTGCCAGAGAACGAATGCAATTGTCAAGCATTCGCCAAGCGCGCGACGCGACGATTACCCGGGATTGTCCCGACTGAGCAAGAAGTTCAACAAGTTATCCTGGAAAAAACTATTGTTACTCAATGCATTGTGTCGCTCGCACAGAAACAGCGACCAGCGTGCCGGAAAAAAACTGTACTTGTGGCGCGGCACCAGTGGATCGAGTGACTCGCGCGCCAGCAACGAGGCTTTGGTTACCGTACTGTCGCCAGGTTCCAACATCAACCGGTCGTAATCGACTCCGGGCTTGGGCCGCGCGATCGTGTCCGGCCACAGTCGCACCACCGAGTCGGTGTTGACGTTCTCGACCACAATGCGTGCCGGTGTCAACGCACAGTCGCCGCCAAACGTGACCAGCGTCCACGGCACATGATCCAGCGGCACCGTCAACGACCACGCAAAGCGGCGCGCACGCTCGAGGCGAAAATGGAAAAATCGTTCGCGTAATTGCAGATCGGTATCGGCGGCAATGGGATCATCGAAGCGCTCGCGGATGCGCGCACGCGCACGTTGGTCGAAAATTGCCCACTCAAAGCGCCGCCACAGATCAATATCGAACACGTCGCGATCGAGCATCACGCCGGTATCGGACATGATCCAGTCGTTGAGGGGATGCGGAAACAACTGGAACAAGCTGGGAAACGTTGCCAGGTCTTCGGTCTTGACTTTGCCCAACGCCAGTCGTCGGCCGACGATGAACGAATGCAGCGATTCAACCGAACCCAGATTCGGCGTGCCCAGCAACGCCACGCGCCGCACCCGGCCCTCGCCGCGATACGTGAGCGGGAAGTCGTTGCCTTCGAGCACGTCCTGGCTGCCATAACGCAGGTAATAACGCGCAATCAGGCCACCCATGCTGTGCGCAACGATATCGACCTTGAGATTGGGTTGCCCGAAGTCAATGCGAATCTGCTCGATCAGGCGATCGAGGCGGCGTGCCGATTCGACATTGTCCAATCGCCAGTCATACGCCAATACATACAGGTATCGCTTGCCGGGCTCCGGCTGCCGACCGGGCTGGGTGAGCTGATAACCGGCTGCCTCCTGCAAGGTCTGGATGATGGACGCATAGAAGGCCCGCCCGGCAATCCGATCAGTGATGCCCGAAGCCGTTTCGCCGCGCGTCTTCACGGCAAGGGTTTCGCGATCGATATCCAGAGCCAGATCGCCGTACGATGAAAACAGCAGCTTGCCAATCCCGCCCGGCCACAGCTCGCGGCCCTGCGCATCGACGATGCGCGAGCCCATCAGCCCCGGAATCAGAATCACCGGCGGCTGATCGGTTACGCTGCGATTGCTGGCGTACAGGCGCTGCAGATCGGGTTTCTGCATGGATGCACAGCCTGCCAACAAGCACAGTAGCGCCAGAATGGGTCCTGCTCGTCGCATCATGTTGGCAGTTTACGCATTCATCGGGCCGTTGCGGTACAAGGAAGATGGGCATGCACTACGATCTGTTGATCATCGGCGGCGGCATCCAGGGCGCCGGCATTGCCCAGGCCGGTGCGGCCGCCGGCTACTCGGTCATGGTGCTGGAAAAGACCGCGCTGGCAAGCGGTACCTCCAGCCGCTCCAGCAAGCTGATCCACGGCGGTCTGCGCTATCTGGAAAGCGCGCAGTTGCGGCTGGTGCGCGAAAGCCTGCACGAGCGCGAGCGGCTGCTGCGGTTGGCGCCAGACTTGGTGCGCCTGGTGCCGTTTCATGTGCCGATCTATCGCGACAGCCAGCGCCGGCCGTGGCAGATCCGTGCCGGTCTGAGCCTGTACGCGATGCTCGGCGGGCTGGGGCGCAATACCCTTTTCCACGCCCTGCCGCGCTCGACATGGAATGGCCTCGACGGGCTGCGCCGGGATGGCTTGCAGGCGGTATTCCGCTATTTCGACGCGCAAACCGACGATGCCGCGCTCACCCGTGCGGTAATGCATTCAGCGCAAACCCTCGGCGCGCAACTGCAGATGCCGGCGCGCTTCGTCGCGGCGCATATCGAGGGCGATGGCTGCGCGGTGCAATACCGCACGGATGATCGACTACACGACTGCCGTGCGCGGATCGTGATCAATGCCGCTGGCGCCTGGGCGGGCGAGGTGTTGGACGCGTTCACCCCAAAGCTGCCGCGGCCGCGGATCGAGCTGGTGCGTGGCAGCCATCTGGTGTTGCCCGGCCAACTTGGGCAAGGCATCTATTATCTGGAAGCACCCAGCGATCACCGCGCGGTGTTCGCGATGCCGTATCAACAGCACACGCTGATCGGCACTACCGAAGCAAGCCATGACGGCAGCGCCGATGCCGTGCAGGCCAGCGCGGAGGAGCAAGCGTATCTGCGCGCCATTGCCGGCCACTATTTCGCGCACTGGCGCGATGTCCAGCCGCTGCGCGCGTTTGCCGGTCTGCGGGTGTTGCCGGCGGCGCCCGGGCGTGCCTTTGGGCGCTCACGCGAAACCCTGCTGCTGCGTGACCGCCAGCAACAGCCGCGCGTGCTCAGCGTGCTCGGCGGCAAACTCACCACCTATCGTGCCAGCGCCGAAACCGTGCTGGCGGCGTTGCAGCCGTGGCTACCCACGCGGCGGCGCAAGGCCGATACCCGCAAGCTTACGTTAGGGTAGTGCTGCATTCGGTTTTGGGCTTGTCTTGCCAGGCGACAATCGCAAGATTTTCTTGCTGATAGCACCGTGCCGTGCAGCGACCGACCAGCGTGAGCTCCGATTGAAAAATTACGGTCGCCCACAGGGTGGGCTCCTGCACGCGCATGTCGTGGCTTTTTTTAGGAGCAACTGTGTTGCCCGCCGGTGCGGAACGCGTCAATACCTTTGAGACAGTCGTGTTCATGAGTTGACTGTCATTTGCTCCCCTTCTGGATAGGCCGGCTGGGTTTGCGGGTTTTTCTTGCTTGTCGCGGCGGCCGTGCTACACGAGCCGTCGATCTCGTTCTTGTGCGGCTTGACCGGCAGCGTCACGACGGTCTCGGGTAACGGATTGATCGATACCAGAGTCGGCGGCGACTTGGCGCGGGGCGCCCCATTGACGAAGCGCTCAGGGTGGTCGCGATAGGCGGTATCCAGCGCGGTTTGCTTGACCGCGGTAACGGCTTCGGCGCGTCCGTGGAAGACATCGGCGGGGATGTGTCCGTTCAAGCCGCTGTGCTGATGCTCGTCGTTGTACCAGTCGAAGAACTCGCCGCACCAACGGCGCGCATGGTTGTCGTCGGCAAAGCGTGCCGGGTAGCCTGGCTGGGTCTTGAGCGTCTTGAAGTGCGCCTCGGAGAATGCGTTGTCGTTGCTCACCCGGGGCCGCGAATGGCTGCTGTCGATGTTGAGTTCGGCAAGCAGGTCGATGAAGTTCTTCGACGTCATCGGCGCACCGCGGTCCTGGTGCACGATGAGGCTGTTGGCAGGGATGTCCCAGGTCGCCGCGCAGGTGCCGACGAAGCGGCATGCCAACGCACTGTTCTCCGTCTCGGCGATCATCCAGCCCACCACGTAGCGACTGAACAGGTCGATCAGCACGTACAGGTACAGCCACGAACCACGTTGGCCGAGTGCCATTTTGGTGATGTCCCAAGTCCACACCTGGTTGGGCGCACAGGCCTGCAGACGCGGGATGGCATGCGTTTGTGCGGGGCGAATGGGCCGTCTGTCGCGGGATTCGCCAGCTTCCTTCAGCAGGCGCTGCATGGTGCGGATCGAGCCAAGGAAGACGCCCTCGCCGAGCAGCGTGTGATACGCATGCGTCGGCGTCTGGTCGCAAAAACGCGGGCTGTGCAGCATGTCGATAATCGCCGCCCGTTGCGGCTCGCTCAGCCGACGGTGCGAGGCGTTACGCACCCAATGCCGCTGCGCCACAGGCTGCTGCAGTCGATACCCGGTAGCGCGCGCGACACCGAGCGCGGCGCATGCACGTTCGCGTGGCAACGGCGTCTCGTTGATCAGCGCGTGCATGGCGGTTCGTCCTGCTGCATCGCGCTGAACATCGCCTGTACTTTTTTTTGGAGATCGACCAGGCCGTTGACGATGGCCAGTTCTTTCTCAAGCTTCTTGACCTTGCTGTTCAACGACTGGATCTCGCGATCCTTGGGGTCATGCTTGGGCGCCGGACCGGGCCGTTGCGGCCGCAAGCCGTCACTGCCACGCTTGGCCAACTGCGCCCGCCAGTCGCTCAACTGCGAGTGGTAGATAGCTTCCTTGCGCAGCAGGGCACCCAACTCGCCATGTGCGCACGCATCGGCTGCCGCAAGGATGCGCTGCTTCTCGGCGGCGCTGAACCGGCGCCGACCCTGCGTGCGTGGCGCACGGACTTCTACGGATGAAACTGTCTCTGGCGGGCTGGCCCGCAACGGCTTTGGCACGTCGATCTCCAATCAAAGCCGCCCTAAAATGAGGGATAACTTCACTGCGTCACTGTCTCAGAGATTGTAGGCGCGTAGGGAAGCCAACGGTGTCTTGTGTGTCATATTGGTCGTCCGAATCAATTTGGCAGGCCCAGCGCTCGTATTCCGCCGAGACGGCTTCATTGGAAAATACAACCTCCATCCATGTCCCCTGTGAGTGCTAACACTTGAATTAAGCCGACCCGCAACGTGCAGGCCGGGAGTTGAAGGACGAACACCAACGACACATTTCAACGAAGCGACGAAGCGGGTTCGGCTTGAATGAATTGTTAGGCGCCAGATAGCTGCCGATAGACGCCCAAGCGATCCGTAATTTGCCAGTGGCCGGTAACCAGCGGGCCATCAAAATAGTACACCGTGGCACCAGACATCTTGATTTGCTTGCCAGATGCTGGAAAGCCGGGGAAGTCCCCTTTGTGTGTCGCCGTCCACAGCCAGGTGACGACAACTGAGCCTCCATCCGCGAACAGCTCTTGAACATCGAAGTGCTGATCCGGGAAGGGCGCGCGCGACAACTTGACCCGCTCTTTGTAACCGGCAAGATCAAGTGCCTTACCGTCCCAAGGATCACCTGGATCGTGATGTATGACGTAGCGAGGCGCCACGTACTTGTCTGCGGCTCCAATGTTCCCCTCGCTCCAGATCTCCCGAAGGAGCTGCCGCAGTCTTTCTTTTTGTTCAGTCACAGAAGATGTCTCCATGGCGCCTAACGCCTGAGTTAAGCCGACCCGCAACCTGCGAATCGGTGAGTTGTGGCAATGGAACAGCGACACATTTGAGCCAAGTAACGAAGCGGGTTCGGCTTGAACGAATTGTTAGGCCTCACGCGCCGCCGCTTGGCCAAGCTAGGCTGGATCACGGAGAGCACGGTACACGCCGATACCGAGGAATAGGCCGATCTGGCACAGCAGGAGAACAAACCAAGGCG
>Ga0210039_1003537_pt1 | contig 11976 bp, 11 predicted proteins | sample CryGeyCG2114_250_3_FD_185460 | JGI IMG/M metagenome (GOLD analysis project Ga0210039, IMG submission 185460) | Groundwater microbial communities from aquifer - Crystal Geyser CG17_big_fil_post_rev_8/21/14_2.50 (SPAdes) (version 2) | ecosystem: Environmental > Aquatic > Deep subsurface >...
ATTTTTCCCAATCCTATTTATGTTGCCGATCCAACAAGTGGTTCGGTGCATAACCGCGGGGCTGCCGTTGATCTTACACTTATAGATCTTTCAACTGGTTTGGAGCTTCCGATGCCAACAGAATTTGATTTTTTCGGTCCCGAAGCAGGGCATAGTTATAATAATCTTCCTTCAAATATTTTGGCGAACCGTGCGCTTCTAAAAAATATGATGATTAATGTTGGAGGTTTCTCAATATACGAAGCCGAATGGTGGCATTACAGTATAAATTCAGCCGGATTGCCTTTATTAGATTTTCAAATGAAATGAGATAAATGATGAAAAAGATTTTTTTACTTTTTGTTTTCAGCGCATTAATACTAAATGCACAAAATGAATTCTTGGTTAATACTTTCAAGGATTCAATTCAGAGAAGCCCTGTTGCTGCAAAAGACGGTTCCGGAAATTATGTAGTTGTATGGCAGTCATTAAATCAAGCTGCAGCAAATTCTAATTACGATATCTATATGCAGCTTTATAATTCAAACGATGAAAAAATCGGCGGGGAAATTCTTGTGAATCAAACAACGGCGGGCGCGCAGGAAAAACCTGCAGTTGCTATGAATAACAACGGAAAGGTTGTAGTTGTTTGGTCTTCATATTCAAATGCAGTAAATAGTTTTGATATTAAGGCAAGGATGTTTGAACTAAACAATCCTGTAACGGTTGAATTGCTCGTTAATTCTACCTTTGCAAATGCGCAAAATAATCCCGCTGTTGATATTAATAGTGACGGAGAGTTTTTAGTAACTTGGGATTCGTGGGATCAGGACGGAGGCGACCGCGGCGTTTACATGAAGAGGTTTGATGGAACAGGAGGCGTGCTTAACGAAGAAACGCTTGTTAATCAAACGACGGCTTATAGCCAGGCTAAACCGCGCATCAAATATTTTCCGGACGGGAGATGGATAATTGTCTGGGAATCATATAAACAGGATGGCTCCGGTTATGGAGTTTACGGAAGAATTTTTAATACAGATAACACGGCAGCGACCAACGAGTTTATGATTAACACTTACACAGCGGATTATCAGTGGTTTGCTGATGTGGAAACATTTCAAAATAATTCTTTTGTCGTAGTTTGGTGCAGCTGGGAACAGGATGGTTTTGACGGCGGAATTTATTTTCAAAAGTTTAATTCATCGGGAATAAAAATCGGCGATGAAACATTAGTAAATCAATCTACTTCATACTACCAATGGCTTCCAAAAGCAAAAAAACTTGATGGTGAAAAATTTGCTGTTATATGGTCGAGCTGGAAGCAGGACGGAAGCCGCGAAGGTGTTTATACTGCTTTCGTAAATGAATCCGGCGATGTATACACGTTTGAAACTCAAACAAACCAGTATGAATTTTCATTTCAGTGGGAACCGGATTTTATTGTAAAAAACAGCGAAGAAATTCTTGCTGTTTGGGCAAGTTGGCAACAGTACGGAAAGGATTATGATATTATTGCAAGAAGAATAAAACCGGAAGTTCCACAGGGCGTAATTAGTTCTTCTACTGTTATCCATATTTCAGGCAGAACAAGCGGAAGAGTCTTTGCGCACGTTGTTGATTCTACTGCTTTGGACGGGCATACTTACCAGGTTTCGTTTGATACAACAACTTCTAATGAAATGTTATTTGCAACAGTAACCGATATTACTTCTTCACAAATCAAAGTGCAGAACTTTCCTGTCAATAGAGGAAAAGGAATAGTCTATCATACACCCGTTTTCGATGGATTGGCTGTTGAAATTTTTCCGGAATATAAACTCGAAATAAATAGCGATAACTCTTACTTCATAAATCATTCGGGTTCTAATTTAATTTTTGCTTACGGAGTTCCGACTGCTGGGCAAAGATTAATTGCGCCGATTGATATAGCTTTAATTTGGGGAAGTACGGATACACTTGCAGGCGGCGTATTCGCAAATCCATCGGATACAGCTTTAAGCACCACAGGGCAACTGAGCGTGCTGGTTCCGTTCAAAGCCAAGAACATTAGCGATAATGGAAAAGTAAAAATGCTTATTAAAGAAAATACTTCTACAATTAATAACCGTTGGGACCCGGGCGAAACAATTGTGTTTCTAACTCCGCCACCTTACAACGTAAACAACTTTAATACACATGCACAAATAGCAACCTCAATTCCTTCAGGAACATTTATTTGGACAGATGAAGGGGACACAAATATTGTTTTAACGCGACGACCAATTACGCCGGAGGATAAATTTAATTTTGTCGCGTCCAAAAGTTTAATCGTAAGCAGTTTGAAAGATGAAATCAATTCTCCATTTAATTTTGAAGTTCTTCAAAATTATCCAAATCCATTTAATCCTTCTACGACGATTAAATTTTCAATACCCATGGATGGAGTTGTAAAAATTAATGTATTTAATATTTTAGGAGAAAAAGTTGCAGAATTATTAAATAACTTTTTGAAAGCCGGGCGACACCGCATTTTATTTAATGCTGGAGGATCATCTTCAGGAATATATTTTTATACAGTAGAAGTCGGAAATAAAAAAGCCGCTAAAAAGATGTTGCTTTTAAAATGATGAGTTGATCTGTACGGATTTGTTTTTTGTAATTTACGTTTATAACAAATTACTGATTCAATGATGATCATAGCGCGGCAAGCCGTCCGTTAGCTAACGGATACAATGTACAATGTAAAATTAAAAATTGTAAACACATAAATATTTTGACATAAAAAACAATCCCGCTTGCGGGATACATGGCAATACTATAGCGCGGCAAGCCGCAAGTTAAAAGTTAAAAACATAAAAAATATCTTGACACAAAAAAAACAAAAATATTATTTCCAATACTATAATTAACCTTATTACCTTAGTAACCAAGATAATCAAAAGAATATCAACCTTATTACCTTATCTTCCATCGTAAAGAATTCCGATATTATTTTATCTTTATAACAATAAGGTAATAAGGTAGAGAAATCCGTTGGCTAACGGATTCGTTTTATTACTAAGGTAATAAGGTTCTATTTTCTACAAATTTAAACATCTTTAATCCGTTGGCTAACGGATACATGGCAATACTATAGCACGGCAAGCCGCAAGGAAAAAGTTGAAATTAAAAAGTAAAAAGTAAAAAGTTAAAAACATAAAAAATATCTTGACATAAAAAACAATCCCGCATGCGGGATACATTCCAATACTATAGTCGTTAAACTGACGCCTATGCGCCAAGGCGGGATTAGTGACGACACGGTCAGTCCCGACAAACACGGACAACAGCAATAAACTGTGAACAACTGTTTCATCTTTTTCAAACTGCCTGCTATTTTTCCCAAGAAAAAAAATTGCTTGAAGGGGTTGACAATTAAAAAGAATCCTTCTACATTCAGTTAAGTTAGAATATTAATTTTTGAGGAAAGTTGTATGCTTAATATATTTTTACAATTTAACTGCTCTCACAACAAATTCATTCCATAATAAGAACCGGCTGTTAGCCGTTGGCGCAAGTCATCAGAACGCTAACAGATAAAAACTTTTTAGCCCTTCCCGGTTCCCAGGCTTCCCATCGCCGCTTTCGCGGAATTGTTTTCACTTTTTTTTTTGTTTGTATAAAAATCTTTTAAAGGTGTTTGAAAAATTTTGCGCCATGCCGGTAAGTTTGGCGGCTGTAAAAAACATTAATAAAAGTCCGTTTAAGATTTTGTAAAACCGATAAAAGAAATTGTAAAATGTGTTTTAAAATTTTTTTTAAGTATTAAAAATATTTTTTGCCGTTAACGGAATATTTCAGAGGCGCAAAAAATATTTTTACCCGGGAAAACAAAATCTTTATTGTAGTAAAAAAAATGTTTACGGCGCTATAAAAAATTAGTAATGCGAAAAAGAAAAATTGTACCGGTATAAACATTTTCTTTAACCCGTAAAACAAAATATTAAGCGCAAAAAAGAATTTGTCTAATGGATTAAACAAATTATAAAATGCCTTTAAAAAAATTAAAAGTGTGATTAAAATAATTCAAAATGCGTTTTTTGTAGAAAAAACTGCAAAATGAAAACTTCCCGCCGAAAAAGGGATGGGGAGATAAACTTTCAAGAAATTTAAAGGAGATATTATGAAATACGTAGAAAATAGTCTTACAAAATTAGAAAACTTAAAAAACGGTATAACAAAACATACCGACAAATGGCAGAACCAGCCCGCCGGTTTAACCGATGTTGAGGCTGCAATAACTGAAATTGCCGCAAAAAAGAAAGAGGTTAACGACGCAAAGGATTTGCTTGCGGTAAAGCAGACCGAGATGCACGGAGTTGTAAACCAAAACGATCCGCTTATTGAAAAAATTACAAACCTTACTCTTGGTATTGAAGCCGACACACCGCAGAATTTGATTGATTACGGCATTGAAACACGCAAGCCCTACTCAAAAAAATCTGCGCCGGTGGAAAACATACACCCGGCTGTAAAAGATGATACCGACGGTATAGGGTTTATACTAACTACCACGACGGATAAAAACGCCGAATATTACGAATGGCAAAAAGGTGTTGGCGCATCGGCAGAAGAAGTGCCCGTACCCGAATTGAAGATGTACAAAACCACAACAAAAACTACATTTGTAGATGATGATGTGGCAAAAGCAATAAGATACTTTTACCGTGTGCGCGCCGCAAACGCCTCAGGTTTTGGTCCATGGAGCGAAATTGTTAGTCGTGTGCAGTAACAAATTAAAATAAATAAACCGGGGCGTTTTTGCGCCCCGGTGAATATTTTAAAAATAAATTGACAACAACAGCGGCAAGCCGCAAGTTAAAAGTTAAAAGTTAAAAGTTAAAAACATAAAAAATATCTTGACAAAAAAAACAATCCCGCATGCGGGATACATGGCAATACTATAGAGATGAGTGAAAAAACAATCATTAGTCCTAAATTATTAGACATAGTTAGAAACTAAATGAGAGCCGGGCGCTACAGTGTATTTCATAAGTTCAAAGGAGTTAAAAGTCCGCTTAATAGCATTCTTTAATATTAGGAAAGATATGTGGAATTTTACGGTTAAAAATTGCTGATATATTAGAAAACAAGTTTTGTCAAGAATATAGTCTTCCACCCGCAGGAATACTATGTGGATATATAGCGGGATAATTATATAGTTATATTTGACAAAAAGGTATATATGGATTCTACAGTAGAGTTTAACTCATTATTAGATTTAATAAGATTAAATTATCAACCAATACGTGATGATGGAGCTTATCAATTTTTTGGTGGTATTGAAAGTTCGATAAGTGTAGTTGGTAACGCTGAAAATATATTGTTCAATCAGACAATCTCAAAATTATACGAAATAGATAAGGATATTTTTCGGACAATATCTAGAAAAACATTTAAAGACAGAGTGATTGCTCTATTGAGAATAAAAAAAGTAGATAGTCTGAAGTTCTCTAAAGAAGATGTAAGTGATTTTTACAAGTCCTTACGAGAGATAGAAGAAGTTGAATTTACAGTTCTTCGAGGTATTCACGGAATAATTATCATTCCCCCGACTCCATTCACTTTCGGAGATTTCACAATATACAATTATAAAAATCATGAGAAAGAATTTAAAAAACTTTCCGGCATATTATCGGAAGTAATTTGGAATGATCCACCACCTTTTTTGATTGAATATAAAGTTAAAGTAAGAGAAGCAAACAGAGCTGAGGAAATAGCCGATCAATATTTCCTACGGTTAACTTTATTCTTAAAATTTATGATTGGTAGAAAAGATCATTTCTATGATATTGGTATCCTTGATTATAAAACTTTTTTCTATGATAGAGCCTATATCTTTTCATCAAAGGGTAGTGTCTCAGCTAATTCAAGAAATCTAGGTACATTTCAACCAGTTGATATTACAGATGAATATTTCCGAAATTCTGATATTGGGCATTCTCAACTATTATTACTTGTTTCTAAAACAAATCCATCCAAGCTCGAAAGAAAAATTATTAATTCTGTCGAATGGATAGGTAAATCAATAAATGAGAAAGATTTGCAAGTAGCTTTTATTCAAGTCGCTATTGCAATAGAAATAATATTTACTGTGCAAGAAAAATCCATTATTACTCCTTCAATACTGAATCAAATATCTGAAAGTATTGCTTTGCTATTAGGGGATAATCTTGAAAACAGACTTAAAATAGAAAAGCAAATAAAGGATTTATACTCTATTCGGTCAGCGATTGTGCACGCTGGTAAGGAAGATATTGATGAAAATGATTACACAATATTACTTTCTTATGCAGGGATTATAATCCGAGAATTGTTAACTAAAGAGGAACTTAAAAATCTTTCTTCAATTGAAGAATTATATCGATATCTAAAAGACATTAAATATAGTTAAGGTATCTGCACTGCAAATATAACAAGCCAATCAAGGCGGACGCCGCTTTCGCATTTGGCATTTGTGTAATTATTGGCTTTGTTCTTCCGTGAAGTGTTGCTTGTATGTAATTTATGTTTAATAAATGTTTTTAAAATTATTGGCTGTTGTTAATTAAGCTGCATTGCTCTTCTGGGGCGCCGCTTATCGGCAACACCGTTATACCACAATAAGGAATCATATGAGTGAATGGATAGTTGACTTCAAAGGAAGAAACAAAACTGGTTCAATTAATCAAAATTTTATTTGGCGGCAAAAAAATATCTATATAATGGATAATCATCAAGCTGCCCTTTGGTGTTGGTTACAACATATAAACCTAAATCAGAAATATGGGCTCTTTCATATTGACCAACACTGCGATGTTGGCCCAAATAATATTGTAAATTCTGGGATAAATCCAACAGATTTATGGAAAATGAATTTTGATGAATATATTGGACTGAAATATCCTTCCCAATTAGATGGCGGTAAACTACACTCAGTTTTCAATCACGGTAATTACATAAGTGTTCTTTACGAACATTTTCCTGATATCCTAGCAGAATCAATCTTTGTAACTCAAAAAGAAGGGAGAAACCCAAATTTTCAAATTTCTGAAAAAGAAATATTTCATTTACTTGCCAATTTTGATTTTTGGTTAGGAAATAAGTTAAAATGGATTTTAAATATTGATTTAGATTTCTTTTTTAATCATAAAGAAGATGAGAATTATTTAAAATTTCTTCATACTGATTTTATTAAAGATTTAGCCAAAGAGATAAAAAATGTTTATGACAATGGAAAACTTGAGGTAATTACAATAGCCCTTAGCCCGGATTTTTGTAACGGTTGGCGAAATAGCGAAGAGATTTTGAAAATATTTACGGATGAACTTGGTTTAAATTTTGTCTTACCAGTTTCTGTGGTATAACCAGTTATTCCGATTAAAGTCAACTTAAAATTTAGATGTTCGTTAAAATTTATTAAATGTTTTCGGGGCGCAGCTATCCCGAAAGGACAAAAATAACCCTTTCTTTTTGCATATGTAAAAAGTAGAAGGAAATCTTTTCCCGCTAGAAGCGGGATTGGTGCCCAAAATAATTAATACGGCAGTGTTGTGTTTTAATTACTTGTCCCGCTTTGTGCGGGATAACACGTCGTTAGGCAATTCAACAAAATAATTCTATTGCATTATGTTTAAAAAATGGAAAGAGAAAACCTTACTTGAAAAGATAGCGTTAATAGTTACCTTTTTAGGAATAACTATCATTGTTTTATTTCTACTTCGAGCGTGGTATGACAACTATATAATTTTTAATGAACCACTTTCATTAGACCGAGCAGCAAATATTGGTGATTTTATTGGTGGCTTGGTTGGTGTGTTATTTACCTTAGTGGGTGTGTTTTTGTTAATTGAAACTCTTTCCCTTCAACGAAGCGAATTTTCAGAAAACAGAAAAGCCTTTAATCATCAAGTTATTGAAAATCATCTATTCAATTTATTGCAATCTCAGAGAGATATTCTTAGCGATACAAAATATAACGGCAAACAAGGTCGTGCATTTTTTAGCTTTCTAAAAACTGAATTAAAAAAAGTTTATGACTTAATAAAAAAAGCTGATTTAAATAAACTGTATCCAATGGAGGAAACAATTATTATAGAAATGTTATCTATGGATTATGTTACTAAAAGACATAAATATGAAGAAAGTCTCTTTGGAAATAAAATTACTGCAATTCAAGCCTTTAAAGAAATTTTTGGTAAAATCGATAAGAAAGACAGTAAGTTAATTCTTACTGAAACATATTGGATTATTTTTTACAAATACCATAATTATTATGGTCATTACTTTAGACATCTTTATCATATTTTGAAATATATTTTTGAGAGTGAACAATTTGAATTAAAATTATCTAAAACAACAGAAGAAAAAGAGATTAAAGATAAATACAGAAGCTATGCTGATTTAGTCCAAGCCACCCTAAGTTCAGATGAATTATTAATATTATTTTTTAATGGTCTATGTTTCAATAAAATGAAATTACTTTTACATACATATGATTTCTTAGAGAATTTACCAATTGAAGATTTATTCGATAATAGCCATTCGGAAGTATATAAAGAATTTGAGTTTGATGGCAAAAAATATCCGGAAATTAAATTTAAAAGTATGGATAATAAAGTATCATAAAAATTGCCTAACCAGTGCTTCAACCCGTCAGCGTTTTCGCATTCGGCATTTTAATAATTTTCAAGGTAGTCGTTCCGTGTCGGCTATCTTGTTAAAGGTTGTTCTACTAATAAATATTTTAAAATTATCGGCAATTGTGTTCTAAGCTAAATTCTTGCTCTGGGCTGCGGCTTATGCACAACGGCGTTATACACTTAATTAAATGGTTGATTCTATGGAAAATGCAAAGAATATTAAACCGTGTGATCTTGAAGAGTATAAAGAATGGTTACGAAAAAATCATAATATAGACATTAGTGAACGGTATAAAACATATTATGATTCTGTTACAAACAAGTTATTAAATGATTTTACTACTTCTCAAATCTGGCAAATAATTGGTGAAAAAATTGGCATATTCAATCAAGAATACTACTTATTAAACAAGTATTTCCTATTTATCACAGAAAAACTACCCGATTTTAAAATTAAGCCATATACTTCATTTCTTTTAAAAACTTATCGGAAAAACATTATCGAAAATCCTGATTATCCGAATAAACCAAAATGTAATTGGGTATTTCCAGAAACATGGTTTTCACAAATAAATGATATTATTAGAGGACTTTTTGTTGTTAAATATATTGATGGAGTTAATTTTCTATGCGAGAAATTCTCTGTCATTTGCAATGAACTAAATATTAAATACAAAATTGATTATGAAGCTAAAGAGGAAGGATATTATGCTGCACACTTTTATATTATAAAAGACTTTGAAATACCAAAGGAGAATTGGGATACTATATCAACTACCTTCTATATTGAAATACAAATTACTACACAATTACAAGAAGTATTAAGAACTCTTCTTCATAAATATTATGAGAATAATAGGAAATTAATTCAACTGCCTGAAAAAAAATGGCAATGGGATTATAAAAGTGATGAATTCTCTACTAATTATCTAGGGCATATATTGCATTATGTTGAAGGGATGATCATGGAAATTAGAGATAAACAAAAGGATAAATAAACTATGAAAAATTCATTTGAAGAATATTTGTTGTCCATAGGTATTAAAGATCTATTTCTAACTCGAGCTATGAACGTTATTGAATTTTATAAAAAACATATTACAGATAATGTCGATGATATTTTTGTTACAGATTACCTTGATGAACAAAACGTTAGGCATTATGATAATTTGTGGTTATTTAATAAAACATATTGCATGGAGGCCAAACAGTTCTTACTACAAGATGATTATGATATTACACCACTCACAAAAAAACTAAAGTATATCAGTATTAATAAACAAGACTATGATTTTATTAAGGCAACAAGCAAATCTAGAATGATAATCAGAATCACAACTGATAATTCAGTGCGTGGGGAATTTAAGTCCTCACAAGAAAATTGTGATTATTTAAGAGATATCTACATTGATATACTTAAAAATAATCTATTGATTTAACAAAAACGTGTATAACAAGTTATTCCGTTTAAAGTCAACAAGTAATTTAGTGTTCGATAAATATTTTTTAAGTGCTTTCGGGACGTAGTTATCCCGGAAGAAGAAAAACAACACTTGCTTTTTGCGTATGTAAAAAGCAGAAGGAAATCTTTTCCCGCTAGAAGCGGGATGGATTCCAAAAAAAAAATTAATTACGGTGTTGTTTTTTAACAACTTGTCCCGCTTTGCGGATAACACGGCGTTATATTGCTAAGCATTGCAAAAAGAATTGATTTTTAAGATGGTATTGAATATAATATCACAATGAAAAAATACAAAATTGTTATTGATACGAATGTTATTGCATCAGCATTGCGTTCAAAGAGAGGTTACTCTTATAGACTTCTTTCAATATTGGATGATGAGAGAAAACAAGTATCTATCTCAGTTCCAGTAATTCTGGAATATGAAGATGTTATTAAAAGAGAAAAGTTAAATATTAAGTATAAAAAATCTGAGATAGACGATTTTTTAGATTTTATTTGCCTTATTGGTGAACAAAGAAAAATACATTATTTATGGCGCCCAATTTTAAAAGACCGTAAAGATGATATGTTTTTTGAGTTAGCTGTGGAATCAGAAAGTAATTTTATAGTTACATTCAATAAAAGAGATTTTGAAGGAACAGAAAAGTTTGGAATAAAAATACTAGCACCAAAAGAATTTTTAAAAGTGATAGGAGAAAAGATATGAGCACCATAAGTTTGAGATTACCTGAATCACTGCATAAAAAAGCACGTGAGTTAGCAAGAAAAGAAAACACTTCAATAAATCAATTAGTTTCTTCAGCATTGGCAGAAAAAATATCAGCATTAATGACAGAAGAGTATATAGAACAAAGAGCTAAACGAGCAAGCAAAGAAAAGTTTAGAAAAGTTTTAAGTAAAGTTCCCGATGTTGAACCGGATGAATATGATAAATAAGAATAATTATAAGGTTTGGGAAAAAGGCTTATACAAGGTGTGGGGTATAACAAGTTATTCCGACTAAAGTCAACTTAATATTTAGATGTTCGTTAAATTTTTTAAGTACTTTCGGGGCGCAGCTATCTTGAAAGAACAAAAACAACCCTTGCTTTTTGCGTATGTAAAAAGTAGAAGGAAATCTTTTCCCGCTAGTAGCGGGATGGATTCTAAAAATAAAATTAATTGCGGTGTTGTTTTTTAACAACTTGTCCCGCTTTTCGGGATAACACGCCGTTACGTGGCTAAGGTAATTGATACAATAGTAATTAATGATTTTATATATTTAACATATGGATATTAAGAAATTAAGAATTGCGGTAAAAAAAGAAAATATTGAATGGCGAAAACACGTTTTCCAAAGAATGTTAGAAAGAAATATAGATAGAGCAGATGTAAAAACAGTTATAATGGAAGGCGAAATGATAGAGAATTATGAGGATGATAAACCTTTTCCAAGTGCCTTATTTTTCAAGGTCGTCAATATTAGACCATTACATACTGTAGTTGCATTTGACAAAAAACAAAATAAAGCATATATTATAACAGCATATGAGCCAAACTTAGAAATGTTTGAAAGTGATTATAAGACGAGGAAAAAGAAATGAAAGATGATATCTGTCCAATTTGTGGTGGAGTAAAAATTGAATCAACAACTAGTTTTACAGTTGATTATAACACTGGAGTAGTTGTAGTTAGGGAAGTACCAGCAAAAGTATGTATGCAATGCGGGGAAGAATGGATTTCAGATGATATTGCTTCAAAACTTGAAGAGATTGTTTCCATTTCCAAAAAACAAAATCAAGAAATATTTATTGCAAAATTCAATAACTATTCCTTAGCATCATAATTCCTACAAAAAGCCACATAACAAGTTATTCCGATTAAAGTCAACCCGGAAATTAGATGTTCGTTAAA